>Ga0066376_10000084_pt1 | contig 73221 bp, 58 predicted proteins | sample Knorr_S15_td_Bot_FD_77009 | JGI IMG/M metagenome (GOLD analysis project Ga0066376, IMG submission 77009) | Marine microbial communities from Southern Atlantic Ocean transect - Knorr_S15_td_Bottom_ad_5009_LV_A | ecosystem: Environmental > Aquatic > Marine > Oceanic | place: Southern Atlantic...
CCCCGAGCCGCGGGAGCAAACGAAACAATGATCTCTCGGCTCGCTCCTGCCTGCAGCGTTCCATCCTGGGCGTTTTGACTGAACGCACCCGACGCATCGTTGATGATGGAGAAGGTCAGCGGATGATAGAGAGAGTCGGTGTTGGAAATGGTAATTGTTGTTGGGGTTGCTGAGCCCAGCGGGACATCGCCGAAGTCGAACAACGAGTCACTCACAATGAGAAAGCTCACATCACCTGGTGCCGTTCCTGTGTTCGAAATATTTATGGTAGTGGTGGCAGGCGCATCGAGACCAACATTTCCGAAATCAAATGTGAGGGGCGTCGCGGAAATGTTCGGGACGACAGCTGGCGCTACATTGACCGTAATCGCCGCACTGGTAAGCCCCAAGCCCGTCACTATAGCGTTTGTGACGCTCAGCGTGTACTCACCGGCATCTGTCAGTTCAGCCACCTTTGTGTAGGTAGCAGAGGTCGCACCGGCAATGGGCGATGCACCAATGGGCGATGCACCCAGGTGCCACTGATACAGATTGCTGGTGCCTCCGTCTACGAACGTCAGATTCAGAGGATCGCCTTCCGTCACGTTCAGAGTAGCCGTGTCTCCAAACGATCCCTGTGGCGAATAGGTAAAGTTTGGGATACCAATATTTTGCTCCAGGTCTTCAAAGGTGAGCAGATTGTTCTCCACTTGCAGCCGTGTCAAAGAAGGATGGCCGCTGAAATTTGGTAAGTTTTCTAACTGGTTCTCGTCGAGTTCTAACTCTGAGAGAAGATTGAGACTGACGAGCTCGACGGGAATATCTCCGGATAGTTCATTGTCCTTCAGATTGAGGATTTTTAACGAAGCTAGGTTTCCAAACTTAACCGGTATTGGGCCTGTGAACTGATTTGAGGCTACGCTCAGAAAGGTCAGGTTTACCAGATTCCCAAGTTCACTTGGTAAGCTTCCGCTCAGCGAATTGGCGTCAAGATTGAGCGACTGAAGCGAGGTCATCAGTCCGATCTCCGACGGAATTCCGCCGCTAAGATTGTTGCCCGAAAGCTCCAGCGTATGGAGTAAGACAAGGTCGGTCAGTTCCACTGGAATGGTTCCACTTAAGCTGTTCTGCGCGAGACCGAGGTATCGCAATGTCTCAAAGTTTCCTAACTGAGCATGCATCATCAATCCGCTTAAACTATTCCGGTTGAAGTTCAGAACCTGTAGCTCGGAGAGCACAGCACCAACCTGAAAAAATCTGTCCTGGTTTGATGATTCAACAATTACTCCAATTAGATTATTATTGGATAAATCTATACCTGTGATGCGCGTTGCTCCACCGATCTCATCGGTACTTATTCCGTACCAGGTTCCAACCGGGTTGGCAGAATTCCAATTGTCAGCATTGGTCCAGCCGATGCCTCCGAACGTATCATAAATGTAAACAATGATCGCCCGTTCCTGCTCTTCGATAGACCGGCCGGAGCTCACGCGCGCGGGCATGACCACCATCATTATCGTCAGGGCGACGATACGGAGGTTAATCTCAGGTCTGCTGCGGAGGAAGCCCGGGGTCATCACTCAGTTTTGGTTTGGAGGAGGAGGTGGGTTACGAAGCGGTTTGACGGTCGGCGGCATACCCTGCTCGGTGGCAGGCTGGCGTTGATCAACACCGGGCAATATGGGTGATTGAACTCCGCCCGCTAGCTGGACCATCCTGTTTCCCAACAGATTCAGCGGTTTTGGAGGGGGAGGTTCAATGCGACGTGCGCCGCCGAGCGGGTCGCCTCCGGGCCCGCCAGTGTCTCGCATTCCCGCATTGCGCCCGCGACCCGCTTCGGCGGCGCTGAACTGCGGATCCAGACTGGCAGCCTGCTGAAAGAACGTCGCTGCACCACTGAAATCACGTTCGTCCTCTCTCTGAAGTCCACGGCAATAAGCGAGAAACGCCTGCAGATTCTGCGTGGGAATTTCCTCGATTCGGGTCCGCTCGGCCTCCGTCAGCTGAATGCCCAGATCACCCAGCAGACTGAATACCAAGCGCTTTTCCAATTCAAAAAACCTGGCCAGACTAGCCGTTTCACCCGATAGAGAGTGCGTAACTCCAGATGGGGACTCTACATAGGCGGGATCAAGACGTAAGGTATTGCCGGACAGTATGTTATAGGTTCCTCCAACAATCGTCCCAGCTTGCAACAAGAGGCCAACCCGGGGGGCCGAAGCAGGAGTAACGTATCCGCTTTCACCAAGGGCAAGCTCATCGATGAGGGCCTGGAGCCTGGCTCGCTCGACGACCCGTAACTCGTTAACATTTTGCAGATCCAGCGAGATCATCTCCGCGATCCCACGCCCGAGAGGCGCATAATCGGCATCGGAGCCCTGGTAGGTCATTGGAAAAACCGCTACGACATTTGGTTCTATTTCGGTGTCGCTCAGTTCGGCTTCCTCAGCAATTCTAGCCTGCATTTCAATTATTGCGGACTCTCGCACCAGCGACGCATATCGGCCCTCCATCAAGCTTCTGTACGGCGAAAGGCGTGGCACCTCCGGATAGCGGAGGTAGTGCTCGAGCGCGGTGTCATGGTCACCGACTCCTTCAGTGGCCAGGCCGAGATAGAACAGTAGTTTCCCGTCACGCCCACCCAGGTCAAAGGCGGCAGAGAGGTATTCCTCGGCCTGAACGGCATTGCCGGTGCGCATATAGATGGCACCAAGGTCACGCAGGGGATCTGTTGCCGTAGGCTGGTTCAATACTTCCCGCTCCAGCCTTGAAATATCTCCCGAGTAATCGGCCAGCTTCTCATCCAGCCTTACAGATGTGCATCCAGATAGCCCGATGCAAATTGCAGCGAGACAAGCAGTTTCGACAAGTCGTTTCATCGTGATGAAAATTGGAGGGAGAGGACAAGAAAGTCTGAAACGAGGCTCTATTCGAGCATTCCGATCAGACTATGGGCGCGGCGCTCGGCCACATCATATTCAGGGTCGTGGTCAAGGGCTTCCAAAAACTTGGCGTGAGCAGCCCGATAGTCTCCCTGTTCCAACAGTTCGAGGGCTTCAGAATAGGACATCATCGCGTCGAGCGAACCGAAGTCGTCCCCACCCTCGGATGAGTCCTCCTCAAGTGTAGCATTGATCGCTTCTGCGGTCTTTTGACTGAGCTCTCTGAGGAGTCCGAATACCTTATCGACCTTGCCCTCGACCTGTTCTCCCGTCAGCAGTTCTCCAGTCTCGACGCTGACCATTCTGGTGCTCAGCATCATGTCCTTTCCGTTCACGATGAATGAGCCGATGAGCACCGACTGTGCTCCGAGCAGTTCACCCATTCGAACGGCCGTGGCCTGGTTCACGCGACCTGCATCCTGTTGCAGGTCCAGTTCACTCAAGAGCCACTGAAGTCTCTCGCGTTCAACCACCCGCAGATTGGTGGCGCTTCCCAACTGATTGATCATAGTTGCCGCGAGACCCCGACTCAGAGGCTCATAGTCGGAAGCGTTCGGTCCAAAGGAGCCGTTCGTGAAATCGATTACGGCGATCGTTCGGATCTGTCCGTCATACGTATTGACTCCGTATCCTCCTTGCTCTTTCCTGGCTTCGTAGTACGCGTGGATGAGCGGTGGGGGCTCAAAATCTGGATCAAGTGAAACCACAGGGGGCTCCAACTCAAGTAAACTCCGGATGGCGCCCAGGGCTTCTTCTTCCATCCGACGCGCAGCGAAGATTCTTCCCAGATAGTGGAACGCGGTCATCGTTTCGTCGCGACTCATCGATTCGTCGGCCGCGATGGCGTTGAACAGTTCCAGCGCTCTGTCGAAGTCTGCCGAATCATACGCGGCTACGGCATCGGCCGTGGATTGAGCCCGTAGCGGAAGGGCGATCAGCAGGCCGAAAAGAAAGATGGCCAAAGCCACTCGAAAGCTATGCCTTAATCTGATATCTGAGTTGAAACTTCCCATGATTTATACCTCTGCTACTGCTGCTTTGTCATCTCGAAGATTAATCGGTGTTTCTCCTGTCTGTCAAACGAAGGAGAAACGATGATTGAACCCGTTGATTGTCCTTGCAAGACTACGTCATAACCGAATTTCCGGACTGAAACCACATAATTCCCGGGTCCAAGGGAGAGAACGGCGGGAGTCTGTCTATCCCGGTTGATACCATTGATCCAAATATTCCCCCATGGAGATCCCGGGGCGTGCGCAACGGTAACTTCGGACTCGAAATAACAGGTAGACGTGATTGTAGCACCCGCTTCGATCGGCAAGACACGCTCAATGGCTTCGTATGTGGGAGACTGGCACTCTATTCTGTAGTCACCAGACTCCACGGATCTCGTACCTGCTGCTTGCTCTGCGCCCCCGTCTATCGACACCGTTCCCTCTGGAAAAACCTCCAGTATGAGGGTCGCAAGTGCGGGCGCCTCGGCTGCTGGTGGTTGTATCTGTTGTTGATCGTCGGTGTCGCTGGATACCGGAGCTGGTCCCGCCGAAACCGGAGCCGGGTCACGCACAGTCATGGTGATGAGATGGGTTATTCCTGTCGACAAGGTGGTATCGATCGGTAGATAGCCGTCCAGTTCGATGTTCGCCCTGACGGATTCTCTTCCGTTTGCCGTTTGAAAATTTTGAAGGGGGGTTTGACCACTGTCGCCGCCATCAACGCGCACCGATGCACCGCTCGGCTCGGTCTGAAGTGTCAAAAACGTAACTGCGGGAAGGATTTCTCCTGTTCCTTCGGCGCCTGAGCCACTGAACCTTCCGGAAAGAACCGACCAGATTCCCAGCAGCGCCGCGGTAAGCAAAATCGCCCCTCGAACGAATCCGGCTATCTTTTTTGCAGACATTTTTTCGGATACCGATGCGACCATTCCTGTCGCCACCGTAGAGGCGGCAGAGATGCCAGCGACACACGCATCGATCCCCGCTATCATTTCGGCGGCGGTCTGGTAGCGGTCGTCCGCATTTTTACTAAGAACCTTCAGAACTACCTGGTCCAGCCCATCAGGAATCTTTTTGAGGACACTTGCTGGAATCTTAACAGCGTGGTTCATGATGGCGTACAGGACCGCGGCTTCATAAACAGCATCAAACGGCCTCTCGCCCGCCAGCATTTCGTAGAAGAGCACACCCACCGCCCACAAATCGGATCTAAAATCTGCGGGTTCACCGCGGACCTGTTCGGGAGACATGTAATACAGGGTGCCGATAACGCCCTGTGTCATCGTACTCATCATACCAGGGGCATTGAGCTTCGCCAGGCCAAAATCGGCCACTTTAACCGAATCCGACTCGGTCACCATCACGTTGTGCGGCTTGATATCGCGATGCACCACACCCGCCCCGTGCGCACGGTCAAGCGCCATCAGGGTCTGGCGGACGAAGTGAATCGCCCGTTCGACTGAAATCGGGCCCTTTTCCAGAATATCAGACAGGTCCTGCCCTTCGACGTACTCCATGACGATGAATACGCCGTGCTCCGTCTGCCGGAAAGCATGGATTCCAACAATATTGGGGCTGTCTACCTGTGCGAGGAGTCGAGCTTCGGACCGGAAACGCGCGGCGAATCTATCATCTTCGGTGAGAGAGGATTTAATAAACTTCAGCGCGACCGGTCGGTCCAGTGCCACATCTGTGGCCAGATACACGATACCCATTCCTCCCTCACCCAGGATCGAGTCAAGGCGATACCCGTCAACGGTTTGACCAATTTCCAGCTGCACTCCAGCTCCTCTCGCTTAATTATTCCGGGTGGGAAAGATATTCACGCATGACACAATGGCAAGTTCTAGCATTTTCGGTCGCAGGAACACGTCATTGCTCCACAATTTCTATCGTTACGGGGCCTTTCGAGCGAGTCATGCAGGCCAGTCGGCACTGACCGGGTCCATTTCCTGCCTCCAAATCACAAATGTCTTCCAGCGTATCGGCCTCTTCGTCGGTGAGCTCGTTTAGCAGATCTCCGCCGGATACGATACGGATGGGATCACTTCCACATATGCCGGCATGGCATTCGGCGGTGATGGAGACCCCATTGTTTTCGGCCAGGTCGCAGATGGATTCCTTAGCCGATATTTCCAGTGTTTTGCCCGTTCCCTCGAACGTCACTGACGCTACGCCCTCTTTGGCCGGAGCCACTGGAGCTGACGGATCCACTGGCGCCGCGGGATCCAGATTCAGAATGATCTCTGGGAGGGCTTCTTCTACAAAAGGTTTCGGTTTGAACGTTGTGATTGCGCTGGGAAGCTCTGCGCTGAGCGAAATGCGGAAGATTTGATGCCCCAGGCGAATTACATCATCTGCCTCCAACTTCCGTTCTCCCCGGATTCTCAAGAGACTGTTGTTGAGGCTCTTTAAGTCCTTGACAAACAGGCCCTCTTTTCGAAACGAAACCGAAAGATGCCGGCGCGAGAGCACCGTGTCATCTGCGTCAAGGATGATATCAGGAGCGTCACGGCCCAGCACGATGGTTTCTCCTTGGGTCAGGTCGTGCGTTCCTACGGTCTGCCCCGACGCGTCATAGTGCGTAAAACTGGCCTTTCCGGTCTCACTTTTGAAGACCAGGATTTGCTGTCCAAGACGAACAAGGTCCCCGTTGGCAAGCGGCTGAGTTTCTCCAGGAACGAGCTGGACATACGTGCCGGTCTGGCTGCCCTCATCTCGCACAAAAAGACCGTTGTCCTTGAAGAAGACCGTCGCATGCTTATCGGCCAGAGCGTCGTCTTTTGGATACTTCAGGTCTCCCTCGGCCTTTCCGATTACTAAAGAGGCATTGGCTGAGATGGGGAATTCATCCTCTTCTACCCCAGCAGGGGTCATTTTCACCAGAACGGCCGGCTCCGACTGGTCTCGCCTGTCCTCCGGAATGCTTTCCGCCGGCGGCCCGTCGGTCTCTTCTGCAGCCGCTGCAACATCAATACTCGGAGCAATGGCTTCGACTTTGTTCTCAACGAATTCCAGCTCAACCTTTATCTCCTCATTACCGTCCACCTTCTGGCGAATGACCTCTGCAATGAAAACGCCATCACGCAATGATGATTTGACATTACCCGGATGCTTGATTTCATGAAACGTCGCCGGATCTGCCTCGAAATCGTCCGTTTCGAGATACACTTGGCTCAGCAGATCTCCAACCAGATACACGTTTGGCTGCTGGCTCTCCAGGAGTGGTGATACCGTGACCCGTTTCTTGTTTCGGGCCCCACCAGTCATCAGAGAAATGTTCATCTGTCCGAGTAGGGCCTCGGGCAGATCTTCCCCGATACAGGCCATGCAGAATCGTTTGTCGAATTCCAGATGGGAGGTTTCATTGGGTCGATCCTCCAGCGTTCTACGATCAATGCGCAGAGACAGGTAATCCTTCTGATCTGGCGCAGTCACTACGGCCACCGGCTCACTATGCGGGTAGTAGTAAATATTGCCGTTTCCGACATAAGCATCGAAGAATACTTCAGATAGTGCCCGGGAAACCCGCGGCATTTTATTACCTCGATAGGACCAGCACACTGGAGTTTCGTCCTGAGCGGCCGCCTTTGCATTGGAAATTGCGATGACTGCCTCCGCCGCCGATGTACCGCCTCCCACGATGCAGACTGGCGCTCCAACAAAGTTTACCGGGTCGTCCATTCGGTACGAAATACCATCGGTATTTCCCGGAATATCGAAGCGACGCGGGACGCCCCGGCCGATTGCAATGACAACGTGTCGAGCGAGAATGATCTGATCCGCATGTTGCTTGTGATTCCAAGTTTCGACCGACCAGACGCCATCATCCCTTCTTGTCATTCCTGTGAGTTCAACACCCACCTGAGCCGGAATGCTTGCGTCATGGTAGAGCTGGCGCCACTCGGTGCACATATCGTCCTTGTCAATCGGTTCGAAGTGCAACTTCGAAATTAGATCGTCCCCCTTGGGGAATTGCATGTTGTCTCCGCCTCCAAACGAGGGCAGGATGGGTTTGCCCTTGGCGTAATCCCGAATTCGCTTCATCAGGTCATCGTAGTCGATGACCAGGGCAGTCAGACCGAGTTCTTTTGCTCTAAAGGCTGCTGCTGTACCGGCGGGACCGCCACCCACAACGAGCATATCTAGTATTTCTGGTGGAGAGACGGGCTCTTTGAGCACGTAGCAACCATCCGGTGCAATAGGATTAGACATCAATCTTCTGTGGTCTTGAGCAGAAGCTCGACCGTGTGGCCGAGGCGTACTTCCGAGTTAGAGGAGATAGTGACGAGAGAATCGATGGCCGATCCGTCGACGAATGTTCGATTCTTACTTCCAAGGTCTTCAATCGAAACCAAATCGCCTTCAACGACGATGCGTGCATGTTTTCTGGACAAGGAGGGATCGTCGATGCAGATACTGCACTCAGGCGATCTTCCGACAAACTGCTCGCCCGAATGAAGTTTCACGGATGTAATAGCGCCAGCCGCGTTCTTGAATTCAGCGGTGACTCCAGCGCCAGCTTCAGTCGAGGATTCCATCTTGTCTTCCTTCGAGGGCGATTTCGGTGGTTCTGAATCTTGCGCTTCAAACGCCTCGATCGATGGTAGCGGAGCCAGGCTTCCTCCCGCTCGGGTGTGCATGGTATCGTCAATTTTCTCTTTTGCAATGGTCTCTTCTTCGCCTGGCAAATCCAGAGAAGGAAGCGGCGGCATGTCGCCACCGATGCGCGTGTGGGTGCTATCATCGGTCTCCGTGGCATCAAGGGAGGGGAGTGGCGCAAGGCCCCCTCCGACCCGAGTCTGGGTGGCCGTGTCTGGTTTCTCGCCCGGTCTCTCATCCGGTTTCTCGTCTGTGTCGGGAGCCTCGAGCGATGGAAGCGGCGGTAATTCGGTTCCGATTTGAGTTCGCTGCATGGCATCGTCTGGCGATTGGTCTGCTGCTGATTCTGTCGGTTTCTCAGCAGCCGCGGGAGGCGTAGCGATTGTTATTGGTTCGCTTCCCGAAGGGGTGACCGCGAAGATCAGGTCGTGTTGACCCGACAGGGTAATAATGTTGAGTTCATCCAGCCGAACGGTAGACAGTACAGGAACTCCATCCACGGTGGTCGCGCTCGTTTGGCTGAGATCTTCCAGATAAAAAGCTCCTTGTTCAATCTCAAACCAGATACGAGCGTGTTCCGGGAGGATATCTGTTCCAGAAAGAGAAATGGTGCAGCCCGAATCGCTTCCAATAACAGCTTCACCAGAGAACGGATAGCTCGCTCCCGATAATTCGCCTGTTTTCGAAAATATTCGTGCCGTTGTGTTCATCTGAAGTCTAGTGAGTCCGGGGCTAATTGAGATAACGCAACAGGTTGCTGTGCTGCGATTTATCTGGATGGAACTGATGACAGGTGATGCAGGTGTTTGCGGCCTTTTTAGGGGTGTGACACGACTGGCATAACTGAATGGAGGGCAGATTCTGAATGCCGGCGTGATCAATCTTCACTGCGGCGACCGAATCTCTGGCGGCAAATTCTCGAATCGGAATCTTGGAATGGCAGTCGAGGCATCCGCTCTGGATGATGTGCGATCGGTGATTGAATTCGGCGCGCACGAAAGTGCTCTGGTCCTTGCTAACTCGTCCTATAGAGGCATTGTCAACCGAGTGACATTTTTGGCACGTCAGGGTGAGTCCATCAATAAGCTCTTTATACTGGCTCAAGGTGACCTCATCGATGTCAGGATCGACGGACGCAGAACCCAGCAGGAATTTCGTCTCATCGAGCGGGCTCAATGGGTCACGGATCCGTTTTTTGATTTCGGCCATCAGGTCATCGATTTCGGAGAGCGAACGCTGAACACTCCGGTCGGGAATTCCTCGAAGTTCATCAGCATAGGCTGTCAATGTGGCAAGCGCCTCCTCATATAGGATGTCGGCATCTTCGGGCGCAACATCTGCCGATGCGCGCAGAAGAGACGCCAGTTCGTTGTCCGGGTACATGATGCCCTGGAGGCGTTTCAAGTTCTCCAGAATCCACGGATCCCGGTGATATACGGGTCGTTTTCGCACCCGCCCACTGCGCTCCTGGAAATCACCTGGACTCATGTAGTCCACCCATCCGGTCCCTGGCCCGCGTTGTGCTCGAAGAGTGGCAAGCGTTTGCACGCCGTTGCCGCCTGTAGGCAGCCAATCAGTCGAGGAACTGGCCGTCAAGTGGCAACTCGCACATGAAACATCAAAGCTGATGGGTTCGAACCCAGCGCCAACGGGATCAGACTGATGGCAATACAGGCAGGTCTTTTCGAGATCTGTTTCGCCGACCTTGGATATGATTTCATTCACGTGCCGCGTGTGTGAGAACGTGATATTGGCAGGATCGGGGACACCGCTGCCAATCGCTTCGAACTCTGGATGCTGATCGTTAAATGATCCGTATTCATGACAGGAAATACACATTGCGCTTGGTACGGCGTCGAGAACCGCTTCTCTTCCCTCATGCTCCGAATGACAGGTGGCGCAACTCACCTCATTCGTGGAAGGAGTGAGCCTCGTAAAGTCGGTTGATCTATACAGATAGTGGGTAGCAAAAGAGTATATGCCTTGATCTCCCCCGAATTTTTCATGACACACCATGCACTTGTCATTTGACACATTTTCGAGAGGCGTGTGGCAGGTCGCGCAATTCGCCCCGAAGGAAGCGTGTGCGGACGACAGGGGTCCGTTTGAGACCAGAACGCCCTCTTTGATCGTTACGTCAATCAGGAAAAACGCTGCCAGAAATAACACACCAATGCCACCGACCCAGAATAAAAATGTTTGCTTGGCCGGGTAAACGTATTCCTTCGACACGGGCAGACGGACGTCGCCGAAAAAGCCTTTTCGTTTTTTATCGGATTCGGCCATCAGTAATACATCACGGAAAATAGATGAACGCCCAGGAGGGCCGTCATCACGATGGATACGGGAATGTGGAGCACCAGCCAGCCTCGAAGCGCCCGCTGGAGCGTACAGTGTGCATCGATTTCAAGCTTAGATGTGAAAAGCTCTTGTACGGCGTCCAGAGTGGTCTTGTCCGCGCCGGAAAGGTGGGGCCGAACGTGTCCGAATGGCTTGATTCGTGTGTGAATCCCCCCAGTAATGTCGAAGAAATAGGTCAGGCGTGGATTCGTGCCACCGAGCGAAGGGGCAACGTGGTCCGTGTAGAAGCCCTTCAGTCGGGGGTCAGATTTGGCGATGAGCTTTTCGCAACGCTGACGGATGGCCTTAATCAGCTCACCAGCGCGATCGTAATGTATTTCCACCCGCAAACCGGAAGTCAACACCGTCGGGATCCACTTTTGGATGACGATCCCGAGAAGGCCGCTTCCTACAACCCAGATACTCAGAAACCAGAGCCACCACGTGTGGACACCGGTCGGAACGGAAAAACCAGAATGCATGAACACCAGAAGCAGAAAGAGTGCACCACCATAGACATGAATCTGGAGATACATCCAAGAGCGGCCGAGCTTTTGAAATCGCAGGGTGCGACGGCGTAAACTGTGGAGCAGTACGACGCCGAACGCTGCCAGCGCTCCAATCCCATACGCAATCCCCCAGGTACTTCCCGGGTGAATTGGTTCCATCGTCATGTTGACGATAAATGCCGCCACAGCGAGCGCACACAGGACCAGAAAGCCCAGGAGCCAAGGTGGGGACTGTACCCATTTATTCATCCAGCGGGATCCACCGGCCCGTTTTCTCTGATATATGGCTGTCTTTTTCAGGAAGCACCTCCACCTGCGAGCAAGGACTGGAAGTCCTCAATGCTGCCGATTCTGAAGGCGCACGAGTGTGGACAGCTATTGACACAGGCGGGTCCGTCGTCCGATTCGTAACACAGATCACACTTGCTCGCGACTTTTTTTTGTCGCCCGCGCAGTCGTTCTGGAACGGCATCCTCGGACCATGTTTCGCCCGTATCGTGCATGACGATTGCATCATATGGGCACTTCATAGCACAGTTACCACAGCCAATGCAGAGCTGATCATCTATTTCTACCACGTCACCCACCTGAGCTCGTCGGATTGCACCTGTTGGGCAGCCGATGAGGCAGACAGGATCTTCGCAATGGTAGCAGGAACGGGCAATCATGAAATGCTCAAACGTGTCGCCTTCGCGGATAAATCTCGGCCGGCCACCGTGAGTCGAGGCACAGCCGCGCATGCAATCGTCACATCGGGTGCATACGTCCAGATCGATGACGAGCATGCTGTTGCCCTGCACGAGGCCTTTCTGGAGCGCGAAATCAATGAGTTCAGAATTATCGAGGTTTTGCCGCGTAAAACCGTTTTCTCGAATTTGGGTGACGGCCGTCTCCCACAACCGAGTTTCCACTTCTGGCGAGCCCGCCAACAGATCTGACAGCTCCTGTCGGCTGATACGGACCAATTCCGAAAATCCGACGGACGTAATCGAAGACTGCCACGTGCTCAGCTCATCGATCAGAAGTTCGCCAGCTCCGACGCTCATCCCTTTGCTGAGGTAAGACACCGCCGCATCCGCTTCTCCGATCCTCTGTGAGATCTTGAGAAATCCGGAGCGAACCATATAGAGTGCGTCGACATCGGCACCCTGTTCGGTCAGGACGTCCCCGGGTGACAGCGATACCAACTCGACGTGCTGGCTTATCGCTTTTAAAAAGGTAGGCGCGACACCCAGGAAGAGTGGCGCCGATCGAAGCTGCTCGAGCAGCGTTCGTTCTCGGTAGATTTTGTCAACCCGCTCCTTGAAGTCTGAAGACTTCTTTTTCATGGCACGCAGGGCGGGCATCCGGATCTGAATGAGCTGACAGTCGGACGCGGTGCGCACAGTAGCCGATTGTGGCCAGCCATTCAAGGCGCCAATTTCTCCGAACAGATCTCCGGCCTTGAGCTTTACCAGGCCACTCTTGGGCAGATCAAAATCCATGGATGACAGGAAGGTTATCTGATCTGAATCTCCAGATCCCTGTGCGGGAGCACCTTTCGCGATATCCAGATGAATCTCCGGAGCCAACAGGCTCGTCGGATCGATACCATACACGGTTCGCTGTGCGTCGAAGATTGGAGCAGGTGCCGAGCCCTCATCCGATTCTAGAAAGATATCGACCTTGCCGTCCACGATCACGAATGCCACGTCCACATAACTTCCCGCCTCGAACAGGACAGCATCTTTCCTCCAGCTGGCCACTGAAACGTCTGCAGCAATGGAATCCAGAAACTCCGCATCATATGCGGAGAATAAGTCGAATTTTTGTAACTCGGCGGGGGAGAGCATTTCCGATAGTTCCACGAGGCCAGATTGCGCGTCGTAAGACGACCAACGGTCCTGGAACTGCTGTATTCGGCGAACCTGTGTCTTGCCTGCATCTGCCATAATATTTCCGTTGGAGGCCATCTAATTACTCCTCCCCAGTGCGCGATATATCGCTTCCAGACGGTGTTTTACAGCGAGAAGGAGGTCTTCTGTGGAGGTCGCATCGCCGGTGTCGATGGGAAGGGGAGCATCAATCGTGCCCGTGACTTGGTCCTGCCTGATTCTCGGAGTACCTGGAAGGCTGAAAGTGCCGATCGTAGCTCCTGGATCTGCTCTTATAGCCGAGTTAGATGCCCTTGCGGGCTCGGTTGAGACGGGAGTTTCTTGAACAACGGTCACACTAGGGATCGTTCTGGTAGATCTGAGAAGTGAAAACGCAGAGGTGAGTGCTCCAGAACTGAGGGACGGATAGGGTCCGGATCGTTTAATATTTTCGTCGTCGGGCCAGTGTTCGATGTTGGCAGAGGCCACAGCAATATCATAATCCTCTCCAGTGGGGTGTCCGGCAGAAAGAAGCCTCTCGTCCGTGATGTGGTGGCACGTTGCGCACGTGCTGACCCTTAGCGTTGCGTTCTTCAGATTCCGCATGCCCAGATTGTACCCTGCTCCATTTCCGCGCTCGTGCGGATCCAGATAGCCTGAGCTCGGACCATGACAACTTTCACAACTCACAGCGTCGAACACCTCTTCCCGCTCATCGCCGCTCACGACAGTTCCGTGACAACTCATGCACATCTGATCGCCGCGAAGCATCTGGTCCGAACTGAGTCCGTAAATCCGCGCGATCTGCTTCGCGCGCGGGGATGAGATTATATCCAGGGATCCGGAATGGGGGTCGTCCAGAAGCCATTCTTCTGCAGGGGTGTGACAGGAGCAGCCCGGAACGGTAGTCTCAAAGGATTCTGTAGGAAACCAGGATGGCCTGGAGCGCCTTTGGCCAACGGCGGTTGCTCGGTTGGTTGTTGCCGCGGCCGCTCCAGGAGAGTCGGCATCGGCTGTCTCGGTAGTAACGGGAGCAGCCGCGGCCCCGCTTGGCGCATCGGCTTCCGGTTCCGAATCGAGCAGCGCACCCCCTTCATTGTCAGCCGCAGGTTGAGCGACGGCATCTCCAGACATGAGTCCCTCGAGCGAAGAGAGGTCCAGTCCATCGACCGCCCCGGAAATGGCTTTCGCATGACTGGATATCTCGTCCGCAGATGCCGTCAGAGCGGGCCCATTTCCAGGGACAAGCCGAGCTTCACCACCAATTCTAACGATGTCTACCAGATCTTGAAGAGACAGCACGCCGGAAATTTTTCGAAGCTCTCGAAACGCCACCTTCACTCGCCTCTCCATGGCCTTGGAATAGGGGCTCCGTTCGCTGGCCATCGCCAGGCCTCGCAGGCTGTATTCATAGTCCAGAATCGCTCCAATCAGGAAGAATATGCGTTTTCTCTCAACCGACTGGCTTCGATTCGAGGTATCGCTACTCCATTGCGCGGCTAAAAAATTGTGCCTGATCGAATCTGCCCATGAAACCAGCTCAATCTTGCTTCCACTCGGATGTCCGCCTTCGTTTATCAGTTTTTCGTTTGGAACGGTATGACATTCGAAGCAATTCGCTGCTACACTGTACACATCTCCACTGGGGCGTAGCATCCCTGCATCGACGCTGTTTCGAATCCGTTCGATTTTATGGGCCGCAGTTTCTGTATCGTGGTCGGCCGCGCCGTAATCATTGTGGGTATCCATCCAGTCGCGCCCCGCGCCGTGGCAGGATTCACACGACACACCAGACACCGCACGCGCCTGGTCCCTGCGGATTGTGGCGGTGTAGTGACAAGTCAGACACATGCTCTCTCTTTTCGAGAGCCTGAACCCCATGTTTTCAAGGATACTCTGAGCTTTATCAGATTGGTGCAGGGTCGCGAACTGAGTCTGGTGGACGGTTTGATTCCAGCTATCAAATTCTTTTGCGTGGCATTCTCCGCACACCTCGGCTCCCTGAATCTTGGCCGGGTCGATACGCAGATAGGGAGAATCCGAAAGAGAGATTTCTTGCACCGACTGCGCGCTGAGCACAGCCACACCGATGCAGCCGCCTATCCCGAGCAGCATCAGTAGCGGAATCCGCAGTTGTTTTATGTGGGACCCTATAAGTCCTTTCATGCTCTCAGGAGTGCTTCAGCGATGTATAATCATCGCAGAATAAGAAGATCACGCGGTGTGTATGAGTGCGTGATCACGTTTAAAGTTTAAGTAGTACCTCAAATCGGGCTCCGAAGCGGGTTTTAGACGCTTCAAAATCGTAGCTGCCAAATCCGTCAATTACCACGATGCCTCTTCGTCCGAAGGCCATCTGGTAGCGAGCGCCGCCGGCTGCCGCATTGATTTGCGTGAAGTCAGAGTCGTAGGTATATCGGCCACCTATCTCGAGGACCAGCTGTTTTCTCGTGTGGGCAAAAAACATTTGGTGGCCAATTGCTCCGCCAACAGCCTTGTCCGCGTTATTTCCAAGGGCAGCTCCGTACCGTCCCAGCCCGACGGCGGCGAACAAAATGCCCGTCTGACCGAGCGGACCACCCGCGGAGGGGCCTCTTGCCGCCGATCGAAACTGGTTGATGCCCACGAATGAACTTACATACGTGTAGTTGATGGAGTGGTGAGGTGTCCATCCGAGTTGATTGTGGATCAGTACACCCTGGCTGTTGTAGAGCGTTTCGTCGCCCACGGGAAAGGAAGCCACCACGCGAAACGTGTTGCTGTAGCTTCCAATTCTCCTGATGCTGCTCAGGCCTCCGTAGACGCCGCTACCGGTAAGGTCATCTGCGTCCACATAGATCACATCGACTTCAATCGTCTGTTTTGGCGTATCGGTTTCGGTGAATATGCCAAACAATGTGGCGCTCTTGTCACCCGGATTTCTTGTACCAAGTGGTCGGTTCAAGTCCCCCCAGCCGTAAACGAGCGATATTCGGGTGTTGACGGCGCCAAACCATTTGTTGTTTGCCTTAGTCAGCCCTACCGCATCGATGGCGTCTTCGTTCATCAACAGACCATCCTGAAAACTCATCGGCTGACGGCCAATTGAGAGGCCGATGTCCAGCCCGCCACTGTCGTCTCTATCGAGATTCGGGAAGAGCTCGCCAAAATCGCCCTCGAAAAACAGTGTGCGAATGCCAAAATTGAGTTCGTCGACGAAATCGTCTTCAGCCAGATCCGGGTCAGAGTGAAGAGTGAATCTGGTGAATCGACCATCTTGATCCAGTGGTCTGAACCCGATCACAATTCTCTCCGAGGGGGTCAGATATAGATTTCCGAACAGATCAAATCGTGCGGCACCCTCCGCTAGATCAGTACCCGAAACCTTGTCGCTGATTCCCTGGGCCGCCAACCTGACTGTTCCAAAGGCCATGAGTGCCGGTTGCCATACGGCGCCAGTCGGAAGCCTGAATCCCTGGGCCAGCGTTCCTGTCCCGAGAAAGGGTTCTCCCAATTCAATGATGGGTCTCGGCCGTTTAGGAATATCTGCGAGCGGAATGACCTCGTCTGAAAATCTACTCGCGCTACTGTCTGCTTCGGCGTGCTGACCCTGCACGAGCGTAGCTGAAAAGAGTGATGCGGCAAGCATCACACAGATCCAGCACGCAATTACGAAGCGCAATTTCTTTGCGAAAGAACGGATTCCGGGCCTGGTTTCGTCCCGCCCGTCGTGATGGTTATCGTTCATCAGTTCAGCTCGAGTTGAAGTTCACGGATTACCATGATTCCGTCCACGATGCCCTCAGCAATGTCCCGCGGCGACATGAAGTAATCGAACCCAACCCCCTGGATCTCTGGGATCAGATTAACCGGCAGCATTTGTGTCACGAGTTTGACATCGGCGGTGTAGGGCCCGGTGGAGCCTTCGAGTTCGCCGGCACTCACCTTGTAATCAGCCCATCTGCCAGACAGGGGAGGAAGCGTGACGCGATGCTTTCGGGCTCCCCCGGGTCGGCCGAGCAGGACCGTTGAACGAGTTGAGGGTCGAAGAAAGGGCAGAGGGTCAGGGGAATAGTTGAGTGCGAGAACCTGCTCGCGCTCTCCGCCTCGCACCATGCGCGTCAAGAACTTGGACTGGAGGCTGAAGAGATATTTATCCCGTGGAAGTTCGCCGTTGTGAACATAGAGCGAGTGCAGATCCCGAAGATCTCCATTCGGGTCGCGATCACCCGATTTGAATACGATGTGACCGTTTGCGTCGCGTACCGTGACCTCGAGAAAGACGAGGCGCTCCGCGTCGAACCCAGTCGGCACGTTGTGTCCGTCGGTGCCGTTTCGTACTTCGATTCCGAAATTCAGACCGTTTGGGCCTGATTTTTCAATCCGAGTTTCTCCTATCAAGTAACCCGCCGTGAGGATTGCTCTTCGCTGATCCGTTGCGTAATCGAGCAGATCCTGATTGTCTCCGATGATGTCACGTGCATCGTACCGATCATCTGGGAATCGCCAGCGATCCGGGAATTCATAGTCGTCCGCCACGTTGTCTTCGAACTCGTCGGTTCCCCAGCCAGCATCGACGTCGAACGTTAGCCACTCCTTAATTGAGGCCATGGCGGCAGCTTCAACATTGTGTGGAAATATTCCAGGGTGGATAATCGAATAGTCGGGACCGGCGAAAAAATGATTTGTCCGTTTGCGAGGCCGCGTGTACTTGTCCCCAACGCGAGCCGCTGGCGCAGTGTCGTACCCCGAAGCGACGCCCGGTTCGCGTCCCATATGACAGTCCTGGCAGGATATTCCATTTCCCGAAGCCGGACTAGCTTTGTATTCGCTGAACGCTTCTTCCAGACGAAAGCCATTTACCAGATTCACATCGTGACACGTGCCGCAAACCGCGGAGGTGCTGATCTGATCAAACGCATACGCTTCGGCGTGAATCGCCCTCCCGGATTGTCCTCTCTGGTCATTGACACGGAAGGAGTCACTTTCAATTACCCGCGCCAGTTCATCGCCACCTTCCGGGCCGTAAACCGGATCAAAAATGTCGCCTTCGACGATCGCAAGCCGACCGCTTACCTTTCCATAGGCGTTTTTCAGTCGATGGCACACGATGCAGGTGATCCCCTCTCTAGAGGTTGCGAATCGATCCATGTTGCTCATGAATTCCGGCTCACCGATGTTCATTCCCACCGGCGTGTGACAGCGGATGCAGAAGTCGCCGTTCGTTCCATTGGTTATTTTGAGTACCGTCCCGTTGAAGGCATTGAACACTGGACTCATCTGCGAATATGCGTGCTGCGAGACCGACCATTCACGAAAGTGGTCTGGATGACAAGTCGCACAGGAATTGGCCGATGGAAAGCGATCCTCAAAAAAGAGGGATGTATGGGCCTCGAGGGCAAATTCGACCAGCGTGTCGGGAAGAACCGTGTCGCTCTCTTCGCCGAAGGCTGTAAGTGAAGCGTGAACAGATTGGAATTCTGCGGAATCAAAGGGCAGATTGTGGGCCGGAGGAGGGGGTGTCGGGTTGTGGGTGTCTGAAAATAATCTCGACAGGGCGGCCTGGATCGAACCGGCCGTGTCATCGGACAAATTATCTGAAAGATGGCCGGGCAGCGCGACTCCAGTAACGGGGATGATGATCAGTGCAATCGCGATACCAATCCAGCGAAACTTCGCAATTGAGCCCTTGAGGCCCATATTTCTTTCAGTCCGATCGGTCGTCTTCATCGCTGATCCGTGCTATGTGATTCTCCCTGTCTTCAAGAGACTGACAATTCAGGATCGGTTATTCACGTGGTCCAGAACATACAAATCTCATCTGGCATCTACATCCTATTAAAAATGGCCCGCAATCGCAATTGGTTCTCGAATCAATTGCGTGCCTCGCAGGCGTTTGTGTCTGGTCCGTGCTTCTCTATCCAGGAGATGCTGGATCATAGAAACCCCGCCCAACCCTTTCCGTATGCATCGTGAAAGGGTCGACCGACAGGCTGGCTCTTTTCACTGATGTTGAATCAACGGAATACGAATTATGAGACCTGCTTTAGTGGTCGTGGGAGTGTTGGTTGCGGTTATTGGTCTGGCAGCCTTCTCAGGAGTCGGGACCTACAACAACCTGGTGGACGCAGATGAAACCGTTGGCCAGGCGTGGGCTGATGTGCAAGCACAGTATCAGCGCAGGGCTGACCTGATTCCGAACCTGGTTCGGACGGTGAGTGGAGCCGCCGATTTTGAGCAGGAAACCCTGACGGCGGTAACCGAGGCTCGGGCCCGTGCAACATCCATCAATCTTTCCGCCGACGATCTGAGTGATCCTGCAAAAATGGAAGCCTTCATGTCGGCACAAGCGTCCCTCTCAAGTTCTCTGGGACGCCTGCTGGTCGTGTCCGAGAACTATCCTCAGCTACGAGCTACTGAAGGATTCAGGGATCTCCAGGTTCAACTCGAGGGAACAGAAAATCGAATCACCGTCGCCAGGCGGGATTACAACAACGTTGTCGCCGATTTCAATCGAGGCGTACGGCGGTTTCCGGGCTCGATCATAGCGTCGATTGCCGGTTTCGAACGCAAAACGCCGTTTGAAGCCCAGAAAGGATCTGAAAATGCACCCGTAGTCGAATTTGACTAAGTCGCTACCCATACTGGTCATACTTCTCTTTTCTTTCCTGTCTGCAGGAGCTGCATCCGCTCAGAATGTGCCTGCACCGGCCGGGAGGCTGGTCAGCGATGGAGGCGCATTTCTAGACGATGTGGAGGAACGCGCGCTGGAGATGAAACTCAGGGCGTACAATGACTCTACTTCGACTCAGATTGTCGTAGTGACCGTCCAGGATCTGGGGGGATACGATTCCCAGGAATTTGCGATGGCCATAGGTCGGCAATGGGGTGTTGGACAGCAGGGCTCCGATAACGGGGTGGTATTTCTGATTTCCAGAGCCGAACGCAAGATCAGAATAGAGACGGGCTATGGAATGGAAGGGGTCCTACCAGACGTATTTGTAGGCAGAGTTGTTCGCGAGATTGTGGAGCCCTCCTTTAAAAAGGGACAGTTCTATTACGGGATCAATGCAGCGGTAGATGTGATCATTTCGGCGGCGTCCGGGGAATTCGATGCTCAGGCCCTCCAGCGCCCTGCAAGGCGCCAATCGAAAAATCCGCCGATCGCGACCTACATGATCATGATGTTTGTGTACTTCTTGATTTCCTATCTGCGCAATCGTGGCCGAGGAAAAGGCAAGTATCGAAGGACACATTACAACGGACTCCCGATGATTTTCTGGGGCTCGGCGCTTGGAGGTCTTGGTAGGTCTGGCATGGGTGGCGGTTTTGGCGGCGGAGGAGGAGGTTTCGGCGGTGGCTTCGGAGGGGGCGGCTTTGGAGGCGGCGGCGCAGGGGGAGGCTGGTAGAAAATCGTGTCGAGACTCGATCAGCTACTCGCCTTTCAGGAAGAAGACCCACAGGATTCGTTCATCCGATTCGCTCTGGCCAGCGAGTATGTCAAGCTGGGTGATTTCGAACGAGGCAGGACGATTTTCGAAGAGCTGCGCAGTCATGATCCCGGCTACGTAGGACTCTACTATCACCTTGGAAAATTACTCGAAAAGATCGGCGACTCTTCACAAGCGATTGTGATTTATCGCGAGGGCATTGCCATTGCCGCCCGCATCTCGGATTTTCATGCACGGTCCGAACTTCAATCTGCGCTCCTTGAGGCCGAAATCGAAGGCTACGAATGAAATTACCCGTCACTCCTGGAATATTCGCGCTCGTGCTGATGCTGCTTGCGTCCCCCCTCACGTTGTCGGCTCAAGAGATCGCTACCTACGAGGTGAAGCCGGGAGACACGCTGTTCAGCATTGCGCGCAGCCATGACATTTCGGTAAGCGACATTCGGGAATGGAATGACCTTCAGGACGGCGTTATCCGCGCGGGCATGACCCTGAACGTGGAGTCGGCTGACAAAGGTGGGTTGATTGATGAAGAACGCGGAGCCGTAGAGGATCCAGACTCGAGAAGCATTGAGGTCGAGGAGGCAGATTCAACATCTCTGGGACCGGTCGGGACCGTCAAGAGTCTCGGTGGCGGGCGAGCCCGGCTGATCATTGGAGAAGGAGAGACCCTCTACTCCCTTGCGGCTCGTTTTGGGCTTCATCCGGACACACTTCTATCCATGAATCCGGATTTTCCTTCTTTTTTGTCCACGGGCGAAACGGTTGTTATTCCGCAGGATCGTACGACCACAACCTACCGAGTCAAAACAGGAGACACGCTCTTCGGAATTTCGCTCAAAACCGGGGTCAGTGTCGAGACCATTCGATCTACAAACGACCTTACAGGCTCAAATATCCGGATTGGTCAACGATTGAGCCTGCCCTCAACGAGCCTACCGGCCACAGAGGACGGCGTGGTGCGACTGCCACTCCGAGACGAGATTCGGGTTCTTATGTATCCAAACAGCCTCGCCGGTCGTATGCTTTCGAGTGGACATCGATATGATCCGAAATCTTACATGGTCAGTCATCCGGAACTTGCCATGGGCTCGATATTGCTATTGAGTCTGGCTGACGGATCGGAAGAAACATTTGCAATCGTTGCAGACCACTCGCTGTCCCTCGAGCCACCGATAATGGATATATCGCCAGCCGTTGCAGAGGCTCTGGGTATCGAGAAGGGCGGAGATACCGTTCTAGTGAGAGTTGTGCATTGAATGCATGGAATGATTGGTTCAATTAGGAGATCGAATGGAGCAGCCTAAATCGCCGACATATTTTCAAGCGAGCAGGACAGGGACCTATGGTTTTCTGGCTGCGTTGCCACTATTCCTCCTGTACGAGGTACTGATTTTATTCGTCAATGGAAATGAGATTTCTCAGATACGAGTGGGCGCAGACCTGTGGATCAAGCAGCCCCTGGCCTTCTTGGGCGGTAGGGGCACATTTGCTCTCGGCCTCCTGGTGCTGGGTATCGGCGTCGTAATATTTATTCGGGAACGAAAAAAGAAAATTCCTCTTCGGGCGGCGTATTTCGGGATGATTCTTGGCGAAAGCACGATCTACGCTGTTGGAGTGGCTCTGCTAATTTCGACTCTGGTAAGCCTCGTATTCTCGATCGCGCCGCAGGAAATGGTTTTCATCGCTCAGGACGCAACCAGACAGCTCGGCTCCGGAATGCTGATAGTGCTTTCAATCGGAGCTGGCCTCTATGAAGAGCTAATATTCAGAGTGGTCCTCGTCGGCGGTCTGTTCTGGGTGTTGCAATCACTCGTGAAAAGCAAGAACACGGCCTACATTGTTGCCGCAATCGTCGGCGCCTTGCTATTCAGCTCGGTTCATTATGTAGGTGCTCTCGGGGATACGTTTACCATGTCGTCCTTCGTATTCAGATTCTTGTTCGGACTGGCTCTCAACGGCATCTTCCTCGTTCGGGGCTTTGGTGTCGCAGCCTGGACGCACGCGATCTATGATGTTCTTGTCGTGACACAAATGTTTGGTTAGTCCCGTATAGCCGTTCTCATCGGTCATCCTATTGCGATTCATTCGGTAAACTGCCCGCCAACTGAGGAGTGCGTTGAGCGAACGCTCATTGCCAGGGTACACAAAGAGGGAAAGCGTGAAATCGACCATTAAGTTTGGATCTGTGAGCGGCATCGGCCTGTTTGTCCACTGGACATTTCTGGTGATGATGGTCGGCATTTTCGGGTTCTACGTGTATAACGGATTGTCCGTGGTCGCCTCTCTAATGGGTCTGGCGCTGGTCATGACCGTTTTCGGCTGCATCGTTCTGCACGAACTCGGTCACGCCTTCATGGCGCGCAGTTTCAAGATCCCCACAATAGACATCACGATGTATCCGATAGGTGGTGTGGCGCGCCTGAGCCACATGCCACGGGAGCCCAAACAGGAGTTCTTGATCGCTATCGCGGGCCCAGCCGTAAATCTCGGGATCGCCGCCGTCCTGTACGTTGTCAATCAAATTATCGGAGCACCGTTGTCCATGGCTGAAGCGCTCACGCCTCAGGGAAACGTGCTCTCTATGTTGATGTGGTTAAACCTGGGGCTGGTTGTATTCAACATGCTGCCAGCCTTTCCGATGGACGGAGGGCGTGTCCTGCGGGCAGCTCTCGCCACCCAGATGGACTACACCAATGCTACTCATGTCGCTTGCCTGATCGGGCAGGGCCTGGCCTTCGTATTTGCTATTTATGGAATATTTTACGGAATGTGGACGCTTCCATTTGTCGCAGTATTTGTCTTCATGGCAGCGCGCCAGGAAGTTCAACACGTTGTGGAACGGGGCTGACCAGAATTCGTCAGAAAGTGCGTTATTCGTCGCACTCCTTCTAAGGCCTGTTAACAGGCCCTAAGTGAATGGAAGATTATTGGCCGGTCATCGTGCTGACATTCGTGGGATTCATTTCCCTCGCTGCACTACTTCTTGTACCCGTCTGGAAGTTTCTGGGAAAGGAAGAGGAGGCCGCGGATCGATTCAACAAGTTTGTGGATGGGAACAGCGTTGTTCAGCCTGAAGAGTCGGGCCACTCCGAAGCGTTCTCCAGTGAGTCTACAGCAACGACTGAAGAATCCGGTTGAGCATCCTCCAGCGTAACGAGAGGTAGTAGTCTCTCGAGTGTCTTGTCACCAATACCTTTGACCCTTTTCAGGTCTTCGATTTGGACAAAAGGGCCACTTTTCGCACGGTAAGCGAGTATTCGTTCTGCCATTCGCGGACCGATTCGAGGCAGAGCCTGAAGTGTTTTCGCATCAGCCGTGTTGATATTGACGGGAAATGTGGTAGTGGGTTTTTCGAGCGTATCGACAATCACCCACATTTCGAGCTCCTTTCCCAGTTCGCGAAACTGAATGGGTTCGGATTGGAATCCAATTCGGACCGTGTCGACGGCTTCCATGGAATCAGCCTGCGCGGCGAGCATTCGAAACAGGCTATCGGTCCCAGCATAATATGCATCGTCAAAAAGTGGCTGCTCTGCGCGGACCATTTGAATCGCGTTACCAAGAATGATTAGGGCCATTAATGAAACCATCACTCTCGCTTCCTTTTCGGTGCAGTAGAGTTTTTCCTGAATGAAAAACTGCAGTCGGTTCCATGACGAAATCAGATGCTCGACACGGATCTGAAGGCGGCTCATTTTTTGGTTCGAGTTTTCAGATTTACTCGCGATCTTGTCTCTGTCTGCTGTCGGCATGACTTGCCTGCCTTCTGTCGGTTTGATATGTTCTTGGAAGTGGGTTCTGGGCGTTGACACCTCCGCGCGGAAAACGTAACCTCAAGCTGATGTCTCAGCCGGAACGGATGGAATGTTCTGGCGCGTGAACCTGGGCTTGGCGTCTTATGAATGTGGGGTACCCTCACAACACCATGGCAAAATCCAATATTCTGCACTCCGATGCGATCGTCCTCAGGTCGATCGATTACAGCGAGACGAGCCGTATTGTGACGCTGTATACGCGTGAGGGTGGGAAAATGGGGGTGATTGCCCGGGGAGCCCGTGCCTCGAAATCTCGATTCGGCTCTACGCTGGAGCCCATGGCGCACATCAGTGCCATAATTCATTGCAAGCCCGGAAGAGACTTGCAGACTCTTTCTGAGGCGTCGCATGTGAACACCCACGATGAGCTGCGCAGTTCTCTCTTGCGTATGGAGACAGGCATTCGGGTCATCGAGTTGGTTTCCTCCCTGATGCAGAGCGACCAGAGAAATGAACAGGTCTTCAGTCTGATTGCCGCGACCCTCACTGCACTCGATAAAGCGCCCGGCAGGACAAGCAACCTGTGGCCTTTTTTCCAGCTTCGTCTGGCCACGCTCCTGGGTTTTGGTCCAGCCTTCGACGGTGATTTGGTAAAGGGATTAACTGGTGAGGCGGCAATACTTGATCTTCGTTCAGGTCACATCACAATTTCAGCGGAGCCTGATGGTGTATCGCATCAGGCGAGCCGCTCAGTCCTACGCGCGTTTGCGGTCCTGGCTCGCGCGGATCTGTCTGACGTAGTTCGGATGGAGATGGACGCCCAGACCTCCAGTGGGGTGGGTGCTGCCGTCGCTGCCTATCTCAAATATCATGTTGAAGAGTCCTACCCCTCAAGAAGCGCGCGGGTATTTGCGCAATTGTCTACGCCCGAGAGTTGATGTTGATAAAATATATATGTATTATATATGTAGATCGGTCAACATCTTCAACATCGAATAGTATAAAGCCATGTCGCGCAGGGGACTAACGGTAAAACAGGAATCATTTCTGGAGTATCTCAAAAATTACGTCTCCGATGAAGGGGATTGGCCCACATATCGTGAGATGTCGGTAGAATTTGGATTTCGCTCACCGAACAGCGTTACCCAGAACCTTCAGGCGCTTCACAGAAAAGGCTTTCTGATGAAAGAGCACGATGGTTTCTTCTTTCCGGAAGAGTTGGATCATGAACCGGTTCAGGTCGGCATTCCGATTCGAGGAATCATATCCGCAGGAGTACTCCAGGAGGCGGTTGACGAAAATCTGGGTACCATTTCTCTCGAGACACTCTTTCCCGGGATTGACAGGATATTTGCCATTCGTGTGTCTGGAAATTCCATGATTGGAGAAGACATCCACGATGGCGACTATGTGCTTTTGATGGACGATGACATTCCCAATGGCGGTATTGGAGCCGTTCTTTATAACGGCGAAACGTCTCTGAAGAAAGTGTTCTACGACCAGAGTGGGTTACGCCTTGAGCCAGCAAATGAGCAGTATGAAGACATCCATATCCGTCCGGATGTGTTCGAAGAAGTTCGTGTTTTGGGACGATATGTTGGGCACATGAATCAGACCGGAATCTTCCGCTCTTCTAGCCGAGCCCGGGCTTAATTGAGGAGATCTTGTATCAATAACGAGGTCTGAACGTCGGGCAATTTTGCGTGGGGTCAGAAAAGGAAAAGGTTCAATACCTTACCTTACGTCGATTATCAAAATCCCATCATCATTCTGACTCCATTCATGCGATTGAGCCGGCTTACGGCGGTCGTTGCGATGTTAATCGTGACAACCGCAGAAGCCCAGGAAACCAAGTTTTCCTGGAACCATGCGACAGTCTATCAACTGGTCACCGATCGTTTTTCGAATGGTGACAGCTCCAACGATTCTGCCTACGGTCGCGGACTCGATGGCAGTGGATCACCTTACGCTCTCGATTCCACCGGGCACTTTCTCGGAGGCGATTTTGCCGGGCTGACGGGCTGGATTGAAGATGGCTATTTCACCAACCTGGGTATCAATGCACTGTGGATATCCGCTCCGTATGAGCAGATACACGGATGGGTCGGCGGCGGCGATGGTGATTTTCAGGAGTATGCATATCACGGATTCTGGCCCCTCGATTTTACCGAGGTCGACAGGGCATTTGGCACCGCAGATGATTTTAGCCGACTGGTAGACGCGGCGCACGAGAGTGGACTCCGACTGATCGTGGATGTGAATCTGAGCCATGTTGGGCCCGCCACCATGTATGATATGTCCTCATTTAATTTTGGCGGATTGAGCTCGGATGCCTGGCGGTCATGGAAGCCAGCCAGCAAGTTGGGCTGGCAATCCTATCAGAGCGAATATGTGACGTTTACCGATTCAACCGAGGCTTGGTCTCGGTGGTGGGGTCCAGATTGGATTCGGGCGGATATCACGGGTTACGAGCCGTGTGGCGACTCTATTCCCACCGTGTGCGAGGGAGCACTTCCGGACATCCGTTCAGATGTCGAGGTAGGAGGCCTACCATATTTTTTGAAATTGAAGTGGGGCGCTGACAAGGTGGCCTCTGAAGAAGCTTCGCTCGATGCATTTTTTACCCGCACTTCCCTCAACCGCACGGCCGCCAATCACGTGGTCAAATGGCTATCCGACTGGGTTCGAGATTATGGAATTGATGGTTTTCGGATTGCAAATTCTGAAAGTGTAGATCCTGCCGTCATGGTTGCGCTTCGGAATGAAGTAACGATTGCGCTGCAAGAATGGAAGGAGCTAAATCCAGAGAAAGCACTTGACGACAAGAAATTTTGGATGGCGGGAGAAGCAGGGAGCATGGCATCCGAATCCTCTTCCCGGCCAGATAATGAGTTCGATTCAGTGCTGAATAGAGAATTCAGACAGGACGATGGCGCGGATTTGCAATCATTGTATAGCGGATACGTCTCCGCTCGAGAAAGTGCAACGGTCAACCAATTGTCCTTTCTCTCCTCTGACGATACGAGTCTCTTCGATCGATCTGAACTGATCGCTGCGGGTACTCGTCTACTTCTTTCCCCAGGTGGCGTCTCCGTTTACTATGGCGATGAGTCCGCCCGCCGTGCAGGTAGGGCTGTTTCAGATTCGACCCAACGCACCCGGTCCCAGATGAATTGGGCTTCTACTGATGAAGCGGTCCTGGCGCACTGGCAGAAAGTTGGTTCCTTTCGTGCTGCGCACCCGGCCATTGCGCGTGGAGGACATGATATTGTTCAAGACGAGCCGTACACCTTCTATAGGGGACTCCAGATGGGGTTAGACTCAGACGAAGTGGTAATCGTGGTCGGTGCTTCTGGCAAAACACGTATCAACGTGTCCCTGGTCTGGCCTGACGACACGGTGCTTCGGGATGCCTACACCGGAAGTGTTGCCTTTGTGTCATTCGGGCAGGTCACTTTCACCGCCGACCCATCCGGGCTGATTCTGATGGAAGAAGTTCACATCGACTGAGCGATCTAGAATCTTACAGAAAGGGGGGGCAGCGCAGCTGCCCCCCCTTTCTTTTTTCTGTCAATTCCGAAGGCTAAGCTTCGACACTCGAGTGCCCAAGAAACTCGCGCAACACGTAGTGCAGAATTCCGCCGTTGCGGTAGTATTCCACTTCAACCGGCGTGTCGAGGCGGCAGTCGGTAATAAACTCAAACGACGAGCCATCCGTCTTGGTGGCCGTGACGCTGATCTGGCTGAGAGCCGTGACATCATTTGTAACTGGGACAGAAAACGTCTCCGTTCCGTCCAGTCCAAGCGACTCAGCCGTCTGTCCTGCTGCGAACTGGAGTGGCAACACTCCCATCCCGATCAAATTCGATCTATGAATTCGCTCATAGCTCTCGGCGATGGCAACCTTGATGCCGAGGAGTAGCGTTCCCTTAGCCGCCCAGTCACGACTCGATCCCATCCCGTAATCTTTCCCGGCGAGAACCACCAGCGGCGTGCCAGATTCCTGGTATCGCATTGCCGCATCGTAGATGGTCATGGACTCATCCGTCGGAAAGTATTTCGTAACTCCACCTTCGGTGCCGGGAAGCAGGTGGTTCTTCATCCGGATGTTGGCAAATGTGCCCCGCATCATGACCTGATGATTACCGCGGCGCGATCCAAATGAGTTGAAATCGAGGTAATCGACGTCGTTTTCAAGCAGATATTCAGCTGCAGGCCCATCTGGGGCAATGGCTCCGGCTGGAGAAATGTGATCCGTAGTGATGGAATCTCCAACCTTGACGAGAACGCGCGCTCCCTCAATACTCGATATCGACGGAGTTTCAGGGGTCAAGTCCATGAAAAAAGGCGGCTCCTGAATGTAGGTGGACTCGCTGCTCCACTCGTAGATCGAGCCTTCAGGAATGGTGATGGCATTCCAGGTTGCATTGGAATCTTCAATGCCGTCGTATTCCTTCTTGAACATTTCAGGAGTGACACATCGGTTGACGAGCTCGCGAATTTCGGCCGTAGTCGGCCAGATATCCCGTAAGAAAACCTCGTTACCCTCTGAATCCGTTCCGAGAGAGTCTTTTGACAGATCTAAATCGACCGTTCCAGCCAGCGCATAGGCAACCACCAGAGGGGGGGAGGCCAGGTAGTTGGCCTGAACGAGTTGGTGAATACGTCCCTCGAAGTTTCTATTCCCGGAAAGCACACCACTGACGATCAGATCTCCTTCGCGCACGGCTTCGTCCGCCGCTTTCGGAAGTGGACCAGAATTACCGATACAGGTCGTGCATCCGTATCCGACGAGGTTGAATCCCAGAGCATTCAGGTAGGGCCACAACTCCGCCTCTTCGAGATAGTCTGTTACGACCTTCGATCCGGGCGCAAGACTGGTCTTGACGTATGGCGCCACCTTGAGTCCACGCTCAACTGCTTTCTTGGCAACCAAACCCGCGCCGATCATGACCGTGGGATTGGATGTATTGGTGCAGCTGGTGATAGCGGCGATGGCCACGTCCCCGTGACGCATCTCTATCTCATTCCCCGAATCATCAGAGAACATGCCGGTGGCTGCCAACCGATCCTCGGACAATCCAAATCCCTGCGGTCCTGCCGGTCGTCGGAGCGATTCATGAAACGCGCGTTGCATTGCAGGGAGTTCAATCCGGTCCTGGGGCCGTTTGGGGCCTGAAAGACTGGGTACTACTGTCGAAATATCCAATTCGAGAACGTCGACAAATTCCGGTTCTGGGGAATCATCCGTCCTGAATAGTCCCTGAGCCTGCGAATAGCGTCGAACGGTCTCGACCAGCTCCGGATCGCGTCCGGTGCGCGCGAGGAAGTCGAGGGTCTCCTGATCAATTGGAAAAAATCCCATCGTCGCCCCGTACTCTGGCGACATATTCGCGATGGTCGCCCGATCCGGAATCGTCATATTCGAGATCCCAGGTCCGAAAAACTCTACAAATTTGCCGACGACTCCGTATTCGCGGAGCTGTTGGGTTACCGTCAGTACGAGGTCGGTGGCCGTAGCGCCCTCGGCAAGTTCACCTGTCAGGCGAAAGCCCACCACCTCAGGCATGAGCATGAAGATCGGCTGGCCGAGCATCACTGCTTCAGCTTCAATACCTCCTACGCCCCAGCCGACAACTCCAAGACCATCGATCATGGTAGTGTGGCTGTCCGTGCCTACCACCGAATCTGGATAGTAGAGCGTCGCCCGGTCGTCTCCTTCCTTGCTCCAGACACAACGCGCGATATACTCGAGGTTGACCTGGTGGCAGATTCCGCTTGCCGGAGGAATCACTGAAAAATTGTCGAAGGCATGTTTTCCCCATCGAAGAAATTCATATCGCTCGGCATTGCGATCAAACTCAATGATGGCATTCAGGCTCAGCGCCTGATCGTTTCCGAAGGAGTCCACCTGTACGGAGTGGTCGATTACAAGGTGGACTGGAACGCGTGGATTGATTTCATCGGGATCGCCGCCCAGCCGTGACATCGCGCTTCGCATAGCGGCGAGGTCCACAATGGCAGGAACGCCAGTAAAGTCCTGCAACAACACGCGCGAAGGCAGGAACGGAATTTCTACTTTCGCCGGATTCTTCGGATCATAATTGGCGAGCTTCTCCACATCGGCTTTTTCAATAAGAAAGCCATCGCAGTTTCGAAGGGCGCACTCCAGAAGAACTTTGATTGAGAAGGGCAATCGGTCGATGCCCGGATAGCCCTGATCGCGCAGGGCGGAGAGGCTGTATAAATATCCTGTTCCAGATCCTGTATCGAACGTCTGGCGGGTTGAGAAAAGGTCGTTATTGTTGTCGGGAGCGTTGCTCATGACGATTATCGGTTGGACCCCGAAAGGCCGGTTGAACGAACCTTAAAGATACCGAATTTGTGAAACTCTAATTTTCGTAAAATCGACCATTAGAGGCTCAAAACGGTGATTCTGGTGAATAACGAATGAAGCACCAGACCCCGCCCCGAATCAGATGTGGTCCTCTGGATGAGGAACTACTGCGCGCCCCTTCCGGGCCGAAGCCGAGCGCAGCGAGGCTCAATCCCCTTAGCTCCACGAAGAAGTGAAATGGAGATCAGTCCATCTACAATCCGAACCGCAGTGAAATATTGACTGTACGGGGGGCTGCTGGCGCGAATTCGTCTCCTCTGAATCGGTTGTAGGTCGCTCGCTCAGCGTACAGTTCGTCCGTCAGATTCCCAACACGACTCAGAATCGCGATTTTATCGGTGATATTGATAGAAGCACGTAAGTTGAAAACATCGTGCCCATCATACTTTGACGTGTTTGAAGGATCCATCCAGTAGCTGCCCAATCTGTTCCACTCGATTGCAATAGAAGCTCCCTCAAGGACAGAGAATCGGTAGGATACCTCCGCATTCAGAATCACCCGTGGAGCCACTTCCATCTCGTTGCCAGAGAGATCATCGCCGAGCTGGGTTTCCCATAGCTCGTAGGTATGTAGAGCATACGAATATGCAGTGGTAAGCGTGAGAGCATTGGTAGGGGTCAGCATCAATCCGAGCTCGATACCATTGTGACTGGTCTCACCGGTGTTGACGCTTCCTCGCGATCCATCCTCAAAAACGAACGCTACAATGTCGTCCTTTTTCGACATGGTGAATGCCGTCGCCTCAAACTGAAGGCCGTCACTCACGCGTCCGCGGATTCCTATTTCAAAATTATCCACTTTTACGGGTTCGAGGTCTATGGAATTGACGGAGGGACCCTGACGGAATAATTGTCTCTCTGAAGGGACACGAAACGCGTGTCGATACGAAATAAAGGCGTTCAGATCGCTCGTCAACTGAAAAGTGACACCCAGTTTCGGGCTCGGGTGTGAATAATGACGCGTATTCGAGGCGGGGCGCCGATGTGTGCCGGTAACTTCCTCTGTCAGCTTATTCCGATAATCATATGCGATGATATCTATTCTCAGGCCTGCACTTATCCGAACACCCGGAGCAGGGCTCATTTCGAGGTGAACAAAGGGAGAGGACTGCTGATACGTTACATCGTAATCGTACTGAGCTTCCTCAACGGCATAACTCGTGTAGATCTTGCCGTCTCGAGTGGGTTCGATTTCCGTTTCCGTGCGTTCTCCCGGGCTGTAATCAAGGTCTGCGCCGGTGACGATTCTAGAGTCGAATCGTTCGAAATCTTTGCGATATTTCAACTGAACTCCGACGGAATAATTCTGTGACTCCCAGAGCGCCGGATCGAACGAAAGCGCCCAATTGGGCAACAGATCCATGGAGCTGAATCGGGCGAAGGGCGTGATGCTCAATAGAGAGGAAGGATAGTACCGTTCGAAGGCAGAAGAGAGCCGATAAGACCTCACCTCCCGATAGGAGACGGGTGTATAATTAGTCGTCGCATCATCACGAAAATCACTTTCTGAGATAGCGGACGCGCCAGCCGGCTCCTGGTCAATATTCGAGAATGCGATCACCGACTTCAAAAACGTTCTCGAACCGAGCTGACGATCCCAACGCATGGTCACACTCTGTCTCGAGTACTCAGTCGCGTCTCGCCACCCTTTGGAATCGGTGATATTGACATCCGCGCGGAAGCCGTTAATTCCGCGGGTCGTGCCGCCCGTGAGAAGCACTCTCCTGAATCCGTATGAGCCGCCCTGGATCGTGCCACCCACTTTTGTTGTCGCCGGTACCTGCCCGGATGTAACGCTGATCACTCCTCCAATCGCATCACTTCCATACAGTGCGGTGCCGGGGCCCTTTATGATCTCAATGGCATCCGCCTGTGGAATGTTTATTTCGTAGAGCGCATTTGGGTTGAAAAAGCCCGTCGAACGCGTCGGAATGCCGTTTTCAAGAAACAGGTAGACTGGAGAGAGGGAGAGAGGCTGCCGAATGGCCGTCATGTGACCCTCTCCTTCAGTGACATTCACCCACACGCCTGGAATTTTACTCATTATTTGAGACGGATGCGTCGGATTTATGTCTGCTATCGTTTCTGAATCTATTCTGCCGATTGACGCGGCGATATCCGCGATCGATTGTTGTTCTCGTGTTGCGGACACGACGATTCCCTGCAGGCGAATTGGTTTTTCGACGAGGCGCAACGAGATCGAGAGCACCTGATCAGATGAAACAGATACTTCTCGCTCCAGGGTTACGAAGCCGACGAACTTGGCTATCAGATTGTCCCTGCCGACTGGGGCGTTCGATATTTTATAGCGACCATCCACGCCCGAAACAGCGCCTCGCCGGCTGACTTCGAGAAATATTTGGACACCCGGGAGTGGACTACCGGACTTGCTGTCCACTACTTGTCCTTCAATTGAGCCGGTCCGCTGAACCGGAACCTGGGCCTGGCTCGATGCAAGGCTGCAGGAGAAAAAAATCCCAAAGACGATGAAGAATGAAAGTGAACGATTGTAAATGATCAACGTCTTCATGCAAGTAATATTTGGTGAGTTTGGCAAAGCCCTACGGTAACACAGCCCAGATGCGAACCTGTCCGCCAGATCCTCCCTCCAATTTGATCGGCGCCACAATCAGATAGGCGCCCACCGCGGGAAGCAGGTCCACGTTCGCAACATTTTCCAGGTGATATTTCCCTGAGCCATTAATTATTCCGTGGGCCACAAAGTCTCTCGACATTCCGTAGTCGATACTCATGTTGTCAATTCCAACGCCTCGAATGGAGCGCATCTCGATGAGAAAACGAGCCGACTCCTCAGAAAATCCGGGAAAGTGCATGCGCCCGTCTTGATCTGAGTTCCTGTAAGCGGTGACATCCTCCCACTTGGATCCCCATCCTGTATTCAGCAGCACGATTGCTCCATCCGGTATTTCTCCGTTGATGTCTTCCCAATTCTGGAGGTCCTCTACAGTGAGCAGATAATCTGGATTTTGTATCGTCTGTTCGGAGATGTCAACTACGACCGCCGGCCCAAACAGATCTTCCGCGGTCAACTCATCTACTGTGGGCAGATGGTCCCCGCCGTGAATGGGTGCGTCCAGATGCGTTCCAAAGTGCTCCGGGACAGAATACCGGCCCATAATGGCCTTTCCGGAAGGATGGGAAGCGACTGTTTCGTACACAAAAGGAGTGGAGTCGCCCGCCCAGAACGGGGCTGTCATGCTGACGGTGTGTGTCATGTCAACCAGCTCATGGTTGCTCAGGCGGTCGAAAGTCAGCGCGCCAGTCGTATTTTCCGATTAGCACCCCATTCCTAGGCTGGTGAGGACAATTATTGAGGCAAGTGTGGATCTGGATGGAGACATTGAAGTAGGTTCGCGTTATGTCATGGAATGTGTGATAATAAGACCGACGGATTGAGATGATCAGCAGAAGGGTACATTTTATTCTGGTGCTCCCAGTGGCGTTTGCTATGGCGGCCTGTACGGGAGGCGAGCCTTCAACGGCCGAAAGTGAGTCGTCCGGAATTTCGGTGGAAATATTCGCTCCAGGACATGTCAATTCGACCTGGCCCGAATTTGGGATAGCTTTTTCCGTGACGGGAGATACGGTCTACTATAATCGCACGAACGTGAACCGGACCGGCCTGGCCATCATGCGCTCCATTCGGACGGACGGGGAGTGGAAGATCCCCGAAGTGGCTCCATTTTCGGGGGAGTTTTTTGACATACTGCCGTTTGTGGCACCGGATGGATCGATATTTTTCAGTTCGAGGCGAATCAATCCAGACACAAAGGCAGAATCGCTGGACAACATGTTGTACCTGGCCAATGGCTCTGTCGTGCGATTGCCCGGCTTGCTAAATTCGGACAGCACCGAATCCTTCGTCTCCGTGACGCTGGATGGATCAATTGTATTTGAGTCTAATCGCAGTGGGGCCAATCAGATGCTAATTTCCCGAATGGAAAATGGCGCACGACTCGATCCTGAACCGATTCTGATTCCGGGAGTGCGCGAACCTGGAAACCCGTTGATCGCGGAGGATGGTTCAATGATCGTATTTGTCGATGCGGCGGGCGAGAGCTCCAATCTTCACTTCAGCTGTAAAGTTGAAGGGGGGTGGTCGATATCGGAGAGGCTACCCGGACCTATTAATTCGTCGTACGACGATTTCGCTCCATCCCGGGACAGAGATGGATTCCTGTATTTCAGTTCTCAGCGACCGGGCATGGTCCAGGTCGTAGATGAAAGGCAAGAAGGATCTCGACCGTCAGATATCTACAAGTCCAGTCTGAATCTTGCAACCCTGTGCGCGGCCTCCGAACAAGCGAGTTCATAGCTCACGAGCTTCCTTCTCATGAACTCAGATCAGGCGTCTGACCCTGGCTCTACGAGCGGAATCAGTCCACGCTGCAGCGCATACCGAATAATTTCCGAGTGGTGATGGAAGCCAAGTTTTTTCATCATGTTCGAACGATGTTTTTCTACCGTGCGCACACTGATGAACAGGAGGTCCTTGATCTCAGAAGCAGATCTTCCTTCGGCCACCAATTGCAGAATTTCTCTCTCACGCCCGGTCAGCGAATCGTATAGATCAACGGCGTCTCCTGCGTCAGAAATATACTGGGAGACGGACGACCTGAAATAGGTACCTCCGTTCAACACGGTATCGATCGCAGTTGCCAGAACCTGGACATCCGAGTTTTTAAGCAGGTAGCCGCGAGCGCCGTAGCGGATAGCTCGGGTTACGTAAGCAGGGCCGGCGTGCATTGACAGGACGATGATGGCGACGAGAGGGTGATCACGATGCACCCGTCTGATGACTTCGAGGCCATCCAACTCGGGGATACGGAGATCGATGAGTAAAACGTCAGGCTTCAACCGGTTTACAGAGGCAACGGCTTCGACACCGGTCTTGCATTCATCGATTACTTCGTGGTGTGTGTGGCGCTCGATATAGGCGCGAACACCTTCGCGGACAAACGGATGGCCCTCGGTAATACAGATTGTTGCCATGACGTGAGACTGGGTTGGATAAATAGTTCTCTCCTTACACGTAACAACGAAAAAATCCTGTCGATCACGACATCATAGGCAGAGACTGCGTCAGTTAATACACGAAATAATATTCCGCTACGCTAATCATTGCATACTAATACGTAAATATGCGTAGTCAATTACGCCATATTTCCACCTTAGTTTTAGAAATCGAAATGGCGATACCTAAGTCGTTGGGTCGCACTCCAGTCCGCTAAGCTACGCAGGGCCTGGAAATTCATGACGCACCCGGTAACAGATATGAAGCGAGGATGACCTCATCAATCCTAGGGCGCGAATATTGTTACCGGGTGCTGTATTTTTGGAGCTAGTCGTTTTGAGTGGCCGCGCGTACATTTCGGGTCTTCCCTTATTTAACCCACCCCGAAATGCGACGCCTTCTTTCACTTCTGGTAATTGTTCTTTTCTGTGCACCTGTATTTTCTCAGGACACCACTGACTTTCCCGACGGATCAGATGGAGAAGGTCCATTTGATCGACTGGTAATACGAGGCGCAACGATGATTGAAGGCTCGGGGGCTCCTCCCAGGGGTCCCGTGGATATCGTCATTGTGAACGATCGAATTGTCGAGATCAGAGGAGTCGGGAATCCAGGACTGCCCATCGATCCAGATCAGCGGCCCGCTGCCGGAACGCGAGAGATTGATGCGCATGGTATGTATGTGCTGCCGGGATTCATCGACATGCATGGCCATCCTCACACGGTGAGTTCGGGCCAAGGGGTTCCTCTGGAGTACGTATTAAAGCTCTGGCTCGCTCACGGTATTACCACGTCCCGGGTAGTGGGTGCGAAGGGAGTCGACTGGATTCTGGAGTTGCAGAAGCGGAGCAACGAAAATCGAATTTCAGCACCTCGGATTTATGCCTATCCCTCATTCGGGCAGGGATCCTCCAAACCTATCGCGTCGCCCGAGGATGCTCGCGAGTGGGTGGCCTGGGTTAAGGACAAGGGCGCGGATGGCATCAAGTTTTTTGGAGCCGCGCCAGAAATCATGACGGCAGCTCTTCAAGAAGCCAAGAAACTGGGTCTTCGGGCGACAGAGCACCACGCTCAGCTCGACGTTACGCGAATGAACGTCCTGAAAACCGCAAGTCTTGGCTTGACGTCAATGGAGCACTGGTACGGCCTCCCCGAAGCGCTCTTTGAGGATCGAATCATCCAGCATTATCCGCTGGATTACAACTACTCCAACGAGGCTCACCGATTTGGTGAAGCCGGACGACTCTGGAAGCAGGCCGCCGAGCCCTTTTCGCCTCATTGGAATGCGGTGATGGACTCCTTGCTCGCTATGGATTTCACTATAGACCCCACGTTTATCGCATATCTGGCAAGCAGGGATTTGATGCGTCAGAGCCGAAATGACTGGCATGCCATCTACACCATGCCTGCGCTCTGGGATTTCTATCGGCCGAGTCGGAATGCACACGGATCCTACTGGTTCTATTGGACTACCGAAAACGAAATGGACTGGAAGGAGAATTTCAACCTCTGGTTCACCTTCATCAATGAATACAAAAATCGCGGTGGAAGGGTGACTCTTGGATCAGATTCGGGATATATCTACAATCTGTATGGGTTCGGGTACATTCAAGAGATGGAGAACATGCGTGAAGCTGGATTCCATCCCCTGGAAGTGATTCGTAGCGCGACCATCATGGGTGCCGAAGCCCTCGGAAAGGACCACGAGATCGGGACCATTCAAGTGGGGAAAAAAGCAGATCTGGTGATCGTCCCCGAAAATCCTCTACAGAACCTCAAGGTGCTGTACGGAACGGGCTGGTGGCGCCTGAACGATGCCAGTGGAGAAGTCGAGCGCGTCGGCGGCGTCAGATACACGATCAAAGACGGTATTATTTTCGATGCCCGCGAGCTTCTACAGGATGTTCGAGATATGGTCGAAGCCCAGAAAGCGGACCGCGGAATGCCTCCCGGGCCGATGCCGATGAAAATCGAAACGGTCGATAACCTAACCCCTTCGCGAAGAAATCGATAGAACCGGTGTTCTAACCCCCAATTGGGTGTAACTTTCGCAGCCTTGACTTCGCCACGTACAAACTCAAATCCAAATTCCATGTCACGGATAAATATGGTATCGAGACTCTTATGCATGCTGCTGATGCTCGCGTTCGTTTCCGACGCAACCGCCCGCCAGTATTCGGATTCGTATCCGAAAAACGCAGACATCGATATGCTTGGCTACGTATTCAACCTGACATTTTCTGATCAGACTGACTCTATTGTGGGCGCCACCACCGCCACGGCGCGTTTCCTGGCAGTTGGTCATTCTGAACTGAGATTGGACCTCATACAACGCTCGGATGCTCTCGACGGCAAGGGAATGACTGTTTCTAGAGTGGTGATGGACGACTCTGATCTTTCGTTCCGACACGAAGACGATCAGATTTTTATTGATCTTGGACGTGATATGCGAGTCGATGAACGAATCGAAGTAACCGTTCATTATTCAGGCGAATCTGCAACTGGGCTGAAGATTGGCCCCAACAAGTATGGTGATAGAACCTTTTTCAGCGACAACTGGTCATCGAGAGTTCGAAACTGGCTACCCGTGGTAGATCATCCGTCCGATAAGGCGACGACCGAAATGATTGTCGTCGCTCCCGGGATATATCAAGTGGCGTCCAATGGCTCGATCGTGGAGAGCATGGATCTCGGAGATGGTACGAGGATGACCCATTATGTCAACGCCGTTCCCACGGCGACCTGGCTTTACTTCGTGGGCGTGGCGCAGTTTGCCATCCAGCAGGTCGACACTTTCGACGGCGTTCCGATAGAGACCTGGGTGTACTGGCAGGATAGAGACGCCGGGTTCTACGATTTTGCAGAGCCTTCCAAGAAAGTTTTGGCGTTTTATAGCGATCTGATCGGACCCTACGTCAACAATCGATTGGCCAACATCGTGTCGAACGCAACTCCAGGTGGAGGAATGGAGGCTGCATCAACACCCGCTTATTCTGATCGCTCTGTTTCCGGCACTCGCTCACGACGCTGGCAACATGTCATTATTCACGAAATAGCGCATCAGTGGTTTGGCAACGCGGTTACGGCGTATCATTGGAATGACGTGTGGCTCAGTGAAGGTTTCGCCACCTACTACACACTGCTCTTCCGGCAGCATCTCTATGGTCAGGACGATTTCATTGGTGGTTTGAAGGGGGCGAGGAACACGGTGGTGAACTTCTACGAAGATGACTATGATTTTCAGGTCGTCCGCGACTACATCGAGGACCTGAATAACGTCTCGGGATCCATGATGTATCAAAAGGGTGCGTGGACGTTGCACATGCTGCGTGAGATGATTGGAGTAGAGGCATATAACGCCGGTATTCGGTCTTACTACGCCGAATTCATGAATCGAAATGCTCAAACCGCAGACTTTCGTCGGCACATGGAAGAAGCATCCGGTAAAGATCTACAGCAGTATTTCAATCAGTGGCTGTTTCAGGGTGGAATACCCTCCCTGGAAGGATCTTGGGAAGTAGAGGGCGGGGAATTGGTCATCAACATCGAGCAGGTTCAGGAGACCTATGATTTCGAATTGATGGTAGATTTCGAGGTGCAGTTTTCCGATGGATCCAGCGAGGTGATTACGCTGCCCGTCGGTCGAGGTGAGCAGGTCCAGGGAGCGAAATTATTCGAAAACGCGGTAGTCGATGTGATCATCGATCCTAACACACGTCTTCTGGCGAAATGGACGTTTTCCAAACGGTAGGTTGCGTTGGAATTAATTCTTAGTGACTTTGATCGGGCACTTCTTGAGGGTGAAGAAGGCCCTGCTTCCAAGATGGCGATGCGCATTCTGCACCGAATGCTGCCGGTGTTTGGCGTGGATCGATTTATGGATATTTCGGCTGCGCATATCGATTCCACAGTTTACATGGGGATCGCCACCATGGAGTACGCCGAGAGGCTAGCCGATCTCGGTGCGCAGGTTCGAGTACCATCCACATTGAATGTGAGTGGAGTGGATGAATTTGGATGGGAAGACTGGGAGGTCCCACCGGAGGTGGCCGGTAACGCATTGCGTCAGATGCGGGCCTATGAAGCGATGGGGTGTACGCCGACCTGGACGTGTGCGCCTTATCAGACCGAGCACGCCCCTGTATTCGGCCAGCAGATTGCAGCGGGCGAGTCGAATGTGATCGGTTACTACAATTCTGTGATTGGTGCTCGCACCGAACGTTATCCAGACCTTTTTGACATCTGTGCGGCCATTACCGGTCGGGTTCCGGCCGCCGGTCTTCATCTGGACGAAGGGCGCGCGGGCACGACGCTGCTTCGGTTGAAGGGTGTGTCGCGCGCCCTCCAGGAGGACGATGCGTTCTACCCCGTCCTTGGTCATCTGCTCGGGCGAACGGCGTCAGACGGCATTCCTGTGGTAGAGGGACTGGAGGTCCAACCGAACGAAGATCAACTCAAGGCTGTTTGCGCGGGCGGAGCATCCGCTGGCGCAATTGCTCTTTTTCATCTTGTCGGAATTACTCCGGAGGCACCTACCGTTGAAGCCGCGTTTCTCGGTCAAACTCCGCAGGATGTCAGGGATATTGGGATGGACGATTTGAGGAAATCGTATCGGGAGCTGAGTACCAGTCACGGAGAAAAACTGGACCTGGTTGTTCTGGGAAGTCCTCATTTTTCCATTACTGAATTCAAGGCGCTCGCGCCGCTCGTCCAGGGGAAAACGTGCCACAAAGACGTCGAGTTTCTGGTGACGTGCAGCCGGGCTGTTCGATCAATCGCCGACCATGTCGGTTTGATCGCTCCGCTCGAGGCATTTGGGGCGAAAATCACGGTCGACACGTGCCCGCTTACCTCGCCGATGCTTCCACCGCGCATCAAACATCTCATGACCAATTCTGCCAAATACGCCTACTATTCACCGGGATTGCTGAACGTGGAAGTGACGTACGGCCGGCTTACGGATTGCGTCGAGTCTGCTATCCTTGGCCGAATCGAGAGGGATGAGGGAGTATGGAACGCGTAATTCAGGGAGAAATTATTATCCCGGGTGTTTCGTCCGGTGTTGCGCTGGCCAGCACGGAGCCGCTGAGTTTCTGGGGTGGATACGATCAGACGACGGGAGAAATCATTGATCGTCGGCACCCGCTCTCCGGCGAGATTGGTGCAAATCGTGTCTTGGTGCTACCCTATACGCGGGGTTCGAGTACGACCACTGCAATTTTACTGGAATCGGTCCGTGCAGGCGTTGCTCCAGCCGCTCTGTTGACCGATCGAGCGGACGTTTTCCTCGCTCTCGCATCGGTGGTGGCAGAAGAAATGTATGACGGCAGTTTCCCGATGGTCGCCCTCTCCAGAGACGATTTTGAGTCAATCAGGACCGGCGACGTCATCTCAATTGAGGAGAGCGGGCTCGTGAGGGTGACTAGCTCCTGAATTCCAAGGCGCTTTACAACATTCTGAGAAGCGGGCGCAGTCCTGTCGAGACATAATGCGTGCCGTCTGTGTAGATCCAGAAGCCTTCCACTCCGGGTAGGCCCTCTACCAGATCCTGGGCGGCTCCCGGGCGCATGACGGATGTCGCCGTCGCAAGAGCGTCGGCTGTCATCGTATCGGGTGCGACTATCGTCGCGCTGGTAACGTGGTCGACAAATTTTCCTGTCGCAGGATCAATCAGGTGAGAGACCTTCACGCCATCAACGGTTCGGGTCTGTAGGTAGGTGCCCGACGTTGCGACAGCTTGATTCTCGATTTCGATGGTCGCGACCAGATCGCGTTCTTTTCCTGGATGCCTGATGCCGATTTTCCAGGGCTGCTCAGGAGTGGGTCTGCCCATGGCAAAAAGATCGCCTCCTGCGTCGATGAGAGCGGTAGTTACGCCGCCAGACCGAAGCTCCAGAACTGCGGCATCGACTCCATATCCCTTGGCGATGCCACCAAAGTCAACGCCAATCCCATCTGTTTTCACACGCACCGACGTTCCGCGGACCTCGAGACTGGTAAAATCAATCCGATCCGTTGCTCTGGCAGTGCCTGGCACAAACCCATAGCGTCTCATGGCTGGAAGAACGGTCACATCTAGGGCGCCTTCAGTCAGATTACCGATTGAAAGAGCTGAGCGTGATACGTCGAGTAATTCCGTTCCGACGTTCCACCGACCGGGGGCGTTGTTCATCTTCATCAGCACGCTGTTTTCGTCGTGCGCGGAAAGTCGGGCGCCTACCAGGCGAAGGTTGTTCAGTGCGCGTTCCGCCCTTAACGAAGTAAACTGCAAGATGGGGATGGAAACGCGGATTGACGTGCCCATCGCGCGAGACGATCGGTGGATCAGATCCATCTCCGCCGTCCCGGTTGCAAACGCCCATGTCGGGATCGCCTGAATCAGCGCGAGGCCACCCAGGGCCTTGCCCGCGTCAAGAAAAAAACGTCGTCTGTCTATGATGGCCATCATCCTCCGTTCAGGCGTGTTTGTTTGGTGCATGTGCTTTCACGCGCAGAGTACGGCTTCGAAGCGTGGAGGGTCAACAAAGATGTAAAATAGGAGGTTGGGGTGCCCGATTCACCGTTGATTCGTACCATGCCGCTCCGTCCCATCTATCCTCATGTTCGATGAAGCGCTTTCTGCCACTCACGCTCGCTCTTCTGCTGATAGCCTGTTCTCCTCCAGATTCTGCGTTCCAGAGTCGGTTCGCGAACTCACCAGATAGAACATGGATTGGTCCTCAGTTTTACGCCAATCGCATGCTGGACTGGGAGTTGCGGGATGGTCGATTGCTCAGCAAAGAAGGCCGAGCAGCCAAACCGATGCGGACCGTTCATCTGTTGACGCATTATTTGAACAATGAATCCGGCGGACTGAATATGAGCGTCGTGACCGGGCCTGTAAATGTGCCCGAGGAGAGGTCGGACAGTACCTGGACAGGTTTTTTAATCGGTGCAGGCGGGGCCGAGATCGATTATCGGATTTCCGCTTTGGTTCATCATTGGCCAGCTCCTGGAGGAGGCTTGTTTGTCGGTGTCGATGGCACGGGCCAGATTATTGTGCGGGACAATGAGAATGCTGATTCCCGGCGCGGACCACGGTCGGATTTCAAGAACGCGGATTGGCCGCTGGTGGTAAGCGACTCCGCTAAAGGAGCGGTCGACGATTTCTCAAGATTCGGCATTCGGGTGATGGCGACATCCGCCGATGAAGGATACTCGATGGTCGTTGAGACTTTCGATCCCGCGTCAGAGGAAATCATTTCTCACGCGGTCTACACCGGTCTCGATGAGAAGTACTTCAGCGGAAGCGTTGCGCTGGTGTCCCACAGGAGCGCCTCGTCCGTTGGCGCAGGCTACTGGTACGAAAACTGGAACGTCGAGGGTACGAAGGTTGAAAAGGATGAATCACGCGCGTTCGGACCCGTCCTGGGTGTCCAGTACACAGTCAGTGAGGGGATTCTCAAGATGACAGCACAGATGGGTCCCCTGGGAGAAGGGGACTCCCATGTGGCGGAGTTGCAAATACAGGACAATGGTGTATGGACAACAAAGTCCAGCGGGGAGCTGGACGAAAATGGGTATACCATTGGATTCAGGATACACGATTGGGCACCACAGCCAGACACGCCCTTTCGGGTGAAGTATTCCCTCTGGGAGGGAGCCGTGCCGGTCACACATTTTTATGACGGCACAATCCATTCAGAAGTGGATGGCGATGATTTTGTGATGGCGGCCTTGAACTGCCAGCACATTTCTGGCGGTGACGGAAGTTGGACGCACAATCATTTCTGGTGGCCACATGCAGAGACGGCGGAGAAAGTGGCATTCTTCGAGCCGGACATGTATTTCTTCGCCGGAGACCAGATTTACGAGGGTGGCCTCGCAGGTATCGTTCGCCAGCCTGCAGACACTGCGATACTGGATTATCTCTACCACTGGAATCGATTTCTGTGGGCCTTCGGCGATCTGACTCGCCACCGTCCGACGATTACCATTCCCGATGATCACGATGTATACCATGGCAATGTTTGGGGGGCGGGAGGAAAGGCGGCCGTTGGCCCCTTCAGGCCCAGGTCGGATAATGGCGGCTACATTCAGCCTCCTGAATTTGTGAACGCGGTGCATCGCACCCAGACGTCTCACCTACCCGATGCATTCGACCCTACCCCGGTTGAGCAGGACATTTCGGTTTACTACACCAACATGGAATTCGGAGGTGTCTCATTCGGGATTGTCGCGGATCGGCAGTTCAAGAGCGCACCTCGGACGCTCCTGCACGATGCGGATGTAAGGAACGGCTGGCCTGGAAACCCGGAGTGGGATGCGGCAATAAGTGGCGATCACCCCGACGCAATCCTGCTGGGGGAAAGACAGCTCACGTTTCTCGACGATTGGGCACGAAACTGGGGATCGGATACGTGGATGAAGGTCCTGCTATCCCAAACCCTCTTCGCAGATGTCGCTTCGATTCCTGAGGATGCGATGAATGGATCGGTAATCCCGGGCCTCGCGATTCCGCCACCGGGAGAAATAGTTACCGGGTACAAGAAGGCCATGGACATGGATTCCAATGGGTGGCCTCAGACGGGACGAAACAAGGTCGTTGACGTGATGCGCAGAGCGAGAGCTTTTCACGTCGCGGGGGATCAGCACCTGGGCAGTCTGGTGCGTTACGGAAAAGATGCCTTCGGCGACGCAGGATACGGCTTCGTCGTGCCTTCGATCGCCAATATCTGGCCGCGGAGGTGGTTTCCGCCAGAAGTCAGCCCAACGCGAGATCCGTCCAAATCCTGGTACACCGGGGATCACCTCGATGGATTCGGAAATCACATGACCGTTCTAGCCGTTGCAAATCCGGTCAACTCGGGCCGCGAACCCGCCGCCTTGTACGATCGCACACCCGGATACGGCATCATCAGAATGAATCGCGCGACCCGCGAGGTTTCCATGAGTGCGTGGCCGCGTTGGGTGGATCCTTGGGAGGACGGCGCGCGGCCGTACGAGGACTGGCCCATCGAATTCAATCAGGAGGACGGAGACGGCCGCGCGCCGACCGCATTCCTGGCCAGATTGGAGTACGAGCCGAAGGACGCACCGGTGGTGGAAGTCACCGATCTCACCGACCAGATTCATGTCTACTCCTTCCGGCCCAACGGCAGCATGTATGAGCCTCCGGTGTACGACTCCTCCCACGATTATCGACTTACATTGACCTATCCAGATGGGACAACCGATCGGTACGAAATAGCGAGTGGCGATTATCCTTTAACCAATCCCATCAAACGATGAAGCGGTTTATCCCAGCCTTTCTGGCCTTGATCACGCTTACCTTGCCGAGCGCTGCCCAAGAAGTTGAAAACGTATTCCTGATTACCCTCGATGGACTTCGCTGGGAGGAGCTGTTCACGGGCGCCGACCCCTGGCTTCTTGACAACGAGGAGTATACGAGCGGAATTGAGGAGCTGAGATCAAAGTACTGGAGCGACGATGCCGCCGAGAGACGCAGCGCACTGATGCCGTTTTTCTGGTCGACCATTGCAAAGCAGGGTAGCCTATACGGCAACCGACACAAGGGCAGCCGGGTCAATGTGACCAACACGCGGGTGTTCTCCTATCCCGGTTATAACGAGATCTTGACCGGCTTTGCCGACAGCACGATCACCAGCAACGACAAGAATCCGAATCACAACGTCACCGTTCTGGAATGGATCAATGATATGCCCGATTTCGAAGGCAAGGTAGCCGCGTTCGGGTCGTGGGACGTCTTTCCGTTTATCGTCAACGAAGGTCGAAGCGGAATTCCCGTAAACGCTGGATTTGAATCCGCTGGAGGTGACCTGAGTGACCGAGAACAGTGGCTGAATGAGCTTCAGGCCCAGACTCCTTCACCCTGGGGAACAGTTCGCTTGGACGTGTTCACCCATAACTTTGCTCTTGAATACGTGAAACGTGAGAGGCCCCGGCTGCTGTATATCGCTTACGGCGAAACAGACGATTTTGCGCACAACCAAGACTATGATCACTATTTGAACGCTGCCAATCGAACGGATGCGATGATCCGAGACCTCTGGGAATGGGTTGAAGCTGACGAAGAGTACCAAGGAAAGACCACCTTCGTGATTACAACCGATCACGGGAGAGGCGCCGAGGACAGGTGGATTGGTCACGGAAGGGATTGGGTCGGTTCAAGCAATATCTGGATCGCACTACTCGGACCCGGAATTGAAAGCAAAGGCGAAGTGAGCGGCGGCGACCCGCTGTATCAGAATCAGGTCGCCTCTACCGTCGCACATCTACTTGGTCTGACATACAAGAATCGTGTGCCCGTCGGGGAGAGCATCTTGAAATAGTCCCCGGGTACCGAGCCCTTCAGCTAGAGCTCGGCCAGCGGTCTTGGGTTCGCGGTCTCGATTCCCCTTTCTCCCCGCACTACGTCGCACAATCCAATCGTCGGATCGTGTTCGAAGAAAAAGTGCCACTTCTCTGTCACAGCTGCCTCGAGGATGCGGCGCTTCTCTTCAATCGAGGTCATGGGCCATAAATCGTAGCTCATGTTCCAGGCAGGCATCAAGTGCGCGTGGGTTGGCATCAGATCGGCCACGAAAAGAAGAGACTGGCTTTCATCATGGACCCTGACCAGCTGCATGGCCTTCGTGTGTCCATCGACCGGAATCAGCTCGACACCGGGAAACAGCTCTGACGTGCCATCGATCAGATTCAGTTGGCCAGAGTCGGCGAGCGGCTCAAGATTTTCCGCCAGGAAGGAAGCCCTCTCCCGAATATTGGATTTATCGGCCCAGTCCCAGTGCTCCTTCTGCACATGAAAAGTGGCGTTTTCAAACGCGACACGTGGTTTTCCATCGACCAGGTGGGTGCTGCCACCGCAGTGGTCGAAGTGTAGATGGGTCAGGATGACATCGGTAATTTCGTTTCTGGAATATCCCAGGGCGTTGAGCGAGCCATCCAGATTTACATCGGTATCGTCAACAGCGTAGATGGCTCTGAACTTTTCATTGTATTTGTCTCCGATTCCGTTGTCGATCAGAATGAGTCGACCCTCTCCCTCAAGTAGCAGACAGCGTGCGTGAAGCGGTATCCGATTGAGCTCATCGGCGATGATCTTTCGTTCCCAGAGCGGCTTCGGGACGATTCCGAACATGGCTCCGCCGTCCAGTCCGAAGCGTCCCGTCTCGATCGCATGCAGCGTGTAGGATCCGATTTGAGCCATGGAATGATCTGTTGGGAGAGAAAATGATTGCCTGGTGAAAGATAAACGCTTCTCTGGGTGGAAAAAGGTTGGTCTACACCCTAACCTCGAACTTTCCATGCACAATGACGCAGTGAGTCGCGGCGAGAAGCCCATTTTCAAATGCCTAAATCCGACAGCGATTACATGGTCGAGGCTGCTTCCGGGGATGAGGCTCGGGTTGATGCCTGTCTTGAGCATCTGAGGTCCAAAATTCCCGGATCGCTACGGACAGATGTCTATCAACGCCAGCTATACAGCACGGATGCCAGTATTTATCAGGTTGAGCCGCTCGCAGTCGTGGTGCCTCAGCATCGCGATGAACTTCAGGCGGTTATGGAAGCCGCAGCCGAGTTTGAAGTCCCCGTCGTCGCGCGAGCAGCGGGCAGCAGCCTGGCAGGCCAGGCAATCGGTCGAGCAATAATTGTTGATTTCACGCGTCACCTCGACCGGATTGTCTCGATTGAAGCTGAAGAAAATCGAGTAACGGTCGAACCGGGTGTCGTTCTGGACCATCTCAACGCGGAATTGAAAAGTCACGGCCTGCAATTCGGTCCCGATCCAGCCAGTAGCAACCGAGCGGCCATGGGTGGCATTGTCTCCAACAATTCAACCGGTAGCCATTCAATCTGCTACGGAATGACGGCCGATCATGTTCAGAGGATGGACGTCCTGTTGGCCGATGGGTCGAGAACGTCTTTCGGCAAACTCACCGAAGAAGAATTCGGACGGAAAGCGGAGACGGATGGTCTTGAGGGAAGTATTTATGGGGGATTACAAGCCCTGCTGAGCGAACCCGATTCGAGGCGCATTATTCGGGAGCATACGCCCCGCCATTGGCGTCGCTGCGGTGGGTACAACCTGGATCGTCTCGCGCCGGACGGCTTGTCATTCAAGATGCCCATTCCTTCAGGTCTCAACCTTGCGAAGATTATTTCTGGAGCCGAAGGTACCCTTGCGATTATCGAACAGGTGACCGTAGGACTCGTCCCTATTCCTTCCCACACTGCACTGGCCATTGTTCACTTCTCCGACATCGTGCGCGGTCTGGAAGCCGTGCAGATCATAATGGAAACCGACCCCTCGGCCGTTGAACTACTGGATCACCTGGGCATGTCTCTCTGTCGCGAGTCGCCGATGTGGAGGAAAAAGCTGGAAGGATTCGTCGAAGGCAATCCAGACTGTGTACTGATTACTGAATTCCAGGGTGAGTCTGAAACAGAGCTGCGATCGCGAATCGATGCACTGGGCGTAATGTTGAAAAAGCGTGGAGTGGATTCAGGAGCCATCGTCCCAATTTTCGATCGAGACGGGCAAGACGATGTCTGGTCCGTTCGAAAGATGGGGCTCGGATTTCTGATGAGTGTACGAGGTGATCAGAAGCCCATTCCATTCATCGAGGATGCCGCTGTACCGGTCGAGCATCTGGCCGAATATGTGACCGGCGTCGAGGCGTTCTGCAATGAGCGGGGGATAGACGTCGCGTACTACGCCCACGCCAGTGCGGGCTGTGTTCATATTCGGCCCCTGATAAACACTAAAATCGCCCGTGAGATAGCGCGTTTACCAGAAATCGTATCATTTTCGATAGATAAGCTGAAAGGATTCGGCGGTGCCCTTTCGAGCGAACACGGCGACGGGCGATCACGTAGCGCATTTAACGAAGCATTTTTTGGCCCTGATCTATACGGATTGTATTCGCGGGTGAAAGGCCTATTCGATCCCAATTCGATTCTGAATCCGGGCATTATCACCGGTGCTCGGCCGATGACCGAGGACCTGAGATTTGGCGCGGAATACGAGACAATTGATCTCCGGACCAACCTCGATTTTTCTGACGATCTGGGATTCGCCTCCGCCGTCGAGATGTGCAACGGAGCGGGGGTCTGTCGCAAACTGGGTAGCGGCACAATGTGTCCGTCGTTCATGGCGACCAGAGAGGAAGAGCATTCCACACGAGGTCGGGCGAATGCCCTTCGAAATGTGCTGAACGGACGACTGGAGCTCCATTCGTTGACGGGTCGACGCCTGTACGAGACCATGGATCTGTGCCTCGGGTGCAAAGCATGTGCTTCTGAGTGCCCGTCGTCGGTCGATATGGCCAAAATCAAGATCGAGTTCCTTGATCGTTATCACCGCGCAAATGGAACGCCGCTCCGCGCTCGTTTTTTCGCCTCGGCCGCCCGGCAGGCTCGTCGTTACAGTGGACGAATTGCGCCGCTGGTGAACAAGATCGCAGCGAAGGAATCCGTTCGCCGGATGATAGAACGGGTGTTTGGTATTTCCCGCAAACGGACTCTTCCTCCGTTTGCCCGTGAACCTTTTGACAAATGGTTTAAAAAGCATCAAAAACAGACGAAAAACGGCCAAAATAACGGTGCTACACCTTCTGCATCACCCCGACCTCGCGTTGTCCTGTTCAACGATACGTTCAACACCTATCACTATCCGGAGGTAGCGAGGGCAGCTACCCAGGTTCTCGAAGCCTTTGGATTTGACGTTATTCTGCCGGGTCACAAATGCTGCGGACGCCCTGCACTGTCCAAGGGACTCGTAAGCCTGGCCCGGAAGTATGCTTCCGATACACTGGATCACCTCGTTGGATTCGCTCGAGAGGGTCTGCCGATTATCGGCCTCGAACCGAGCTGCATTCTCTCGTTTGACGATGAATATCATTCGCTCCTCCCGGGTGATCCACGGGTGCCCCTGGTCGCAGAACGGGCGATCCTGTTTGACGATTTTGTAGCGAGTCTGGACCCCGCGACACTGCCCCCGATGTCCGGGTACGGGGAGGTGCTCCTCCACGGTCATTGCCATCAGAAGGCGGCGGTCGGAACGGGAGGTACGCACCGTGCTCTCGAAGCCGTCAAGGGATGCTCGGTGAATGAGATCGATGCAGGTTGCTGCGGGATGGCTGGCTCGTTTGGTTTTGAGAAAGAGCACTACGATTTGTCGATGCAGATCGGGAAATTGCGACTGTTTCCAGCAATCCAGGCCACTCCGCGTCACGCCACGATTGTCGCACCCGGCGTGAGTTGTCGCCAACAGATTTCCCAGGGCACGGGACGGAAGGCTCTTCACACAGCTGAAGTACTTTTCAGATCTCTTATCCGGGCCAGACAAGATGCCGAGCGAGCCCAGAAACAAGAGTCAGCCCAGAGACAAGTATGAGTCCACGGAACGATTACCACATGACGGCGGCCGAATTTCGAAAATTCGGCCGCGAGGTCGTCGACTGGATCGCGGACTACTATGAGTGGGTCGAGTCGGGGTCGGTACTGTCCCAGGTGGAGCCGGGAGATATTCGCGCGATGCTTCCAAACGACCCGCCCGCGGTGGGCGAAGATTTTGAAGACATTTTTTCCGACATAGACCGGATCGTCATGCCCGGTATCACGCACTGGCAATCGCCGAACTTCTTTGCCTACTTCCCAAGCAATACGTCCTTTCCGTCCATTTTGGGAGAGATGATGGCGGCCGGCCTGGGCGTTCAGGGAATGGTATGGAAGACCAGTCCGGCCGCCACCGAACTCGAGACGCACGTTCTGGATTGGATGGCGAAATTGCTCGGGTTGCCCGGCCGATTTTTATCCAGCTCGGCCGGAGGGGGTGTGATTCAGGACACGGCCTCCTCCGCCGTCGTGTGCGCAATGTTGGCCGCTCGTGAACGGGTCACGAACGGCCAATCCAATCGGCATGGGGTTGACCAGAGTGCCACAGGCGCCCTCGTGGCCTACACCTCGAATCAATCCCACTCCTCTGTAGAAAAGGCGGCGCGGATTGTTGGAATCGGCGACATGAACATCAGGCTTATCGACGTGGATGATGGATTCGCGATGCGAGTCGAGTCCCTGGAAAATGCCATCAAACAAGATCTAGCAGCGGGTCGGATTCCATTTTTCGTATGCGCCACGATGGGAACAACCTCCTCTCTCGCAATGGACCCGCTTGTTGAGATCGGAAATCTCTGTGGAAATCTTGGCGGAGACATCTGGTTACATGTCGATGCGGCGATGGCAGGCGCGGCTACCGTGTGTGAGGAGTTCCGATCGATCAATGAGGGCCTCGAAAAAGTAGATAGCTACTGCTTCAACCCACACAAATGGTTGTTCACCAATTTTGATTGCAACTGCTTTTACGTTGCTGACCGACAAGCGCTCACCGGCGCACTCGGTATTCAGCGAGAATACTTGCGAACGGCTGAATACGAGAGTGGGGCGGCGATCGACTACCGGGACTGGCAGATCCCGCTCGGAAGACGATTCCGATCTCTCAAACTGTGGTTCGTCCTTCGCCATTACGGCGCGGAAGGACTCGCGCATCATATACGTGAGCACGTTGAGCTGGCCAAACAGTTTGAGCAGTGGGTTGACGATCATTCCGATTTTGATCTGATCGTTCCCCGCAGCTTGAACACCGTCTGTTTCTGTCATCGACTCGGAGACTCCATCACTGAACGGATACTCGAGTCGGTGAACAGCACGGGGCGCATGTATGTTAGTCACACTAAACTGGCCGATCGATATACCATCCGGATGGTCGTGGGTGGCAGGGACACCAAGCTCAGGCACGTTGAGCAGGCCTGGTCGCTGATCACCCAAACTGCAGAGGAAATGGATAGTGAGTGAGCGCAAAAAGTATATCCGAGAACGGGTTGGCACGTGGTCGGGGGTGGGGATGTTCGTCCTTTTCGCCATCACGAGTCCTCCTGAAGGGCTGAGTGCTGAGGCGTGGCTAACGGCCGGTGTGGGTCTCTGGATGGCCATCTGGTGGATGACGGAGGCCGTTCCGATTCCGGTCACGTCGCTTTTACCCCTCATTCTGTTTCCGGTCTTTTCCATCGCCCCAATTCGCGAGACGGCGAGTCCATATGCCAATCCTCTGATATTCCTGTTTATGGGTGGATTTATTCTGGCTCTGAGCATGGAGCGGTGCGATCTGCATCGAAGGATAGCACTGAACGTTTTAAAGCGGGTCGGAACGCGGCCTACGTCAATCATCGCTGGATTCATGATTGCGGGTGCGGGAATCAGCATGTGGATGACGAATACCGCAACGACAATGATGATGTTGCCCATCGCTCTATCGCTCGTGACGCTCGCTGGCGATCAGCTGGCAGAGGATCACCAGGAAAACTTTGGTCCCGCGTTGATGCTCTCGATCGCTTATGCGTGTACAATCGGTGGACTGGGTACGCTGATCGGCACGATCCCCAATGCTCTGGTGGCCGGTTTCATGGAGGAGACGTACAACGTTGAGATTGGATTTGTGCAGTGGATGGCCATAGGTGTCCCGATCATTCTGGTTGGTCTGCCCACCACATACTTCATCATCACCCGCTTCGTCTTTCGCCTGGGCAAGCGCCCGGTTAAGGGAATGGCAGACCTTCTCGACTCCGAACTGGCCAAATTAGGGCCACCCTCGCGCGACGAAAAGGCGGTCTCCACCGTGTTTGGACTGGTTGTGATGTTATGGCTGACCCGGCCACTACTGTCAGACCTCATCCCGGGACTATCCGATACAGGTATCGCCATATTCGGCGCTGTGCTCCTTTTTGTCATCCCCTCGACGCGATCAGCAGACAAATGGGAGAGTCGATTTCTCATGGACTGGAACGATGCTTCAAAATTGCCGTGGGGGATTCTCGTGTTGTTTGGCGGAGGCCTTTCGTTGGCATCGGCCATCAATACCACAGGTCTCGCTGCGTGGATTGGCGGATTCATCTCGGGTATCAGCACGTGGCCGGTAATCTTGATCGTCCTCGCTGTGACGCTGTTGGTTATTTTTCTGACGGAGCTGACTTCCAACACGGCGACCACGGCAGCCTTCCTTCCTGTGATGGCAGCCGTAGCCGTCGGGATCGGTCAAAACCCGTTTTTACTAGCCATTCCAGCAACAATTGCTGCCAGTGCCGCATTCATGCTCCCGGTCGCAACGCCTCCGAACGCCATTGTATATGGGAGCGGTCTCCTGACTATCCCTCAAATGGCCCGAACCGGTGTGTGGCTGAATGTCGCCTTCACCGGTATCGTAACGGTCATGGTGTATTTCCTGGTACAGTGGGTATTTGGAGTGGAAGTAGGAGTAGTGCCAGAGTGGGCACATTAATTTTCTGAACAAGGATTTTCTGAACGAGCATGCACCTCTCAAAACAGACAGAACGGATTTATATCGCAGGTCACAACGGCCTGGTTGGCTCTGCCCTGGTTCGCGCGCTCAAGGCTGAAAAGCACCCCAACATCCTGGTTCGCGATCGATCGGAACTGGATCTGGCGGATAAGACTGCAGTTCGTGCTTTTTTTGAAGCGGAATCACCCGACTTTGTCGTCGTCGCTGCGGCGAAAGCGGGAGGAATTCTGGCTAACGATACCTATCCGGCGGACTTCCTATTTCAGAATCTCGAGATTCAATCCAATCTCATTTACAGCGCCTATGAGTGCGGCGTGAAACGATTGATCTTCCTCGGAAGCACGTGCATTTATCCCCGGCTGGCCGCGCAGCCATTAAAGGAAGAATATCTTCTGACCGGACCTCTCGAGCCCACCAACGAGTGGTACGCCATCGCCAAAATCGCTGGAGTAAAGTTGTGCCAGGCCCTTCGGAAACAGCACGGAGTTGACTTTATTTCGCTGATGCCCACGAACCTGTATGGACCGGGAGACAACTTTGATCTCGAAACGAGTCATGTGCTGCCAGCTCTAATCCGCAAGTTTCACGAGGCAAAGGATACGCGAACTCCAGTAACAGTGTGGGGGACTGGCTCGCCGAAGCGTGAATTCATGTACGTGGATGATCTTGCAGAGGCTGTGCTTCACATACTGAAGATTCCCGAATCCACGCTCTTCGAAGCTGCGCCAGACGGATTGATGAATGTTGGTGTTGGGGCCGATCTGTCGATAAAGGAATTGGCGGAGCTCATTCAGACGGTCGTGGGGAGTGAGAATCCAATCGAATACGACTCATCCAAACCAGACGGCACACCGAAAAAACTGGTGGATGTCTCGCGCCTGTTCTCGCTCGGTTGGAGACCATCCGTGTCGCTCTCAGATGGTCTGCGCCAGACCTACGAATCGTTCTTGAATGAGACCCAGGGCGGCTGATCATTCCAGCGCAGATGGACAATATTTTCGATTCAGGTAACGATTGGTTATAATTAGTAACCAAACGGTCCACAAAACAAGTGATTATCCTCTAATTCCATGGGACGGCCAAGAGAATTCGACGAAAAAGAAGTGTTGTTGGAAGCCATGCGCGTTTTCTGGCTCAAGGGATATGAAGCGACCTCCATGACTGATCTGATGGGGGCAATGCAGCTTCATAAAGGGAGTATTTACAAGGCTTTCGGCGACAAACATAATCTGTTTTACCTGTCCCTGAAAGCCTACATGGATCAGGGCCGCGAGGCAGCAGTGCAGATGATGGAGGGAGCTTCCTCTCCGCGGGAAGCAGTGGGGATGTTCATGAACATGAGTCTGAGGCAATGTGCCTGTGGCGATCAGGTCAAAGGCTGTTTCATGATCAACAGCATCGTCGAGTTGGGTCCACACGATGAAGAAATCAGGGAACTGATCGCCACGTTCATGGAGAGTATGCGGGATAAGTTGATTTCGACCATCAAATCAGGACAGAAAATCGGGGAAATCAGGACAGATACCGCAGCTGGAGATTTGGCCAACTATCTCATCTCGGTAAAAGCAGGATTGTTGACGGCTTCCAAAGTTAAAATGGTGAATCACGATCCATATGCTATCGCTGAATTCGCCCTGTCTACTCTTGAATAGGCGATTACACCTACCGATAGAAAGATTGATTACCAAAAGGTCAATTAATGGTTGCGGTTGTTGTAACGAACTTACAAGACGGCATACTACAACCTGAACCATCTATTTTTAGCTTCGTGAGGCAACTCTGTATCCATTGTTGACCAAACGGTAAAAAATATTCCCAATGACCATACAAAGATTACAGAACAAAAACGTGGTCGTAACCGGCGGCAGATGGCGGCATGGCGCAAGTTTGATTTTACTATTTAGCTCATAGATTAACGTCCTGAACCCCACTACCGTATCCAGATGACTGACAAATCGACTAAAGTAGACCACATGGTGACCCGGTTTACCCACCAGGTAATTCGTTTCAAGTGGCTGGTCGTCCTTGCGACCCTCGGACTGGTCGGCCTTGCTGGCTCGGGCGCGGGGGGGCTCTATTTCGATACGGACTATCGGGCGTTCTTCAGCGATGACAATCCTCACGTGCAGGCCTTTGAGGAGATCCAGGCGGTCTAGACGAAGAACGATAAGATCGTTTTCGTTATCGCCCCGAGAAGTGGGGTGGTAGCAGAAGAAGAAACTCTCGCGGCCATTGAAGACCTCGTCGACAAGGCGTGGACCATTCCATTCGCGATCAGAGTCGATGCGATCACCAATTTTTAGCACACGTTTGCTGAAGAGGATGATCTGATTGTCCAGGATCTGGTCGAGGATGCGATGGGGAGGTCGTCAGAATATTTTTCTGAGGTCCAGCGAATAGCGCTGGCGGAACCCCTCCTGAAAAATCGGCTGATAAATGACACCGCTTCGGTCACAGGAGTGAATGTCACACTACAGCTGCCAGGGGTAGATGCGGACGAAATATTTCAGTCCGTCGCGGCAGCCCGCGCAATGACTGACGAGTTCAAGTCACAGCATGAGAGCATCGACGTCTACCTGTCGGGATTCGCCATGCTGAACAACGCATTCCAGGAAATCAGCATGGACGAGATGTCGCGTCTCATGCCGCTGATGTTTGGAGCGATGATTCTGCTGATGTTGTTCATGCTTCGGTCGGTGAGTTCGACATTCGTTTCGCTACTCGTTATCGGGCTCTCGACGATGGTCGCCCTGGGCCTTGCGGGAATGTTCAATGTTGGTCTCACACCTCCATCTGCCCAAGCGCCGACCATTATTCTTACGCTTGCGATTGCAGACTCGATTCACAGGTTGGGACATCGGCCTGCTTGCAGAATATCATTATGACGGCCGAGATACAATCGAATTTGGTGGACAGTCCTTCAATACGACTCCGTTGAATCATGACCTGTTTGGAGGCATCCGATGGGCGCTGAATGATGTTCAGAATAGTCAGTTTCTCGGAGGTGCGATAACCGATACCGACTCTAGCGAAACAGCGTTTTTCGTCGAGGCATCTCGCCGTATCGGAAGCAGGCTTTTGGCTGAATTCGAAGCCCGATCTGTTAATTTCACGACTCCAGATGGACCGTTGCATTTTGTTCGGGATGATTCATACGTCCAATTCAGCGTAACGTATTTCTATTGATTGACCTCGCGCTCCGCACGTAAGGTGGCTCAATCGGGCTAAAACGGACTCTTTTGCGCATGATGTAGCAAAATATCAGGATCCATACGTTTCCTCTGAATAGAAAGTTGGAATGTTTATGGATGCCGGTTTCAGTATGATCTGAACCCGGCCTGTCTGTGAGTTACGAATTGCTATTCATGCAGGAAATACAGGAAGTAGTACCCGCTGGCGCGGTTTTACCCGCTCAGGACTCTTTAAGTGCAACCGGCGAGACAAGCGGTGTTCTTGATTCCCTGGCCTCCGGAGAGTTCACCTCCTTCTGGGACAAAGTGCTCGCATCAGGGGCGCTCTTCGTTCAGTCAATACTTCCAGAAGTAATCAAGGCGACGCTCGTCTTCGTGGTGCTATACATCGCGTACCGGGTAGTTCGGTCCATACTCGGACGAATTCTGAGTAGCTCCAAACGCGTAGATCCCGGTCTGGAAGGCCTTCTCACGAAGACGTTTTCAATCGTGGCCTGGTCCTTCATATCGGTGATGGTTCTGTCTCAATTTGGGCTGGACATCACCGCACTTCTGGCAGGACTTTCCATTATCGGTCTGGCAGCAAAAGATAGCCTCGAGAACTTTTTCTCAGGCGTAGCCATCATGATCGATCGACCGTTCCGGATAGGAGACCAGGTTGTCGTGGGAGATACCTATGGCACGGTGCAAGAGATCACACTCAGGTCAACACGGCTCCGGACGTTGAACAGCGAAATCATGGTTATGCCCAACTCGCTGATGATTAATCAAAAACTGATGAATCACACGTCAATGGGAATTCTCAGAATTGAGGTTCCGTTCAGCATTGCATACAAGGAATCTACAGACGAGGCACGCTCGGCCGTTCTCGGTCTTGTGTCAACCGATTCGCGGATTGCTACAGATTTCCCGGTTGAGGTGGTCGTTCTTCGTCTGGCTGACTCCAGCGTCGAGATGGTCCTGAGATTTCATATCAGGGAGTCTTTTCGCGAGGTCCCGATAAGAGATGAGTACACGGAGCTCATCTTCAAGGCTCTTAAAGGAGCGCACATTCAAATACCCTTCCCGCATCTGCAGCTCTTCATCGACGAGGCGAAAGGACTTTTACCCCAAGGTGGTCAGACTTCCTCTCCGTCAACCGTTCCGTGGCGTCCCCTCTAGAGCCGGAATTACTGAACGATCTGAATTTCTCGCATCACTCGAGAGTCGTTCACGCGAAGGGCCAGAAAATATATTCCCGAGCTGAGCACGGGCAGCGCTATCGAAATGTCATGGGATCCAGCTGTGTAGAATTGATCCACGGTAGCGTTCACTTCCCGTCCGAGAATATCGATTAGCCTCGTTGTTATCCGGGCTCCCATTTTCAACTCGATCTTGAGCGTCGTCTGCCGTGCTGCTGGATTTGGATAGATGGAAAGCACAGACAGTTCTCGGGGTAATTCCGCATTATATGCGGAGAATGTAGCCACCGGAGGTGGCGTAAATACCTGAGTGTCGGCGGAGGCAGAAAAGCCGGCATTTATTCCTCCCCCCGATAGGAAGATTTGAGAGTTGACGTCAACCGCTGAAAATCCGTGTCGTGCCTTGGGCATGTCGTCCAAAAGCCTCCAGGTATCCGAAACAGGATCATACTCTTCGACGGATTTAATAATCTGGGCTCCGTCCGAGAATGATTCTCCACCAAACACATAAAGTCGTCCATCGACACTCGCCGATGCGTGACCTGCCCGAGCCTCGTTCATGGGCGCTTTCTGCTCCCACGAATCGGTGAGTGGAGTGTACACGTGCAAGTCCGATAGATTGGTCACCACAAAGTTCACCCTCCGGCGCCCACCCGATACGTAGATTTTATCTCCGACGACGGCCGCAGAAAGGTGCTCACTGTCAACCGGGAGGGACTGAAGCTCGGTCCAAGTATCGGTCGTCGGATTGTATTTGAAGGCATGCGAAAATGCAGCATTGAAATACGTGCCGCCAAACAGGTACAGTTCGCCGTTGTAGGCAACGGTCGCATGAGCTCCCATTTGCCTGGGAATGGGAGTCAACTGCCTCCAGATGTCCAGGCCCGGGTCATACTCACACAGCAGCGTTGACTCGATGAATTGAGTGGCCGAGTATCCGGCAGTCGTGTAGACTTTTCCGTTCAGCGCTGCGCCCCCGTGATGGTGGAGCGTAAAGGGAAGATCTTCACCAATGGACCACGAGTCGGAGGCGATATCATAAATCTCCAGCGTACTGATTGCCGCACCAGCAGAATTTATTCCCCCCATGTGATAGATTTTACCGTTCAGGTGCACCAGCGGCGTTTCCTGGCGGGCGATCGACATGGGTGCGCGGGATTCCCAGACGCCTCCCGTGTTCTGCGACGTTGCTGTCAGCGGAGTCAGAAGACAAGCGACAATCAGTGAAAATAAAAAAGTTCTCATGGAGTACGCTGGTATCAAACTTGGTAGGGGGATTTGAGCAAGGCGCCCAAAATCGGAATCATGCGGCTTCCAGTAAATCACAAAGGAAGTACCCCGTCCCCATTACCACATTCGGATCACGCTGGTTGCAGCGATCGAGTCGAGTTGTGGATAGTCCCGGCCGAGAACTTCCGCTGTGTGCTCTGAGCGCATAGGAGCAGCCCCGTAGCCGGAGTACAGGCTCTCAAGGACGTCCATTCCCACAACAATCCTTCCAATAGGCGGATATCCGACTACACCACCAGCCTCCAGGGAGTCGAGTCGGGAATTATCTACCAGATTAATAAACATGGTGAATGAACGCGATCGCCGCCCGGCCCGGGCGAAGGATATCGTTCCCTTGGCGTTGCTTGTTCTGACGGGCTCGTCATTAATGGACATATTTCTCCAGACAGAATCGATCTCTGCATCTCCTGACCCGCCAAACTGGGCGACGAAGCCCCCGATCACCCGATAGAACCGAGTGCCTTCGTAGAAATTATTTTTGAACAGGTAAAACGCTCGATCTACTCCCACTGGAGACCAGTGCCGGTAGAACCGAAAATCGATGGTCCCCGCGCTGGTTATCATCTCTACCTGAAAGGAATCGGGAGCGATTTTGGCCAGATTCGCCAGGGAAGGACTTCTGAGCGGATCAGAACTGCTGCAGCCGACAGCGATCATAATAATTGCGGTCAATACGACGCCCAGGACGACAGATTTCATTTGTTCGATAGATTGGATCGGAGTGGTGTCAAGAAAATAACCCTACAACAGGAATTTGATAGCGGCAACAGCAACAATGGCGATAAGTAATCGGTGAATCCACACGTCTGCATTGTTAATGCGTACGACGAACTTGACGGCCAGATACGCACCGATGGCCTGAAACAGCGCCATCGCCAGGCCATAGCCGAGATGTACTTGATTGAACCACAGGAAGACCGCTAAGGTCGGGATCGCAAAGATCAGGACAATCAAAAGTTTTATGCCATTTCCTGAGCGGAGCGTGTACCGACTGATCAATACCAATCCCGCCAGGAGGAAAATGCCGACACCCGCCTGAATGAAGCCGCCATAAACACCGATCAGAAAAAATGCGGCGATCGTGAGGGGGTGTTTATTTCGATCGATGGCGACGGGCAGATCGTGCAGCCATCTACTGGGTTTAATCAGAAGGACAATCATCATGAACACCATGAGGAGTCCTAAAACCAGATTCATCGTCTCCTCGTTCAGATCCACCGCGATAAGAGAACCGAGGATGGCTCCGATGACAGTGGGAATGACGAGCCATATGGATCCTTCAAATGAGAATGCGCCAGATTTCTGATGGGCGTGCAGACCGACCGCGCTTTGGAACAGCACACCCACGCGGTTGGTGCCGTTTGCGATGGTTGGTGGGAGTCCGCAAAGAAAGACGAAAATTGGCAACGTGATCAGCGACCCGCTGCCCGCCAACGTATTGATAATACCTGCGACGATGCCCGCGACCATGAATATCATCCAGTCGAGGAGCGATAAGTCGATGGAAAACAGATCCGGCATGGAGGCTCTCTTCGGTGCTAATCGCGGGTCAGGTTACCGTCGTGAGTCCGCCAGATTCCAAGTGGATTTCCGTTTTTGAGTGCATCAGGAAGTGAAGCGTCAGGGAATCCTTGATAGCAGAATGCACGCGTGAATCGCTCAATGGCAGCCGTTCCCACCGAAGTTGAGCGCCCGTCTGAGGTCGCAGGAAACGGACCACCATGAACCATGGCATTGCCGACCTCCACACCTGTTGGATAGCTGTTCAGAATCAGTCTTCCGACCCGGTTTCGAAGAGCCGATATCAGCGCGCTACTTAGCGGAAGATCGGTGTCATCGTATTGAATGGTTCCGGTGAGTTGCCCTTCGAGGCCGCCTATGAGATTTATCAGCTCTTCGTCACTGTTATAGGTTACGAGCATGGAAGAAGGGCCGAAAGTCTCTTGAGACAGGGATTCGTCAGCCAGCACAGCCGAGGCGGTGGTGCGGAAGATCCAGGGATTTACGCGGTTGCTTTGAACCTCATTATCTGTACTCGAAAGCGTTTGCACTTCTGAATTGGAGCGTGTTTTTGACGTCGCGGAGTCATAAGCCTTGGCGATGCCGGCGTGAAGTGTCGTACCTCCCTTTGAATCATCCATCAAAGCCGCGAAGGTGCTGGCAAAAGCGTCCGCCTCATCACCCTCTGGAAGCAGAATCATGCCCGGATTCGTGCAGAACTGGCCCACGCCCATGCTCACCGATCCGGCTAACCCGGCTGCGAGTGCATCTGCACGGTTCGCGAGTGCCCCCTTGAGCATAACAATGGGATTGATACTACTCATTTCCGCATAAACGGGAATCGGCTCATCCCTCTCTGAAGCGATTTTTGTAAGCGCCAATCCGCCATATCGGGATCCGGTGAATCCGACCGCCTTCATGGCAGGGTGTTTCACGAGTGGGGTGCCCACATCCTGCCCGGTGCCTTGCAGCAGGGAAAAGGTGCCTTCCGGCATTCCGGTACGTTCCACGGCGCGCAGAATTGCCCTGCCCGCCAGCTCACTCACACCGGGATGCGCGAAGTGGGCCACACACACTACCGGACAGCCGGCAGCGAGTGCGGAGGCCGTGTCTCCCCCTGCCACCGAAAATGCGAGTGGGAAATTAGAGGCTCCGAAGACCGCCACAGGGCCTATCGGGATCCGCATGGATCGAGTATCGGGTTTGGGTACAGGCGCACGATCGGGCTGCGCGGATTCCAGGCGTGCGTCGACCCACGACCCATTCTCTACCAGGTTAGCAAACATTCGGAGCTGCCCGATCGTGCGCCCCAACTCGCCATTTGCGCGGCCTTCCGGAAGCGCGGTTTCCAGTGGAACTCTTTCTGTTATCTGCGCACGCGACGCTTCCAGCTCGTCTGCGATAGCCCGCAGGAAGGCCGCGCGCTCGGCACCGGATGTAGCAGCGTACGTTTCGAACGCACTGCTCGCCAGTTCTGCAGCACGATCCACCTCTGCGGCGGAAGCGGTATAGAACAACTCGGGCAAGTCCGAGCCGGTCGATGGATTTACCGCGTGAAAAGACGCTCCCACAGGTTCGCCGAGTGATGTTCCGATGAGAGAGAGTCCGTGTAGCTGCATGGTGTTCCAAAAGAATTGAATGGGTGAAGAGCGAATCCTCAAAATACTGCTAGAAAGATCAAAAGGACTGTATTTAACTCGTGAAATATGCTCTTTCACATACCGGAGTGACGGGATAAATACAAACTTTCGTGCGCCAATCTCGTACCAGAAGCAGTAGAAAGCAGCGAGTTTTAAGTGATTACCTCACCACTCTCGAAGAGCCATACACGGATGACCATGGAATCGGATAAATCCCGCGAAGCTGACGCTGAGAAGGCAGATACTGCTAGCTTAAAGATGGATGGACGTCGTCAGATCTTTGAGGCGCGCGGACTGTGGAAAATCTATGATATGGGCGAAGTTAAAGTCACCGCTCTCAGAGACGTCGATTTCGATCTGTTTGATGGTGAGATACTCGTGTTGCTTGGAGCTTCAGGAAGCGGTAAAAGCACCCTGCTGAACATTCTTGGAGGCCTGGACAAGCCAACCGAAGGCTCGGTCCGTTACCGGGATATCATTCTGTCCGAGTCCGACGACTTTCAGTTGACCCAGTATCGCCGCAAACACGTTGGCTTTGTATTTCAATTTTACAACTTGATTCCCAGTCTAACTGCCAGAGAAAACGTCGAACTGGTAACCGAAATATCTGACGATCCCATGCCTCCGGAAGAGGCCCTGGAGCTGGTCGGTCTCGAAGATCGAATGGATCACTTTCCTGCTCAACTTTCTGGAGGAGAGCAACAACGCGTGGCGATAGCGAGAGCCATAGCGAAGCGTCCCAACGTTTTATTGTGTGATGAGCCGACCGGCGCCCTGGACCTCGAGACGGGGAGAATCGTGCTGCGGGCGCTGGAACGGGTGAATGAAGATCTCGGGACGGCAATTGCCGTCATCACCCACAATGCAGCTATTTCCGCGATGGGAGACAGAGTCATTCAGATGAGCAGCGGCCGCATCTCAAAAACGATAATCAACGAGAAACGGGCTCCTCTCGAAGAGATCGAATGGTAGCGGTGGATGAAAGCACTGAATAAAAAGTTGTTTCGAGATCTCTGGCACCACCGCGGTCAGATGTTTTCCATTGCCGCTGTCGTTGCGACGGCCATCATGACCGTTCTGTCGATGCGAGGTACCTACGAGTCGCTGGTGATCGCCAGAGACTCCTACTACCATGAATCTCGTTTTCCAGACGTGTGGTCCAATCTGGAAAGGGCTCCGGAATTGCTTCGCGGTCAGATCGAACAGATTGAGGGCGTCACTGCTGTGGACACGCGAGTGACGTTTGCTGCGTCACTCGATCTGGATGATCGGGATACACCCGCTACTGGTCGATTTATCTCCGCGTCAGATCCCTCGGTAATGCTTGGCGCATTGCATATGCGCTCAGGCAGGTGGGTGACAGGGCGGGACCGAGATCGCGTGATGATAAGCGAGAAGTTTGCGCTGGCGAACGAATTTATTGAAGGGGATACACTTCGCGCAGTCATCAATGGAAGGCTTCGTAATCTTGAGATCATCGGAATCGCGATATCACCAGAACATAGCTATGCCGTTCCGGCGGGTGCCCTCTTCCCAGATGACGCCAATTACGGCATCGTCTGGATGAGCCGAGAGGCTATCGGCTCGGTCTTCGATATGGAGGGTGCTTTCAACGAAGTGGTGTTGACACTGGCTTCGAATGCCGATGTCGAAGGCGTCATGCTGAAGTTGAACCGCATACTGGAGCCCTACGGGGGGCTTGGTAGCTACGGTCGAGAATTTCAGCTGTCCAATCTGTTCCTGGAAAATGAACTCAAGCAAAATCGGACGATGGGGACGGCAATTCCCGCCATATTTCTGGCCGTCGTCGCCTTTTTGCTCAACATTGTACTGAGAAGACTGATATCAACGCAACGGCAGGAAATTGCCGTGCTCAAGGCGTTTGGGTATTCCAACGTGGATATCGGCTTGTTTTACCTCCAATTTGCCCTTACAGCGGTGCTCGCGGGCGCCGTCATCGGCATTGGCATCGGAGCGTGGCTTGGCGGAGTCATGGTCGAGCTGTACAAGGATTACTTCGTCTTCCCTGATTTACACTATGAACTGAGCGCAGGCCTCGTCGCATTCGCCATCGCGATTAGCGTAATCGCAGCCATTGTTGGCGCCCTCGGGGGTGTCAAAAAAGCGATCAACCTACCACCGGCAGAGGCGATGCGACCCCAGGCACCGGCTCGGTTTGCGCCGGGGATTTTTGAGCGTCTTGGCCTGGCCAAGTATTTGCATTCATCGACGAGAATGGTCCTGAGAAATATCGAACGACGCCCCATCAAAAGCCTGTTCTCTGCTCTAGGGGTATCGTTTTCGGTTGCCATCCTCATAACCGGCATGTTCATGTTTGATGGTGTCGATCGCCTGATGGATCTGCAATTTAACGTGGCTCAACGGGAAGACCTGTCGGTGACCTTCAATCGATCACTCGGTATTGGGTCCAAGTTTGAACTGGGGAGGATTAAGGGAGTGGCCAGTGCAGAAATGTTCAGAATGGTGCCGGTAAGGATTTCAAAGGGTCATCGAGAGCGTGAATCTGGTATAACGGGGCGCGCACTCGGAGATGAACTGAGCCGAATCGTCGACTCGGACGGGCGTATTATTCCGATCCCGCTGAAGGGGCTGGTCGTCAGTAAAGTTCTGGCGGACCAGCTAGAGGTAGTTCCGGGTGATCGAGTTCAAGTAGAGGTGCTCGAGGGTGCTCGTGTGTCACGAAAACTGGAGGTCGTTTCCATTGTCGACGACTTGATGGGGATGTCGGTGTATATGAATATCGTTGAGCTTCATCGTTTGGTCGGCGGACCCCGCATGGTATCCGGTGCCAGTCTTGCCAGCTCGGATCTAGATCATTCTCAGCTATCCGGTATTTTAGGAAAGCTCCCCGCCATAGCGAGTGTTACATCGCCGAGGAAAGCGTTTGACCTCTTCGATGAGCAGATGTCGAAGAGCATGTATATCGGGATTTTCTTCCTCATCGGCTTTTCGTCGATTATTGCCGTTTCCGTCATTTACAATGGAGCAAGAATTGCTCTTTCAGAGCGCGGACGGGAGCTTGCCAGTTTGCGAGTACTCGGATTCTCCAAGAGGGAAGTGGCGGTTCTGTTGTTCAGCGAACAGGGCTTGATCACCCTCTTTGCCATTCCGATCGGGTGGTACATTGGATATCTCTTTGCCCAGGGCATCGTCCTCATGGTCCCTACCGAAACGTTTCGAATTCCATTAGTTGTGGACGCCGGGACGTATTTTCTCTCGACTGTAGTAACGATTGCAGCAGCCATAGGCAGTTTTTGGATTGTGCGTAGACGTTTGAATAATTACGATCTGATATCGGTTCTCAAAACACGAGATTGACAAACATGTTGAAGCGACGGCGCCTGATATTCGGCTTGCTTGCGGTGGTAATAATCGTGATAGTTGTCGTACAGTATTCCGATCAAGGAGTCCTGGCCGTGACCGTTCAGGTAGAGCGTACCTCTCTGGAGGTTTCCATTCGTGAAGAAGGACGGACTCGAGTTGGCGAATCATACGTAGTGACGTCGCCAACTTCAGGCCTGATCGAGCGGGTCAACTGGAAGGAAGGTGATGAAGTGGGTGAAGGGAGTGTTCTCTTCAAGGTTCTACCTACTCCGGATAGCGGTCAATCGAGCCAGGTAAGTCGCGCCAGACACGAGGCCGCAACCGCGCGCCAAAGACAGGCTCGGACGCTGATTGATGATGCGCGCGCCGTTTCTGAACAAGCTGAGCTCACCGTCAAGCGTCAACGCTCCCTTGCCGAGCAGGATATAATCTCTGCAGAAATGCTGGAGCAGGCGGAATTGGCCGCCTCGTCGGCGGTTCGGCAGCTTGAAGCGGCGGGCGAAACCTTGATTGCCGCCAACGCCGATGTGCTGGCTGCCAAGGCCATGCTGATTACCAATGATGCTGATCGTGATGCTTCCGGATCGGAGGTTGTGGCGCCGGTCAGTGGCCGCATCCTTCGAGTCTTCGAGCAGAGCGAAAGAGTGGTGCTGGCTGGAACACCTATCCTGGAGATGGGAGATACGGAGTTGTTGGAATTGGTCGTTGACGTTTTGTCCGAAGATGCCGTGCGGATCAGACCCGGTAATCGGGTCGACATTACTGGCTGGGGAGGGGAAAACTCCTTGCTGGGACGGGTCCGGCTCGTGGAGCCCGCGGCGTTCACTAAAATATCTGCTCTGGGTGTTGAGGAACAGCGTGTAAACGTCATCATTGATCTCGAGGAAGCTCCGAGTCAGTTGGGAGTGGGGTTCAGGGTAGAGGCCGGAATTGTTGTGTGGGAGGCCGACGACATTGTTACCATTCCGATCAGCTCGGTCTTTCAGGAAGATGGGCGATGGTATACATTCATTGTTGATGGCGGCACCGTTTCCAAAAGGGCCGTCGAGCTGGGCGAACGCTCAGCCGACATGATCCATGTGACAGAAGGCTTGGTCACAGGAGAGGAGGTCGTTCGATATCCGTCTGTAGACATCGAGGACGGAGTCGTCATCAAGCGATAGCACTATTTTTGACATATTTGAGGTCGAACGCCATGAATTCTCAATACCTGAAATGCGCAGTCTTCGGTAGTCTGCTTCTCGTCCTTGGCGCCTGTTCTCCTGCCGAACAAGAAACTTCGGTCTCAGGCACCGATGGAATTGATCTGATCGCGTTTCAAACGTCACGCGACGGAAATTCCGAGATCTACCTGATGGATGCAGAAGGAGCCCGCCTCGTAAATATCTCCCTACACGACTCGCTGGACTACCACCCTTCCGGTTCAATGGATGGCTCATTGATAACGTTCATCAGCGGTAGGGGGGATTCGCGAGAAATCTGGGTGATGGACAGAGACGGCTCGAATCCAAGGCAGGTAACCACCAGCCCAAACGGGAGTATCGATCCTTCCTTTTCTCCAGATGGATCCCGAATCGTCTACGACGCCCAAAACGAGGAGGGAAATGACGAAATCTATATTATTTCCGTCGTTGGAGGTGAGGCGGTCAACCTATCGAATCACTCAGCTGTAGATAGTCACCCGTTCTGGTCTCCTTCTGGCGATCGCATTGCGTTCTACTCCAATCGTATGGACTTGGAGAGCGATTCAATGGACATTTTCGTGATGAATATAGACGGAAGCGATGTGACCCAACTCACGGATCATGAAGCCGATGACCGATACCCCTCTTGGTCGCCCGATGGATCGCAGCTCGCCTTCAGCAGCAATCGAGATGGTGACGCAGAAATTTACGTGATGAACGCGTCCGATGGATCGGGTGTCACGCGATTGACATTTTCGGCTGAAGACGATCTCGCGCCAGCATGGTCTCCAGATGGGACGCAGATTGCGTTTGTATCTGCACGCGAGGGACCTTTTGAGGTGATGATTATCAATGTGGACGGGACGGGTGAAACCAATCTGTCCAACCACGAGACGTCAGATTCAAATCCAAGATGGGTTCCGGCCCGCAACTAGTGACCAGCGGAAGCCGAGTAGGATGGTCAGAGCACCCGTGGTTGCTAAAATTGGGCCTCCAGCTGTTCTCTGATCCAATCAGACACGCGAGTATCTGGGAGCAGTCCCAGGCTATCTGCACGGTAGGAGAGGCCATCCAATACTTCTGCGTACGGACCAAATCCGAACAATCGGAACGGAATCACCAGCACTTCTCTTCCGGCCTCAGCTTCTGATCTCAAAAGTGTCTGGAGTTCCAGTTCGATGGGCTTCCTTTTTCCAGTCCAATCTTCGCGGAGGGTGAACACGCGGACGGTATGAAACAGGGCTGACTCTCGAACAGACTCGGCCAGAAGATTCATGCGCTCCAGCCACCTTTGGTTTTCCTCGTCATTTTCGGGGCCGTGGCCGATGATGAGGACCGTTTCCTTTTCAGGTTCAGTACTGAGACCACTCGCTCGCTTCGTGAGTACCTGACCAACAAAAGATGCATCCAGCAGACCCTCTTTATTGATGCTCACGGGTACAGCTATATCTAGCTGTCGGGGCGGGCCTGAGTATTCAGAGAAAACGGACTCGTCATTGCTGAGTCGCAGTGAATAGAGGGTTCGCAGGAGAAATGATTCGGCCGACATGAACAAGCGGACGACAGCGATGCGGGTTACCCCCTCATGTTCGAGCTCGAATACTGCATCCTGAAGTGTTTTGGGATTAGCCATCCCGAACGCGACTGCCGTCGAATACGTTTTTTCCAACGGCATGACAGCATCCAGAACGGCTCTATTCCACTCGGGTGAGCCGCCATGAGCCATGACCAACAGTCCGGCTTTCTCCACCTGCTTCGCCGATAAGGAAAGTGTGACAAGAAGCCCAAATACGGTCAGAAATAGTATTTTACGCATATTGTGTATCCTTATTTAGAATTAGTCTAAATAAGGATAAGTGCGATATCCGTTTGAGGATCTGCCGTGAAAAGTGACGATCGAGACTACCTTCAAAGTACCGAAAGCGCTGACCCGGGAAGCATTCTCCCCGCAAGGTGCATGTCATCCCTACATCTTATGTTGTGACTCAACCCCGCTACAGTGCATCGAGAATTGCGTGATAAGCAACAAGCAGGATATCGACCCCACCTCAGACGATCTTCCGGATATTGAGACCGTTCGCGAGCGCGTCCTGGACGCGCTCGCACTTCTGAGATCGGCGAACATTCTGTCGTCGATCGATCCATCACTGCCACCCGAGCGCGTAGCCTTTGAACTGTGCCGGATGTGGTTCGACGCCATCTACACTCCGGGTCATCGGTACATGGAAGGCTACAAGGGTGATCGGGATGAGGAAGCAGCGCTTGAATTCGAGTCGGCATTCACCGAAGACGAGTTCGAATATCTGGAACGGTTCAACAGGTTTCTTGAACTCAGAATTGACCGGTTATCGTCAAAAGATAGAGAAAGTGGGCGATTTCCTATCTCGGATACGTGGCGAGGCATCATGAGGGACGCCGACAATCTGCTGGCACTAATCGAGGGTGATCTCCAGAAAATGAGGCGACTAGAAGGAGTGGAGGTGCGAACCACGGCGCTTCTGGAAGCGGGTGGTTGGAAGGGTGTCTTGGAACAGCGAAGCCTGGAAAGCTGACGCTCGCAATTACATTCCGATATCTCCGCGGACCGAGGCCATGACCTCCGGGTCGATTACTTCGATACCCTGTGCTTTCGCGTGGTCTTCAATTCCGCGTTTTACCATCGAGCGAATGAAGGATGGGATATTGGTCAGTCTCGCTTCTGCTTCTGCTGTCCAGCGAATTCCTTCCACGGCCGGAATCTGTCCTTCCATGCCCTCGGTCACCATTGCAGAAAACGGACATTTTCCCGCCGAATCACTTTCTTCGGCTGCCGGCTCTGAATCGCTCGGCGCTGGGGCGTGAGGTGTCGCGGTTGCGTGGGGCGCGTTCGGCGCGTGGGTTCCTGCGCCGTCGCCGGCCGCACCTACCAATGAGCCTCGAATGGTTTCCATCGGCGGGGCTGCCTCCTTCCTGCCGCCAATCTTGACACCCAGAGAATGCACCATCTGTGTTTCCTGGGCATTCGTCAACATGGCAATCTGCCGCTCGCAGCTTCTACAGGTAAAAATCACCGTCATCGAGCCGTTGTCCGGACCTTTCGTCTCGCTCAGGGCCATGGAACTGTCGCATTCAACACAGAGAAATTTCATGGGTCCGTTTTGTTTAGGATAGCGCGGTGGCGTACAAGTGGGATTGAAGGGCCTCAGCCATCTGACGAATGGCCGACGCCGTTGGGGAGTCTGATGCAGTCGTATCAAATGTCTGCCCGTGATCGATTGTTTTGGACAGCACGGGATCGAAAGGAAGAGAGCCGATGCATTCGAGATCCAATACCTCCGAAGGCCGTCTACCGCTGGTTGACGCGAACAGTTCGTGCACGTCGTCGCACGTCGGACAGACGAAGTGCGTCATGTTCTCGACCAGAAGGATTGGCCGCTCTCCAAACGCTTCGCGGGCTATCGAGACAGACTTCCGGACCACATAGGATGATACTTCAGATGGAATCGAGACCACGATCGACGCGGACAGCGAAGGTACCAGGTCCAGAAGATTCGGAAGCTTATCGGTGCCGGGGGGAAGATCAATAAAGAGTACATCGAGGCTGCTCCACGCGGTATCGGCCAGCATTTCGCGGATGGCGGCTACTTCGACCATGCCACGCCAGGTGAACGTGCTCTTCTCGGTAACGGTATTCCAACGGACAGCAGATCCTTCGTCCAGGAAAAGGTCTATTGACATCACCTCTACTCCGGCGGCAGTTTTCATCGGGAGAATACCATCCACGCCGGTTTCAACGGACCGCTCCACACCGGTCATCTTGACCATCGAGGCGCCGTTGATATCTGCATCGACAATGCCCACCGCGAGGCCCTTCTGAGCCAGTGCGGTTGCCAGCAGGACCGTGGTCATGCTTTTCCCGACTCCGCCCTTTCCACTCATGACGGCGACGATGTGGTCTACTTGTGACAGCCGGTCGCGCAAGCTCTCTTCCTGAACGGCAACCTGCTCGGCAACACCTGAGCCCCCATCGGTGGCTATGTCATGATAGGTTTTCAATCGTCATCCGATGATGTAGGTTTTCCGTTTGCCGGGGCCCCATCTCCACTCTCGTTCTGCTTCTTGATCATTTCCTCCATCATCTTGAGCCCTTCTATGACTCCTTTTTCGACGATGTCCAGGTCAATCAAGTCTACACCGAGGCGTTTTGCGACTTTTTCCGTGCGCTTTTTGGTTCCGCTGCGCATAAAGCCTTCGGGAACGCGGTTCAAACGCTCAATAGCGTTGGGCGTCCACGAGTATTTGCCATCTCTCACGTTCTGTTCTTTGGGCGTGGCCGTTTCTGCCGCGGTTTGCTTCAGCTTACCGCGTTCCTCGAGATTTTCAGTCAGCTCCTCCGTGTAGCCCACAACTTTAGCCACCATGTCCTTCGTTATCGTGTCTATTTTTCGGACTCGTGCAGTTTTTTCGATCTGAGCCTTCGCTCTTCGCATCTGATACCCGTCAGGCAGGGTCTTGACGAGGGCACGGGCCTCTGTGGTCCATTTTATTTTTACCGAATCGAACGCCTTCTCTTCGATGATCGCGCCTTCGAGTGTTCCGAGGTCGTCTATCGCCCTTTTGTCGAGTTTTTTGATATCCTCGGGGGGTGCGCTACATACGGTGCATTTTTTAGGTTCGAAGCCCTTGCCCGTCCATCCGCATTTCTGGCAGACGTACACGTCGACATTTTTATTTTCAATTTCCTCGGTAGCGAGATCTTCAGCGATGATTCCCATCGCTTTCATGGACGACCTTGGTAGAATGGTCGACATGGCGCCTTCTACAACTTTAGTGGTGATCACCGAATGCCCGCGCTCCATCGCCCACCGGTGGATGATCGTCCGGGCAATCCCCCTCGCAAAATCGGGAGCTTTGTCCAGAATATTCTGAGCCGGTTCAGTCCAGAATATGGACTCTTCCGCTGTGACGTCGACGTGTGGCTGGAACCGCTTGCTCGAGAGATAAACGTTGCAGGGAACCATTCGGAGAAGGTTTTCGGTATTGCTTCCGATATCCATCGACTCATCACTGTGGACCCCGATGCGTCCCATGACCAGCATCCAGGGTTTCTCGCGCCGGGTGTACTCCAGAATTTTTTCGAACGCCTTTCCATCCAGCAGCGTGATCTTCAGATCGAAGCCCTCTTCCTCGGCCAATTTTTTGGCTACCTCGAGATGGGACTGATAGATCTTTGCGAGACCGGTATCAATCACATCCTCGTGAAGTTGCTCCTGCTCCTCAAACTTGAACACCTTTGAAGCCTTCTCGGTCAGTACCGACACGAGGCTATTGAACATCGCGTAGTGGAGATACGGATCATACACCGAAATCGCCTCGACCGATTTATCGAACTTGCGTCCGAGCTCCAGCGCTGTTTTCAGTCCGGCAAATGATTCAGGGCTGCCGTCGAGAGCCACAAGAATCCCGCCGCCAGAGGCGTGCGATACGCCGTTCGTCGTGGCGCTCAACTGGTCCTCGATGGGAGCCGTGTTCTTGATGACGATCGTATCGGTCTGTGTCCGCCTTACGACGCGTTCGCACACGCTTCCAATCTGACTGTCCCGAACTGCTCCCAATCCGAGGGCACCCATAATGACGAGGTCGTAGTCACTCTCCTGAATATCCTTGGCAATGATCTGGAAGTTCTTGCCGTCATACATCTTGGGTTTAAAAACCAAACCGGCTTCCACCGCCTTCTTCTGCATGACTACCAGATATGAATCTGAAATCAGCTCCAGCCCCATGGTTATCAGCGAATCATGGATTTTACGCTGCTTTTCCATCTCCTCTTCGACCAGATATTCTTCGGGGAGCGTGAATTCCATCTGTTTGAACCTATAGTCATGCATACGCGCGGCGTACGCGTGACTACCGACCAACTCAGCATCAAATGCCTGGCCAAGTTTAACCGCGAGATCTACGGACGTCTCCGAGTGCTCCGAGTTGTCCACTGGCACAAAAATAGTATCGAACATGCTGAGCTGTTTGTTAGAGGATTAATACAGATGTTTAAGCTGACCCAGAATATACACGAGCCGGTCGGCCACGTAAACTAGAACCTTTCGCGAGTTTGGATCCGTTTTCCGATCGGACACGGACAGGCAGAGGATGGCCGACTCCAACTCCAACGAACACTCTTTCACCTTCGCCTCGTCCATCTCTTCCTTAATGTAAGACTGCAGGTGAGCAACCTTCTTTCGAGCCGCAATCACAGAATTGTAAGCGTCTGAGCCCAGTTCAAAGGATGGGAGTAATCTCGTTAGGCGACTGACCTCCAACTGAAGAACAGTAGGAGCCATGCCGGCAAATTCTTCTCGATTGATAAAATGCAATTCGTTCCATCCCGGGGTTTTATCGGGATGCAGTTCAGTTGTGCCTCGTGAGTTGGGGAGATAAACCATAGCGCTATACTGGAGTCATTCGATGAGTGTGACCCATCGCGTTCGCGCGCCACATCTGCAAGAGCCCAATGTAGCGACGCCGGAATTCCGCCGGATCTTGCTGAATGGTATCCATGCTCAGCGAAGGAAGCAGAGCTTCGAGGCGTTCTCCCATCTCCTCTTCACTGATCCAGTCATGATCGAGATAGGCAAGCACGAGTTGATAATCCTGCTCCAGCCCCCTTGCGATATATCGATAGGCGATCGAATAGGGATCAAAGTGTCGAACCGATAGA
>Ga0066376_10000085_pt1 | contig 73144 bp, 72 predicted proteins | sample Knorr_S15_td_Bot_FD_77009 | JGI IMG/M metagenome (GOLD analysis project Ga0066376, IMG submission 77009) | Marine microbial communities from Southern Atlantic Ocean transect - Knorr_S15_td_Bottom_ad_5009_LV_A | ecosystem: Environmental > Aquatic > Marine > Oceanic | place: Southern Atlantic...
CTTGGCCGTAGTGTGCCACCACCGAGCCATAACCTTCTGCGCAAAACCAATCGTCACCACCTATGCTATTCCACCAATCATTTGGCGACCAGTCTTCGGAGTTCTGCGCCATATTCCAAACACCATAATCGGATGCTACGGTATAACCCCACGGGCGCTTAAAAAAATCCTCACCTAAAGCAGTGCGCGCATTATCGTCCTCACCAACTGCGCCACTATAAACAGACTCTTTAATCTTCTTGTTAAAAGCCTTGTAGGTAATGCTTAGATCAGCAAGTTCGTCTTTACTTGCTTCACGATCACCTACAAAATATTTCTGCTTACCAAGGTCTTCATAGATATTAAAACCAACCTCTTTGGCATAATCGATCAGTGGATTTTTTCGCGGAACCATCATCCAGTGTGCATGAGTATCAAACGGCACACCAAAAATTTTGTTATTCGTATGAACACGCCCACCAATACGATAATTAGCTTCTACTACCAGAAAACTAACACCTTTGTTAAGCAACGTTTTAGCCGCCTCTAAGCCCGCAATGCCCGCGCCAATAATCACAACATCAGGGTTGGTTACCGTATTACCCATCACAATCCGCGGGGCCAATGCTGATGCTGCGATTCCTTTTAATAGAAGACGACGTTGTTGCTGCGATTTCTTAGCCATAACAAGATACCTCCCTATGTTTTATGGGCCGCCAGGCCGTACCCAGAACCACCCCAGACACGCCTGATTCAGAAATACCGGCAAAACAGACGGGCTGGCACTATTGAAGCGTAGCCTTGTTTTTTCGACGATACCAGATACCCAACAGCACTGCGATCAACAAGAAACCCGCCGAACACGCCAATAGGATTGCGCCTAACTGGAGGTAAGAATACCTTTTGCGGTTTTGTGATTCAGCGATCTTCTCGTAACTGATGGAGAATGGAGCGACGATCCAGTTCTTGGGTACCTCCTGTTCTAACCTAAATACCACCAGTGGTTCGCCATTGCCGATATCAGATCGTCGAACCCACACGTCCACATGAAATGACAGTTGTTCGTAGATTTTGGTGTAGCCGGGCCAACTACTCGGATATCGAAATTCTTCTTCGCCCCCTTCAAGGGTGAAGTGGATCGAGTTCATCGGTTTCATGAATCCGGTCTGTACACCCGACAAATCATCCATAATGAATAACTTGTCAACGGTACCGCTAAATTTGTGTAGCGCTTCTTCGGCTGGAACATTTGACCCGAGGTTGTAAAAGAGTAACGCAGCTCCGACTACTCCACTGGAGAGGGAAACAGCAAAGTACGGCCATACTGAGCGGCGCTCATTCACCGGTGTCATGAGCATCTTATGTTGTCGTTAGTTCAACTTAGCAAAGCGCCACGAATCAGAAAGAACCGATCGTGTTACCCTCTACATGTTTGCTGGCTTTGCTGTGTACGCCTTCGAAAATCGTCATCAATTCCTCACCCTTGTAATAATAGGACTCGCATGGCGTTTTGCCCCAACCCGGAACATGCCAGCAGACAGTACCCTCATTCGACACGCTCCATGTGCCGGTTCCGCGTACCCCATTCCAGATTTTCATGAGCATCAAATCAGGTGAATAAAAAAGGCCCTGACCCGGCCCCCAGATAACCGTTTTTCCGGAAAGTAAATCAATAGTCTCTTCTTTATTTAACAACTCATTGACAAAATCCTCACTGAGTCCCAACACGAATTTTGCAGATGATTCTGCCCCCGCTGGCAAATTAGCAAGTGTATTGCCTTCTTGCAGTTCAGGGGCAAGCGACGTTTCTCCATTGAAAACGATGCTCACAACATCATCATTGTGATAAAAAGCCTGGCATAGCACCTCATCCCACGACCACACATGCCAGCACAGGGCCCCGTTATCATCCGTTGTCCATGTGCCCTTGCCATACTTGCCTTCCCACAGGAGTAGAAGAGTCCCCGCGTCCGAATGAAACACACGGCCTTCACTCCAGACCTGCGTCTTCTCTGAAATGTAAGCGTACAGTTCGGCCCGGGTGAATGGCCTGGCATCGTCGGCCAGTGTGTCACCCAGTATTTTGTAACTCGTCATCGTGACGCTGACCATCGCAATTATTCCCAGCATCTTGATGCTGAAGAATGCCGGGGAAAACAGACACCTCAATATTGGCCATACCCGCATGACTTTATTGATCCGCCTTATGCGCATGGAGCAAACCATAGTCTTCGAGTGGCCACTGGGCGCAGCGACCTTCAGTATCTCCGGTGATGAAGCCGCCAGCGCCACCATCCGGCCCTCCCCAACGGTCCGACTGACCATTGTCACGATAATTGTAAAACAAGTACTCTGTTTCGAGGTCGTAGCCGTGCGTGATGGCGCTTTCGGTCAGATTGCCATTTTCGTCAAGCCACCCAACCCCGTTCGCGTCAAGGAAATAATCATCAGCCATAACACCATGAAGCATGCGGTTGCACTGGTCTCCCAGTCCGAAGTCCCTGTTAGCCAGAGTTCGACCCAACCGGGCGTTGCAATCAGGCCTGATCTTGTTTTCACCCAGAAATGATGATTCCATGAATGGGGATCCATCCCACTCGATAAGATGCCGGTCTTTATCAGTGGCAAAATGCCCCCCGGCAGAGTGATACATAAACCACCAGCCTTCAGCATTTTCTCTGGCGACTGTTCGAAGATAGTTTCTGTACCAGTCGACGGAATAGCCATACTTGGTCCAGGGCCAGTTCTCCACACCTGTCAGCGTTTGACAATCATAGTCGTCCTTCGCGCAGTGACCACCGCGTCCACTGTGGTTGTAATAGGCCCAGCAAATGGTTGACTGGCCAAGATCGGAGTTGTCGTAGCGGTGCTGCAGGTCGTACAGATGCGCATGGAGCGACACGTAGCGGGTGCTGTTCAGTAATTCCTGTGAGGGTTTCAGAGTTAGCAGACCTTTGGCCGAATCGATGATAAGGGTCATCTTGCCGTTAACCATAGGGTCCCCGTTCGGCACCCAACCGGGCTCATAGCTATTGGGTGCGCCACAGACATCGAAGGTGTACACCTGTTGTGCGGCTTTGCTGATTGTGCCGAAGGCGCAAAAGACACCAACGAGCAGGGCCGTATAAATGACAGTGGAAATCTTCTGTTTCATAGGGCCTCTCCAAAGATAAACCGACTCAATTGCAGAGGTTTGGAAGTGGTGAAAATCTTCAACGGCTGCTATTCCGTGCCTGGTCAATCCGAAGACAGGTCCAAAATGGCATAAAATTTCTTTACATAGCTGTCTATTTTCCAACTACAAACTGTTCCTTTGGGCACAAAAAAGGCGTCGCCTGCTTTGAACATGTGGGATGTGCCGTCTTCTTCAGTGATTGTTACTGCACCTTCCAACATCTGGACGAATTCATACCTAGGAAATGGGCGCATTTCGCTATCCAAGGCTCCGCTGTCCCACATGCCAACCAACATGTTCTTGGCATCATTCGTAAAAATAATATGCTCATGTTGCCGTGGTATTGCGCCATTCACCACAAGCAGTTCGGTTGAATCCAATTTTCCCATTTTTTGGGCTGCATCGAGTATTACGATGCCGCCTTTGGCCGAGGTAATTTCCGGAGGGGCTGCTTTGGGATCGGCATAAGTCATAAAGAATTTTCGAAGGAACCCTTCTTGTTTCCAGCTGACAGGAATGGCATTACGGACACAGAAAGTCTGCCCCTTTCTTATGATGGTCACATTGTCATCGCCATCAATCATACTGACCTGACCCTCCAGAACCCACATGAACTCATCGCCGGGATAAGGTCCGAATACCTCCTGCATGGAGGTTGTGTCCCAAACCCCTACACTCAACCCTAGAGTTTCGTCCTCATAGTAAACATGGATATGTTGCATCGGAATTTCGGACTGAAAGTCTTCCGGTTCAAGATGCATTTTCTGCATTCCTGTTTTGGCCGGGCCGAAAGGTTCGAGCCGGACAATTCTTTTCTCAGTTTTCATCCAAAACATTCCTTCAAATACTGTTCGGCAAACAATGTTTTGCATGCACAAAGCAAAATCTCTGAAACTGGCATATGAATTGATGTATGGATGCTGTGGTAATCAATGCGGGAACTACAGGATAGTCTGTAGTTCAAGCCTTGTTGTCCGTGATGCAGAACACTCTTAGCATCCGCACGCGCCCAATCTGTTGCTATACCGATGACGCCAGGGCTATTTGTTCGCGACGAAACGGCATGTCCGGGTCGACTGGTGCCGCATCGAGTTCGCGCGCCACGCGATGGCCTTCGTAGATCGCTGTCGCGATGGTCGATGGATTGTTGCAGTCTCCTATCGCGGAAACTGACCTGATGCCGGCCGAGGCGAGTTTTTCGGGATTTTCTCTTAGCGCCAGGTAAATCTGGTTGTTTGGCTGCCGTGACGTCACCATCACCACCGACCCGGCGGTCACGGTCCGTAGATGGTTGGTGAAAACGCAGGCGCATTCCACTTTATCAGCGTGAATTTGCGCGATAGTGTGTGCCGTGACGACCTCAATACCCAGTTCCAGTACCCGAGCCTGGATACGATGCTGCTCCAGAGTATTCTCTGTCCAGGATGATACCTTCGAGTCTGTTGTCACCAGCGTGACAGCATGGCCGTCACCCGTCAGCTTTTCAGCGATGACCGCACCCAGGTAGAAATTGTCATCATCAAATACCAGCACCGGGTCAGCAATGGCCACCCCGGCATAGATGTGTTCCGGCGTAAGCACGTGGGCCTGATCGGAACCCTGGATTGGCTGCCAGTTGCTGACGCCGACACCATCGGCACGCCAATGCGCGCCGGTCGCAACCACCACGTGACTAAATCCGTATTCGAGGACATCCTCCACACTAAGGCGGCTACCGAGGAATACGTCTACATTGGTCATCTCCTGGATTCGCCCGACGCGCCAATCGCGAACCCGTGCCCAGGCGCTCAGGCCGGGCAGGCGGCTCTCATGTGTGACCCTGCCACCCAGCTCCTCCCCTGCCTCGGCAAGCGTCACAGCGTACCCCCGTTGACCGAGTGCCCGTGCCGCCTCAAGACCAGCTGGTCCAGCACCGACCACCAGCACTGTGGCGTCCGAACCTTTTGGCGCAATCCGTTCCGGATGCCAACCCCGGCGCCACTCCTCGCCCACGCTCGGATTCTGTGTGCAACGCATCGGTGTGAAAGTATGTTGCCCTGAAACGCAAATGTTGCAGCCGATACACTCGCGGATTTCATCGAGACGCCCTTGCTCAATCTTTTCAGGCAGGAACGGATCGGCAATCGACGGCCGCGCCGCGCCGATCATGTCCAGCACACCGCGTTTAATCTGGCTGACCATGGTATCGGGTGATGTGAACCGACCAACTCCGACCACGGGTTTCGAAGTGATCTGCTTGACGAAAGCGACGTAGCGCTCCTGCCAACCCTCTTCTTCAAAGCGCGAACTGACCGAATCGTTCTCCCAGTCGCTGATGTTGACATCCCACAAATCCGGGAGTTCGGCCAGCAACTCGACGATTTCTCGGCCCTCACCCTCGCAGCTGATGCCCTCGGGTCCTTGTAACTCATCGACCGCCAGGCGGATCGCGACAGCGCACCGATCTCCGACCGCGTCCTTGGTTTCTTCGAGTACCTCACGTAGCAACCGGGCCCGGTTCTCCAAGCATCCGCCATATTCGTCGCTGCGAAAATTACGGCGGCGTGACAGAAAATGCATCAACAAGGTCGAGTCGTGACCCGCATAGACGTAAATGATGTCCGCGTCAGCCCGTTTCGCCCGGAGAGCAGCATTGCGGTGCCAGCGACGGAATTCTTGGATATCCCGCTTACTCATGCCGCGCGTCTGGGCTGGATTGCCAATGACGCTAGATTGGTCGGATGGACCGATGGGTGTCATCCGGGTGAACAAGTTCTGAGCGCCTACGCCGTTGTGAGCAAGTTGTACACCGGCCAACGCGCCATGACGGTGAACCGCGTCGACCATCAGCCCCAGACACTTGACGTCGTGGTCGTCCCACAGCCGCGCTTGCGGTTCGGGCGAATAGTCCGACGACGGGTGAATCATGCACTCCTCTGTGCACACCACGGCCCAGCCACCTTCCGCCTTCATCTCCCGCATCTTGGCGTGCGACTGTGGCCAGTTGAACCCCATTCCACAGCAATGCGGCACTTGATAGAAACGGTTCTTCGCAGTAACCGGGCCGATCTGAACCGGCTCGAACAAAACGTCGAATCTAGGGTCTCGGGTCATGTGTTATATCCGACACTAGAAACTGCGCCCTTGACTGCACCAAAAAAAGCCGCGGCGGTTATAGACTGCCGCGGCTTTCCCCAGACAAATATGGAATCAGCTAGAAACCGGCCTTGATTTCCTCGTATTCCTGATTCATGGCAGTCTCGAACTCCTGGCTCTGTGGGAGCTGGAACTTGCCGGCATCAAGAACCACCGACGGGTCCCGGTTCAATCCCTGGCCAGCCAGTTGCTCGTCGGTAAATTCCGCAAACGACTTGATGTTGGAATGCCCGTAACCATAGTTGATAAGCCAGATCCCGGTCTCGACGCTGATCATCGCATCGATAATGTCGTGTGCCTTGTCAGGGTGTGGTGCATCCTTGTGCATCATGGCACCACAGACCCAGGTGAGGGCACCTTCCTTGGGGGCAGCGAACGCCACCGGAACACCTTGTTTTTGGAGTTCAACAGGCGAGCTGTTCCAGGTCATTGCGGCCACTAGCTCACCAGATGCGAGCGCTTGTTCCAGGGTGGTCATATCGTCGGTGTACAAACGGATAAGCGGTCGCTGTTTGCGCAACAGGGCCGCAACCTTTTCCATGTTCTCCTTGGTGGCGATTTCCTTGAAGTCCACTCCGGCATAGATGGCCGCACACCACCATGAGTCGCCGCCTGCACCGATCATTGCCAGGCGCCCTTTGTAGCGCTCGTCCCAGAGCAGTCCCCACGACTCTTCCTCACCTTGCCAATCGACCAAATCGGGCCGATAGGTAATCGAGGTCTGTCCCCAATCGAACGGCACCATGTAAGGCTTGCCATCGACCACGTTGCCCTCCAGGTTCCAGAGACTCGGTATAACGTCGCTCCAGTTCGACAACTTGTCGGTGTCTACAGTGCGGAACAGACCGGTGGCCACCCAGCGTGGAATCCCTTGGTTGCACGGATGCGCCACGTCGATCACGTAGCCCGCTCGCATCTTCGTGAGTCCTTCCTCCGATCCGCCAAATGCGGCGAAGTTGGGTGGCTCACCGTGCTTGGCGATGTATGGCCCGAACATCGCGGGATCGTCATAGCCACCCCAGGTGAAATAAGTCGCCTGGTCTGCAGCTGCAGCTGCGGCGGTGCGGGACATCATCGGAGTCATAACCAGACTGACGCCGGCAGCGCCCAGAATCTGGTTGAACTTCCGTCGCGACATTTTCCCCGACTTGAGCTTGTCGGAAAATTCGTTAATACAAAAATCGGATTTTTTCATGGCTTGGGATCCTCTTCAGTTATGTACGTGTTGACAGCACCAGTACCGTCCTAATACTATCTGAACGGTCAGTTAGTTACAACACTCGTTCAAATGGCCATTTCCAGCGCTGGTTCGGTCAGAATCAGCCCAAAAGAATAGATGAAATTATCGCCCAAAATCACTGATAAGCGCCAATTAAGAGGGCAAAAATCCAAGCAGGCTATTGTAAAGGCGGCTATTTCCTGCATCGCGCGGCAGGGGCTGCGTGATGCAACCCTCGAACGGGTGGCTCAGAAGGCGAAGGTCTCCAAAGCTCTGGTTACTTTTCACTTCAAGTCGAAGACGGGCCTACTCGCTGCCGTGCTAGATCACCAGGAAAGCGTTTTCGAAAATGGCTGGAATACGATCCTGGCGAGCAACAGCGTCTCCATCAGCGGGAAATTGCTTGAGCTGCTCGAATACGATGTGCGGTTCTCGGTCGAACACCGTGACTTTATCTCCGTCTGGCATGCCTACTGGGGCGAGGCCAGGGGAAGCTCGCTCTACCGCAAGCTGACGAATCCCAGAGACGAACGTTACGAGAACGACGTACGCAAGTTGCTGAGAAACCTGACCAAGGAGGGTGAATACGACGACATCAACGTACCCGCGTTAGAGAGGGGAATAAATGCGATGATGTTCGGGATATGGCGAGATTCGCATCTGACCCACGGGCCTAATGATTACGCGAACGGTATACAGGCAATGTGGGTCTATTTGCACAAGGTTTTTCCGAAACACTACGAGTCCCAAGTCTTTCGAAAGAGGATTCGACAATGACTAATTTAGGCGCCTAAAAGAGGAATATGTATGAGTTCGCGTCAGCCTAATATCCTTTTGATCTTCGTCGACAACCAGCCTGCGAGCATGATGGGCTGTTATGGAAACGATGAGATCTTCACGCCCCACCTCGACGAATTGGCTTCCAGGGGTGTGCTCTTTCGCAATGCCTTCTGTCCCAATTCCATGTGCTCCCCTTGCCGGGCATCCATGCTCACCGGCCTCATGCCTTCACAGCACGGGATCCACACCTGGCTCGACGATGATGAGATGGGCGCATGGCCCCCGCATTACAACGCCATCGCCGAATTTGAAACTCTGCCAGAAATGCTCGCGCAGGCAGGCTACCACACCGCCCTGATCGGAAAATATCATCTTGGGTTTGCACACGAACCTCAAAACGGCTTCAAGCATTGGGTCGCGATGGAAAAAGGGATGATGGATTCATTCTACGGGGTCCAGATGATCGACAATGGTCAGCGCCATACTGCAGCAGAACATTCCGTCGACTACTTCACGGAAAAATCCGTCGAGTATCTCGATCGACATGCCGGCCGAGACGAGCCACCATTTTTCCTATTCATGACCTATAACGCTCCTTACGGAGAAGTGCCCAATCCCAGCGAACCGGATCACCGCCACTCGAACTCATATGCAGAGTTGCCGATGTATTCCGTCCCGCGGGAAGGGTTATGTCCAGAGCTCATCGATTGGATCTTGATGCGCAAGGAGAAACTGCCAGATGTGGATTTCGCTTGGTATAAAAAACTCGCGGAACAGCCCAACAACCTGACGGCGATGAGGCAATTCTATTCGCAGATGAGCATGGTGGACGACGGCGTTGGGCAGGTACTGGCGAAATTGCAGGAGAAAGGCGTGTTGGACGATACCCTCGTCATCTATACCGCCGATCATGGTTTGTCGGTGGGCCATCATGGATTTTGGGGGCACGGCGAAGATACCTGGCCGTCGAATATGCACCGCTCGGCAAACAATATCCCGCTTATCTTCAGCTATCCCGATTTTTCGAAGCCGGGCAGGCAGCTGGAGAATCTCGTGGGAACGACGGATATCTTTGCGACGATTCTCGATTTCGCGGGCTGCAAACTCGAATCCCCCGAATCTGTTTCAGGCACGAGTTTTTGCCCTCTCCTGCGCGGAGAGAGCGGGAATTTTCGCGACCAGATCTTCATGGAACAAGAAGAGACTCGGGCGATTCGGACATCCCACTGGCTCTTCATGAGGCGAATCCAAAATACGAAATACGACTTTAAGCACGAGCTATATGATCTGGAGAGTGATCCGGATGAGCGCAACAACCTCGCGCAAAACCCCGAATACGCCGACGTGGTCGCGGAACTGAGCTCTCGCCTGGATGAATTCTTTACGGACTACGCCAATCCACGCTGGGATCTGTGGAAGGGAGGTGCAGTCAAGTCCAATTCCACGCGACCCTTCCTGTGGAAGGAAGTCTGGGGAGAAGAATGGGCGCCGGAGTACTAGGTCAGCATACTTCGTTCACTTTAACAGCAGGCCCCGGGCTTTTAATCATCAATCACTGTTAACTACTATTTGTATATCTTGCGGCTTGTTTCGCCTCCGAAAGAGGATTCGACAATGACTAATTTAGGCGCATACGTGGAAGCGACCAGCAAATATTCGACTAAACTCAGCCCCTTGATAGGTAGTTGGACAGCCAGGCGGGTAATCTTATCGAGCCGCAGGAGCGCCTGTGATTGAAACCACAATAGGAGACTCCGCACCCGCACCACGATCAAGGAGCTGGCGTGGACGGTTGTATGCCTGGTATCTGCGCAGCGACGGGCTCAAGGGTTTCACACTGCTCTCGCCCACGTTGCTCCTGATGGTGTTCGCCATGGGCATCCCCTTCGGAATCATGGTGGTTATGAGCTTCTGGAGACAAATAGGCTTCGAATTTGATACCGCGTTTACGTTCGCCAACTACGCGGAGGCTGTCGAGAGGCCGGTTTACCAGGCCTTGCTACTTCGATCACTGACCATCTCTTCGATCTGTACTGTCGCCACGGTGCTGGTGTCTTACCCGATGGCGTATTACGTGGCTTTTCACGTCCGCAAACGCAAGATGGCCTGGATTATCCTGATGACACTGCCGTTCTTTTCCAGCTATTTACTGAGGATTTTTGCGTGGAAAGTCATCCTAGGCTACAACGGCGTCATCAACTCGGGCCTCAAAGGGCTGGGTCTCATCGAACAGCCTTTGGCATTCCTGCTGTACAGTCCCACCGCCGTGGTGATCACCCTGGCGCACGCCTGGGCAGCATTCGCGATCCTGCCGATCTATATCTCGCTTGAGAAGATCGATCGATCCCTGCTCGAAGCGGCCACCGATCTAGGTGATGGCCCGGTCAAACGTTTTCTAGGAATCACCCTGCCGTTATCGATGCCCGGCGTCATCGCCGCCTCATTGATGATATTTATCCCCACTGTCGGTGACTACGTGACCCCGACCTTGGTCGGCGGACCGGATGGGCTCATGATCGCGAATCTTATCCAGGCCCAGTTCGGGCTGGTAAACAACTGGCCGATGGGCGCGGCCCTGGCACTCGACATGATGCTGGTCGTCGCAGTCATATCGCTTCTCTACATTTGGGTGACCCGCAAGATTACGGAGAATATCGCGTGACCGACGTCGCCTACATTGACCGTCCCAACCGACCGCTGTACGTTTACGCGATTGGCTACCTTGCCTTCCTTTACATTCCGGTACTGTTCCTGCCGATGTTCTCGTTCAACGACAATATCTACATCACGTTTCCGCTCAAGGGTTTCACCACCCAATGGTACGTGGAAATGTTCAAAGACGAGCCAATGTGGGCCGCGCTGAACAATTCTCTCCGTGTCGCCTGCGTGAGTTCCACCATCGCAACACTGCTAGGACTCTTAGGGGCCAAGGCGGTGACCCGTTACCAGATTCCAGGTGTGAAGCCGATCGTATTCATAATCATGCTACCGATGGTGATTCCGCTCATCATTATGGGCGTCGCACTGCTGATTCTCGTTACCCGCCTGGGGATTGATCTGTCCTTGTACACCATTGGCATGGCCCATGTGCTGATCTCTGTGCCGTTCGCGATGGCAACCTTGATTTCCCGTTTCGAAGGATTTGACAAATCCATGGAGGAGGCGTCTTTAGATCTTGGCGCCGGCCCGTGGTCAACGTTTTGGCGGGTGACTTTGCCGATCGTTGCCCCTGGGGTGCTCGCGAGTTTCTTGCTGTGTTTCACCATCTCCTTTGACGAGTTCCTCATGGCATTCTTTCTCGGTGGCACTGAGCCCACGCTGCCAATCTTTATCTGGGGCAAACTGCGGTTCCCTTTCAGGCTGCCGGGGGTGCTGGCACTCGGATCGCTAATCCTCATGATTTCCTTCGTGGTGGTGTTTATCTCTCTGCGGCTGCGACGCTGGGGAGTCGAAGACACCCAGTCAGGCATCTAATCTATGACCAACAACTCTATGACCAACAACGACGCTTTTGTAAGTTTAGCCGACGTATCAAAGCACTTCGGGTCAGTGGTGGCCGTCGATCACCTCAGTTTTACTATTAACAGCGGTGAATTCTTCTCACTGCTTGGACCCTCCGGTTGTGGCAAGACCACTGTACTCAGAATGTTGGGCGGCTTCGAATCGCCGACCACGGGTGAGATCTATATAGACGGCGCACCGATGTCTGAAGTTCCGCCACATCACCGCCCGACCAACATGGTGTTTCAGAGCTACGCCATTTTCCCGCACCTCAACGTCCGTGCGAACATCGCCTATGGACTACGCTACGACAAGATCGAAAAGGCCGAGGTGGAACGGCGCGTCGAGGAGGCCCTGGAGATGGTCAAGCTGCCGGGCTTCGGCAAACGTCGCTCCAACGAATTATCGGGAGGCCAACGCCAGCGTGTGGCGCTCGCGCGGGCTCTGATAAAAAGGCCAAAGGTACTGTTGCTTGACGAACCTCTGGGGGCACTCGACAAAAAGCTTCGCGAAGAAATGCAACTGGAATTGCGGGCACTGCAGGAGTCGGTAGGTATTACCTTCATATTCGTGACCCACGACCAGGAAGAAGCGCTGACCTTGTCGAGTCGCATCGCCGTCATGGCACGTGGCAAAGCACTGCAAGTGGCATCACCCAAAGACCTCTACAACCATCCGGTAAGTGTCGAGGTCGCCGACTTCATCGGGCAAATGAATTTTGTCGAGGCCCAGGTGATGGACGTGCGTAACGGCGAAGCAGTACTCGATACGGCCGGATTGGGCAAAATTACAGCCCCGGTGAACTCAGACTTCGTGCACAAGGGCGCGGCTATCATCGTCGCGATCCGCCCCGAAAAGATGCTTCTGTCTGCCGAGCGAGGGTCGGACGGTCGCGCAACTGTACAGGGCACCATAAAAACCTCGGCCTACCTGGGTGACCGAAATTACTTTTATGTGTCCGTGGACGGCTGCGAGAAGCCGCTCGCCGTCGCAACACCAGAAGCGCAGGCGAGCGGAGAAAAACCGCTTGACCGCGAAAGCACCGTTTGGCTCTCGTGGGCCGACAACGGACTGATCCTGCTTCCCCACGACTGACCGTACAAGGGTAAGTACCGACTCTCCCTGGCCAACGCTAATATCAGGAACCTCAGAACTTTGCGCGACAAACGCCATGACCTGCTGTTTGAACCGGTTCAAATCGGTCCCGTAACGGCCAAAAATCGCTTTTATCAAGTACCCCATTGCACTGGCCTTGGCCGGCTTCGCCCACGCATGCTGGCGGCGTTGCGGGGAATGAAGGCCGAAGGCGGCTGGGGCGTTGTGTGTACCGAGTGGTGTTCCATCCACCCTGCATCCGACGACCTACCCCATCCAAACGCATCCTTGTGGAACGACGACGACATCAAAGACCACGCCATGATGACCGAGGCGGTGCACCGTCACGGCGCGCTTGCCGGTGTCGAGCTTTGGATAGGCGGGGCCCGCACGGCAAACCTCTACACCCGGGAGGTCTCTATGGATGTGGCAAGTATGCCAAATCTCGCGGGGCACGCTTATCAGTGTCGAGCTATGGACAAGTCCGATATTCGCGAGCTCCGGCGCTGGCATCGAAATGCCGCATTGCGTGCCAAGGAGGCGGGCTTCGATGTGGTGTATGTGTATGCTACCCATGGGTATTTGCTGTCCCATTTTCTATCAGCCGAGACCAACACCCGCGGCGACGAATACGGCGGATCGATGGAGAACCGAGCGCGCCTGCTGCGAGAATTAATTGAAGACACCAAAGACGCTGTGGGGGACCGGTGTGCCGTCGCGGTACGCTATTCGGTTGGTGGTGACGATGGTGAGGATCCGTCGCTTACCAACGAGCGCCGTGACCGGCTGGAGATGCTGGCGGAGTTGCCGGATCTTTGGGATATCAACATCAATAACTACTACCAGGAGATGGGTGTCTCACGATTCATCAAGGAATGCTCCCTGGAAGAGCACATGTCCTTCGTCAAATCCGTTACCACCAAGCCCGTGGTCACCGTCGGACGCTTTACCTCACCTGACACGATGGCCTCACAGGTCAAACGCGGGGTCGTGGATTTCATCGGGGCCGCACGCCCTTCTATTGCGGACCCCTTTCTGCCGAGAAAGATCGACGAAGGGCGCCTTAGCGACATTCGCGAATGCATTGGCTGCAATATCTGTTACACAGGTGATGGCCTTGGCGTACCGATCCGCTGCACGCAGAATCCGACCATGGGTGAGGAATGGCGCCGCGGCTGGCATCCAGAATTTATCGCGAAGAAGGGCTCTGAGTCGAGTGTATTGGTGGTTGGCGCGGGGCCGGCCGGGCTGGAGGCGACCCGGGCGCTAGGCCAGCGCGGATACCGGGTGACCTTAGCGGAGGCGACCCGCGAGCTCGGTGGACGAGTGACTCGTGAATCCAAGTTACCGGGTCTCAGTGAATGGCAACGGGTGCGAGACTACCGGCTACAGCAGATCGATGTCATGCCTAACGTGGAAGTTTTTCGGGAAAGCGAACTCAGCGTCGATGAGGTACTGGCGGTAGAAGCAGATCACATCGTTTTCGCGACCGGTGCAACCTGGCGGGCCGATGGCTTCGGCCGCAGTCATCTGCACCCGCTCACGACCCTGAGCTCCGGCGCCCGGATTTTGACCCCCGACGATATCATGGCAGGCCATCTACCCGATGGGCCTACGGTGATTTTCGATGATGACAGTTTTTATATGGGTGGCGTTATTGCCGAGCAAGTGCGCTGCGCGAACGTGCCGGTGTCGGTAGTTACGCCCGAAAATGTTGTCTCTGCCTGGTGTGAGTACACCTCGGAGCAGTATCAGGTACAGAAACATCTGTTGGAGTTAGGCGTCGAGATTAAAACAGCCCATAGCTTACTCGCCTACGATGGCCGGGAGGTGACGATTTCCTGCACCCATACTGGGCGACAACAGTCAATCAAAGCCGACGCACTCATCATGGTGACCGCACGCCGCCCCAGAGACGAGCTGTACCAGGCCTTGAAGCAACGCATGGAAGGTGAAGCGCAAACCCCATTCCGTTCAGTGCGACGAATCGGCGACTGCGAGGCACCGGCCATTATTGCTGCTGCAGTCTACGCAGGTCATCGATACGCGCGAGAACTCGATACCGAACCCGATCCAGATGTACCCCTTAAGCTTGAATGACAGCGCCTACGAACATTTACGCTCGAGAGAAATTCATGAAGAAATTTATTGGTAAGTCTCTGGTGGGAAACGTGGTCTCGGTCCACAGTGGCGACAACGAAGACCTGAGCAAGAACACCCTGCGATCACTGACCGCCGAAATCGGGGGTTTTGCCGGCGACAAGCACCACGGCCCCACGCGGAAAGCCTTTAACGTTGATTGGCAACCCGCGGGTACGGTACGCCGAAACGAGCGCCAATGGTCCGCTGTTTCAGTAGAAGAACTGGCTCACATTACGCAACGCCTGGCGCTCACCGAGCCGCTGGCGCCCGACACGCTGGGCGCCAACCTGTGCGTCGAGGGCATCCCTGAATTTTCGCTGCTGCCGAAAGGCACCAAACTGTTGTTTCCTTCCGGGGCGGTGTTGCTGGTGGAAGAATACAATCCGCCATGCGGCGAGATGGGAACCCAAATCGTAGCGAAGCATGCTACGCGTTCAGACGAGCCACTGACCGCTACTGCATGGTTGCGGCCAGCAGCAGGCCGCCGCGGGTTGGTCGGTATTGTCGATGTGGCCGGTGTCATCACGACAGGTGACAAAGTGGAAGTCCAGATCTTCGAAGAACCGGCAATCCGGCTGCTGTGAAGATGACCTTTGCGAAATCCGCGTGCCGTTCTGACTCTAGGAGGATACTTATCGACTCACCAGTACTTAACTCTGTGGGCCTTAATTTCTGTTATTGCCGAGAGTCTAACTATCAGAAACTGAGCAACCTCAACAGCCTCAAGAATGCACCTGAGCCATTCGCCATAAAATCATCTAGCCAGTCAACCGTTGCCGATCCTGCCCAAAACCAGGGATATTTCTGCACCCAATTTTCTGTTCGATCCAAAAAAGAGACAACCGGCCCTCATCAGTGCATGCCTATCAAAGCAACAACACCTTGTTTCTTTCCGATCATAGCATCGCTGATAGAGCAGCGAGCGACCAGCTACCAAAGGCTGTGAGAATAACGACAAGCCATGGTGGCAACTTCCAAAATACTAGCAAAGTATAGGCACCAATCGCGAGTCCAAAATCGGACGGAGATAGGATCGCGCTCGTCCACACCGGATTGTATAGTGCAGCGAGCAAAAGCCCGACAACAGCAGCGTTGATACCGAGGAGGGCAGTTTGCATTGCCGTAGCGCGCCGTAAAGAATCCCAGAAAGGAAGTGCGCCGACGACGAGCAGAAATGACGGGATAAAAATTGCGGCTAGGCAAATAAGTCCACCGGTCAATCCGTTCGGTACGGGCTCAAGTACGGCACCAAGGTAGGCTGCAAAAGTGAAGAGAGGTCCAGGAACCGCTTGTGCCGCACCGTACCCGGCGAGGAATGCGTCGTTTGAAACCCAACCGGACGGTACAACTTCGGACTGCAACAGCGGCAAGACAACGTGACCACCACCAAAAACCAGCGAACCGGATGAATAAAAACTCTCGACCAGTGAAATTGTGTGCGAGGGATAAACCGCTGCGAGGACCGGTAGCCCGATCAATCCAACGAAGAACAACAACAGTGATGCGACCGCAAGGCTACGGCTCACATTGATACCGAGTGGAACATGTTCCGCAGGGGTCTCGGCTCTAAGAAAGACTAGTCCGGCCAACCCGCCAGCAACAATCACGCCAACCTGGGCGAGTGGCGTCGGAGCGGTGAGTACGACGCACGCTGCAAGTACAGCCAGGGTAGCCCGCTTTGCGTCTGGACACAGATTGCGGGCCATACCCCATACCGCCTGTGCGACCACTGCGACAGCAACCACCTTGAGACCGTGAAGGACACCAGAATTAACGACATCCTGATAAGCGACGACGCCGTAGCCGAACGCAATCAGGGCAAGTGCTGACGGCATTGTAAAGCCGGTCCAGGCGGCGAACGCGCCCAATAGACCACCTCTCGCCAACCCAACACCAATTCCGACCTGACTGGACGCTGGTCCCGGTAGGAACTGGCACAGCGCCACCAAATCAGCATAGGCGCGCTCTTCGATCCATTTTCTTCGCCCGACGAACTCATCGCGAAAATAGCCGAGATGGGCGACTGGACCACCAAATGAGGTGAAGCCTAAACGTAGAAAAACAACAAAAATTTTTAACAGCGACGTTCGCCCTTCGGATGCTGCGGTTACACCCTCTTGCGGTGATTCAGACAATGGAATATCCCTCCCTAAACCTCTGATTTAATGGCGCACCCGGAAAGATTCTAACTCCAACACCCTGTTCCTTGGGACTAACGACCTAACTATTCGGAGTCGTTGTTTTACCTCGCGAATTCCGGTTTGAGCGGTGCTTAACGCCCTGAAAGACATTGAAGATTATTCTGGCGCGGCATAGGAGAAGAGTTCGCGAAGTGCCCGTTTCAGGATCTTGCCGCTAGGGTTGCGGGGGATCTCGTCAACGAACTCCACTGCCTTCACTGTCTTAAAAGGCGCCAGCTTGGCACGGGTGTACTGAATGACCGAGTCACTTGTGAGACTAGCATCCCTGCGGACGATCACAGCCAGCGGTGACTCACCCCACTTAGCAGACGGTATGCCGATCACCCCGGCATCCGCGATCTTTTCGTTGGCCAGCAGAACCTGTTCGATCTCGGCTGGATAAACGTTTTCACCACCAGAGATCAGCATGTCCTTGAGCCGATCTACAATGGCCACGAACCCATCCCCATCCATGGTTGCCACATCGCCCGTGTGTAGCCAGCCGTCAACAATGGCCTCGGCAGTTGCTTCGGGTTGGTTCCAGTAACCGAGCATGAGGTGTGGGCCTTTGACCAGCACCTCACCGGGTTCGCCCGGGCGACAGTCCCTGCCGTCGCTGTCGACCACCCGGACTTCGGTAAAATAGAACGCCTTCCCGGTGGAGCCGCTCGGGGTATCGCGTCATCGGGTGAGATCAGACAGGCCGGCCCACAGGATTCGGTAAGCCCATAGACCTGGTGGACTTCAACCCCGAGTTCTGCATAGGCCTCGATGAGACTGACAGGCACTGGTGCGGCGCCCGACATCACCCAGCGCAAACTGGTGATATCGCACTCACCTGGTTTGTAGGCGGCCAGCATGAACTGGAGCATCGCCGGCACCATCAGTGTCGTAGTGATCTTCTCCTTGTGGATGATCTCCCACGAAACAACCGGGTCGAACGTCCGCATAATCACGAGGGTATTGCCGACAAATACGCAGGAGATGACCGGTGTCAGTGCGCCGACATGGAACATAGGTAACGAGTTCAGGTAGCGATCCTTGTAATGAAAATCTGAGGTGGTCGCAATAGTGAACAGTGACCACAGCAGTGTGTTATGACTCTGCATCACGCCCTTGGGAAGTCCGGTCGTGCCCGAGGTGTACATGATGAACAACAGGTCATCGCCCGCGGCAGCAGATTCAGGTTCGGTATCGCTCGCCCGACCGGTCCAGTCATGGTAGGCGGTGACCCGAGAGTCGGGATCGCCGTCGACCTGGATCCAGTGAGTGATACCGGTGGTGTTCCTTCGACGTAGTTCACTGGCCACCTCCGAAAAGTCATCGCTGAACAACAGTAGCTTTACGCCAGCGTCGTTGAGAATAAACACCAGTTCGTCGGCGACAAGCCGCCAGTTCAGGGGCACAACGATCAGACCGGACTTGGCCGCAGCGAAGAAGCTCTCCAGATACTCTACGCTGTTATGCAGAAGCAGTCCCACTGCATCGCCTTTGTTGAGGCCCAGATCAGTAAAGGCATTTGCGGTACGGTTCGAATTGGCATTCAGCTGGGAATAGGAAAACCGTTTGCCATTGCCCGCATCATAGACCGCCTCGAGCTTGGGATCGCGGTAAGCCCGCCTGGTCAAAAGCTGGCCGATGTTCTGGTTCACACAGAGTCTTTGCGGCAAATAGCCGGATGCCGGAATCCAGTGTAGCAGCCACGCCTACCTTAATGGCGCTAACTCTCCGACAACTTACCTTTTAATAGGCGTCGAACCAGTTTCTGTCCGAAACAACTTTCCATCTTTCAGTATGCCAACATACATCACTGCATCGGTTGTCCCATTCGGAAAAGTAGCAATTGAATGACTAACCATAATGTCATCGTTCTCGTAGATACATCTAACGTTTTCTCGCTTAAAATTGTCACCGGCAATAATCTTACTAAACATTTCTTGCCAGTCATTCAGATCAAGGACTTTCCCAGTTGAGTGCATCACCATTGTCCACTCTGAATGCATGAGTTCCATCATGGCATCTAGGTTTTTATTGTTAATAGCGGCTTCGAATTTTTCAAAAAAACTCATTTCCTTTGCTCCTCACTTGGATGTGCACTCATTATTACAGTAGTTAATTTGGCGTCAGAAGGCCACAAGAATACACAAGGGGATCGACACCCACCTTGGCCTACACCAGTCATAAACTGCGTCCAATACTGCAACTACCGCAAAGCATCATCTTGAATAAGCATCTCACAGCCAGTTCCGTCCAGGAACTTGAGCAGTCGAGAGCGCTCTGGCTGATCGAGCCGAGTGAACTCCTGTCTAATCCATTGTAAACATTTCGCCTGATAAGGAAACGGTTTCTGCACCCAGAGGCGGCCGTCTATCTCAGTTTCCACCTGCTTATTTCCGTCACTTATCGACCGGCCATTGGCGAGCAAAGCTGGAACATGAACGCGGCCAACTTCTGAAAAGATTTCTTTTAGAGAACTTGGTAAGGCATCAGAGCCGACCCAATCGGTATCACAGGGTTCGAGCCCAGAAAGATCATCCACAATGCCAACCCAGGCCACAACCCGGGTAGCCAGTTTCTCTGCTACTGCCATGGGTGTCGGATCAAACATGGCAAGCTGGCTGAGTTGTCCGTAGAGAGCAAAATCACTGGCGCTTGGGCGTTGGCCAAAAATGAAAGGTGACTGATTCATATGTGCTGACATCAGTCTCAAGAAGCGTTTATAACTCTCTTCGATAACGACAGCTGTTACGTCATTGCTGCCCACAACATGCAGTCTGGAGATTTGCCGCTTTTTCACCGATTCAGTAATTGGTATCAACTCTTCGTCAGTGGCAGTCAGTGATTTCCAACGCGGCAGTATCGCACCGGCTTTGTCTATATCCGCTTTATAACGCCAGCGGTAATGAAACATCGCCTTGGTCAACCACTCATCCGCGTAGTCCTCTAACAGGTAGTCAAGGAACCGTACCAACGGACTTGCAGGAAGCACCGACCGGTCAGGATATAGGGATTCCAGTTGTCGGATGATCGGAGTCGAATCGACCACCGCTTCCAACTGTCCATGTTCGTCAGGAAAGTAGAAAGTCGGCAGAAGTTCCACTTTAGGTTTTGGCAACACATCCACAGAACCCGTAAACAGCCCTTCCAAAATAAGTCGATAGGGAATTTCCCGATAACGCAATAGTGCCAAATTTTTAGGGTATAAGGTGATCCGGGAAGCCCTTTCAATACTAAGGTCTCTGTCATAATTCAATCCACGTGTTTAGCAATCGACCTCGCCCTTCCATCGTTAGAAACACTCTGCTGTGCTTTCTAACCGAATATTCAGTCGTACCAAGTAAGAAATACCTTAAACTTGAACAGAATTGTGACGATAAGGAACTCTAGGATAGAGTTGTTAACATAATGACGTCAAAGTCAGCACCATGACAGGAGCGGCAGTTTACCGGGGTGTGTTCCCTATTGTCCCGACCCCCTTCGACGATGCCGGGGTACTCGACCTCAACAGCCAGCGCCGGGTTCTCGACTGCATGATCGATCAGGGCGTCGATGGACTTTGCATTATCGCCAACTATTCCGAGCAGTTCCTGTTGAGCGATGCTGAGCGAGACCAGCTGATGCGTGTCTGCCTCGAGTATGTTGGCCGCCGCGTGCCAGTCATCGTCACTTGTTCGCATTTTTCGACACAGGTGGTCGAGGACCGGTGCCGCACTGCGGCAGATCTAGGTGCCGACATGATCATGCTGATGCCACCTTACCACGGTGTCGGACTGCAAGCAGACGAAGCGGCGGTTATTGAACACTTCGACCGAGCTGCCAATGCAGGCGGAATCCCGATCATGGTGCAAGATGCACCGCTTTCCGGCGTCCAGTTGCCGGTACGGTTGCTGGCTCGGATGGCCCAGTCGATCCCGCTGCTTCAGTACTTCAAGATCGAGACACCACAGGCCGCTGGAAAACTGCGTGCACTGATTGCCCAGGGTGGTGATGACATCGTCGGTCCATTTGATGGTGAAGAAGGCATCACCCTGATGGCCGATTTGGATGCAGGTGCTACCGGAACGATGTGTTCAGCGCTGATTCCGGACTTAATTCGCCCGGTACTGGAAGCACACCAGGTGGGTGATCGCGAGGCTGCGGCGCAGCACTATCAGAGGATCCTTCCTCTGATCAATTATGAGAACCGGCAGTGTGGCTTGCGTGCAACCAAGGCCGTCATGAAAGAAGGGGGGGTAATCCATTCAGATCACGTGCGCCATCCCCTGGCACCGCTCGATCCTACGACACGCACCGGTTTGCTGGAACTTGCTCGTCAATTCGAGCCACTGGCACTGCGCTGGGGTCTTTGATAAGCAGTTAGTAATGCTGGTTGTCATAGTCAAAATTCAGATGTTTCTTGAGATTCTCCTGTGATTCGTCCGTTTCAAATAGACGTACCCGCCGAAACGCTCGAACTTATCCATAGCCAGGTCGCAAGTTACGCTTGGCATGAGATGCCAGATGATGGTGGTTGGGCTTACGGTACGAATCTTGAGTATATGAAAGAACTGTGCGCTTACTGGCTGGATGAATTCGACTGGCGTGCACAAGAGGCTGCCATCAATCGCTTTCCCCACTTTATTGCGCCGATCGACGATATCGACCTGCACTTTATTCACGAGAGAGGGAGCGGACCTGCGCCCCTGCCATTGATTATCAGTCATGGTTGGCCCGGTGGCGTCGTCGAATTTCTGGAGATTATCGAGCCGCTCGCCCACCCAGAACGCTTTGGTGGTAGTTCAGAGGATGCCTTCGATGTCATCGCTCCTTCGCTACCCGGATTTGGATTTTCGGGCCGGCCACCGCGCCCGATCGGCCCACGCAGAATTGCCCAACTGTTCGCTACATTGATGACCGACGTTCTTGAATATCACAGTTATCTAGCCCAAGGCGGTGACTGGGGTGGCGCGATTTCAAGCTGGCTTGGCTTCGAACACGCACCGGCCTGCCGCGCCATCCACATCAACATCTTTACGATGCGTCCCCCCGATGGCCCTCATGGACGAGAAGAAGAAGCTTGGGCGACCCAATCCAAGCGTGAACAATTAATGGAGAATGGCTACCGAACCCAGCAGGCGACCAAGCCACAGACGTTAAGCTACGCGATGATGGACAGCCCAGTTGGCGTTGCTGCCTGGATCATCGAGAAATTTAACTCATGGTCAGACACGGTCGGCGACAACATCGAGAGCGTTTATACCAAAGATGTATTGTTAACCAATATCATGGTCTATCTTGTTACGAGAACATTTAACACAGCATCGTGGATCTACTATGGGCGTCGCGAAGAGGGTGGCCGCGTGCTCTCACCTGACGGCCAACGGGTCGAGGTACCAACGGCAGCGGCTTTGTTCCCGGCTGAATTGCTCTCCTGGCCACCGCGGTCTTACGCAGAGCGTGTCTACAACATCACTCGCTGGACCGAAATGCCACGCGGTGGTCATTTTGCTGCATTAGAACAACCAGCTCTGCTGATTGATGACATCAGAGCGTTCGCTCGAACCTTGCGCTAGTTAACTAACACGAAAACCCAAAATTTCTTATGCAAGGCTGGGAACGAATATTTGAAGGGCCCAGATGACTGCACCACCACTATTCCACTTCGCGGAAAAAGATAACGAAAATATCTGAGAACTAAACTGTTTCCAGAGGTAAGTCTCCGCCCCCAACCAGTTGCTGCAGACCATCCGTGGTCAGTGCCCAGGTTCCGCCCTGGATGATACCGATATCTTCATGATCAAGCTGCAAGTAGGCGTGAAGCACGATCACCATTCCTGGTGCCAGTCGATTCTCAAATCCTCGGCTTATCTGTAATGTCTCAAGCCACACTGGTGGATAGGCAAGTCCAATCCCATAACCAAATCGCATATTGGCGTAGGACTTCAAGTCCAGCAACGCGAACAGGCTCGAGCAAAGCTTCCTCGATGTCAGCCAAATGACCCAGAATGGCGTTGGCTGACACCAGTGGCAAGCGAGGCCCGCACAACCTCATAAAGTTCTGCCGCTCTTGAACTCGGTGCACCACAAGCCATGGTATGGACTGCGGTGGCATGGTAGCGGTGTGAGACCCCGGCAAACTCGAAATGAACAATGTCACCGGGCGCAATAACACGATGTCGTGGTGTTGCGTGACCTCCGGGGGTTCGAGGACCGCTAGAGATACTCTCTTAGAATTTAACCCAGTCCATGACGCCTAGTTTATACGGAACCTATTCCTTCACGGGGATAAGAAATTTACCGAACAACCGGACATCAACAAAATGAATCCCACATCCTCAACAATAAATTGTTTTTTTATATCCAGGTAATCGATCTAACGACTGAATCGACAATCAGTTCGGCTCATAACCTGCTTTGGTCATCACATCATAACGCACTTTCTCATGTGCACTCACGGGGTCAACACCGTCTCGGACCACTTTGATAATCCGATCTTCGATCGATTTGAATAGCTGGGCATAGCCAAGAACTTCTTCCATTCTATCCTTGGGAACAATACAAACTCCATTCTCGTCAGCCATGACCAAATCCCCTGGGTGCACAGGCACACCACCGAGTTCCACCTGAATCTGGTAACCGGCACAGGCACAGCGGTTGCGAATTGACTGCTGTATAAAGCCACGGCCATAAACCGGTAGACTGAGATCCTTGTATTCATCAATGTCACGAGTCACCCCATCTATCACACAACCCACCAGACCTTTGTGAAGTGTCGTAAATCCAGCTACCCCGCCGTATGAATTAATGTCCGTGCGTCCACCGTGATCAATCACCAAAACATCTCCAGCCTTACCTTCGGTGATAGCTCTCAACGTACCCAACACGGGAGATTCGTCAGCTTCATCGAGCCCAACCAACTTGAGCGTACAGGCAGGACCCACAATCTTGCCACATGCATCCCACAATGGTCCGATACCGTGTGGTGCCCCATTGAAACTGATGCGGTCCAGTCCATCAGACACATTGGCGGTCGACAACATGCGATACTGAGAAATAAAATCAGTCAAATTGATCATAAACTCCATCCTTAGATTAAATTTCGTCCCGTCCCGGCCAGACACGACCAAGATTGAACACCCCACTCTCTAATACTACACGGGGAATTATCTGCATGCTTCTGGGAAGTGCTCTGCTAACGACGAACGATGCAGTGACTAAATGGCTGACGCAAGACTTTCCAGTCTCACAGGTCTGGTGCCTGCGTACTGTGTTCGTGCTTGTTCCGATCGCCCTCCTCGCGCCGCGCTATGGTGGTTATCGTGCTCTGTTACCGAATCGCATCGGACCCCAACTTCTGCGTGCTGCCTTGTTTCTTGTAACCACTCTCCTAATTGTCACCGGCTTGTCCCTTTTACCGCTCGCTCAGATGGTTGCGATCGTTTTTTCAAGCCCGATTTTTATCGCGGTGCTTGCACCGATCATCCTCAGGGAACGAGTCACCACCGGCCGGTGGCTAGCCATTGGCGTCGGCTTTATTGGAGTACTGGTCATTCTGAGACCGGACCCTACGACCATCGGCATCTCTGCGTTGATTGCAGTGGCCGCTTCGATCTCCAGTGCGATACGGGATCTTGTGACCAGAAAAATCTCAAGGACAGAAAGTTCTCTCTCGATTCTGTTCTGCTCTAGCCTGCTGGTGATACTCGTCGCTCTGGCCGCGGCACCTTGGCTCGGTTGGATAGCGGTGCCGCCTTTGGGCTGGGGACTGTTGCTGATTAATGGCATCCTGAATGGCACGTCCCACTTCCTCATTATCGAGGCCTTGCGGCTTGGGGAAGCATCAGTCGTTTCGCCCTACAGATACTCCGCACTGATCTGGGGTGCTATCCTGGGTGTTGTCATCTGGGGTGATGTGCCGGACCTCTGGATCATCGGCGGCGCCACGTTAATCGGTGCCAGCGGCCTGTACCTATTGCGCGACGAGCACCGCTGAATCTCTACTGGGTCAGTGCACACCGTATTCTTGCCCAGTCTTCCACAGCGGATTCCTCTCCCGGAGTCAATTGCACCGTGAACTGGGTATAACCACCATCGCGTAATGCAGCAATACGCTCAATCAGTACATCCTCGGTTGCCGTAAAGCTGGTGTCACGAATCAATTCAGCAGTGACGAAGGGTCGTTCTTCAGGTTTCACAAACATCAAGTGACCTTCGTGGTTAGTAAGATAGCGTGCGTCGGCCGGTTCAAAGTGCCGGGCAAGCTCCAAATAGCCCGATACGGCATCCGCGAACGATGGCAACGTAACACTGCTGTTCTGCCACCCAGACAGCGCCTCGTCAGCTGCACGATGTAGCGTGACTGCGGCACGCGGGCCTGCTTGAGCCATTGCGCGAGGCGAATCAAAAGGTTCATCGACCTCAAGCACACAGCCCAAGGCAAAAGCAGTGGCTGAGAGGTCGTCTACTTGATGCCCTGAATCACGCCATGCCGTTTGCATGCTCTCCAAGGCTGAGGTCGCACTCGACACATCGCCAATGAAATTCAACCAGCCGGCAGCCAGTTTGGCTGTCAAGGCCCGACTGCGTGGCCCGTAGGCCGACACATGCAGCGCGATCGGATCTTCGGTGTTGATCAGACCATAATCCGGATTGAGAAATCGAATTTTGCGTGGTAAACCCTCCAGGGTGACCTCTATCGTTTCTTTGCGAAGCAACGCGTAGACCGTCTGGATATAGTCTTCCATATCAGCCAGGCGCATTGCGCTCAAACCCATCGCCCGTCGAGCCGTGAACCCGGTACCCACGCCGAAGTCGATCCGTCCTGGTGCAAGGCGGTTGAGTGAAGCAAACGCGTTGGCGGTCACCGGTGCAATTCGATTGGTCGGCACCAGAACACCGGTGCCAAGGCGGATGTGTTTTGTCTTAACGGCTGCAGCACCCATAGCGACGAAACAATCCGCACTGAGCATTTGTGTGTCGTAGAACCAGGCATGGCTGAAGCCCAACTCCTCGGCACGTTGGACCAGTTTCCAGGAGTCGGCAGATGTCGCCATCGCAATACCAAAATCCATTATGACTTCCTATTTACGATTGATTCGGTTGCGGAGTCCTTGACCAAGGCAAGGACTTCGAAGGCCTCGATGGTGTGGTTTCTCTCCCTGGGTGTAGCATCCAGTAATCCACAAAAGCCTGACTGTTGTGGCTCACCAGCCCGGCTCAACAGAAGAAGGGCTTAATGATCTTGTCCATCCACAAATCCAACTGCTCCATCTCCGGTCCAGCTGGCTGGATCGTAACATGCTCAAGACCATGACTTTCCAGGAACTTTAGTTTTGCAACGATATCATCGATGCTGCCGACGAGATAGCACCCCTGCAGATGATCCCAATCACGGTTGGGGCCCATGATCGTTTCCATCGGTTTGCGCTGGATTGACAGCGCTTTGTTCGAATCCGCGGTATCGACCACGTAACCGGCCTGCACATGTGCGAGTTCCAGTGTCGCTGGATCACGGCCTACGGACTGAAGGTGTGTCCGCACGGTCTGGAAATCGCGCACCACCCACTCTGTGTTGCCAGATGCCCGGCAGGTGAATACGTCAGCGTGTTTCGCGATACGATTGAGCACTGACTTGACCATGTACGGCTGATCCGGTGACAGCGGATCTGGTATGCGCGAGCCGCCGGCAATCCACACCGTAAAATAGTTCTCCGGGCGAGGCTCTATTGTTACGTTTTCGAACTGGTAATACTTTCCATTGAATGAAACCTTCTCTTCGGTCAGCAGAAGTTTAACTGCATCGAGAATCTCGTCAGTCCGACGACCGCGTTCTCGCATAGAGATCCCCATGGAAGTGAACTCCGGTTCGTTCCACCCGGGACCAACACCGAAGAAAAAACGTCCACCCGACATGTAATCCAGTGTCGCCAGTTCCTTAGCTAGCAATACCGGGTGACGAATCGGCACAACAAGGATGTTGGTCCCCAATGGAATCTTTTCGGTCGCACCCGCTGCACAAGCTAGCACCATCAACGGATCCAGCCAGGAACCACCGTACAGACCGGGTGCCGCCAGCAGATGATCCCATACGGTAAGCGAGTCGTAGCCCAACGCTTCAGCGCGGCGTGCCATTTCCTTGGTGACTCGGTAAGTCATCTCATAGTCAAGGCCTGGCCAGGTGTAAGATGGCAGCGTGAACCCGAACTTCATATCAGCGTTCCCTGGTTATTCTCGTAATGGTGAGAGTCCAAGTATCCCATGCCTGGGCAATGCTTGAATCTGCCTGCCGTGACCTTGTTTCAGCCACAGCATCCAGTGTCACACGGGAAGACGCATGGACACCCCAGTTGTGGAACCCATTCATCCGAAAGCCTCTCCAGTAAAGCTAAATATCAACCAATAGAGCTGTTGAATTCTGTATCCGCACCCCGTATAGGCGGCACCTGGATTTCGGGTTTTGCCATATCGAGAATCTCCTGCCGGTTACCGCTTCTCGGGGGATAGATCCGGACACGATTGATCGTATTCTTGGTTTCTTTCGCTTCAGAACCTTCCTGGACAACATGCCGATCCCAACCCTCGGTATAGATCGCGCCCCAGGCGCCCAAATCCAGGCAGGTAACGTAATAGTCAATATGAAGCGGAATTTGTGGCAACCCCAGCAAGGCGCACACGACATTGTGTCCCGCAAAACGGCCCATCGGGCGGCTGTGCTGGCATGACATCACCGATGTGTGCTCACCGTCCAATAGAACTGAAGCGACGTCGCCAGCGGCAAATACGTCCTCCACCCCTATAACTCGCATAAAATTATCGACTGGCAGGCGGCCCAGAGAATCGAGTGTGACCGGCAATTGCTCTGCGAGTGGACTTGCCCTCATCCCTGTTGTCCAAACTACAGTCTGAGCGTCGAGCCGCTCGCCGGAAGAAAGGTTGACTCCATTGGGGTCGAGCGAATTGACGGTGGCACCTAGACGCATTTCAATACCCAGTGCAGAACAAGCTTTGCCGATTGTTGCCGGCGCATGAAGTCCCATCTGTGAGCAAACAGGGCTCGACCTATCGACAATGATGATACGGGCTCTATCGAAACCCGCTGCAGCTAACTTTCCCGGCATTTCGCAGGCGACTTCAACGCCAGAAAATCCCCCGCCAATAACCACCACAGTATTTCCACCTGGCCGGTCGCTCAGTCGCGAAAGTGTCGCAATATGCCGGTTGAGACGTTCAGCCTCATTTGTGGTATCAACATTGAAGACTGGCCCGTGCAACCCGGAAATCGGAGGGAGTCGTACCTGGCTGCCCGAGGCGAGGACCAGCTTGTCATAGCTGACGGTCTTCGTTTCGGTTGCCATCCGAATTGTGAGTCGCCGCTCAAGCGGTTTGATATCGACAATCGTGCCTTCAATTCGTTTGATTCCAACCGGATCAAGTACATCGTCGAGCGGCACTCGCGCATCATCCAGGTCGGCCTCATAATTTCGCACGCGAATTGCATGGTATGGATCAGCATTGATCAGTGTGATCGAAATCTCTTCGTTGCTGATGCTGCACCCGTCCAATTTCCGGGCTGCACCAATCGCAGCCCATAAGCCGGCAAATCCGCCACCTATTACGATGATACTTTGCACAAGCCGTTATCTTCTCAACAAATCTGGTTTAAACAACAGGGCTATTTAATTATCCGGGATCCGATATCCCGAAGACACCCTGGCCACACAAAATCTTACCGAGTAAGTTTATCCGCGCCATGTAAGCACGCGCCGCTCGGTTCTAATTCAATTTCGGCTTAGGGCTACCTGACCGCCTCCTTCCGAGTTAAATGTTTCTTCGACCCAGGCGGGTCTGATCTGCCCCGCAACCGCGGACACGAGTCCGAGGGAGAAACAATCACTGTTCTGTGGCGGTTGGAATCCGAGAAGTTATCCAGCGGGATTATGTCCCCTCAATCAAATTTCAGTTGTCAATATGAAATTTTCATCTGTGCAGAATTACCCTTATGCTGCTTGGACCGCGGCCCCCTCGGGTTGAATACCGGCGATCTTCATCGCCTGGCGGATACGCTCGACCTCGCTCGCGTCTACTTTGACAAGCGGTGGTCGCACCGCCGCACAAGGGATGCGCCCGAGAACCACAAGTGCGGCTTTCATCCGGTTGTGCATATCGACGAAAGGATCGGCATAGAACACATCGGAGACAGCACGGATACGATGGTTCAATGCCTGTGCTGAATCCAGCTCACCATTGCCAATCGCCTGGAACATTGCCAGCTGTAGATCCGCAATGACACTACCGGAACCCGACAGCAGCCCTTTACAGCCCAACACCAGTGAACTCATGAGCCAGGCACTGTGGGTCGTCAGTACATTCACTGGTCGCGGCAGGGATTGCAGCACCTGGATATGGCGTTCATGCTGCTGAACGTTGTTGCACCAATCCTTGATCGCACATACGGTCGGCACCGAGTCACATATTTTGAGCAGCGTATCGAGTGGGTATCCCTGGCCGCTGGAGAGCGGGTACTGAAAGAGGATGATCGGCAGGTCGGTTGCATCGGCGATAAACCTGAAATGCTCCAGCGCTATTTCGGGACGCGACTGAGCGCCGAGACTGAGTGGGTTTGGGGGAAACACCAGCAACGCCGATGCGCCACCCCCCTCAGCCATTTTCGCGAGACGGGCCGCCTCGAGGCTACCGTCGGCATAAATGCCATTGACGACCGGTAGGCGATCGCCGATTTCATCCAGCGTGACATTCAGTACCCGGACCTGTTCGTCGTAGGTGCAGGACGCGACCTCGGACGCATGTGCATTGGTCGTTATAGCCGACAGTCCGTCGGTGGCTGCCACATAACGGAGATGACTGCGATAAGCCACCTCATCGATCGAGAGATCTTCAAAAAACGGCAGTAACACTGCCGGAATCACTCCCTCTGCAGAAAATGCTCTGGTTATGGACATGGCGAATACTCGTCTGAATCAGACTTCAGTATACGCTTCACAGAAGTCGTGTGCCGCCCCGGACACCATTCCAACAGAAGATGCTTTTAAGGTTATCGGCTAAGAACAATTCCGTTTCAGCTGAATCAGCATCAACGTTTCTCAACAATGCTTCCGCGTTCGATGACAAATGTCTGGTCGAGTAGGTGGCTGATGTGCACGTCGTTCGATTCTGCTACCAGTACGGCCTGACCTTCGCGCTTGAGGTCTTGTAGGATCTCGATCATGCGGCGGGCAAATACTGGCGCGATACCTTCACCTGGCTCATCCAGAAGCAGTAGCCGGGCACCTGCCATCAGCGCCCGCGCAAAGGCGACAAATTTCTGCTGTCCCCCAGAGAGTTCCGATGCCCGGCGATTGCGGAACTCTCCGACCTCGGGCATCAGGTCAAAGATCCAGGCGAGACGTTCCTCGGCTTTCTCTGCACGCGTTGCCCATATCGGCAACATGATGTTTTCTTCGGTCGTCAACTGCGGCACCAGGCGCCGGTCTTCAGGCATATAACCGATTCCCAGGTGAGCCCGACGGTGACCGGCGACCGGTACCAGATCCTGGCCTTCAAACAGGATGCGGCCACTGTGTGCAGTAAGGATACCCATGATCGTTCGCATCACCGTCGTCTTGCCGGCGCCATTACGCCCAATCAGGCCGCACATGCTCCCTCCCGGAACGTCGAGTGCGACGCTGCGTAGTATCTGGGTTGGACCGATGCTGGCAGCCAGGTTTTCGATCTCAAGCATCAGCGTGTGTTCCCGCACGGTACTCCTTGCCGAGCACAAATTCGATCACTTTCTCGTCTACCATCGCTTCCGCAGTCGGCGCATCACAAATGATCTCACCCTGGGAGAACGCGAGCACCCGTTCAACGTGGCGCTGCACGATCTCCATGTCGTGTTCGATGAACATCACGGTGGTCTGTTCTTCTTTCAGAGCCGTCATGATGATTTCCATCAAGTCGAACTTCTCTTCTACGCTGATCCCGCTGGTTGGTTCGTCAAGCATCAGGAGCTGCGGCTTACGCACCGTCGCCATCGCGATATCGAGCAGCTTGCGCACACCCTGTGGCAACGCACTGGCCGGGGTGTTCCGGTGCTCGAGAATCTGATAGCGCTCGAGGTGGTTACAGACGCGGCCCGCTCTTTCACTGTTATGTAACGGATTAAGCATCCCCAACCCCGATTCCTCGGCAATGCCGTAGGCCATGAGCACGTTGTCAAACACCGGCTCAGACAAAAACACCTGCGGCACCTGGAACGACCGGCACAGACCCAGCGCCGTGATCTCCCTGGCTGGTAGCCCCAGGATACTCTTGCCCAGAAATTCAATCGTGCCCGCACTGGGCGACAGGTGGCCGGTAACCATGTTCACGAAGGTAGTCTTGCCCGCGCCGTTGGCACCGATAATTCCGACCGTTTCACCGGCTTCGACGGTCACGGTGATGTTCTTCGCCGCAACCACACCGCCGAAGCTTTTTTCGAGGTCTCGCACTGCGAAGATGCTCGTCATGGCGCACTGTCCTTTTTCTTACCCACTCGTTGAACCAGCGACCAGATCCCTTCAGGCATGAACATGATGATCCCCAGTAGCGTGCCACCCATGATCAATTGCCACAGGCTTGCGCCGTGTTCCCAGGCGTAATGGCGAATAACCTCGAACACGACTGCACCGACAAAGGGTGCCGCCACGTTGGCGGTGCCACTGAGAATAGCAACGAACACGAATTCACCAGACGAGGTCCAGTAAACCATAGATTCCGGGTCTACCTGCCCTATCGCAAGGGCCATGATCGCCCCGCCAAACCCAGCAAGCAATCCCGAGATCACGTACTTGACGTGCACCACCCGTTCAACCGAGTAACCGAGGTACTCGACCCGGATTTCGTTTTCACGCACCGCCATCGACATCTGACCGAGGACCGAACGCAGGTAAAACTGAACACCAAGCATCAAGAAGTAAATGATGGCCAGCCCGAGCAGGAATAAACAGATCTGCGCGGCCTCGTCTTGTGGTGCATAGCCGAAAAAAGTAGGCGGTCGAATATTGAGCCCGTCCGTGCTGCCAAACCGCTCGGTCTTGGCCAGGACACCGTAAAGAATCATCGAGAATGCCATCGTCAGCAGGGCAAAGAAAATTGCCCGATAACGGCGCACAAGGAAGCCCAGTCCCCAGGCCAGTAACCCCGACATCGTGGCAGATATGATGACGAGGAGGAAGGCGTCGCGCAGGCCGAGGTAGTTCAGTAGCGCCACACCGTACGCGCTGAAACCATAGTAGAGCGCGTGGCCAAATGAAATGAGGCCCGTTCGCCACAGCACCAGCAAACCGAGCGCCGCCGCACCCATGGCCATACTCAACAACCCGATCTGCCGGATCCATTCGGGCACGAAGAAATTGATGATCGCGACAAGGATGACCCCGACCGTCACGCCAACCACCGTCCGGTCAGACCACACCATCAGATCTTCCTCACCCTTGGCGGGGCAAACAGACCCTCCGGCCGGAACACGAGCACGATGGCCATGATCGCGTAGATCACGAACATTTCCGCATGTGGAAATTCATGGACCGCCGCCGCACGGACAACCCCGACCAGGATCGAACCAATGAGTGCCCCAGGTACACTGCCCATGCCACCGATCACAACCACGGCGAAGGCGAGCACAATCACCTCCACACCGATGCCGGGGAGCACCGAGATCGTTGGTGCGATAGCGGCGCCACCGAGGGCACCCAGCGTCGTGCCAAGAATGAACGTACCCAGGAATACCGCGGTCACGTTGATACCCATCGCCTGGCTGATCTCGCGGTCGAAGATTACCGCCTGCAACATCCGTCCCCAAATTGTGCGGGCGAGAAAATACCAAAGAGCCATTGCAATAATGAGCGCCAGCGCGATAAGCGACAGGTTGTAATAATCATAGGTCATACCTACGATCTCGACGAACCCGAGCATTGCCTGGGGTTGATAAAAAAAATAAGGGTCGGTTCCCCAGATGAAGAGGCTGACACCCTCCAGAGCAAGAAATGCGGCAAAGGTCGCAAGTACTACGATGTGTTCGTCTTTGCCGTAAAGGTGTTTCAAAAGACCCCGCTCTATCAGCACACCGAAGACAACGCCGACCACAATCGGGACCAGAAAAATAATCACGAAACCACCAAAATCGGGTAGTTCGCTTTCGTACCACATTGCGCCGAGGTACGCCGCGAGGTATGCCCCGAACGCGTAAAACGAGCCGTGGGTCACGTTGAGGACCCGTTGAACGCCAAAAATGACCGTCAGTCCAACTGCAACGATGAACAGATACGACCCGTAGATCAGGCCATCAGTCAAGATTGTGAACAGCGCCTGCAGCATATCTAAAAGAAACCCATCAGGCAAAGAACTCCCGGGTGTGTTTTAGGAGGCAGAGCTATGAGCCCGGGACGGATGGTTCCGCCCCGGACTGTCAAGCGTTTAACTCAGTCGCATTGTGCGCCTTTCATACCACCCTTGATCCACTCGACGCTACCAACCCCGTCCGGAGGCATGACACATTCGGCCTTGTAGAGAACTACGTCGGTCACCACTGGCAGGCCTGTGTCCGGGTCGTATTTGGAAATTCCCCACATATGATCGGTCAAGCCCTGATGGCCATTGTTCAGTGCTAAACGAACTTCCGTGGCGATGCCCTGGAAGGTTGCCCCTTCCAACGCCGCGATTACCTGATCGGTCGACGGAAATTTGCCACCATTCGCAGCAGCCGCCTTCTCGTAAGCGTACTTGGCACCCAGAATACCCTGGGCGTACTGGTATGACCCCTGAGTGGGTAGGGTGCCGAATCGATCGACATAAGCATCTCGGAACCACGTCGCCAACTCGGTATCGATCAGATTGTTGGCGTAAATACCATAGGGGCCACGCGACCCCAATACGAGCCCGTCGGGCAGTTTCTTACCAAGGCGGTAGGCCGCCGTCCCAGCAACCGTGAACAAGAACTGTTTTTTCTTGAACAGGCCCCGCGCCAGACCCTGGAAAATAAACGCTTCGAGATCGCCACCCCAAAAACTGCTGTGAACCAGCTCTTCCGGTGATCTCAGTAATGCCGAGATCTCGGTGCCGTAGCGGCCGGCGAAAAGCTTCGGCCACTGTCCGTCATCAGAACCCTTGATCTGCGGTGCGAGCACCTTCATCGCAAGATCGAAGTCGCGCCAGGAATCCTGTCCCCAGGCATAGTTCTGATTGATTCCGGTATAACCCGTGGCATTGGGGAACTTTTTGGTCACGTAATGTGCCAGTCCAACGTTGTCCGCCGTGCCATGATTCATCGTGCGAAAGACGTACTTCGGGTTCTTATCCAGTTCTTCGAAAATCCTCGGTGTCCCACAGGTGGTGAAAATCGTCAGTGTTTTAAGTTCTTCGGCAACCGGTGCAATTGCCGCACATGATCCTGACGAAACATAGCCGACGACCAAGTCAACACCGAGCTTTTGCACCTTGTTCCGGTACTCGGTTACCTGTTTTGCACCGCCGCCGGACTCATCATAGATGATCAATTCAACCTGGGCCCCTGCGATGCCTTTGGTGTTGTAAGGCGCAGGTACTTTACCGGCATTGATGGCATTGACGATGACCTCCACACCATTTCTCGCTGGAATGCCAAAGGCCGGGGCACCCCCACCGGTCAAGAAAGTTGGCACCGCCATTAGGATCTTGTCCTTTGCCAGGGCACTGCTTGTTGCCAACCCGAGTGACACCAACACAACCGCAACGCCTATACTGCTGAATCTAAAATAAGTGCTTTTCATTATGCTGTCCTCCCTCTCGTTGAAAATCTGATTTTCGAAATGTATCCGTTTGCCCTTGTGAGTATATACACCCCCCCTCCATCTAGCGAACACAAGATGGAGCCAACGGACTGACTCGGTTAAAACGGGGTTGAACCTGCCGCAACACCCCAGAACAGTTACCTGATGTCGAACCTTTAAACTGCTAACAGCAATCCAAAATATTTTCAGTATTTCAATAGATTTAGGATGTAACTGCCAGATTGTCGGGTTGTCGGGTCATCGGGTTTCACCTGGCTACCGCGAGGCGATTAATCCGCACCGTCGACCACATACGCACAGGACCGGCATGCAATTCTGCCTGTAATGGCCTGGGTTACTATTGTCAGTAATTTCGATTGCTTAATAGCAGGTTATTTCAGGTGAACATCATGAATTGCCAGAAAACGCTAAAGTCGAATATTCCGCCAGAACAATGGGTTATAACTGGCGTAAACAAAGTGTGCTCATGTGTCTCCCGGTACAGCCGTAGTGGCGACACTGAAATTTTTTCACAATTGACATGACTAACAAGAACCCTACAACGGCAGATTGGGATTATCCCTATGATCCATTAGGTGCCTTTTGTCACGATAATCACGTCTCTCTTGAACCTACAGGAACAGGGGCGCTTGATAATTTAAAGTTTGCTGTCAAAGACGTGATGGATATTGCCGGTTCTACCACCGGATTCGGTCAGCCCGTATGGCTTAATTCTCATGAGCCAGCTTCTGAGAGTACTGTTGTTATAAACCAGTTACTAAATGCCGGTGCACGTCTAGTCGGTCGTACCATAGCCGACGAATTATCGTATAGCCTTACCGGAGAAAACGTTCATTATGGTACACCACTAAATCCGGTTGACCCGGCTCGGGTTCCGGGTGGTTCATCCAGTGGTTCGGTATCGGCCGTGGCAGGTGAATTGGTAGATTTCTCCCTGGGTACTGATTGCGCAGGTTCAGTCCGACTTCCCGCCAGCTACTGCGGCGTCTACGGAATCAGACCCACCCACAGTAACGTTGAAGCAAGGGGCGTTATTCCGTTCGCGCCAAGTTTTGACACCGTTGGATGGTTTGCTCGTGATCCCAAAATCTTTGAAAAGGTCGGGCGTGTAATATTACGCAAGTGCGAAGCAACGGAACCCAATCGATTGATGGTGGTGTCTGATGCTTTCGCGCTGGTTGAACCAGCTATACGTAAAGCACTGCAATCCAGTATAGAACACCTTCGCCAGAGGTTCGCGATTAGTACTGAGATCGAAGTTAGTCTAGATGGTCTAAAACCATGGATGGAGTGCTTTCGAACCATTCAGGGTGCGGAAATCTGGAAATCTCTGGGCTCCTGGATCACGGCTGAAAATCCTGTTTTGGGGCCCGGGATTGATAAACGAATAGCGACAGCCCGTGAAATTACCGAGTCACAGGTGACCACTGCCAGGGCCGCGCACAAACAATTTGTTGACCGCTTGCAAAAGATCATGACACCAGGTGATGTGCTGTGTCTGCCGACCTCACCGCGTGTGGCACCGCTCAAAGGCACTGACACCAACACTATTGAAGATATTTATCGCTATCAAGCGATGTGTCTGCTCAGTATTGCTGGTTTGGGTGGTTTACCACAGATCAGCTTGCCAATGGCAAAGTTAGATAATCTGCCGCTTGGGATATCTTTAATTGGACTCCCTAATACCGATATACAACTATTGAAAATGGCGACTAGTTTAGAGAACAATCGCCAAGAATGACCCAGCAGTGGTCTGTGCTTGAATCAGGTATTTCCCATCAAAGTTGGGCGTGGCAAGTTATCAATACGGATCTGCTGACTATCCAATTTCTAATCAAGACTGAAAGATGACTAACACCAACGGTTCTCGCGCAAATAGACACCGAGTATTCTCGCCATAACAGCAATCATATTGTGACTGGCCCGGTCTTGCATTAGCTCACGTCGTCTAATCTGGTTCAGCACTGACATAACCATCCTGCAGGTCGCGTGCACACGCTTGCGAATCACGTTCTCTGGCATCGCCGTAACCCCCCGCACCCGGGACCTCAAGCAGAATCTGTGAGCCGGCCGGAGCATTGAAACCACCCTTGGTCAGAAGTGGGCGTATCGAACCGTCCGCTAATTTAAGCGCAATGCTTGCCCGGGCGCCGGCCTCGCCTCCACAAACACCGAACGGCGGCGACTTGGTGCGCTCCACGCACACCGCCGCACGCGCATTGTGATCGACAATGGTCCAGGCCCGGCGCGAGCCGCAACCTCCACGGTACCTGCCACGCCCCCCACTGTCCGGCGTTATTTCGTAATAATCGATTCGAACCGGAAAACTCAGTTCGAGGATCTCAATCGGCGTGTTCATGGTATTCGAAATACCAGCAGCAACTGCGTTGATACCGTCCTTGTTGGGTCTTGCCCCCATGCCACCCTTGATGGTTTCGTAACTGACGTAGTGTTGACCGTTGCGCGGGTCTACGCCGCCGAGCGTAATGATGCCCGAAGTACCCTGACTGCACGCCATAACATTGTCAGGCATGAAGCCAGCCATGGCGCCAAATGTCATGTCCGCCACTCTATGGCTGATCTCGTGGTTGGCGTAAACCACGGGTGAGGGAAAACGGGCATTAACCACAGAGCCTTCCGGTGCCGTCACCCGAATCGGGCGCCAAGCGCCGGAATTGGGCGGAATCAAACTGTTCGGATCGACAATCATCTTCAACGAGCAGTAGACCCCCGACGCAGTCACCGACAACGGCGCATTGATAGGCCCTGAGACCGCCGGGTCACTGCCCTCAAAGTCCACTTCGACGGTATCGCCTGCTTTTAATACCCGAATACGGATCGTGAAGGTCATGTCTTCGTTTTCGCCGTCTTCGATAATGCCGTCACCATCGCAGAAGTCCTCGAAAACACCCTCGCCGTCGGGCAGTTCCGACAACATCAGTCGCATCAACTTCTCTGAGTAATCCATCACCTCGCGCATGATGCGGGTCAATACATCTACGCCGTACTTCGAGGCTAAACTGACCAGCCTCTGGCAAGCCCGGTGGTTAGCGGCAACCTGCGCCCGTAAATCCCCCATCCGTTCATCCGGTGTGCGCACGTTGGCAAGAATCAGATCCTCTACATTGGGATCGATTTCACCTGCGTGATAGAGTCGAATCGGGGGCATACGCAATCCTTCGCCATAGATCTCGGTCACCGCACCATAACTTCCTGGTGTGGCACTGCCGATATCAGGCCAGTGTGCCCGAACACAGGTCCAGCCGAGGATTCTGTCCTGGTAGAACACCGGTGCGACGACATTAACGTCCGGAAGGTGCGAGCCACCAAAATACGGATCGTTGTGAATGAACACATCACCTTCAACCGTACTGTGCTTGAATTTGTTGATTACGGCAGCAACCGCATCCGGCATCGAACCCAGGTGAATCGGCAGATCTGGCCCCTGGGCCACCATGTTCCCTTGGGTATCGAAGATTCCACAGGAATAATCCCCGGCAACTTTCAGGATCGGGGAATAAGCAGTTTTGGCGAGAACGATCTTCATTTCCTCGGCCACCTTGTAGAGGGAGTTCTTGACCACCTCGAAAGTGACCGGGTCGGTCACCCGGTTTCGGTATGCGTCGTTATTCACGATTAGATCGCTCCAGGGTGATAAAGCCGTTGTGGTCATTGCGCGCCGTCCAACGGGGTGGCACAACCAGGGTGCTGTCCAGCGACTCAACGATAACGGGACCGTCGAGACTGATTCCAGCGGCAAGGCTGGAGCGATTGTGTACGCTGCAGTCCGTGGTACCGGTCTGGGCAAACCAGACTGGGCGCCGGGATTTCTCGCTCGCGCCGTCCGAACGAGGCGTGTCGGTAATCTCAAGCCTGCCCAATTTTCCAACTGCTGTCAGTCGAAGCGTGACCAGGTGCACTGGTTCGGTCAGATTCTTGTGGCCATAGGTCTGTTCGTGACGGGAATGAAAATTCCCTGCCAACTCAGCCTTGGTCTTATCGGTGAATTCCCCTGGCTCAGCAGTCACGTTCAACTCATAGGCCTGCCGGCTGTAGCGCAGATCAGCCGATCGCCTGAAACGCCAGAGATCCGGACTGATCCCCGTGGATCTCAGCATCTCCTCACCCTGAGCCTGCAACTCGGACCAAACGGCTTCGATATCACTGGCAGGGAGATCTTCGAGCTGTCGGTAAAGCGTTCTTGCATAGTCCCGTCGCACATCCGTCATCACCAGGCCGAGCGCAGAAAAGCCGCCCGGGATGGGAGGGACGATGATCCGGGGGATGTCGAGTTCGTCAGCGAGCGCGGCGGCGTGCACCGGTCCTGCACCGCCAAAAGCGACCAAACTGAATTCCCTCGGATCATGACCGCGCTCGATTGATACGATCCGCAGTGCCTCGGCCATCCCGTTGTTCACAATTTCCCGGACAGCTGCGGCTGCCTGCAGGGCGGTCATGTTCATGGGATCGCCGATTTTCTTTTGCAGCGCATACTCTGCGCGCTGGTAATCGATGGGCAAATCGCCGCCCAGCAGTGAATGCGCGTCCAGGTACCCAAGCACCAGATTCGCATCGGTCACGGTCGGTTGATCACCGCCCTGACCGTAACAGACAGGCCCCGGTTCTGCACCGGCGCTGTGGGGTCCAACACGCAAGGAACCAGCCGGGTCGATCCAGGCAATACTGCCACCACCGGCACTGACTTCGGCGAGGTCGATTACCGGCACACGGATCGGGTGACCTGATCCCGTGACCCACCTGTTCTGACTGCCTGTACCCCCAACTTCGTAGTCAGCGGTCACTTCGATCTGGCCGTCCCGGATCAAACTGGCTTTCGCAGTTGTTCCGCCCATGTCGAAAGAAATCAGATTGGTCTCACCGAGCTGAGCGCCGACCAGTTGTGCCGCAATTACGCCTGCTGCCGGGCCGGATTCGACCGAATTCACGGGCAACCTCAACGCCTCCCGGACATCAAATACCCCACCGGTTGAGCCCATCACGTGCAGTTTGGGCAAACCCAGGCTGTCGGTCGCAGTTTCGAGCTGCTTTAGATATGACCCCAGAATTGGCGCCACATAGGCACAGACCGCTGTGGTACTGGTTCGCTCGAATTCCCGGACCTCAGGCAAAACTTCACTGGAGAGAAAAATGGCCACGCCGGGAAGCGCTTCACGCAGTGCCTCACCAAGTCGGCACTCATGGTGGTCGTTGAGAAACGAGAACAGTAGCGATATCGCGACCGCTTCGACTTCGAGATCCTTAAGTTCCTTGATCAGCCCGGGAATTTCGGATTCGTCCAGGGGTACTATGACTGTACCCGTTGCATCGAGCCGTTCGGTAATCTCCAGGCGGCGATGTCTTGGTACAAGGACACGCGGAGGATCCTGGAACATGTCGTACAGATCGGACCGGGCAGAACGTCGAAGCTCGAGCACATCACGGAAGCCGCGTGTACTGATCAGCGCGGTACGCGCGCCATTTTCTTCGAGAATCGAGTTGGTCACCACGGTAGTCGCGTGAGACAGCAGCGACACCTCATCAGGCTGCACACCATAACGATCGAGCGCGTCGTGCAGGCCACTCAGCACCGCTTTGCCGAAATCACTCGGAGTAGTGGGCGTTTTGGCAATACCAATGGTACCGTCGACATCGTTGACCAACGCAACATCTGTGAAAGTACCGCCGATATCAATACCCAGACGCCATGCCATCTGTATTTGTCCTATTTTGTTTGCTTCACACTGCGTGCCGGAAGATGATCTTTAACAATCCTTATGCTTTGATTAACCAGTATCTTGATCGGCCATAGCAAACGCTTCGATGTCGGTCACCATCAATTCATAAGCCAAAGCAACCTCTCTTATCCAAATTGATTATAGTTGTCGCAGTCCGGTGATGTTGAGATACTTCATCTTCGAATGATGGAGAACCAATCCACATGTCTAACGCACTATCTGATGACATGATTCGCGAATACCGCAGATCGGAATTCTGCTTTCCCTACCGGGTTCTGTCTGTAACCGAAGCTCGGTCTTATCGCGATGAGATCGAACAACATCAACAGGTCCCGGGTGAACCACTCACCGGGAAACACCGTTACAAAGTACCTCTCCTGTTTACCTGGCCCGGGGATCTGATCAGGCACCCGAAGATTCTCACGATGCTGCAACACTCAGGGAGAACTCACAATGGCACAAACCCAGCCAATTGATGCGTTGTCTCCGAAGCCTGGCAGTACAACACTTGCATGGACTGGTGCGTCACACGCCGGGCGAGATTTAGCCTACCGATCAGTCGGGGCCAGGCCCCGTTGTTAGCAACTCAAGCGCCCTGGAACCATCAAGAAAATCAGAGCTGAGGAAAGAACAGATGAAAAAGATCGGATTTATCGGCCTGGGCACAATGGGTGCCCATTTTGCGAGCAACCTGATCAAGGCAGGCACAGAGATTACCGTGCACGACATTCAACGAGATAGTGCAGACGCGCATCTGTCGGCAGGCGCCAAGTGGGCCGATACACCACGGGAACTGGCGGCTGCTTCGGAAGTGATCCTGACCTCCCTGCCCGGGCCAACCGAGGTTGAAAAGGTGGCCCTGGACGAGACCGACGGCCTGATTGCCGGCATGAAACCAGGTACAGTGCTGTTCGATCTCTCCACCAATTCTCCGACCACGGTCCGTCATATCCACGAAGTCTTTGCGGCCAGGGGCCTTCACTGCCTGGATGCCCCGGTCAGCGGTGGGCCTAAGGGCGCGGCCTCAGGGAAACTCGCCATCTGGGTCGGTGGCGACAAGACCGTGTTCAGCGCTAGCCGGACGGCCCTGGACATCCTGGGTGATCAGGTCCGCTATATCGGTCCGATCGGCGCCGGCACTGTGGCCAAGCTTGTTCACAACGCCGCCGGTTATGCCATTCAGACCGCCCTGGCAGAGGTATTTTCCGCCGGCGTCAAGGCTGGCGTCGAACCTCTGGCACTGTTTGCGGCGGTTCGCCAAGGCGTCCGCGGACGGCAGCGGACTTTCGACAGCCTGGCAGAACATTACCTGATCAATCAGTATGACCCCCCAGATTTTACCCTGCGCCTGGCCCACAAGGATGTGGCCCTGGCCGCAGAGCTCGGGCGGGAACTTGGCGTACCCATGCGCCTGATCGACCTGACCCTGGCCGACATGACCGAGGCTCTGGATCGAGGCTGGGGTGATCGAGATTCCCGCGTTGCCATGTGTCTGCAACAGGAAAGAGCGGGCGTCGATTTCACGGTGGACCCCAAGGATGTTCTGGCTGTACTCGATGCCGATTAAGTCCGTGTACTAACAAGCGGTCACCATACTTTGGACTAATAAATAGATTTAGAGATTGTTTATACCTGAGTCCGGTTCCAGCATCACTTTGAGGTCGGCACCGGGTGTGCGCATGGCCTCGAATTTATTCGGGAAATCGTCCAGACCAACAACACTGGTCACCAGGGCATCCACTGGAATCCGTTCACTGCCCAACATGTCAATCACGAACTGAAAGTCTGCCTTCGAGTACACAAATGCAAAGGTGATGTGGAGTTCCTTCACGATGGCCTTGGCAGGGAAAAATGCGTCCTGCGCCATGCACAACCCGACAACCACAAGATGCGCATCGGCCGGTGCCTGGTCAATGCTGAGTTGGAGGCTGCCCGGCACACCCACACAATCAAACACCACAGCCGGTGGCCGGCCGGCGATCTGCCGGAAACGTGCCTGAACGTCTTCATTCGCGGCATCGATTACCGCGGTGGCGCCAAATTCGGCACAGCGAACCGCCCGCGCGTCAACCAGGTCACTCACGATTACATCACGGGCGCCGAAAAAGCGGCACCATAGGGCAACGGACAAACCTACCGGTCCAGCACCAATCACCAACACCGGGTCACCGACCTGCAGCCCAGCACGCTTGACTGCATTTAATCCGACCGCCAAGGGCTCGACCAGGGCGCCCGCGTGAAAACTTGCGTTGTCCGGCAGCTTCAGGGTTTCGGCCACACCGATTCGCGTGTATTCGGCGTAGGCACCGGTCAGTTCTGGGCTGGCCCGCGTGACAACCGTTGAACAGCGATAGGATCGGCCGGCACGGCACGCGCTACAGCTGCCGCAGCCGATGAAGGGCTGTGCCACGACCCGTTCGCCGGCACGGAACTGACTACGGGTGTTTTTCCCGAGCTCGATAATCTCACCGGAAAATTCATGACCCATGACCGATCCGGGTGCCAGGTGACGCCAACCTGCACTCGGATCGTTCCCTTGAGACCAGTGCAGATCGGTGCCACAAATCCCACACGCCTTCACTTTGAGGATCAGGTCATCCGGACCCGGCTCAGGATCGTTGACCTCCTCGATGGCGAGCGGGGTACCGGGTTGTTTGAAAACAGCCGCTTTCATGGTCAGTTAAGAATTACCGTGCGATTCAATGATATCGTCATCTGCAAATCGGCGCTCAGAATTATGACTTGTATAGAGACTGCTTATTCAGAAGAATTCCAACCCAGTTGAATTAATCTCAAAATTATCACTTTATAGTTTCTGCTGTGCCGGGTTCCTGGAAATCACCTCATAGTGTGCATCACGCGGGGTACACTCGGCACCATTAATGGGCGTTATATCTTGCGGACAGGCGGAAAAGACAACGACCGCGTGCATATCTGCCCGAAGTCTGACCCGGTCTCCCGGCCGCGACTGGGGCGGCCTCCGGTCAATTGCACCATCGGGGGCGACTGAAACATTCATAAACAAATTCAGTGGTGCAGGCGTCCCTGGAACCCGGATACCCATCACCGACAGGGCTTCATGCAAATTCGATTCGCAACTGCGGTGCGTGTCATCACAACCGAGTTCACGGTAGATCTCCCTGTTACAGGCACAAAGCAACGTGTCATGAATCCCCGGTGACGTATCTTCCAGCATTGTTAAAACAGACCGCCTGCGATTGGAAAACAGACTGTCTCCAACCCCCGGTGACAATCGACTCAGGCGCGAACGAGTGTGCTCCATCGATAGGTACTCGCTAGGGTCAGCCATATTGAAAGCCCAGGTGTCGAGCACCTGGGTGCCATGGGTATTGATGACGACAATCTCTGAACCCGCATCAAGTTGAATCGCGACACCGTGACGGGCTGGAATGGTTTGGCGTGCCATAGCAATAGCAGGGGTCGCTAAGGCCCTACAACACAATACAGCAGATAAAACAGGAATCAGAGGTCGGCAAGCTCAGCTCCATCGATCTTGCAGAGGCTATTTATCATTTATTTGCGCCTGCCTGCAGAATTGAATCTGCATTCGAAATGGTATTGGCCAAGTAAGACGTCAGGTGATCGCTGAGATCCCGGGCATCATCGCCGGCACCGTGGATAAAGCTCGACTTTCGACGGCGGAGAAAAGTCATACCCATCAGGTACATGCCCGGTGAGTCCACAACCCCACCCTCGTGGCGAATCTCACCTTTCCGATCCAGTACCGGCACACCCAGCCAGGAATAGTCAGGGTGGAAACCTGTCGCCCAGACAATGGTCTGGATTTGACCATTACTGAGGTCAAGGTCCAGTGGCGGCGATTTCTCAACAGTGGTCGCGGCAAAACGATGTGGAGGCGACACCTCATTGTCGAAACCGTTTTCAGACACCCACTCGTCAATCGTGTTGAGCAGCCGGTTCATCTTGAGGTCAGCCAGTGCACAATTGTTGCGCAGCGACCCAGAAAACTGTCCTTTCCGATTTTTAATACCCGCAAGACGACCAATGAGCTTAACGCCGATTCCAGTGAGCGCATTGAGGTCCAGTGTAGACCGCCCGGGCGAGCCGGCGAGCTGTGGAGAGGGCACGTTGCGCGCCCGCTTAATGTCATCCACCTGGTCATAATGTTCGTCAAGAACCCCGGCCGCATCCATCCACCACTGAATGTCTCGTCCTCTGTAAACCCGAGGCATACGAACGTGTTCACCCACAGCTAACGTAACTGGTCTACCCGAGCGGTGAATTTCATCGGCAAGTTGTGTGCCGGTCGCCGATGCGCCGACAACAAGTACACCCCCCTCTTTCAATTGGTCCGGATTGCGGTAATCAAGCGGTGTGACCATGGCAATCGATGAGGGCGCAGACGATGCGATTGCCGGTACGCTGGCGACATTGCACGCACCGCTCGCAACAACGATCGCCCGGCATTTCCATGTACCTCGGTCGGTGTCGACCTGATAACCATCACCCGCACAGCACACAGATGTTACAGTGGTACGGGTTTGGATCGGTGCCGAGATTACATCTGCATAGTGATCTACAAATTCGATGACTTCCGGAACCGTCATAAAGCCATCAGGATCATCCCCCTCATAGGCCAATCCAGGTAACCGACTCTGCCAATTGGGCGTGAGCAACCGCAGTGAATCCCACCGTTCGGTCCTCCAGGAATTCGCGACATCAGAGCGTTCCAACACCACATGCTCTATGCCCCGGTGGCTGAGGCAGTAACTCATCGCCAGGCCGGAATGACCGGCACCGATGACCACGGTGTCGATCTTCGATGGGGCCCCAGACACCACAGATTGCCGGTTCAGCTGACCTCTACCGTGACATTGGTCGGGTTGGTAATAATGTCGTAGACAGCGGATCGTTTTTGTGCCTGAGCAACCAGCGCTTCGATATCTTCCTTCGACGCATCGGCATCGATGTTGTAAGTCACTTTGATACCGTCAAAACCATTGCGGACGTCGCTGTCGATACCGAGAATTCCCTGAATATCCATACCACCTTCAAGCGTTGCGGAAACGGAATTCAGTTGAATCTCCCGATGTTGGGCAACCGCAGCGACACTTGCTGTCAGGCAACTGGCTAACCCTGCAAGTACAATTTCCACAGGCGTGGCGCCATGATCCTCCGACGAAAAGACCTCAGGATGGTCAGCATCGAACGTGTACTCGGTTTTGTGATTTTGTTCTTCTCCAAGTCCAAAAAAACCTTCAACACTGGTTTTGCTATGGGTACCGTAGACCCAGTCACATTTTGCACGCCATTGAAATTGGGCTCCCTCAGGCGCTTCAGTAAGCATTTCTCGGGCGCCCAGTAGAAACTCTACATCCACCCCATTGTCGACTTTTTTGTCGGTCATAGTTTCATCTCCGTTTGGAATTTGTGGAAACGAAAGGATAACCTACCTGCACATAATATTTCATCTAACAAAAATCGAGTATTGACTAAAACACGACCGCGACAAGGCACAACTGGAGGACCCATGAATAGCTTAGCCGGAATTGTTCACTGAACCTTTAATCAAAATTCTATTAAACACATCAAGGCACTGGTCTAATTACCCTTAAACACTGTACTCTAATACACTTGTCTCTCCCACGTAGAGACATCCAGTCGTGACCAAAACAAAACATCCCCGTCAATTAAAGATCGGACTGATGCTCCCGCAGACCGAGGGCCTGCGTGGTCCCGGGGTTCGCAGTTGGTCGGAGGTCAGCGATATGGCAAGGCTGGCCGAGGATATGGGATTTGATTCACTGTGGGTTGTAGATCACCTGCTCTACCGGCTCGAAGGTGAAGATCAGCCGCGAGGTGTGTGGGAATGCTGGTCATTCCTGTCTGCCCTGGCTGCGATCACCGAGCGTGTAGAACTTGGTACGCTGGTGCTTGCAATGGGCTGGCGCAATCCCGCCTTACTCGCCAAGATGGCAGACACCGTCGACGAGATCAGCGGTGGTCGCCTAATTCTGGGCATGGGCTCGGGTTACCACAGACTCGAATACGAAGCCTTCGGTTTTCCATTTGATTACAAGGTCAGCCGTTTCGAGGAAGCGATTCATATTGTCTGTGGCCTGCTGCGAGACGGCCAGATCGACTATACGGGCACCTATCATTCCGCACGGGATTGCGAACTCAAACCCCGCGGGCCCCGTGCCAACGGGCCGCCCATCCTGATCGGCACCAACACCGGCTCACCACGCATGCAGGGACTGACCGCGCGCTATGCAGATATGTGGAATCTCTACTACGACATTACTCACAACACCGTGGCTGGTTTTGTCCTGGCCCTGCCGGAACTGGAACAGGCCTGTGCCCTGCAGGGTCGGGACATGTCGACCCTCGAATCAACCGTGGCCGTATTGCTGGCAGATTCCAGCGCTGATAACTGGTGGGATCGTCTGCCGAGCGGCCTCGCGGGAGAACCGCTGATACCTTTGGCAGGCCCGCCTGAGAGTATTGCCCAAGAACTGCTTCGCTATGAGCAGGCCGGTGTATCCCATGTGCAGATCTCGCTGGAGCCAACCACCTGTGCTTCAATCGAGGCCTTGGCCCCCATCCTGGATGTTCTGGACGCGCACTCAAACTGAACAGATTCCAGATCAGTCCCAGAACCTCTTTATAAACTGAGTTCTTGTATTATCTTAGTGACGACATCCGGTTTTTTGCCGATTTAATGACCCTGATATCAGGTCCATTCACACACAATCCAAATCGGACTCAAAGACCATGACCAAACTACCCAAAGTGCAGTTGATCTATTTCAAATTGAGGGCTCTTGCTGAAGCGCCGCAGATGATGATGCATTATGCGAATGTGCCTTATACCTACGAGATGGCATGGGATTTTTATGGCAAGCCCTGGCCTGAAGCGAAGCCTGAGGTCGCGTTCGGACAACTGCCGGTACTGGTTGTCGATGGTCATACCCATATCTGGCAAAGCGGCGCCATCACTCGCTATGTTGCAACCCTGACCGGCACCATGCCCAACGACCCTTTGTTAGCAGCCCAAGTTGATTCCGTATTTGATTCAACACAAGAACTGTTTCCGCCCCTGAATCCAACAGTGAATGTCACCGCAGGCGACGTACACGAGCAACGCAAACAAACGTTTCTCGACAGTTTCCCAGCAACCTTAAAGAACTTTGCACGACAATTGGAACGAACAGAGGACGGTCCGTTCTTTTTTGGCGCTAAGCCTTACTATTGTGACTTTTCTGCGTATCATCACTTTTCCCTTGCCCAAATGCTTAAAGCAAACATACTTGACCCACATGCTTCGGTACTCAATTTCATGGCAGCTGTGGAAAGCCTGCCGGGCGTCTCGGAGTACCTGGCCAGTCGTCCTGAGCTGATTGATGTGGGAACAGGACCCAAGCTGGTGATCAACGGCGTTGCCGAGCCCACAGGGATAAAGGCGGGATCATAGTCAACCGCTTCAGTCGTCGGGCACAAAATCGTACTCGCCAACGCCCTGAATAATGAGAAATTTGCACCGTCCATCGTCAACTCCCGACACACGGTGAGGCTGACCTGCACCGACAGCAGTGGTCTCGCCTGGTGACAAGACCCGCTGTTCATCTGGATTGCGTGTCTCAATCTGCATGGGTCCCTCAATGCAGAAAAAAGTATCAGTCACCACACTGTGATGATGCCAGGGTACACACTGACCCGGCCCGATTGTAAGAATCTGTGTCCTCAATCCCTTAACCGCTGCGATGACCTCGCGGCCCTCGATGGTATACGCCTTAGTCATAGTCAAAAGATCCTCTAATGGGTGAGCGTGAGCAACAACGTTGTCACGACAGTGCCAGACGTGGATTCATTGGGTCAAAGCTGATGTCAGAACGGTGAAGAAGCGCTCTTCATCCTCATCTGTAACCCACAGATGAGGAGTGACCCGAACTGCATCTCGTCCGCGAACACTGACATAGACTTTTCCCTGGGCAAGACGGTCTGCCAAACCTTCAGGCACACCCGCTGGAAAACGCAAGCCCAGGTAATGACCTGCTCTATGCTCTGCTGGCAGTGTGGTGATGCCCCTATCAGCTGCACGCACAGCAATCCGATCGGTCCGAGCACCTATTGTGTGCTGTATATTATCTACACCCCAGTCGAGCAGCTGGCACAACCCTGTTTTGACCATCGGCACCAGATGGATGTTGCCCCGTTCACCGACATCATAGCGACGCGCTCCGGACTGATAGCTGTCTCGATAGTCGACCAAATTCGAAAAGTCTTCACTGCCTTCACGGTTGATCCAGTTGTGCTCAAGCGGTGTGCCCTCCTGCCACTTGGGGGCAGCATAGATGAAGCCTGAACCGTACGGCCCGAGCAACCATTTGTAGGTTGCGACCGCAAGAAAATCGGGCTGGATGGCGTTAACGTCGAAAGGCAATACCCCAACTGACTGGGTGCCATCGATAACGAGCGCAGCACCGACTTCTCTACAGCGCGCACCGATTCGTACTAAATCGAGCATGGCGCCGTCGGTCCAGTGAACGTGGGGTAAGGCGGCAATCGCCACCCGCTCATCCAGCGCCTCAAGAACTGACCGTGTCCAGTCGTCATCTTCAGGCCGCTGCAGGGTCAGTATTGCCCCGTCCGACTCGTTCGCAAGTGCGTGCCAGGAATAGACATTGGATGGGAACTGATCCTGTAGCACGAGAATACGCTGCCCAGGTTGAACCGGCAGATTCCGCGCAGCAGTTGCAATACCGTAGCTGGCAGCAGAACCCAGTGCAACATCATTGGCCGTGGCACCGATAAGTTCGGCAAACAGTCCGCGGGCTTCCTCAGCATCGGTAAAGAAGTCCCGGGGAAAGATTTCCCAGGGATGACTTTTTCGCTGCGTACCTGCAATGCCGGCATCGCGCACCGCATTCAGTAGTGGTGATATATAGGCACAGTTCAGATAGGCCACATCGTCCGGTATATCGAACAGATGGCGCTGGCAAGCAAGCATTGAGATGGGTTCATTCAGGCTCATTGGCGGTATTTGTCTTGGCCCGGCACTTGAGTTATTCGTTTTCCAGTAGCTGCAGTACTTCTTATCAGTATGGCAGGCTGATCAGGGCACCGAAGGAATAACAGAGCATTGTTCAATAAATACACGAAGTGTCAGCTGATCTGGACAGGTGAGAAATCATTCATGACAACCCATTCGGGTCGGCATGACCCCTGATGTTTGTTCTCGACAGAGTTCAGCGTCAACGAAATCAGGGCACGATCCCAAGGCGACAAATTCGACGCCGAACCGTGAATGATATTTGTATTGGCAAATATGACCGAGCCGGGGGCTCCTTTGGGAGCAACCATACCGTTCGCTTCGACTGCACTTGCAACTCGGTTATTGTCCAGTGCCCGAATCGGGTAAGAGGTGGTGGTGTCGTCCACATCATTCTTTGTGGCTTCACCGTGATGCGAGCGCGGTATTAGCATCAACGGCCCGTTGAACTCGTTGACCTCATCCATGAAGATCAGCACGTTGACCAACCGGTTAGCCGGCATGCCGTCGTCTATAAGGTAGGTTGAGAAGTCCTGGTGCCACTGCCATATATCGCCGGTAAATGCCCTTTTCAGATTCAGAACACACTGAAACACATAAACATCGCTGCCGAGAATTTGCTTCACTGGGTCGATGATCGATTGATTTCTGATCAGATTGTCCGCCGCCTTGCTGTAGGTATGTACATTCATCAATGACCTGACAGTTTGGGTGTCCTTCTCGAATATGACTTCGGGTCTTTGAAGCGCACACAGTTCAAGTAACTGGGCCATCACTGCTTTGATGTCAACGACAGGTAACAGTTCAGGAACGAAGACATAACCTTCATTTGAATAGTCGGACAATTGGGTTTTACTCAACATTGTGCTTTTCTGTGCCAGAATAATGCGTCACCACCGATTGCCCTGGATAGGGAGTGACACTATGGCAGACCCACAGTGATACGCCAACCGGTTCCCGCAGCGGTTGATTTTTGTCCACAGCCGGACGCCGACCTGTTGTGGAGGTGCCTCTGATGAGTGATCGAGAACAGCGACTCGACAAGGCCGTGGTCGATGCAATCCGGGCCCGAGACACTCGCGAGCAAGGCTATCGCGCCCAGTCTCTCAAGATCCATCCCTGGGTCTGTGGCCGCTGCGGACGCGAGTTCAATGAGAAAAACCTTCATGAACTGACCGTACATCACAAGGATCATAATCACGACAACAATCCGCCCGATGGCAGCAACTGGGAAAATCTCTGCATTTACTGCCATGACAATGAGCACGCGCGTCTGGTCGACCCGCTAACGGCAGACGCGCATTTTGAACAGCGCTCCAGCACAGCGACGCACCAGCCATTCTCCGATCTTGCTAAACTGCTCAAAACTGACCCGGACACAGACAACACCGAATGACCGAGACACGCGGAAAACTTGACGGCAAAGTGGCACTGGTTACCGGTGCTGCGAATGGTATTGGCCGGGCCATCGTCGAACGCTTTTCTCAAGAAGGTGCAGCAGTCATGGTTGCTGACATCAATAAGAAAGGTGCCATTGCAGTGGCACAGGGCATCCGTGAGAAAGGCGGCCTGGCCGAATCGATTACCTGTGATGTCGGTAATACCGACGCAGCAAAACAGGCTGTGGAGTTCACCGTATCAAGTTTCGGCCAGCTCACCACGGTCATCGGTGGGGCTGCCCTGTTGTCTCCGATCGTACCGGTTCACGAACTTTCAGAAGAGGACTGGCAGCACGCCCTCGATGTGAACCTTACGGGTTGTTTCCTGATCAGCAAGCACGCCATTCCTCATCTGAAGAAATCCCCTGGCAGCACGATTATTCTGATCGCATCGCAGATGGCCCGGGTCGCCAGCGCCGGACAAAGCCTTTACTGTGCCACCAAAGGCGCCCTGACTCAGCTGGCAAAGGGTATGGCGCTCGACTATGCAACCGACCAGATCCGGGTCAACACACTGTCTCCAGGCGGTGTTGCCACAGATCGGCTAGCCACGCGTTTTGGAGACCTCGAAACCGCCCAGCGCATCTGGGGTGCCAAGCATCCAATGGGTCGCCTGGGTGAGCCTGACGAGATCGCCCGGGCCGCCGTTTTCCTGGCCAGTGAAGATTCCACATTCATGACTGGCACGGATCTGCTGATCGATGGGGGCTACACTGCCTGGTGAGGCACTGAGACGTACCATTCGCTGAAACAAACCTGAGGGCATCAGGCCACCGATAGTTGCGTGTAGTTTTCACACCACTGCTACACTTCATTTAAGGCCTCTAAGAATAGGGAAACCCATGGACCTGGGCAAACTAGGCGTCTGGTATGCCGCCGACAAACTGACACCGGCGCAATGGCGACGTTTTGTTCAAAAAGTGGAGTCATTGAACTACGGCACATTGTGGTACTCCGAGGCCCGTGGGTTCGAATCCATGGCGCTGGGAAGTTTTTTACTGGCACAGACCAAAACCATCTGTATCGGCAGTTCTATCGCCAACATCTACGCCCGCGATGCGTACTCGTCACGACAGGGCCTGCATACCCTGTCGGCAGTCTCTGACAACCGGTTCGTACTCGGACTCGGTGTATCGCACATACCCTTGGTCGAACAGGTCCGGGGACACACCTATACCAAACCGCTGGCCACCATGCGCACCTACCTCGAGAAACTGTATTCAGATGCGGATGGTGGCCGGACCTGGCCCGTGGTCCTGGCAGCACTGGGGCCCAAAATGCTGGCTCTGTCGGCTGAACTGACACGCGGAGCTATCCCCTATAACGTCACCCCGGAACACACAGCAAGCGCCAAAAGCATTCTCGGTGCGGACAAATGGCTGGCAGTCGAACAGAAAGTCTGCCTGGAGGAATCACCGAGCGAAGCCCGAGCGTTGGCCCGGCGTGAACTCGAACGCTATCTGGGCCTGCCAAACTACCGACAGTGCTGGCACAACCTGGGATTCAGTGAGGCCGATCTCGACAATGGTGGTAGCGATCGATTTATCGATGCCATGGTTGTGTGGGGTAACGAAGATAAGATCCAGCGACGACTGGATGAACACTTCGATGCCGGCGCCACCCATGTATGCATCCAGCCGGTCCATACCCCGGATGACCTGGACGCAGCCGAAAGAACACTGGAGGCGTTTGCACCCGGTTAGCCCAGCCAACGAAAAATTATTGAAGCGTGCCAGCAAGAAACCTTCAGAACCACCATCCTGTATGCACCCGTCCTCAACATCTGTCAGCGCATCGATCGATGCTGAACAGCGAAAACTGACTGTCCGTTGGCCTTCGGGCAAATCCCACACTTTCCATTACGTCTGGTTGCGGCACAATGCCCGCTGCCCGGACGGTATGCCTAATGACACCAGTGTGAAAATCGATCTCCTGCCGGACGATCCAGAATCTCTAGTGGTTGAGAGTTTCGAAATTAAAAACGATACCCTGGAAATCCGCTGGGCAGATGGTCAGATTGACACCACCCACAATCTACCAACATTGCTAGGCAGCGCCTACGATGCAGCGACCCGTCGTCAACGCAAACCCACCCCTGTGTTGTGGCATGCCGGCAATACGGGAGAAATTCCAGTTTACCTGTTTTCAGACCTGAATAACCTTGAAACCATTCTACAGATTGCTCTGTCCGTTCGAGACTTTGGCATTGCCAGACTCAGGAATGTACCGCTGACGCCAGGGACAGTGGCGACTGTGGCAGGACATTTCGGCAGTGTTCATCTGAACAACTACGGTCGGGTATTCGACGTGAGAACAGGCACCAACCTGACGCTTGGATCCAACACCGGCAAGTATCTCGGCCCACACACCGATGAGAGCTATCGCCACGCCGCCCCCGGGATCACCTTGTTTCACTGCCTGGCCGCTTCACTGGACGATGGTGGTGAAACCATTCTGGTCGATGGGTTCAAGGTGGCTCAAGTATTGAAAGAAAGCGATCATGCATCGTTTGATATTTTGTGCCGCGTACCTGTTTTCTTCCAGCGTCGAGCACTACCCGAAGAAGATATGCAGTCCCATCGGCGCATTATCGCCCTGGATATCGATGGAGATGTGGAAGGCATCCGCTTTACTGACCGGACCATTCCCCCACAGGATCTGCCCGAAGAACTGATGGAATCGATCTATAAAGCGATCAAGGCGTTCTGGAATATTGTGAACTCAGAGGAACTCAAGTTCGCCTGCCTGATGGCACCGGGCGATCTACACCTATTCGATAACCAAAGGGTCCTGCACGGCCGCACCGCTTTCGATCCCACTGCTGGCGTACGCCATCTGCAGCAGTGCTCGGTCAATCGAGACGAGTTTCACAACACCCTGCGCACACTTGCCGCCCGATTCAACCATCCGGCCCAATCTCTGACCATGGCCGGCGGGGCATTGGGGTGAGGGTCAATACGCCTGCCAAAGGCACGGCGCAGAATTCGGCAGGATAAAGCTATCAAAGACCCAGTATATCGACTGCATTGGCGCCGATGATTCTTTCTTTTTCCTCCATCGACAGGATCGGCAAACTGAACACACGGTCGATGGAGTGATCCAGGTCGTACCAGGGAAAATCTGAGCCCATCATAACTCGGGAAGACCCGATATCCCGGATCAGTTGTGCGAGTTGCTTTTCAGTCGGGCCGTTATCGCTCTGGGTCCACTCAATGATTTCGCAGCAATCGAAATATGTGTTGGGGTAAGCCTTCGCGATATCCAATGTCTGCGTCCAGGTGCCGCCACCCAGGTGAGCAACCACCATGCGAAGTTGCGGAAAAGAATCCAGCATCTTGGCAAAGGCGCGTGGTTCGGCAAATCCTTTGCTTTCCCGATCCGGGCCGGAATGCGCAATGATGGGCACGTTGAGATCCTGGCAGACTTGATACGTCGACCATAAACGTTCGTCTGACATGTCGAAACCTTGAAACGCGCCGTGAAGCTTAACCCCCGCAGCCGCATGGTTCTCGATCATATCCTTGATGTGTTCGGCACAGAGCGATCCAGGCAAAGCATTGACGTCGGCAGCTACAAAGGCTGCCAGCTCTGGATGCTGTCGGGAAAGATCGCAATTCCATTGGTTAAACGAGATAACCTCACGGCGAATCCAGTCATCGATATCCACCGTGCGTTTTGCTGTATCGCTTTCACTCAAGCCATCGTCAAGCGACGCCAGCGCGATGTTTCGGTTGACCACAGCCGAAAACAGATTGACGACGACTGCTTTGCTGATCTGTGTAGAGCGCATCTGCAGTAACAGCTCATCAACGGTTCCAACACAATCAGACTGATGAACATCGGCCTGCGCTCCATATTCCCAAACTTCATAGCCTGTTTTTTCGGCATAGCCCTCTTCAGGTGTCCGATAAAGGTGGGCATGCGCATCAACTCGAATGAAATCGGCCATCGGCCCTCCTGGGATCTACTGGTTATTCCGACCGGCTCGTTACGCCTTTGGGGCTAGCGATCCGACCGCCATCAACAACATATTGCGCACCGGTAACGTTACTCGACAGATCAGAACACAAAAACAACACCACATTGGCAACTTCTGTTGCCTTACCATAACGCCCAAGCGGTATGCTCGATTCATAGCCTATCCGTACCGCGCTGGGATCGTCCACATTTACCTGTGCCGCAAGTTCATGGATCATGCGGGTATCGATTGGGCCTGGGCAAACTGCGTTAACACGCACTCCCTCACCGGATACCTCTCCGGCGGCAACTTTTGTCAGGCCAATCACGGCGTGCTTCGATGCCACATACGCGGGCATACCAGGAGAACCAACCAGCCCTGCGATCGAGGCCATATTTACAACGGTTCCAGCACCCTGCTTGAGCATCACTGGCAGGACATGCCGAAGACCAAGAAACACCCCCTTTACATTGACCGCAATGACACTGTCGAATACATCTTCGTCATATTCAGCGGTAGGGGCAACACGCCCCTCGATTCCCGCATTATTAAAAAAACAGTCGATGCGGCCATGTTTCTGCAAAGTGGCTTCGACATAGGCCTGCACATCACCCGTACGGGTCACATCGGCGCATACATCAAATGCGGATTTTTTGCTTTCTTTGATAAGCCGTACGGTTTCAACAGCTGCAGCGCTGTCCTTATCCACAACCACGACTGCGGCGCCTCTCTCGGCAAATCCGAGGGCTGTCGCACGACCAATTCCGTTGCCGCCCCCGGTCACCAATGCTACTTTGCCTGTGAAGTCCATAACGAAGTCCTCGGTCAGAAAAGTTCTGTTCAGCATAGCGGTACAAAGACTGCTTATGCTACCCCTTTTATACGCAAGAAGTTAAACAAGTTACCGGGTATCTGAGTTACATTTAGGGTCGGTCTCGATGCTGTAGTCGATGTTGACGAATCGCAGTCAACGACTTACGCCCAGTGGGTACGCATTCATTCACGAGGAGAATCCAGTGGGATACGACGTGCTAATCAAGAATGGAACACTGATCGATGGCACTGGCAGTCCAGCCCGGCATGGGAGCATCGCCATCACCAACGGCCAGATAGTAGAGGTGGGCGACATTGATAGTGGGGCAACACAGATTATCGATGCCGACGGTGCAGTCGTGGCCCCAGGATTTATCGACCCTCACACCCACTATGATGCACAGATCTGCTGGGACGGTGCAGTCACACCTTCGTCCTGGCACGGTGTCACCAGTGTGGTCGTAGGAAATTGCGGGGTTGGAATTGCCCCGTGCAGACCGGAATCCCGCGACATCGCGATGCATGATCTGGTCAATGTTGAAGCCATTCCGTACGACGTCCTGGAAGAAGGCATCACCTGGGACTGGGAAACCTTTCCCGAATATATGAATGCTGCAGAACGCCGCGCACCCACTCTGAATCTGGCATTCCTGGCGCCACTTACACCTTTTCGTCACTACGTGATGGGTACAGAATCACTGGAGCGTGCTGCAACGCCCGAGGAGACTCGCGACATCCAGGCGCTTCTTGGCGAAGCGATGGACGTCGGTGCCTTCGGCTTCTCAAGTACCATCCTGAACCAACATCTGGGTTTTCAAGGCCGACCTCTCGCCTGCCGGAATGCAAGCAGGGATGAACTTAAAGCCTATGCCAATGTCTTGAAGGTCCGCGGCAAAGGCGCAATCGAAATAGCACTCACACGCCAGATCGGCGTGCTGGAGGAAGAACAATGTGAACTCCTCGACTTCCTCCTCGACCATAGCGGTCGCCCGGTAACCTTCATCGCACTGTTTGACCGGGACGACATCTCTGAAGCCGTTCGAGACACGTTACGACGGGCCGCACCGATGATCAAGAAAGGGGCTCGACCACAGACGTCGCCCTTACCTCTGACCCGCGAAATCAACATGCGTAGCCCATTCTCCTTCGCCGCTTTCCCGTCCTGGAAACGATTGTTCGAGAACACGTCGAAACAGGCGCAGATAGCGGTCTATAAAGACCGAGCATTTCGAGATCAGTTCCGGGAAGAACTCAAAAACCCGCTTACATTCGGTAACTGGGAGCGCATCACCCTGCACGAGGCACAATCCGACTCTCTGAAATCCCTGGAGGGATTGACTGTGGCTGAAATGGCACGCGCTCAGGGAAAGGACGCCGTGGACACTTTCCTGGATACTGCAATCGCTGATGATCTCTCCTGCGAGTTCACCATGGCCTCGTTCAATACCCGGGTAGACCGTGTGGCCGAACTCCTCAATGACCCCAGCATTCTGATCGGTCTCGGTGATGGAGGTGCCCATGTCGACATGTTGTGCGATTGTGGCTATCCCACCTACCTTTTAGGAACGTGGGTCCGTGAACGCGGGGTACTGTCAATTGAACAGGCCGTCCGCCGACTCACATCGGACCCCGCTGATTTTTTCGGCATCAGTGACCGCGGTCGATTACACCCTGGCCTGGCCGCTGACATTGTTATTTTTGATCCAGAAACCGTCGGGTCCGGGAACCGGGGAGAACGACGCTACGATCTGCCCGGTGGTGGCAAACGGATGGTCATGCCTTCACAGGGTGTGCAGTACACCCTGGTCAATGGAGACGTAGTCTATGCCGATGGCCAGATTGTGGGCAGCGGTTCGGGTCGGATTCTGCGGGCTTGACTGAATTTCCTCTCAGGGATCAAGCCGGCGTGTCAATGACCTGAAAGTGAGCCTCCGTTGGTATGGTATGCCGACCGTTGATCGGCAGAATGTCCTGCGGACATGCAGAAAACGCGACGATGACATCCTGCTCAGCACGCAGTACAACATAGTCACCGGGTTTGGTGACCGGCGCCTCGAACGACAGTGCGCCTTCTTGTGTCCAGGGAATATTCATAAAAAGATTCAGCGGCGACGGCACCCAAGCAGCTTGCGCACCCAACTCCTTCATGCCGGATCGAAGGTTATCCGCACAGTTATCATGATAGTCCGTACAACCCAATAGACCGTAACGCTCATTGTCACAGGCGGCCATCAGCGTATCGTGAATTCCGGCGGAAGTGTCTTCCTCGACCGTCAGTATGGGCCTTCGCCGGTTCGAAAGGTAACAGTCCCCGACATCCGCTATGAGTTTTTGCAGGGTCGCGCGGGTTGCATCCATCGACATGAACTCACTCATGTCTCCCGCGTTAAATGCCCAGGTGTCGACCACCTGCTCACCGTGGGTATTGATTACTTTGACTGCCTGCCCTTGACGGATGGATACAGCTTTGCCGCCACGGGCTGGAATAGTCACGGTCTCGTTTGTCATAGCGGCTCTCCTGTCAGGCCAAAGTCGAATAAATAATATCTGTTAAGAGTTTAACACTTGCCTGCAGAACAACATCCCAATAAACCTATGGCTTTTCGAACGTTGTGTCCTACGATTGTCATGTCTGGCGTTCATTGTGATTCACATGCATGAGTGCCCACATCCCGGCACTGAATATCATTCCAATACCCACCCACGATATCAGATCAGGCCAGTCTCCAAAAAACAGGATACTCCAGAGTATGGCAAAAGGAAGTGAGGTGTACTCAAACGGTGCCAACAGACTGGCCTCACCGAGCCGATAACCCTGAGAGATAAGATAAGCACCGAGGCCGCTAAGAATACCGATACCCGACAGCAGTACAAGATCCCGACCAGACGGCCAAACCCAGGCTCGCAATAGAAAATCTATCGTTGGATCGTCGTGTACCGTAAAACGTCCATCACCCACCAACACGCCAATCAAGGCACTGATCGCAATGAACATCAATTGGGTGTAAACAGCCATCGAAGAAGCGCTCTCGCTTCTGCCGAGATACCGAGACAGGATCTGAAACGTGGCGTAACAGAGCGCAGCAAGCACCGGCAGAAGCATCATCGGATTAAAAAGACTGGTGCCAGGCCGTATCATGATCAAGGTGCCTGCCAACCCGACCCCGACAGCACTCCACCGCCAGGCACTAACTTTCTCACGCAGAAAAATTGCCGCAAATACGGTGATAATTAGTGGTGCAACGAATACCAGCGCAACGGTCTCCCCCAGGGGAAGCGTGGCAAGCCCGGTAAAAAAAAGCAGGTTGGCCATGACCACACAGAATCCTCGCACCAGATGCAGCAGCAACCGATTGGTACGAAGTGTTTCAAGCCCGCCGTCGAAAGGAACAAACACTACCAGTGTAAACACGATCCCGATCACAGCTCGAATGAGAACGATCTGGTGGAGCGCGTAATCCCCGCTGAGATACTTGATCACGGTGTCCGTAGTGGTAAAACACGATACCCCACCCATGACACAGAGAATTCCAGTCAACTGGGAGTTGGTACGCAGATTTTGAAATCGAGTAAATATCACCGATGGATGGTCTGAGTGATTGATCCGAAATACGTAAGGCGTCATTGGCCAGAGTCCAGAGGGGCGCCATTGTATAGCTTCTATCTCTATTGCGAGCCATTGGCAGGTATCTTCTATACTTCAGTGCAACCGTCTGGATGATTGACAACTGAGGAACCCGATCATGACTGACCCCATCAAACAAGCAAGCACTGACGGTTGGATTGCCAACCATCGAAAACAGTACCAGACTGATCCTGCTGCCGGCCATATGTGGGACGCCAAAAGACCTGGCAGCACCGGCCCGGTGCCCACACTGTTGCTGACAACACGTGGACGCCGAACCGGCGATGAGTCCATCATGCCACTGATTTACGACCGGACCGGTAGCGACTATGTTGTCATCGCATCAAAAGGTGGCGCCTCCAGACACCCCGGCTGGTACCACAATCTGATGGCACAGAACGAAGTCACTGTGCAGGTGATCGATGATATTTTTAAGGCCCGAACACGTGTCGCAAAAGATGAGGAACGCGAAGCCATCTGGAATAAAATGGTTGGAATCTACCCGCCCTATGCGGACTACCAAGAAAAAACAGAGCGGGAAATTCCGGTCGTGATCCTGGAGAAAATTACCTGATTCTGCTGCTTATTGCCAATCAGTTGCTCAATTTTCTCAAGCCGCAGATTGATGACATTCAGTTGATCCCGAAGGGTTCACCGTCGAACTGCTCACGAGTCACCATCTCCTCGACGGGCAGGCGCTTAAGTTTCGTGAGTTGCTTGACCGGCCGACCCAGAGGAATTACCGCAGCGACCGCAAACTCAGTCGGAATATTGAAGAGTGCCTGAACCTCTGATTCAGCAGCAGCAGCCAGGGTCGTGATCGTGCCGCCGAATCCTTCATGACGGGCTGCCATCAGTATGTTCCAGACAAAAGGATAGATCGATGCTCCGCTGATCACACCAACTCGATCAAGGTGCTGATCGGTTGAGGCGACCACCTTCAAGTCGACGACAACGATCAGCACCACATCGGCGGATGTGTACGGTTCAATCAGTCTTGAAGGTGCTGGCGTCGCTTCGATTTCCTCAGGAGTCACCTTGGTCGGAATGACGCTGTTCCATGGCCCTTCCCCAACTTTTCCCTGGGCGGTGTAGTGTTTGGCTGCTGGTTCCACGAGCTCGGCGATCTGTTTACGTTTCGTTAAGTCTCTGACTACAATAACTCGATTGCCTTGCCGATTCCCACCACTGGGTGAGAATCGAGCATTCTCCAGGATCTTATACAACACCGCATCCGGTACAGCGTCACCAGTGTAATCCCGGGCCGCAAAAGTCGTTCTCATCGTGTCGTAAAGTTCCATCGATTATCCCCTTCTACTGTTGGTGGCCCTTTTTTAGTCAGCTGATCCCGGGTTACTCAGCATGATCTACTGCGTGCGTAAAGGTCTCAATCAAATCATCGGGTGCATCAATCACATGTATAGGCTCTGGAAACCGGCTCTGCTGAACATCATCGATAAATTCCTTAAATCCAGTTACTCGTTCGGCCTGCATCTCCTGTGTCATCTTGTACAGCTGTCTATACTGTTTAGAATGCCTTGGGTATGGTGGTGGGTTATTGCCGAGAATGTCCTCGGCAAACAGAAACTGAATATCGCCGCCGCTACCGGCGCCGATAGACGAAGTCAACAAGGTGGTTCGCTTACTGATCTCGGTCAGAAGTTTTTCGGGTATCACTTCGATCTCAACCGCGTATGCCCCGGCGTCTTCCAGTGCCTTGATCTCCTGATAAACCCACATCGCTTCTTCGAGTGTCTTGCCCACAGCTCGCAGACCCCCGGTCCAGGTACTTTTCCTCGGCACCAGCCCCGCATGGCCCTGTACTGGCACACCTCCTTCAGCCGCTGCACTCACAAAACGCGGGCTCCATTGGCACATGATCGCATCTGCACCCATCGCCATCGCATCGTAGGCCAACCGCACCGCATCGGCTTCACTGGCAGCCGCAACCAGAGGCACGGAAAATGCCATGAATGTGTTGGGTGCTGCACGCCGGATTGCTGCAGCGAGGTCGGGGTGTGAAGGGTCAAACCGTACCTTCATGGTGTCTATACCAGCCTCTTCAGCCGCTACGGCTTCTTCAACTGAAAACGGCAGCGTTTCGACCAGCACCTTATGACCCTTCTGATCGCGCAGATCCTTTACGGTGTAGTTTCGGGTGCCGTAGGCGCCACCCAGCGTCATGATGCGTTTCAACCCCCGCTTGGTGGCATCTCTGGGTGGGATACCGCCATCACCTGTTGCATGGCTCGCCATGGATTTTCTCCTGGTTACAGTAAAGCACCGGAGTTACGGTAAAGCACCGGAAAATCTTCACCCTCAAAGGGCATACCATCTTCGTAGTCGAGATCAGGGAAATCTGGTGATGTCTTGCCTGGCCGTTTAACAAATGTGGCATCATCACCCACCCAGCGAACTGAAACTACTCTTCTTCTAGCAGGAGAATGATTCCCTGGAGCACCGTGCAGTGTACGGAAATTAAAGGCAATCGCATCACCGGGCTCTACGGCCCAACCGCGTATGTCAAAAGCCTCGCGATCGGCATCAATATCAGGCATCCCTTCATTCTGATCATTGGCATACAAATCCGTTCCGTCAAAGCGCTTTGGGGTGAAGTCCTTGCCCCAGCGATGTGACCCGGCGACATACTCGATGCTGCAGTCCCTTGAAACCGGGTCGACCGGTACCCAGAAGCTCACAGACTGAGATCCCTCAACCAGGTAATACGGCTGATCATGGTGCCAGGGGGTGACAACCGCGTTACCGGGCTCTTTAACAAGGATATGATCGTGAAAAATGCGGGCTGTGTACGAACGCATCAGCTGTGCAGCGATCTGGGCCATCGGTGACGACTCAACCACTGCGCGATACCCTGCAAACTTTGACCAGACACAGTAATCCTGGAAGAACTCACTTTCTCCGCCTTCTTCGGGTCGGTAAGTCCGTTCCCGCCAGCTCGGATTACGCTTATTCTGCTCTATCGCCTCGCGTACGCCTTCGACCCAGGGTGTAAAAACATCTCTCAACAGAACCACACCTTCGACCTGAAAGTCTTCGATACTCGCTTTAGACACTGCCACGTCTGTTCTGCTCATCATAAATGACCTTAACACTGCACATCTACAGGGGATACAGGATAAATTGTACACCGTCTACAGGTGTGCTCTAATGAGATCGAGTCACCGACTTGACTCTACCTGTCTAGGCAATAATCAGACTGCCCGCGAGCCCGGATCAGCGGAGGTAACACGAAGATGAATTTCGGCGTCCTGTTTACATCGCACCCTCATACCGATCTGGAACCCTATCCGCATCGTGATGTCCATGCCCGAACCACAGCTGAAATCCTGGAAGCGGACCGACTCGGTTATGACATCGCCTGGATCGCGGAGCACCATTTCAGTAATGGCTATGGCATTCTGCCGGACCCTTTCACCTATATCGGCTATCTGGCAGCACAGACCGAGCATATCAAACTCGGTACCGCAGTCATGACACTACCGCTCTATAACCCGGTGCGGGTTGTTGAGAACGCTGCGTTTGCCGATATTCTGAGTGACGGCCGTTTCATTCTGGGCCTGGGTTCAGGCTACCGCCCCTATGAGTTCGAGGGCATGGGTGTACCGTTTGATGAGCGCCGTGACATTCAGGAGGAGGCACTCGAGATCGTGCTCAACGCACTGCACAGTCGTCGAATCAAACATCACGGCAAGTATTTCAATCTCGATGTATCAGGCGACTACGAGATTTTTCCTGCAAGCCTGCAGACGCCCCACGTGCCCCTCTACCTTGCAGCCGGAACCGACCGTTCAATCGGTGTGGCTGCCCATCATGGTTGCGGTCTGATGCTGTCAACCCTGCCGGCTTTCGACAGGGTCGCGATCCAGACGGAGTTTTATCGTACCGCATTGAACGATGCCCCGGAAAAATGGCGAGGGAACCCGGCTTGCGGTCACATCGACCAGGCCCGATGGGTCTATGTCGCCGAATCAGACGCAAAAGCAAAAGAAGACAGTGCCGCCGGCCTGGTACACCATATCAAGAACTTCATGGCCAAAAACGCGGCCGGTTATCTCGGTGCTGTGTCCGAAAAAGATCAAGGCGGTGAACTTGACTACGACGAACTGGCAGAGACCACTTTGTTACATGGCAGTCCGGACACAGTGATCCGGCGCCTTCAACAGTTACAGGAGATGACAGGCATCACGTCGCTGGTCTTGCACTATCCGCCGTACTACGGAATAGACAATACACTGAAAAGCCTGCGCCTTTTTGCCGAAGAAGTGATACCGGCTTTTCGGATTGAGGCCGCGGCCTAAGCAACAACCGACTGCGCGCTAGACTGTCCGTTATTCAATTCAGTTAACGGCCCGAGTTCTTTCTCGACCATCGGCTTTATGTGGGTCTGGAATTTCTCAATCGATGTCAATGCCTTTTTGAAAGACGATGCGCCGACCTGAAAGTGAAACATCATATGCGAGGGACGTGCCACCCGGATCTCGGTGCATAACCTTTCTGCAATCGTTTCACAATCACCCACCAGCAGATTGTCGACGGCCTCGTCGATTGTGGGCTCGTTGGGTGCCGGCTGCTCAATCAGCATTGCGCCATCCACAACCTCTTCTCGACGTCGCAAGTTGGAAGCGAGTCTCATCTGGTGCCGGGCGTTGTCTACGTACGCCAACGCTTCCTGGCGATTGTCCACCACACACAGAAAACGCTGTATGCCAAGCGGCATCTGATCAGGTTCAAGACCTTCAGCGACCCACGATTTCTCTATCGTGCGGCGCATATCTGACAGATAGTCAGGCCCCATCAACCGTCCGGTAAACAACGGTACGTAGCCACGGCGGGCTGCCAGGCGGTGCAGGACCGGGTTATCCCCCGCGAGCCACACCTCCGGTCTTTCCCCCAACGGCTGCGCGCTGATATGTGTTTCGGGCAACTGAAAATACTCACCGTTGAACTTGAATGTTTCCCGTGTGAAGGCAAGATCGAACATATCCATGAACTCTTCCATGATTTTTTTCGACTGCTCCAGGTCTTTTCCGAAGCGATCGAATTCATAAGGCTGATAACCGCTGCCGATACCCAGGACCAACCGCCCATCACACATGGCATCCGCCATACCGATCTCCGCAAGGAGCCTGGGCGGGTCATACAGTGGCACCACGACCACTGCCGTACCCAAGCGAATTCGCGTGGTCACCGGTGCACAGTGCGCGATCATCATCAGGGGCGATGGACATACACAATAATTCGAGAAATGATGTTCGGCAAACCAAGCAACTTCGTAACCCAGTTCATCAGCAAGCTGTGTCTGTTCGGTCGCCTCTTTGACCAAGCGGTGAGTCGGTGTCGAGTTTTCCCGATACCGGTATCCCATCAGATTGAAGATCCCAAATTCCATCGCTTCAGCCTCCGTTTTCCGCAAGCCCATAGGGCTCATTGTCACCGGCACCGGCTGCAAAGCGGCTCGTCCGGTAGTCATGTACCGAAATTGGCGCATATCTCGGCGGATTGTCCGGATTACTGCAGGTCGGCAGGCACTCCACCATCGCGTTGTATCGCGGTCCGACAAAAAACCCGATTGAAAGTCGCCTTGAAAGCTCATCGGCACCAGCAGGCGGTAACACTACTCTGTGAGATGTAGAGACAAGCCGATCATTGCTCCAGCGCATCAGCAAATCACCAATATTGAGAATGTACGAATCATCGACTGCCGGTGCGTCGGCCCAGCCGCCATCACGCATTTTGATCTGAAGGCCGCCAGGAACCGGATCATTACGCAGAATGGTCATCATACCAACGTCAGTATGCGCCCCGGCCCGCAACTGTCCCGGCTCAGCATCTCCTCTAACCGCCGGATAGTGCAACAGCCTGAGCTGACTGGTGTGCGTGTGATCAAGAATATCTGCAAAGGTATCACCCGGAAGTGAAAGTGAAATCGCCAGAGCCTCGGCGATGGTCCGCATGAGAGCCTCCATCTTTTCCCAGTAGGCCAGCATGCAGGAGCGTAGATTGATTGGGGCAACAGGCCAAAGATTGGGCGCAAAACTCGGGTAGCTGCCAGGTCCGGTAAAGTAAGGTTCATCTGGAATATTATCCGGCCCGATAGCGAAAACTTCCTTGTAATCAGGTGGGCTGCTTCCACCGGCCATGCGAACAAGCGTTTCCTCTCCATAAGGAATGTAGCCCCGATTCTGATCATTCTTCGGTCGACGAATAACCAATTTTTCTTCCAGCGGCAAATCGAAAAACCGCAGCGCAGCGTCGCGCAGCTCGGCGCCAATAATCGGGTCAATACCATGCCCGGCGACGACAGCAAAACCCAGCGTCTGCGCAGCTGAACCCAGCTCCATTGCGACCTTGATCTTTGCGCCCGGGTCACCCGAGATAATGGGCGCCAGGTCAATGACTGGAATGCGGTCTGCCATTTGCTAATGATCCTACTTTCAGAAACCCTGTGTGCTGTCTCTTCATTATCACGACACTGCTGTAATGTCATATATCATCGCGCAGCATACCAGTTCAACACGACCCAACTACCACAAACGGTCACTGGCCAAGGCAGCACCTTCGACCAGGGCGCCCAGCTTGGCCCAGGCGATGTCCGGATCGACAGCGGGTCGCTCTGCAAAGGTTGCAAAGCCGCAGTCGGCACCAGCAATGACGCGTTCACGTCCGACTTTACTGGCATAGGCGCAGATCCGCTGTGCAACCAGTTCCGGATGTTCGATGAAATTGGAGGTCGAATCGATCACACCTGGAATGATTATCTTTCCATCGGGCAGCGGATAGCGATCGAAAACAGTCCACTCATGTCCATGGCGGGGATTTGCACCCTCGATAGAGATGGCATGTGGCCGAGCCGTGTACACCAGATCAAGAATATCGGACAGCTCAATGTCATGATGATGTGGACCGGAGTAGTTTCCCCAGCACAGGTGGAGGCGCATCGATTCTGGCGGGATATCTGTGGTAGCAGCGTTGAGCACCTCGATGTGCCGGGCCGCGATCTTTCGAAATTCAGCCACAGATTTTTTCCGATAGACCACATGACGACCCATGGCGAGGTCAGGGCAGTCCAGCTGCAGGATAGCGCCGGATGCAACAATGGCCTCATACTCGGCCTTAAGAATTTCCGCCAGCGCTTCAAGGTAGGCATCGTGGTCAGGATAGTACTGGTTTTGCAGAAATACCGTGACCACACCTGGTGAGGACGCGGTCAGAAATCCTTCCATCGGCTGATGTGCTTTTACTGCTGCGCTGAAGTTGGCGAGATCTTTTTGCAGCACGGTGTCATCACGCACTGAAAGCGGGCCATCACAGGCGGGGCCCTGCAGGCTGCGCTCTGTGCCGCCCTGCTCGACCAGCCGACGCGCATAGCCAATGAAATCCAGCAGATCACCGGCTGCACGATTTTCTCGGGCAGTACCATTGAAACCGTTCAAGCGGTCCTTGAGATAGGTCGCATAACTGATCTTGCTCATCTCACCATCACTGACCAGATCTATTTTTGCAGCCACCTGACGGGCGACAACTTCGTCTACAGCAACCGACACACACTGATCGAACGCTAGCTGATCATAAGGTTCACCCTGATCTTTCTTATGCAGCAATGCGCCTAGGCTATCCGACCTGGGCAGACTGCCGACATGGGTTGTAAGAATTCGTTCAGTTGAAGTTTTCATCACTCGGGTTTTAACCGTCACCGGAACGACCGCTTAGTTACTCCTCGAAACATACCAGAACAGCGGCATTTGCGATAACGATTGCATCGTCGCCAGCTTCATTGGGCACTTCCAGACCACCCGGCCTGACTTCGACCGTGACCGAGCCGTACGGCAACTCTGATGCAACAGCTTCCGAATCCACCGCACTGGGCTCAGTTACACCAATAACCAGCGTAATGCGCATGTCTTCCCGCGACTTGTTCGTCGCCTGAAAAAAATGAAGGCTCGAGTGACGGATTGCATCCGAGACGGCCCGACGGGCCGCATTCGTGTAATCTCGGCCATGTACATCCACCCCCATACCCATTTCAGTCACATATCGTTTAAGTGCCATTTAATTTCACCTTTGTAACCGTGTCGTCGAACTGCCCACGTACTGGTCACTGGATCATCCAAATCGATTTCCAGGCCCTCCCATCATAGCAACCAACCGAAACACAGCCCACCCATTGCCACAGTGCCAGGTTCGCTCTACACTTGAGGCCCGACGAACAACTTAGAAGGAGGTGATCACATGTCTAGTGATATGCGTATATTCCCAGTGGACTTTGGTGTTTTATCGGAACTTAAGAGCAACCTCCTGAGCTAAGAACAGCACCCTATCCAGTGATAGTGTTCACTGGGATGACCAATCACGGCGCCCACTTCGGTGGGCGTCTTTTGTTGTGACTGCCATTCGTGTCATGTCTAGCAGCCAACCTGCGGTTTAATCAAACACAATTTTCGGAAAATACAGCGACACGACCCAGTTGGGCTGATCGACGATTTCGCTTATCCGGAGGTCTGCACACACACTGCAAAGCATATAGGCTTCAACGGCCGAGATACCCTGCTGCGTGCTCAATAGATCGATCATCCCGCTCACGGCATCCCGGGCTCCCTGCATCAGGTCGTCACCGATTCCAGTGGTGACCTGATAACCCTTCAGATCAAAATGGCTTGTGACGGGACCTGTGGTCTCGTATCGTGGAAATGCCAAAGGCGTCTGCTTAATCAGCTCGAAGCTCAGGCCCACAGACATCGGACTCTCAATTGCAGTGCCACAGACCTCCCCGTCACCCTGGGCGGCGTGGGTGTCACCAATAGAGAACAAAGCCCCCGCTACTTCCACCGGCAGATACAACACACTGCCAGCGCAGAGATCGCGAATGTCCATGTTGCCACCGACTCGACGCGGTGGCACAACACTGTGCAGTCCATCAGCCGCCGGCGCTACGCCAATCGTTCCACAGAATGGTTTCAACGGAACACGGCCACCCGGCCCATAGGCAGCAGGTGACAGAGCATTCGGATCATAGCTCCAGGTGTGTAGCGCAGGCTCCGTAAACTGATCGGCCAGCAGACCGAACCCGGGGATTACCGCCGTCCAGCCCCAACCAGAGGGAGCGAAATGATCGATGGTCACTTTGAGAATATCCCCCGGATCGGCACCGTCGACCCGGATCGGACCGGTGACAGGGTTGACCTTCTCAAAGTCGAGTACCGACACATCTCCCACCCTCGAATTCACCGTCAGCTGGCCACCTGATGAGTCGACTGTATCGATTTCCATCGAGTCACCCGGCGCCACGGTGATCACTGGCAGGAATGAATTATCCCAGCCAAAATGGTGGTGCTTGGCGTGAATTGTGTGGGTGCCTGTCACTAAACTCTCTCTGTTCCGAGACTGCTATCGGCCCCTGTGCCGGCGATACATCTGCCATGACCGTATTCCCAACAGTATCCAGCCGATAATCAATAGAGAACCGCCAAGCGGGGTAATTTTGATGATAGGTCGAAATCCAGTCACGCTGTACACCAGCAGGCTGCCGGAAAAAATAAACACACCGACTGCAAGACACCAGCCGACCGACTGGAATTTCTGCGTCGGAAATCGTTCGACCAGTAACGCAACCACCGCGAGCATCAAGGCGTGGTAGAAGAGATATTCTTCGGCTCGCTGAAATCGGCCCGCAACATCCGAATCTGTCAAAAGATCCTGCCACAAATGGGCACCGAGACTGCCGGCTAGCAATCCCAAAGTGCCCAACACAGCTGCCAGAATTAGAAAGACGTTCATCAAAAACTGTTTTTCGGCTTCAAGCAAGATGACCCGTTCATGAGCAATCTCCTGTGCTCGGGAATCCTATATGACGCCGTGAACCCTTCAGACCTGTTGAACATCCTAACGCAATTAAAGCTGCGGTTGTCGGTCGACCTTCGGAATTGACGACAGATCAGCGACCCAGTCCTGTTCGGAACGGCACCACACCTGCACTTTAGGTACCAACTCATTGCGTTGAGTCACCGTACCGACCCGCAAGCCGAAGAACTTGGAGTCGTCATCCTCGGTTCGCGCATAGATCCGGGTGCCACATTCCGGACAAAACGCGAGTGCCCGCAGTGTACCGCTGTCAGCTGTTTTCTGATAAGTCTTGAGTTCCCCTGTTCGCAGCTGAAACTGGTTATCGGCAATGCCTACCACCACACCAAAGGCGGTACCGGAATGGGTCTGACAATCCGTGCAGTGGCAAACCGCCACCTTTTCAGGGTCAACTTCTGCTTCGTAAGTGATATATCCGCATAAGCAACCGCCATCAACCTTCATTCGACTCTCCTCAGGCAAAGTTGGTAAAAGTCGCCCCGCTCAACTGCATAGTCGCCAGTTTGGGGGAAAGATTGCCCTAGTAGCGACAATGTACTGGCCGAGCAGACTCAAACCTATTGTTTTTTGAGTGTGCGATCAAACAAGCAGTGCAGCAGTTCCCAGTGACGTTCTGCTGCCTCTTTGTCGAACTTGGCACGGTTGGGAAACACAAACCCATGGTGTGCGCCATCGATCCACTCGCAATGGGCATTGGTTCCTGCCGCTTCGAACGCACCGACCAGCCGATCGTAATGTGCCCGGTCCACATAGGCATCATGCTCGGCTGCCATAACCAAGATCTCACCCTTCATTTCCGCTGCCCGGGTGTGTGGAGAATCCTCGGCATCCACGGCAAGGCGCACCCCGTGGATCGAAGCAGCCGATTTCACCACCTCCGGAAATTCTGCAGCGATCCACAATGCAAAGGGCCCGCTCATGCAATACCCGGTAACGCCGACCCGGCTGGCATCCGCAACAGCATCGGCGTCTGCATGGGCCAGCATCGCAGCAGCATCCTGAGCAACCAGACGATTGTCAAGATTCGACATCAGATCGAACATCTGCTCGGTACTGGCGGGGTCTTCCCGATGCACCGTAAACGAGCGGACATCGCGATAGTAGAGATTGGAAAGCACGACGTAGTAGCCCGTTGCACTGATCCGCCGGGCCATGTCGTGCAATTCTTCACGCTTTCCAGGCGCATCGATTAAAAACAGCACAACAGGAAATGGTCCACCGGACTCGGGATGGGTGATGAAGGTGGCCATCTGGCCGTCATCAGTCGCAATATCAATATGGTGTTCAATCATCCGTAGATCATACCTCCGTAAAGCCTGTCGTTTTCAGTAATCTTTCCCTGACACGCAATCCAACCGCTAACCGGCTTCAGCAACAATACCTTTACAGATCCAGGCCGAGGCGAGAAAGGACCGGAACCCGTCCGGCTTGCCACTTAGAAACACATCCAGAATAGCCTGCCCGGGCACGGTACCGACGTAGTTCAAAAATGAAGTCGCCAACCGGGTGCTGAAACGACCCATGATCTGATGGTAACCCTGCGCATGAACCGCTTTAAATGTACTGACCATAGTTGCTGTACCTTAACCAAAGTGGCGACATGCGTGGGGGGTCATTTATCCCCTATCAGGCCAGTGGCTTCGGTACCAATCAGTATACTAAAAGTCCTAAGTACAACCTTAAACCGATTACGATCATCACCACGGTGGTGTAACATAACTCATGCAGGTTAAACACCTGGCGTAGCGATCAATCCAACAACAGCAGGAGGATATAACTATGGCCGATGCCAATTATTTTGTGATTACCGTGGCTAAATGTGACCCCACTTATGTAGCGACTGCGATGGAACAGATCGGAAGTGTCATCGATGACCTTAAATCCAAAGCCGGTGCAATCGTTGTCCGGGCAGGCATCATCACCACCGGAGAACAAGCCGGCTCATTGGCTTTGTTCCAGGCCTACGAAGGAATGGACGGATTTGAAAAAGCGCTGGATGTGTATGCTGCGTCTTCGGATTATGCAGCGATGATGGCCAGCGGCAAGGTCAGCGTGGTCATGCGAAACCTCCTCAAAATACATGCCGTGCCCTTTGACCAGAATACGACCAAAACTCCCAAGTTCATTGTACTCACGCGAGTTACTGCAGCCGATACCATGATTGACACTGTCACTCAGCTGGCACCCATCTTTGCGGATGGCGGTGCACTCACGCTGCGCTACGGGACACTGGTAACCGGCAGCAATGCGGGCAACCGCTTACTCGGCGTCACCTATCCATCGATGGCGGCGATCGAGAAAACCTACGACGCACTGACCGCCGATGCGGCCTACCAGGCAGCACTTTCGAGTTTCAATGTCAATCTGCGGGCGATTGTGCGGGTTATGATGTAGTCGTTGTATCAGAACTCGTTACCAGAGCGACAAACTAAATTGAAGCGGTGTAACCGATACCGGTTGCACCGCTTTTGCTTTCTCAACTGAAACACACCCAGTTTGTGGCGACGTACTTAAGTGGCATCGATTCACGGTCCTGAATCTGAAAGCTGGATCACCGGTCACTGATCGTCAACTTGCTACCAAAAGGCCATCCACCTGATGCCGTGCAATCAGTTCGGCAATCAGGCCGCTGGCTTTGGCTTCTGCAACAAAATCCAGCAGGTAGGCCGCGCCCGCGGTTCGATCGGAAGGGGTACCCACGGCCTGCTGTACCGCGGTAAACCGGCCGTCGAGTATGCGCGCATTTTCAATCTGCACCACGTCCGAGAGCAGACGCGGTCTCAGTCCAGCCAGCGCGTCCAGTCCTTCGCCAACAAAAAGATCGAACGAGCCGTCAATCCCTTCAGCCCTGATCAGCTCTGCATGCTGCAGATTTCGACTGAGATAAAGATCGTAGGCACTGCGCGCGGCTATCGCGATCCGGACACCAGGCTGATCGACCTCCGAAATCGTCCGGATATCTGAATCACCAGACACCAGATAGGTGGCCTCTATCTCAACATACGGCTCGGTAAATTCGATGTGTTCAGCGCGAGCCGGTTCCACAGCAATCAGTCCGATATCCCAGACGCCCTCCACGGCAGCATCAGCCAGGGGCCCGGGTCGTTCAAACGGTACGTACGAAACACCCACGCCCAGACTGTCCGCGATCGCCGCCGCGAGATCCGGCGCCACACCCTGGGGGTCACCATTGTCGGCCCTTGAGCTCACTAGCAGGAAGTTGGCCAGATTAATCGCGGCACGCAGGGTGCCAGTCGGTGCGAGTTCTGTGACTACATTGTTGGACATTTAACGGACTCCTGATCTGTCAGCGTCGACGATTGTAGAAATTTTAAGATTATTAATCGAGGGGGTGTGCAGGCAGATCAGACAACTTTTCACAGCGCACCTGGACCATCGAATGACGTAGTTCCTCTTTTAAAAAAGTCATAGCATGTTCGCAGCCCGGCTGGCCAGCTAAGGTGTTATCTGGAACCCAAGCACATTGTGAAGCATCGTTATACCCTATTGACCAACCCGGTTCAGGCCAGCCTGTAATCGCCCACACATACCCAGCGGCAGCAGTGTCACCCCCGCCATTATCGCCACGGCAGTACCCACACTGTAAAAATCACTGATCATGCCAAATCCCACCGGACCGGCGACAGACGCACCATTCGCCATGCTGTAGATC
>Ga0066376_10000086_pt1 | contig 72444 bp, 55 predicted proteins | sample Knorr_S15_td_Bot_FD_77009 | JGI IMG/M metagenome (GOLD analysis project Ga0066376, IMG submission 77009) | Marine microbial communities from Southern Atlantic Ocean transect - Knorr_S15_td_Bottom_ad_5009_LV_A | ecosystem: Environmental > Aquatic > Marine > Oceanic | place: Southern Atlantic...
CAAGGTCTCGGCTCGACAGTAAGGCGATATAACGTCAGCAGCCTGCTTGGTTGATTCGAATGCACCACCTCCTCCGATGGAACGTCCAGCCACCTCAAACATCGGGTCATCATTGGATGCATCTCCAACAACACACACATTCTTGGCTTCAATACCTCTTATCTTGAGAGAGTGTAGGAGACCAGTACCTTTGTTGACTTGGGGTTCTGCAAGATGAATTGCAAATCCTGTTCGCACCACCGTTAAGTCAGACCATTGTGAATCTGCTAGCAATTCTCTCATTCTCTGGTCATCAGCAACTATCTTCAGGCACCATTCACTTTCTCTCCAAGCATTAGATTCAATTCCGGTAGGGTCTAGGTCCATTTTTGTTGCAAGCCAATTAGCGGCTGATTTTCCCCCTTTTCCATCAGCCATGACATCGAGACGATTGAATGCCGGCTCCCAGACAACTCCACCAGTTTCACAAATCATTGGCCCACTCAAGCCTAAGAATCGCCACAATCCCCAGGTTATTGGCCTTACATTTCCGGTTGCTAATCCAACTGGAATCCCTGCCTGTTCTAACTCGCGCAATGCTTCAACTGCACCGGTGTGGAGTAATTTATTTTCATCTGTGAGAGTTCCATCAATATCGATAACCAACATTTGAAGTTGGTGTGAATCAGGTAGCAGACCCATGATTCGTTGCTAAAGGCAATAGCGCTTGAGCGTTGGGTTCATGACACATTGCTTTGCCACAGGATGTATGGCTGAGGTCGTCGATGATGGAGACTTCCTCTATCTTGATGATGAAGTAGCACCTCAAAAGGTGAAAACTTCAAAGCCAAAAAAAGTTCCAAAGCCCGTAGAAATAGCAATAAATACAACACCTGTAGACTCTATGCTACTGGATTTGGTCGTTGCTGGAGAGCAGTCGATATCTTGGCCTCTTAGTGGTATGGATTGCCCTGATTGTGCTTACAAGGCAACTAAAGCTTTGAAGCGACTTGATGTTGTATCAGAATGTAGCGTTTCTGCTACCGAAGGCAGTGTCCGCTTAGTTGTCGATTTATCCAAAGGAAGTCTTTCTGAGGCTAATGCTGTTCTAACCAGTCTAGGACATGCCCCTGATCTTGGCTGGAATGAATTGGTCGGTGTGAATGCAACGGCTGTTTCTGCTCGTCTTGATGTTGACCAGCGAGGTTTACTCAAATTATTAAAACGCCAATCAGGAATTCTTGATGCCCAAATCGATAGTGATGGATTTGTACTCGTTCAAATTTCAATCGATTGTAGTCCTTCGATTATTGAGGCAAGAAATGCCTCTCTTACCAATCTAATTGGTCATGAAGTTTCATTGAGAGCATCTACCTCTCGCCGACTTAGACCTGATCAGATTCGTCTGGTTGGTGGCGCCTTGGCTATTCCGGCATTTGTCCTTGTTTTAGGGCTGGAGTTAACTTCTTCAGGTCCTGCTTGGCTTGCTGCTTCGATTGCAATTATTGGAATATTAGTCGGAGGTTATCGGATGTTCACCGAGGCTATTGCTAGTTTGAAAAACCGGCAGATTGGTTTCCAAGTTTTAACTTCGTTAGCAGTCATTGGAGCCGCTATTTTACAGGCTTGGAGCGAGGCGCTTTTGGTAATTATTTTGGTAGCCTTCACAGCCCACATGGAGGGTTCTGCATTAGTGCGTGCACGTGAAGCAATGCAAGGAGGGCTTGACCGAATTCCGAGAATGGCCCGTCAAGTCAAGGAAAAAAGTAAGCCCAAGCAAATTCGGATTGCAACTTCTCAGGATTTGGCCCCATTTAATGTCAAGAAAACTACACCTGCAACAGAAGATGTTCCGATTTCATTATTGCGAATCGGCGATAAAGTCGAGGTTCGAAGTGGAGAAATAATCCCGGTAGATGGAGAAGTGCTTGAAGGTACAGGCTCTGTAGACCGCGCACCATTGACTGGGGAATCTATTCCAGTACGCGTTAAAAAGGGCGATGAAGTACTTGCTGGCTTGGTGTTAAAACAAGGTCCTTTGATAATTCAAACCTCTGCAACTGGTGATGATACCCGCCTTAGTGGTTTGATTGAAGATGTTCATACTTTCAGAGAAAAACCACCCCGATTACAGAGTTCAGTCGAGGTATTTACTGCTCTTTGGATTCCACTTGTATTGTTGGGTGCACCTTTGGCATGGTTCCTTTCTGGTGACGTTGAGAATTGGAAATTGATGTTGCTGCTTTGGGTTGTTGCTTGTCCTTGTGCATTATTACTTGCAGCACCTGTGCCTCATGCTGCCTCTTTGGCAAATGCAGCTCGAAGTGGCGCAATTGCCCGAGGAGGAGATGTGATGGAGCGTCTTGGTAGGGTCAACCTTGCTCTTTTGGATAAGACTGGAACACTCACTTCTGGAAAACCTCGTCTTGAACAAATTATCATGGCTAATAACCGACAGGAATCAGCCGCTCTCAAATTGGCTAGAGGAATTGAAGCAAGGTCATCTCACCCATATGCCGCAGTGGTGATGGAATATACTGATGATTTACAGGAAGTCAAAGTTAATGAACACCAAGATGGTGAAGCTGGAGTCATAGCCAAACAAGGAACAGCAAAGGTCTACTTCGGCCGTCCAGATTGGTTACAATCAGAAGGTGTTTCAATTCCAAAAGAATTGCAATCCGCCATTGAAGAAGCCAAAGAAGCAGGTCATGGAGCCTCATTATTGAGCAAGTCAGCAAAGGCCATTGCTCTCTTCGTCTTTGTTCACGATGATATCAGGCCTGGGGCAGAGGACCTCATCAAGGACTTACATCTTCAGAAAGTCAATGTCGAAATATTGAGTGGTGACTTGACCACTGCAACTCAAGCATTTGGGCCAAGAGTTGGTTTGCCTGCTGCTGCTTGTCGCGGGGATTTATCACCTGACGACAAGGCAAGTTGGGTGGGGGCTCGTTCTAAAACTCATGTCACTATGATGGCAGGTGATGGCTTCAATGATGCTGCAGCCTTGGCGAATTCTGATGTAGGGATAGCGATTGGTAGTGGAGAACAAGTTAACTTGGAGGCCGCAGATGTGCTTGTCCCTAGTGATGACCCACGATTAATTGGTAATTTACTTCGCTTGGCAAAGAAAACTCGCACCATAGTTGCCCAGAATATTCTAATTTCAGTGTTAATTACCTTGATTCTTGTATGGTCAGTTTTAGCACAGTTCAATGATCAATTATGGATTGGGGTGTTGGTGCATGAAGCCTCTGCGATACTCGTCATTTTGAATGGTGCTCGCCTTTCGGGGGATAAAGGAATGCTCAGAATGTTGCTTGACCTTGGAATAGACTTATGGAATGATACCACTGATGCATTCAAGGCCCTTCGCGGCATCTAATATTTGATTAGCAATCCAAATTTTTCATTTCTTCGAAGGTCGGTAGTTTGCGACGACTTGAAATATGCATGAGCGGGCTTGCAGGTCGCGGGGAATGGCGATGACGAAGATTCGAGGCGACCCCATCCGAATTTCTCTTGCTCATCCAACTAGGCATGCCCTGTATTCACAATTGGCATCAGCGCCTGAGATGTCAACAGTTCAGTTGTGCAAGGCAGTTGGAGTCGAGCGATACCATCTCTACCATCACCTCAAACATTTGGTCAAAGTTGGTTTGATTGAGAACCATCGAGATGTTGGTAGGGCTCGCTGGTGGAAATGTGTTCAGCAAGTTAGTCTCGAAACTTCACAGGAAACTTCCGCTCCGACTGCTAGTTCAGGAGCAACACCTGCTTGGGTCTCTAATATCGATCCTTCTTTACGAGAGATGTTGGAAAAAGGAGCTACCATCAAGATGGTAAATCTATCCGGAAATGCATCAGATACAATCTCTATCAAAAAATCCATAGAGCAATTGGCACAAGACAATGGTCTTGATTTCGATTTGCCATTCACTTTCATTCCAGCAGCGGTTGCCGTTATATCCCGCTCTCGTTGATAAAGGGGCGATTTTATGTCAAGTGAGAATTTAGCATCAGAGGCCCGTTCAGTGGAATCGAAGATATCGCCTCCACCATTAACTTGCCCTCGTTGTGAAGGTCTACTTCCAAGTGTGTTGGGTGAAATATCCTGCTTGCTTTGCGGGGCAAGGATGAAGATTGATCATGAACCAACTCGGAGAGATTGGGAAGATGAAAAATTAGGCTGTCCTGAATGTAATAAAATAGTGGTGGTTGGACTTGGTAAGAGACCTTGTAACATAAGATGTAGCGCTTGTCAATGCGAAATCGAAGTAAAGGTAAATGTGCCAAAAACTGAAATTGAATGTCCAGGCTGTGAACGTAGGCTTCGATTGCGGACCAAACCTGGTACTCGCAAGGTCACCTGCCCTGCTTGTGATACCCAATTCGAAATGACTGGCTAATTGAAAGTGGTTTCTAATCAATCTTTTTTTACCAATAGGTAGGGATTGATTGAAGGGCTAGATACCTCCACAAACACAGTGATAGAGATGCGGACAACCTACCGAATGATGGGTATCGCCGACTTTATCACCTTGGCAAATGCTCTTTTTGGTTCAATTGCTGTGTTTATGTTGGTCTTAGCAGTCGATGGATTACACGACCCTTATGGCACTGGAATGAAAAATCAATATATTTGGGCTGCGGTACTATTTATCATCCTTTCAATCATTGGAGATATCATAGATGGACCTGTTGCTCGTAAATACTCCAAGCGTAGAATTCTCGGAGGAAGTTTGGATATCATGTCCGATTGTCTTTCATTTTGTTTTGCTCCAGCACTAATGATATTCGTGATGTTTGGGAGGATGGGTTCAGCAACTCCTTTCTGGACGGTTATATTAGCAATTGGATGTTGCTGGTTAATTGCTACAGGAATGCTAAGGTTGGCTAGATTCGCCCATGAAGAAGGTGGATATGCACCACATTTCAATGGCCTTTCTAGTCCTGCCTCTGCTCTATTATTGATGTCTCTCTCCTTGTTTATTTGGTTGCAGCCCTCTACCGGTATTGGTCCAAGTCTTTCTTCATGGGACTGTAATCCACTTTGTTTCGGAAAAGGTGGAGATAAGCCTTACTTTGATTTCTTAATCTTTCCATTCATGCTCATCGCAGGTGCAATGATGATTTCAGACCGAAAGTTGCCTAAATTAAAGAGTGGTTGGCCGCTGTATGCTTCGATTGCACAGATGCTTTGTCTACTAATTGCAACCATCATTATGATGATTCACATTTTTAGAGGTGGTGATGCATATGACTTGGGAATTTCCAGAATTGCTGCAGCTTTGTTATTGACCTCATTCATCTTAGTTTTATTCTACTTCATTTTGGGCCCTTTTGTTGTTGCTCAAGAATTACAAGAGCAAACATCCGAGGAATGAATCAACTATCAATCCGGCCTTGCGAAAGCAAACTCGACCCCCCTCCCTTAAGTATATGGGGATAGGCATTAGGTTCGGGATGGGATGCCCATGAGCGTCAGCGAAAGCGATAATTCAACCATGCAAAGAGGTAGAGACGGGCATGGCCATAGCGGTGACGCATTGTCACTATCGGCCCTGCGAAATCAGATGACAAGGGCAGGAATCCCTACATTGGATGCAGCAGTACAACGCAGTTCCAGGTTTCGTGAGGAAGAGAGACTGAGGGCCCGTCTAAGGCGAGACCGCCACTTGCGTCTAAAGGCTCAATCCGAAAGGATAACCGCCATGCAGGATGTTATTGCTACTGAACTTCAACAACAACACGAAATGACTATTTCACAATTAGAAAGGGAATTACGTGCAGAAATGGAAAATGAATTAGCTCATCTTGAGTTAGAAGCCCTCTCCAAGGAAGAGACCGATATTCGCGAAAGGCTTGAATTGAAGATGCAGCGAGAAGTAGATTCACTACGTGAACAATTAGAGGTTGAACAAGAGCGTCGCCTTGAGCAACACCGTCAACATTTACAATCAAGATTGGAACAAGATATGGCAACTAACCATCAACGCCGACTTACTTTTCAGAGAGAAAGGATGGAAATAGAATTTGACCAAGCATTACAAGCGCGCATCAAAGAATTAGAATCCACTATTGAAGCTGAATTGGAATTAGATTATTCACAAATGGAGCAAAGTGAAATTGAGAAACTAGAAGAGGAGAACTCCTCTTTACTTTCCGAGCGCGAAGAACAACTCCGCATAGGAATTCGTCGCCGCCTCGAAAACCAACTTCGTGAAAGAATGCGAAGTAGAGAAGCCAAATTACGCGCAGAATATGAACGTCGTAGTCGCCGTTTGGAGGAAGAGGTTGCACAGCAATTACAGGTTGAAATCGAAACTGATCTCCGCCGTCAAACATCTGAATTGGAAGACCGAATGCGCGAAGATGTCGAAATGGCAGTTGCACGCAGACGCGATGAATTACGCCTACAAATAAACCGTGAACTATCTGAAAATTATGCAGACCGCTTAGCTGCTCGCAAAGAACGCCTCCGTGAAAAATATGATTTGACCTTTGGTCAAGCCGTTGACAGTATAACTCGGGATTTAACTGAGCAAATAGAAGGCGAGATGAATCGTCGCTTGGAAGAGGAATTTACTGCCTACAGAATGTCTAGAGAGGCCGAGATTCAGAATCGCCTTTCCAGATTCCGTTATGATCAGGAAAATGAACTTAGAGACAACCTTGACCTCAAGTTTGGAGAAGAGAAGCGCGATTGGGTTGATCGGTTAGAAACAGAATTCCAATCGAGAGAAAGAGCAGCAAAGAAATCAATTCTTTCAGAAATCGACGCTCAAATGCGCAATGAACGCTTGACCTTTGAGACCGACCTTGATTTAATCAGGGATGAGACTACAATGGAATTAGAAGTTGATATGGAAGACCGTCTGAAGGAATTCCGCGTATCAAAGGAAGACCAAATCTCCAGCCAACTCGAACAACAATTGGCTAAGCGCGAAGAAATTATGCGAAATAAGGCTTTGATTGAAATCCGTCGCAAGGAATCTCAAATCCGTTCTGAAATCGAAGCACAACTTGGAATCAAGCGTGCCGAAATCAAGGATAGATTGGGACAACTTGGAGAACAGATGGATTCATTCAAGGAAATGGCTGAAGCCAAGATGCGTGAATCAATAGAAGAGAAGTTGCAACTCGAAATAGATGTGGATACGACAGCGTTAAGTGACAAAGAAAAGGAATTCGCTCGTCTTCAGAGTGAGGACGGCAGAATTGCCAAACAACAATCATGGCTCACTGCAATTGCTGGTCAACCAGAGGGTCCCGCCACCGGTGGATTAGGGGACCCGAGCAAATTAGGAGCCCGCCCAGATGCAAAGTTAGCAGCCGGTGGAAGAAGGCCACTCGGAGGTTTAGGTGGACCCGTCGTTCCTGATTTACAGCGTCGCCCTCTTGCTCAACAAGGAGCCGGTCCTCTGGCTCGCCAAGTACAACAACCAATCGAACAAGGTGCAACAGGAATGGCTGCACCAAAACCAGTTCACAGAGTTGTCAGACAACCACTTCCAACTCCAGGAACTCCCGTCGCAGCACCCCAACCTCTGCCTCAACCTTCGATGTCATTCGATCCTAAGCCAGAGATTGCCCCCGAAAAAGTACTGTCAACAATTCCAGAATTTACTCGCCAGCAATCTGTAATGCCTGAAGCGGTTGTACCGATAGGTCCGGTAACTCCCGAGATAACACTTGATGGAAAGGTTGCTCCAGCAAGAGCTCCAGTTTCAGCAGACCGAGTGCTGCCGACTTTGCCAAGTATGGTTGAGGACTCAGGTACTGAAGTGGCTGCAGAAACATTACCAAAGCCAGTTCACGGTCAAGTATCAGCGCCTGAATCAGCAGTACTGAATCCAATATCAAATACTATTTTGTCCCCTAAGCCAAGTGGGCCAAAGGGTGGCACTGCGTCATTGAGGGCAGTAGACACAACCATCATGTCTCCAGTTTCATCAAGCCTACCGAAGCCAAGTAAAGCCAGTCTAACCCCTGTTTCACGCCCAGTGATGAGTCATTCACCAAAGCCGCAAACAGCGAGTATCACACCAATCGCTAAAGTAATGACTCCATTGATTTCATTAGAGGAAGAGATTGAGAAAGAAGAAGTCGACTTGGATGACGAGGATAACATGGCATCAATGCTTGATACAATGAGTGTGAAGATACCAACAATCTCAGGTATTTCTACAGATGGAGAAGATAGTGGAGATGATGAACAAACTCCAGTAGTCAAGAGAGCCCCTCTATCTAGTGTAGGAAAGCGAGGAGACCCACCAAGTGGTAGTCGTGGCCCACCTAGTGCAGGAAAGCGAGGAGATCCACCAAGTGGTAGTCGTGGCCCACCTAGTGTAGGAAAGCGAGGAGACCCACCAAGTGGTAGTCGTGGCCCACCTAGTGCAGGAAAGCGAGGAGGTCCACCAAGTGGTAGTCGTGGCCCACCTAGTGCAGGAAAGCGAGGAGACCCACCAAGTGGTAGTCGTGGCCCACCTAGCGGCGCTCGCCGTGGCCCACCTCGTTCATCTGAAGAAGAGTGAAACATCCTTGGAACCGTTGACTTCAAGGCGTAATCCATCATGGCCGTTGTATGAAGAAGATACCGGCAATGGCCTGTGTCCTACTAATGTGTAGTTTTTCGTTGGCAACATTACCAGTTGCCTCCGCCTCATTAGAAGATGCAGGGACGATTCAAAGCCTCCCAAGTAGAGTTGTTTCATGGTTCACTTTGGATGATTCTAGAGTTGGTGTACTATTTGCCGATGGTAATTTTGAAGTTGATGATTTTTCTTCTGGGTTTCATAGTATGAATTTTGAAATAACCGGCATGGCAGTTACTAATGTTGCAAAAGCAGATCCGAGTAATTCATTGATTGCTATTGGTACTGATGAGGGAATAATCGTCATCAATTTGGCAACTACGTCGATGATTGAAAACATCAGCTCCGAATTTCCAGTTACCTCCTTGGCTTGGGATATCGATGGAGACCTTTGGATGGGTATGGTTGGTGGTAGTAGAAATGCCTTAGAATATAGGGCTGGGGTGGCAACTGGCCAATCAACACAATCCCATTCAATCGGAATAACGGACATAACCGTACTTTCAGATGGGAGAATTGCTACAAGTGGTAATGATGAAATCATCATGGTTGACGACCTTTCAGGTAACCCTGTGATAACTCTAACCGATCACGATGACCGTGTTTTGAAATTAGCCACAGATTCATCTGGAAGATTGTTATCATCCTCTGCAGATGGAGTATTAATTCGCCATTCCCCTTCTGACTCGTGGAGTACTGAGATTATTAGCACCTCTTCAAGCAACAGAATTTCTTACCTTAATGTTGAGGGAGACGAAATTCACATCGGGGGGGATAGTGGGAAATATTATTCAATCAATAGCACAAGTTTCAGCATCGAAGAGGAATTTAGTATTGGAGGACAAATTCGAGGAGCACATCGAGGAGTGCGTGGAGAATTATATCTCATCGCTGCCTTGACCTCCTCAACAAATATCCGACTTTTTGACATTGATAGTGATGATGATGGCGTGGTTGATTCTCAAGATTCATTTCCAAACGATGCAAATGAAACTGAAGATTCCGATGTAGATGGCGTGGGGGATAATGCAGATGCATTCCCCAATGACCCTAGTGAGACAATGGACTCTGATAATGATGGAGTTGGAGATAATTCAGATGCATTTCCTAATGATATAAATGAAACCTTAGACGGAGATGGTGATGGAATTGGTGATAATGCTGATCCCTTCCCTGAAGATGGAACTCAATGGGCTGATGATGATAATGATGGATTAGGCGATAACCCAGCAGGCAGTAACCCTGATGATTGCCCGGGGATAAATGGCGGCTCACAACATGATAGACAGGGTTGCGTAGATTCAGATGGTGATGGTTGGTCTGATGCCGATGAATCGTGGCCTGTAAGTCCAAATGGTAGTGCAGATACCTTCCCAAGTGATAGAACTCAATGGGCAGATTCTGATAATGATGGATATGGAGATGACCCGCTTGGATATCGAGGAGATGCTTGCCCAACCCAACCTGGTGAAAGTAGATATGCACTAATTCCTGTAGTTTCTAATATTACTGGTGTAATCACGGATTGGATAAAAATAGATCAATTTGGTTGCCCCGATGGTGATGCAGATGGCTACGCGGACCATGGAGACCACTTACCTGAGGATGAGAGTGACTACTTGGATATGGATGGCGATGGACTTGGAGCGAAGAATGATTTCGATGATAATGATGCATCTATAAAAACCAAGGAAGATTGGTGTCATAACAATCCAAGTGATAATAGCGATTATTGTGTTGGATTGCTAGATGCGGAATATCAGGCTTATGTTGCTGAAACTAAAGCAGAAGGTAGCTCAGCATGGAGTTATTACTCATGGAAAAGCAATAAGGAATCTGGAGAAAAGTCTGAACAGACTAAAGATAGTACTATGGATAGCAGAATCGAGGAAGCCTTGACTTATGGTGGAATGGCATTTGTTGGTTTAGTTGCTTTACTGTTAATTTTCAGTGGAATAATGAAAATAGGGCGCAAGCGAAGTTTCACAAAATCCTTTGGTGGAGATGGCTTTTCCCCAAATGACTCACTCGCTGAATTGGCTGCTCATGAAGCTGGTGAATCTTTCGAAGGAATAGGAGGAGTTGTTGAACAAGGAAATTGGGGGGATGAGGTCGAAAGCATGGAGTTCCAAACTACTCCTTCTCTAGATTCGATGGATGATGTTGCTGCAGGAAGTGAGAGTATGGACTACTCCACAGATGAAAATGTTGAGTCCATGGCTGGATTACCGAGTCAGCCGAAGCAAGCAGCGTCTGCTTCAACCACCGATGCCCCAGTACAAACTGCACCTGCTCAAGCACCACCAATTCCTGCTTCAGGACTTCCACCTGGTTGGACTGAAGAACAGTGGAAGTGGTATGGCCATGAATGGCTTGCTCAGAACACTAATCAATGATAAAAACATGAAACAACGTTAATCTTTGAGTAGATTACAATACCATTGCTAAATTAGACCTCGTTCAGTGGAAAATGACAGGAATCGAATTTTTCATGCGCCCCAATTGTGCACCAGTAAAAATGGAAGAACCAGAAGCGTCCTTCATGACATTCATCATCAACCAAAGGAATTTGTTCCAGACCATTCCACTGGCATGTAATTCGACTATGTTCAAGGCAGATAATTCGAGTAATTTTGCTTCTTCTGAAGTGGAATCGAAAATGGCTCTCACCAAATGTTCTGCTGTGAATTCCCATGTGGTGGGTTTGTCTGGTCTTGTAGCCTTCATTTTATCCACCTCAAACTGGGAATGGTGAAAGGGCTAATTTACGAACTAAAGCATCTGCATCTAACTCATTCAACTCATCCAATCGACTTCGCAATTCGTCAAGAACTCCTTTCATTCGCATTAACTTATTTTGTTTTACCAGTTCTGCCAGAAGGTCATCAACACTGCGGTGGTCACCCATTGCTTTCATCGAATTTAATAGTCTTCTCGTTTCAAAACTAACGCTTAGTGAGGTCATCCCAGCTGCAGTCATAGTAAACCCAATCCAAAGGCATCTTTCCTGCCTACTTAACTTCAATGCAAAATAATGCATCTTTTGAGGAGTTACAGGGCTAAACTCGTAATCGGGCTGTCTTACTGATGCCCATCTCTCTTCGCTTCTTTTCCACCCTTTGGTGGAATTCCTTGGCAAAAGTCCAATATTGGAGGCTACCTTTTCCTTTGCTGTCATTACCAGGCCTGTGGAGAAGAACAGTTGGCGCACCTTCTGAAGGTGCTTCGGCAATCTTGATTAATCTCTGAATAACAGTAGAATAGACGTGTTTAGGGAAATGTTTCTTCACTTCATCACATACAGTGCTGGAAAGTTTTGATTTGACCATAACCATTGTCATGACAATCCCCATCAATTTTAGGTGCGGGTTGATTCTTCTCTGGATTAATTTAATTGAATTCATCAGCAGACTCATACCTTCTAAGGCGTAGAATTCTGCTTGTACAGGGATTAATACCCAGCGTGCTGCTGCCATTGCATTGATTGTAAGTAGGCCAAGGCTTGGGGGTGTATCGATGATGATATAATCAAATTCATGCTCAATTGTTGCCAAGGCTTCTCTTAGGCGTGTTTCACGACCAAGTTTGTGGGATAATTCTATTTCTGCACCTGAGAGATGAATCGATGATGGCAATAGCCAAAGGTTTGAGACTTTCAGATTCTTAGGTAGGCGTTTTTTTGGATATTCAGCCTTCCATGCCCTTTGTACTGAATTGGTTAACATTTTTGGTGATAAAAGAAATTCGTCAATAATTGGTAACTCTTCTCCACTATCATTCATCAAAAGGTCATGAACAGTTTTTTTCAAATCACGCTTTTCGACGCCAAAACTGGTTGAACAATTTCCCTGAGGGTCTAGATCGATTAACAATACCTTGGCAGGAGGGATAATCCATCGTGATCGGTCCTTCTCACCTTTGGCTAAAGCAGCAGCGAGATTTACTGCAGTGGTAGTCTTAGCACAGCCACCTTTCTGATTGGCAACTACAATGACCATTGAGTATGGGTCCATTCAAATTTCTCCGCTCAGTCGCATGTTGTGGCCATCACCTTTGAAGCGATGGGTCCCAAGAATTAATCAGGCTGGCTGAATAACTGGTACTGGAACTTCAGAGACAATTTTTCTCATGATGTGCATTCCAGTGATTCCGCGTATTTTCGCTTCTGGCTTCATTACAATTCTGTGACTGCAAATTTGTAAGACAATTGTTTTGATATCGTCTGGGATGACGTAATCTCTTCCATCTATTGCCGCTACTGCACGACTGGACTTGAATAGAGATTGACTTGCACGAGGACTGCATCCGTTGATGATGCGGTGGTCTTCACGGCTTCTTGCAACAATTTCTACGATGTAAGAAAGGATGGCTGGATCCACATGTACTGTTTCCAATGCCTTTTGCATTGCTACAACCTTCTTTGGTGAGGTGATTTGAATGACGTCGTGGTCATCTTTTCCGCGCAGTTTTCTGCGAGCAAGAATTGCTTTCTCTTCGGACCTATCTGGATAACCCATACTCATCTTCATTAGGAAACGGTCCATTTGTGCTTCTGGAAGTGGGTATGTACCTTCTTGCTCGATTGGGTTTTGAGTAGCTAATACAACGAATGGTGCTGGCAACTTGTGAGTTATTCCCTCAATGGTCACCTGCTTCTCTTCCATCGCTTCCAAAAGTGCTGCTTGGGTCTTTGGAGGTGCACGGTTAATTTCGTCAGCCAATAGGATATTACAGAATAGTGGTCCCGCACGTAGTTTGAATTCACCAGATTTCTGATCATACATGTAAGTCCCCATGATATCGCTCGGCAGCAAGTCAGGTGTGAATTGAACACGCTTGAATTTACAGCCAAGGGCCACTGCGAAGGTGTTAGCAAGCATGGTTTTCCCCAATCCTGGGAAATCTTCCAATAGCATATTTCCGTTGGAAAGGATTCCTACAGTAACTCTTCTCAAGTTCTCTTGTTTTCCAATAATGACCTTTGCAACTTCAGCCATCAGGGTGTGAGCGATGGCGCTTACAGTTGCGATAAGATCCTTGGTTCGGTTGTCTCCACCGGCTTGCGCCGCTCCGTCATATGCTTGGGCCATGTTGAATACCGTCCTTCGGACAGTTTGCCACTGCGCGGAATCCTACTTCAAGATTGGGGGTGCGCAAGTCAGGTGAAAAAACTCTCTAAATGTGCTACTGAAAGCAATTTTCCATTATCTACCCCAGAAATGGTCTTGTTTGCGGTGCAAAGTGATAAGTTGCTCAAGAACTTCCTCTTCCTGCGCAGTCATTTCTAATTTTTTCAATCTACGAGCATGGCTTTCAGGAACATCTACCAGCAGTACATCTTGCTCATCAATACCTCTACCAACGGTTGCACCTCTGATGGCACAAGCAACCTCTTCTCCCTGAGTTGCTTGTTGCATAGAATCTTCCCCGCTGCGCAATGATTTCACACGGCCGATACTTGTGCCATCCTCTTTCATCAAATATTGACCGACATGTATTTTTCCCGCCAAAACCCTGATACCCACAACTGCTGGATTGCTGCGCCTGAAAATATGATCCTGCATGATGAGTATTTTGCCAGGATAAACCAGAGATTCCCTACTTGCTTCCTCTATCTTCCGCTTAGTTTCTTCATTCCATTCTTCTAATCTCTCGATTATATGGTAAATGATTTCTCCTTCAAGTAATTTTACTGCCGAATCCTCAGCTCTCAATACTTCTCCAATTTCATTTACTGCAGAAGTAGAGAATGCAAGAATTATTCGATGCAATGGGTCTTTTGCATTTTGCGCTGTTAATAAGTCGCGCTTGTTAACTTGGCCAATTGTGGCAAGGCGTATGGGCACATCCAACTTTTTCAACTCAAATGCCAGTGCTTCTAGTCCACCCAATGTATCGGATTTTAGCACAACACCTTCTTCATCCGTCTCAAAGGAAATTTTCACCTCTTCCCATGCTAATGCTTCAGCATTGGTTAATTCTTCATCGCTATTAGAAAGCCTCAAAGAAGTACCAGCAAGAACATTTTCAAGTCCTGGTCCACTAATTTTGACACCTGATGCCGCTTTGACAAAATCGACACTATCCCAGCGGTCTCCAGCATCTCTCATTTCTGACATGCCACGAGGTTGGAACATCCCTTTGATGTGAGTTTGAAAGGGGCCATCTTGGGAAACTAAGGTAATTCTATCTCCTTTTTTCAACTCACCTCGATAAAGGATGACATCGATTGTCTTGCCTAGCCCTCGTTCATCCTTCATTTCAAGGACGGTACCTTCTGCTGGACCAAGAGTATCTCTGAGTCTATCTTCGAGGAACCTTTCTGCTAAACCAATGGATATCGCCAATAGGTCTTGTAGGCCTTCTCCTTCTTTGGCTGAACATGGAACGACTGCTACTGATTTAGTGAAATCACGCAGCTGATCATAACGTTCGATGTTGAATCCATGTTCGGAAAACTGCCCGAGCAATTTCCACCATTTTTCTTCAAAATATCCTTGAACATCGGGTCGCTGGTCAGCAAATGATTCGGTGAAACTGCGTCCACGTTCACACATCCATCCATGAAGACGGTCAATTTTATTTGCTGCAACTACGAATGGAGTTTTTTGTTTACGGAGAATATTCAAAGATTCAATGGTTTGAGGTTGTAAACCCTCTATCAAGTCAACCACAAGAATTGCAATATCTGCTAATGCTCCACCCCGGTTTCTCAGGCTAGTGAATGAATGGTGGCCCGGAGTATCGATAAATAAGAGCCCGGGTGACTTGAATTTACGTCCGCCCAACATTTCTTTACACGCTTCATTGAGCAGGTCTGCAGGAACTTCAGTGGCCCCAATATGTTGAGTTATTCCACCGGCTTCTCTTGCCCTTACACTGGCTTGGCGGTCCATCCCAAGAGAACGGACATAATCGAGAATACTGGTTTTACCATGGTCTACATGACCAAGAACACTCACGATTGGTTGACGGTTATCGCCGAGAAGTGGACTATCAGTCGCTTCTGCGACTTCTTCTCCATTCTCAGTTTCACTCATATAGCCCACCAACTAGTGGAATTCAGGATTCGTAAACCCATTTTTGACTGTCACAGGACCAGTCCATGGTGCCATCAGGGAACCATAAGTTGAGTTCAAACTCTGCGGTTTCTTCTGCATCACTGCCATGAATCATATTGAACCCCATATCCATTCCAAAATCACCACGAATAGTTCCAGGTGCAGCATCTCTTCCATTGGTTGGACCGATTAGGCCTCGTGCCACCTTAATTGCCTCTACTCCCCTCCATGCCATGCAAACTACAGGTCCGCTGGTTACGAATTTGATTAGTCCTTCAAAGAATGGTCGCTCGCTATGAACTGCGTAATGGGCGCGGGCGATTTCTTCACTTGGAACAACCCCCTTCAATCCAACTAATTGGAGACCTTTTGCCTCAAAACGGCCAATGATTTCTCCAACTAATCCTCTTTGTACTCCATCCGGTTTTACCATAACGTATGTGGTCTGCATGCTACTCACTGAGCCGCCCGTGCGGACTACCCTTCATGAAGGATACCCCTAGAATTGAATGAAGTGCATCTCTGAAATAAGAGATAATCAGTGTAAACGAGCCACGTTAACCAATTATTAGTTCACCGAACGCCGCCACGCACATAATGGCGTGTCCACTTGACACGGCGTGGATTACGTTTCAAGTTGAGGGCGTTTTTACGAGCCTTACTGTTTTTGAACCACATAACTGTACCATCACGCTTGATGAACATTAGACCAGTTCCTGGTTCAATCTCCTCACCAGAGAAGGTGCAGATTCTACGCTCAGGCATATTCTTCACCTCACATTCAACTTGCGGGCTTCACGGCCAGTATCTCGGAGCATCAAAATATCTCCAATTCGAATTGGCCCCACAACGTTGCGGGTGATAATACGCCCAATATCACGGGGGTTTGGTGCATCGTTAACACGGACTTTGACCTGAGTTGCTTCTCCAGTCATTCCAGTACGGCCGACAATTTCGACAACTTCTGCTGGCCATCCATTGACCTCATCACTCATCTAAATCTCTCCAGTATTCACTCTGTGAGTTTTGAAATCTGATCGACGATGCTGTTGAAATTCGCTTGACCGGCTTTTCCGATATCCATCAAAGCCAAAGATGCAGTTTTGACGCCTTTTGGCATTCCCGCTTCTTTTGCTAGGAATTCTTGACTTGGTACATATCCGTATGGGATATTTTTCTCATCGCAAATCATTGGGATGTGAGCAAGTAATTCTGGTGGGTTAACGTCTTCTGCAAGCACGATGAACTTGGCATTACCACGTTCGCAGGCCTTAGTGACCTCGTTGCTTCCTTTCTTTACTGCTCCATTCTTTGCTGCTGTCTGAACCAGTTCATAAACTGCATCAGCCAGGTCGGCGGGTGTTTCAAATCGTATGTGTACACTCATTGGAATCTCTCCATTTCCTCATGTAAGGCAGCGCTGCGCACAGCATCGGGGGTTTAAACCCAACGGAACATAATCAACCTTCTCGCGATTAAAAACAACTCCACAATGAGCCGCAGTGCCCCGTTAATGCGATTTTCATATTCAAAGGCCAAGCATTTCCCGGACTCCTCTCGCGAGGGCTTTTCCACCTGATATCACAGATCTTGGATTAGCCAAGGAATTAGTTGCATGAACTCCATCTACATGCTGATCTAAGCGTGAAATAGCCCCACCAGTAAACAAACCATGAGTACAGGCTGCATGGACTTCTATTGCTCCTTGAGTATGTAATGCATCGCTGGCTTTACAAATGGTGCCCCCTGTTGAAATCATGTCGTCAACAATTGCTACAATCGCCCCTTCCACATCGAGGTCCTTGGCTTTGTGAACAATATTATGGGCATCAATCCTAGTTTTTTCCAAGTATGAAAACTTACAGCCTATTGCTTTGGCAACAGAAGAGGCCCTTTCTATTGCGCCTTTATCGGGGCTCAGAATAAAATCAGGTTTGACAACCTCTTGAAGATGTGCAGCCAACTCAGGCATAGCCGAAACAAATGATACGGGTACTGAAAGGCCCTCAAGTGCCACTGGTGCATGAAGGTCGAGGACAATTATTCCATCGCAATGATTTGCGAAAACCCTTCCGAGAGCCTTTGCTGAGATTGCCTCACCTTTTTGAAAGCGCTTATCTTGACGCGAATAACCGAAGTAAGGGATTGCAAGATAGATTCCTGGGCCGACATCTTCCCCTGATTCTTCTCCACCCTTTAGGCTATCAAGTCGGCCCGCCCTAACATCTGCTATCGCTTCGAGGGATAACAAGGTCTCAACAATTCCTGAATCAGGAAAGGTATTGGATACAACGACTACTTCCTGATTTCTTAATGAGTCAATAGATGCCTCTGGAATCCTCACATAGCCTTCAGTATCAGGGAATCTACGAGATTCAATCTGCACGTGTTGCCAATCTAACTCTTTTGCTAAGTCTTTAGCAAGACCCTTTGCACTCGAACCAGAGACTACAGGCATCGGCTTCCCTCATATGGTCGGCATGGACTACGCCTCAAGGTTGTTGCGAATGAAACAGCACATCAAAAATCTCAAGAATATATAACTTCTAACGCTAAAATCAATTACAATCTAGGTTGGCTAGAAATATTCTCATTCGCCACGTTAACATAATTCAGAATCAAAGTGGGCGAGGCAGGATTTGAACCTGCGACCTCCCGGTTATCAGCCGGGTGCTCCAACCAACCTAAGCTACCCGCCCTTCGGGATTTCGGGCGACCTGACTCGCAGTCATAATCATGACGGTCTGCCCAAATCACTGAGCAATGCTATTGAATTCACTCTGAACCAAATTCTGGGTCGTTGATTTGAATGAATGAAGGAAGTTGTAGAGTTTTATCAAATGTACGTGATAATACAACTTCATCTAATCTTTCACGAGTTCTTGATAATGCGGTGATCGGCACTCTCAAGGTTGGCTCTACGCCATATTGTCTCTGGATTCCAGAACGAACTTTCACAACAACACCGCGATAGGTGCGCTTTACTTTTACTAATTTTGTTATAACTCCGATTTCCATTCCCTGGTTATCTAGCAATGCTCTATCCATCATTTCATCAGGTGCGTATAATTTTTCGTCAATTCTGACAGTATTTCTCCACCTTCTTTGTAATTCACGCATGGACTTACTTAGCTTGACACTTCCATCTGCTTTGATGCTGTGTACAAGTTCCTTTGCTAGTGGTGCAAGTTCTGCAGGCTTTCTCATGTATTCTTCAGCGATATTAGGTTCCACCTGAATGCGCATCGATTGAACTCGCGCTTCATTCGGGTGGTGTCTCTCACCTACAATCACTCCAACTTTCGTTTGATTCACGTATACCTCCCTCTGGAGGAGGTCCTGAATCGAATAGTCTCCTTTCATCATTATTTTCCCATCCTTTTTTCTTCAACCTTTTCTGGTCTGTCATCGGCTACTCCGACTCGGTATATGAACTATCGGTAATCTATAGGAACAGGTATGCAATTGCAGTATGTTATCCAAAAAGTCATCTTCCAATATAAAATCATAAAATTCAAAACCAATTTACCATTGGCGTATAATCCTAAAAGCAATTAGAATATAGCGTCTTCCATACCTCTATCTTTCAATTGATTAGATAATGATGTTAGCATTTTTATTAGTCCTAGTGCCCATAATCAACGTTAAGTTAATTGAAATTACTGAAAAACAAGTGCTAATTGAGAATACTTATTTTGTAAGCATTATGTGAGAATAACTAATTGGAATAATTGAAAAACCAATTAGATAAAGAATAATTCCAAGTAAAGTAATTTATACGTCTTTCTAAGGGTTGAAACCTTGATAACTAAGAACGAGCATTCGATACTTCATGAGCGCTGAAGATTTGCACCCGAACCCACCTTGGAAAGACATAGAATGGCTCGAAAGTAAGGATGCCAGAGTCATTAGAATGATGGCAGAATTCGTGGCTCCAGAAACTCAACTCCTCAACAAAGGGTTCACTGATACGGTTGTTTTCTTTGGTTCAGCAAGGACTTCATTGAGTGAACCTGATTGTCTCGCAGCAACTGAAATAGCACGACGATTGAGTGAATGGGCAATCACTCCAAGAGCGGAAGGAGGAGGGGCTAGAGATGATGGTTCGCAAAGATTCCATGTCTGTACTGGTGCAGGACCTGGGATTATGGAGGCATCGAATAAAGGCGCCTATGAAGCAGAAGCCGAGAACATTGGACTTGGAATAGAATTGCCATTTGAGCCAGGAATCAATAAATGGATTAGTCCAAACCTTGGGTTTCAATTCAAATATTTCGCGATGCGTAAATTTTGGTTCGTTTATCCTGCTAAAGCAATCCTTGTTTTTCCAGGAGGCTTTGGAACATTGGATGAACTATTCGAAGTTTTGACTTTGATTCAGACTGGAAAAATTTCCAAAAAACTTCCCATCATCCTTTGGAATACAGAAAACTGGAAGCGCTTAATCGATTGGGATTTATTGATTGAGACTGGAATGATCAGTCCAAAAGATATGAATTTACTACATTTCTCTAGTGATGTTGATGAGGTAGTTTCTCTTCTATTAGAGCATCTTGGCTCATTGCCAGAAGTAGTTCCAAGAGCCCCTTGATAGCCAATAGTAAATTGAATAGCACTTGTCCGGTTATTTGATGGCGAAGGTTCAGGTGTTGGCAACCAACCAACCTCTAGCCGATGAATTCATTCAACTTCTCAAGCAAGATGGGCATTCTATTGTAGAAAAATTTGCTGAAGATGTAGACCATATTGTTTCGTTTTCAGTCCCGGTAGATGAAAAAAGCGAGGCGATAGTGGTAATTCCTCCCTCGTCGGATTTGATTGGAAATAGGTGTACCATAGTTGTCCATGATTTAGTTCAATGTGGGATGGAGGAATGGTCTGACCTGCCATTCCAAGAATGGTTTAATTCTAGATGCCAGCATCCTCCTGTACATCATTCAGTTCATTATTGGTTATCTTGGAGAGATACTCTCTCTGCTTTGATGGGAATAGTGTTCTCGAAAAATCCCCTTCCAAAGAAATTAGATATTTGTGGAAGAAGGGGCATGTGTATATTAGAAACATTTGAGGAATTCAAGATACTGTATCAAAGAACGATGAGAGTTTTGGATTCAGGCATGGATGTTCAAGATTTAGAGAAAAAGACTAGCGCTTCATTCCCAATAATTGCAAGAAGTAGTAGACCGAACTTAAATCCCCTTCATGAATCACTTTTAGCAGCAGGTAGGGATGATGGTTGGCGACCAGCCTACGGAATAGGGGTTATTTTGATGGAATGGTTGGCCGGAAAACTGGAAGCACAGGAAGGCGTGCTTTGAAGAACCTCCGTCACTCGGATGTATTGATGACCGACCTTCTCAAGGCGCGGGACAAGTATGGCAGAAACGCCAGCCCAGTTCTTTCTAAAGAATGCAAGAACTTCATGATTGATATCGATGGCACTATCTGCGATGATGTACCAAATGAAGAACCTGAAAGAATGGTAGATATAAAAGCCTACGATGGAGCAGTTGAAACTATCAATAAATGGTACGATGAAGGGCATATCATCACATTTTTCACAAGCCGAACCGAAGCACACCGTGAAGTCACAGAAACTTGGTTAGCAATGCGTGGATTCAGATATCATGGTATTCTATTTGGCAAACCTAGAGGGGGAAACTACCACTGGATAGACAATCATACCGTAAGGGCAACGACATTTCACGACAATTTCACTGACTTAGTAAAGAAGGTAAAACAAATTGAAGTGTTTCCAGATGAGCCCGAAGTTTGAGTTAGCCAAAAATGTCTGCTCCAAGAATTGGAAGCAATACGCTGGCATCACCTTCAACACAAATGTGAGGGGCTTCCGGCTTCATTTTACCCCAAGATATTGCTTCTCGTAATCGAGCCCCTGATAGACTTCCGTCATGTTCAGGTGCAGTGGTAATGTAAACTGCCGAATCTAGGCCTTCACGATATTGATTCCACCAAATCACGTGATGTTTAGAAATCCCTCCACCGATCATCAAAGCATTTGAGATTTCCACATCCCATGTTAGGTCTGAAAGAATTTGTTCATCTGCGAGAGTATCAATATGGAAATCCCGATACTTTTGTCTGAACATGAATAGTTGAGCCCCAATACTTCCATCTGTTATTCCTGAAATTACTACTGGAATCTTATGTTTGGCTGCCCAATAAATAATCGAATCCTCTGTTCCAATCCTTTTTCCTAATTCCCAAACTAAGTTTATACTTCCGAAACCCAACCAGAGTTCGGCCCCTGTTTTCCCAGTTTCAGCTATTCTATCTCTCCTAATATCTTCAAGAATAGGCATTACCATCGCCTCAATTATTTCACCATATGATTGGTTAGGCACCACTACGTTGCCAAGGCGCATCAATCCAACTTCGGCTAATTCGATATCGTCTAATTCAAATGACCCGTGATAATAATGCCTGTAGGCTCTTGCAATATCGTGGTCAAGCATTCCACAGGTTGTTGAAACAACATTGAACATATGTCTTTTCAGTGATTCGACAAAGAATCCTCTCGTTCCTGTTGCACAAAGGCATGCTGGGAAAGATAACCAGTTGAGAATTTTGGAAGAATCATAGTTTTTTACATCAATTTGAGATTGCATATCCTTCAGCATATCTCTTGCTTTTGCTAACTTTGTTGCTGTGAACCCCCCTGCTTCAGCCATTTGATCAAGTAGTTTCTTTGTCGAGCCGCCTTTGGTGAAGTCGTAGTCCACAACAACTTTGTTGAATGACTCAGGGTCTAATGCCATGTGCTGCGCGACCTGAGTTTCACTGATGAATGCTACCTAAAGGTCGGCTTCTAATTCAAAGATTCTATCTCTCAAGGCTGCAGCCTTCTCGAAATCTAGCATTTGTGCAGCTTCTTCCATGGAAGTTTGCAATTTTTTCAGAAGTTTTAGGCTGTCTTTATTTTCCAATTGAAAATCTGTTAAACCAATTGGGTCATCAATTGGCTGAGAGAGTCTATTTACAACATCATTAGAAGATGCCCAAGCGCCTGCACCATACTCTACTTTGATTGAAGGTTCTCGACCTCCTTTGGGTGAGACCAACCTTTTACCACCAGCTCTACCTTTTCCGGATGTACCAGATATCAAGTCATCTATTTCTGAAGACATATTTGGCAACGGCTTGACTATTGTTTGAGGAGTGATATTATTTTCCAAATTATTTTGAATTTGTTTTTCACGCCTGTTAATAGTTTGTTCTATCGCTGCTCGCATTGCTGGACTTATACTATCGGCATAGAGAATAACTTGGCCCGAAGAGTTTCTTGAAGCCCTACCCATAGTCTGCAACAAACTTCTTTCATTTCGAAGGAAACCTTGTCTATCTGCATCAAATATCACAACAAGGCTAACTTCCGGAATATCGAGCCCTTCTCGCAATAAATTGATTCCAACAATCACATCGATATGTCCAATCCGTAATGCTTTGATGATTTCAGTTCTTTCAATAGTATCTATTTCACTATGAAGGTGATGAGCCTTAACACCCATTCGATTGAGATATTCGGCAACTTCTTCAGCAAATTTGATTGTCAAAACTGTGACTAGCACTCTTTCATTTTCTTTCACCCTGTGGTTAATTTCTGAAAGCAAATCTTGAATTTGACCTTCAGTAGGTCGGACTTCTATTTCCGGATCAAGAAGGCCAGTAGGTCTAATTTCCATACGAGGGATTCCGTCGATTAGACTCAGCATTGTGTGCATACTTTCTGCCTGAGGATGTTTCTTTGGTAATTCTGCTTCAATACTGCCTCCACCCCCAGGTGTGTGTTTTAGGCCTATCAATACATCTTGTCCGGTTACTTCACAGAGGTGGCGTAACTCTCTTTCTCCCGGGGTTGCAGAAACATAGAGGATTTGAGGAGTGAGTTGTTGGAATTCTTGAATTTTCAGGGGCCGATTATCTGCTGCACTGGGAAGGCGAAAGCCATGCTCGATTAGATTGTCTTTGCGCGATTTATCTCCTGCATACATACCTGATGTTTGAGGAAGAGTAACATGGCTTTCATCCATAATGACTAGGAATTTATCTGCTTGCTTATGAAATTGTTTAGCACAAGCCGCCATGAAATCAATCAGGCAGAAAGGTCGTTCCCCAGTTTCTCTGCCATCGAAATGCATGCTGTAATTTTCAACTGCCGGACAATAGCCAATTTCTCTGAGTAATTCTAGGTCATATCGAGTTCTTTGTTCTAGACGGTGGGCCTCAAGTTCTTTCCCCTCTGCTTTGAATGAAGCGACACAAATATCCATTTCCTCTTCGATTCCCCGCATGGCAGCATCATAGCGTTCCTTGCTAGTCATGAAGAATTGCTTAGGATGAATCCAAGCCTCTGATAGTTCATCTATGATTTCCCAAGAAACTGGGTCGCAAACTTGTATTGCGGTAACTCCCTCAAAGTCGAAGCGAATTCGTAGTGGATCATCTCTACTAGGCATCCAAACATCTAGCAATTCACCTCGTAGCCTAACTTCTCCACGACTAAGTTCGCTTGTAGTTCGAACATATTGTAATTCAATTAATTCCTTGAGCAAATCCATTGGTTCTATGCTTTGAGCAACATGGCAACGACAATGGTGTGAGAGAAACGTTTCTGGGGAATTTAATCCGTAAATACATGAAACGCTAGAAACCACAATTACATCAGGTCGAGTTACTAGACTGGCTACAGTTGCAAACCTTTCTTGTTCAATACGTTCATTGATAGAGAGCTCTTTATCGATGAATAAATCGCGTTTTGGGAGATATGCTTCTGGTTGGTAATAATCATAATGGCTAACAAAGTATTCAACAGCATTTGTCGGGAAAAGTAAACTGAACTCATGATGTAATTGCCTTGCAAGCGTCTTGTTATGACTCATTACCAAAGTAGGAATGTTCAGTCTTTCGATAAGGTGTGCCATAGCGAATGTCTTACCTGAACCTGTCACCCCAAGTAATACACATCTCTCTTGACCATTTTCCAATTGAATCAACAATTCTTCAATTGCATTTTCTTGGTCTCCGGCAGTTTCAAAGTCAGTATCTAGTACAAACTTCGCAATGTTTGGATCAAGGTACTCTTTAGCAGCCCCTTCCAAGGCTTTGGAAATGTCGAATGGGTCGGGCTTATTCATTTGGTTGCCACCTATTTCAGAAAAGGTATTGCCCACCATTGACGTGGATAATCGCAGCAGTCACATATGCCGAATCTTCTGATGCAAGGAAGGATGCCACTCCAGCGATATCTTTTGGTGTGCCAATTCTTTTCATTGGCACTGATTCCTCGCGCGCTCTTCTTTTCTCTTCGCTATCACCTGCAAGAATTGCGGTATCGATAGCCCCCGGGGCGATGACATTCACTCTCTTGCCCTCTGGAGCATAAGTCTGTGCTAGACTTCGAGCCCAAGCATGGAGAGCGCCTTTACTTGCCGAATAGTCAGCACCATGAGGCGACCCCCTAATGCCCAATTGGCTGCCAATAACAATCATTCTCGCCTTTTCTGTTAGTAGTGGAGCCAATGCTTTCCAAACAAGAAAGGCGCCTCCAAAATTAACATTCATAGTTTGTTGTAAGTCCTCAATTTCTAATTCATCGGCTTTAGTTCTGCGATATTGACCATGGTTCAAAACTAGTACATCAACACCATCTTTCACCCAAGGGTGATCTGCAAGTAATGCCACTTCTCTAGAATCACTGCAATCTACTTTGAAGGCGAACCCATCTGAGCCGGCTTCAACAATCTCTTCGACTACTTGCTCTGCAGGAGTTGATGACGTATGATAGGTGAGAAGAACACGATATCCATCTTTAGCCAGCCTTTTGGAAATGGCTGCACCTATTCCTCTACCGCCACCGGTTACCACTGCAAGAGGTGCTTCCATGACTATCCCATCAAGTCGTATGGCTTATTGCTTTAGGAATTGTCCTAGATTAGGAGGCATCCAACCTTCAGGTTTCAGAACCTTCCCATCTTCTCTACGTAATACTCTTCCATCGACTAATTTTGCCATGTTGGAGCGATGCACTTCGTCAAATGATGCATCGAAAATATCTTGCATCCCGTGATTGATAATAGTGCCAGCGAGAATATATCCAATATCTGCAAGTGCATCGAGTACTTCTACCAAATTACCAGCACGTGCGGCCTCTGCATATTCTTGGACTTCTTCTTCAAGCAATTTGATTCGCAACTCAATTAGTTCTTGAGAACCGAGCCCTGGCTCATCGCGCTTGGGGATTTCGAAGGCTTCATTGAATTCAAGTAAGGACTTGACTATTGGGTTCATGTGCAGTTGGCATCCCTGAAGGCTCATCAAATTTGCATCTCGAGTATTAGACCTAGAAGCAGTAGCCAACCAGTTGAAACGCTGGTTCTGTAGAGTCTTGTTTGGAAGGCTTTCATATCCTCCTTCTTTGAAGTGAAGACAAAGATATTCATCACCGCCATAATAATACAGGCTGCGGTCCAAAACCATCCATCTTGTGAAATAATGAGAATAATCATCCAACTAACGGTTAGGAGTACAGCTGCCCTGACCGTAGTTTCAACACCAAAACGAGATGAGAAGGAATGGATACCATTTGCCAAATCACTCTCAATATCCATGATTGAATAACCAAAGTCGAAAGCGGTTATCCATAGCATTACACCGATTGAAAGGAAGAGGACTTCAGGTAGCCAATACAATTCTGTGATTGCACTCCAACCCGATTCACTTCCTACAATGCCTAACCAAGCCCCTGCAGGTGCAAGTCCAAGGCAGACTCCTAGCCATAAGTGGCAGGCCCATGTTTTTCGTTTCAAGAATGGATAAACAAGGAATGCTAAAACTGGAACCCATGCTAATTGTAAGGCAACAATATTGAGTTTCCACGCCCCGAAAATTAGCATGGCAAGGAAAATCGCAGAGAGAGCTAATGCCGTGTTCACCGACATTGTTCCAGAGGCTAAATGCCGCTGGGCGGTGCGAGGATTTGCAGCATCAACTTCTTTGTCAATTATTCTATTCAATGCCATGGCCAACCCTCTAGCCCCAATAGCGGCGATTAATATCCAAAACAATTGAAGGGGGGTTGCTCCAACGGCAAAGAACGCTCCAATGAAAACAAACGGAAGACTGAACAAAGTATGTTCTATTTTGATAAATTCGAGAATTTCTTTTACTCCCAAGGCCAACCCTCCTGTTTGGCCATGGCATCTATTTTGGCAATAACTTTCGGATCGTGTAAGGTAATAGCAGGCCAAGGCCGAATGGGAATTTCACCATTTCTAGGAATTGGAGCCGTAGCATCCCAGGATATTCTCTTATTATTATCATCAAAGTGAAGATCACGGCTAACTTCGAACCTACAGAATAGTTGCCAGAGCAATTTTCTTCTGCAACCTTTGGCATTCAAATCAAGCTCATTATCTGTAATAAAGAGCCACCTTAGTTCATCACTACCCTCTAATTGCCATATTCGTTTTGTCAATTGTAAAATATGCTCAGAATGAGCCTCAGAACTTTGTTGATTTATTTGAGTAACAGTTTGCTCTGGTTTAGGTCCAGCCTCGATACTAGTTGTTATGACAAGAATTGAGGGTCTCAACATCCTTGCTTGTTCAACCCCTTCAACAGTTGCTGCCAATTTCGCAAATTCCAAACCGGGCCCATCTGCTAACTGCATTCCATGAAGCGGATCACCTAATGCAGGAATAGAAGCATCGATGAGCAGTTTACCGTGAACATTTTCCCATGGTGCAGCATGTGCCAATTGGTCTGCAACCATGCCATCAAGAATTACCAAATCATGGGCGGGGTCGACATTTCGGTCTAAAACATCGAGTAGTGCATCAAGGTCCTTGACCGTGTGTTCAGCATCACAGGCAACGATTGTTTTGAGGAACATCATTTGCCCCGCACCCAGCAATCCAAGTGCAGTTTTTCGTGCCTGTCTCGGATAGCGTTGCTTCGATGCAACAATTGCGAGATTATGAAACCCGGTTTCCAATGGCAAGAATAAATCAATAACATCTCGATGTTGGAAATTTAATACGGGCAAGAACGCATCACCAATCGCTTCGCCAAGATAACCATCTTCCATTGGTGGCAGACCCACGATTGTTGCAGGTAACATTGCATTCTTACGATGGGTGATAGCAGTAATATGTAGAACAGGAAATTGCCCTTCTAAAGAATAATGCCCAAAGTGGTCTCCGAACGGCCCTTCTTGCCTTGTTTCTCCAGGGATTGTATAACCCTCGATGACGATGTCGGCCTCAGCTGGGACCCAGATATTTTGAGTCAATGCTTTCGTAATACGCAATCTTCGTCGAGCAAGGAAGCCAGCAAACATGTATTCTTCGAGATTATCAGGTAGTGGTGAGATTGCAGAAAAAATCAGTTCAGGTGGGCCACCAATGCAAATTGCGACTGGCATTTTTCCATCAGAATTCGCCGCATGCTCAGCGCCATGCTTGTGGAGTTGCCAATGAAGTCCAATTTCTTTTGGCCCGAACACTTGTCCACGATACATTCCAAGGTTATGTTCTTCATTCTCTGGGTTCTTGGTTACAACTAGAGGAAGTGTGATGAATCGGCCACCATCTCCAGGCCAAGTTTTTGGAATCGGAAGTTTAGTTGCATCAGGATTTTCCATTCTTACTCGTTGACATGCACCTCTTCTCACTTTTTTTGGTGCAAGTGATATTGCATCTTTCAACAGAGGTAAGCCTTTCCAAGGCCTCTTGCTAATCTTGGAGATATCTGGCTTCATTAGTCGAACGAGGCGCTGACCAATTTCACTAGGAATAGTTACTCCAAGCGCATCAGTGGTACGTTTTGTTGTGCCAAATAGGTTCATTACAAGCGGAATTTCAGCAATACTTCCATCAGGTAATCTTGGATTTTCAAAAATGACTGCAGGCCCACCACACTTGACCAAGCGGTCAGCAATATATCCTGCTTCTAATTCAACATCGATTGGCTTATTAATCCGCAGCAATTCACCAGATTTCTCTAGATTATTGAGCCACTGGCTCAGGTTTTTTGCCGCCACGACCGCTGCTCATGTGCCGAGAATATCAACTCGATGCAAGGAAAACATCCCCACATTGGGTTGGGTTCATGAGTCAAAGGCCTCCACCTTTGGATAGAGGTCCTGCGATGTCTACCACCTGTGACGTACTAGTAATCGGTGCTGGACCAGGTGGGGGTTCTGCTGCTTTGCATTCAGCAAGACTGGGATTAAACGTCATTATTGCCGAGGATCACGCTGAAATCGGTACCCCTGTTCATTGTGGAGAATGTATTTCCAGCCTTGCAGTTGAGAACTTAAAACTTGATTTGCCAGAACAAGTGATAGCCCTTCGTTGCAAAGGGATTCGAGTGATTTTCCCTGATTCAGGTTCAAGACTCTTGACAGAGCCAGGATATGTGTTGGAAAAGCACCTCTTTGAGAGATGGTTGATCGCCCAAGCAGTTGATGCAGGAGCTGAATTAAGATTATCACATAAGGTAAAGTCTATTCAAAAACAATTCAATAGTGAAAACAAGTTTTCTAATTGGAAAATTGACGGAACAGGTGAGGCCTTCCCAATCGAAGCCAAGATAATATTGGATGCATCAGGGGTGTATGCACTTTGTGCAAAACTTCTCGAAATGGAGGATGAAGTAGAAGTCATCTCAGGTTTCCAATATGAGATGCATGAAGTAGAGAATGATGGCTATCTTGATTTCTATCTTTGGCCAAAGTATTCTCCTCATGGATATGTTTGGATGATTCCAAAGAAAGAAGGAAGAGCAAATGTTGGCTTGGTAACCACTGACAAAAAAGGGGCAATTCGCTATCTTGATGCATTTATCGAAGATTCTTATCTCAAAGCAAATCCCAAAACAAACCCATTATGGCGTAACCAATCTGTAAAAATCAAACCATTCGGTGGCACAATTCCCATCAGTGGTCCGAGACAGAAAACCTACGATGATGGATTAATGTTAATCGGTGATGCCGCAGGATTTACCTCTCCTCTTTTCGAAGGAGGCTCTCATCTTGCCTTGAAGTCAGGAATGTTTGCAGCTCAAGTTTCAGCCAAGGCAGTATCTGAAGGTGATGCTAGCAAAGCAAAATTGAAAATTTACCAAGATATCTGGGAAAAGGAATTCCCACCCTATGATAAAATCCTCAAAGGCAAGACTGCACTCTATGAATTAAGCGAAGAAGAGTTGTCTTTCGTGGGCCGTTGCCTTCCCAAGGAGATGTCATCTATGGGAGCCCTAACAAAACTTGGAGTGGGATTGAAAATCCTCTTTAGAAAACCACTTCTCTATTCAAGGAGAGTAATTTCCGTGCTGTTATCGTTTGGTTATAGTCGTGCCAAATATCATGGCTGGTGATGAGCATGTTCTCAAACCAACAGCGATGCGCATCTAATCGAGGGTTCTAAGGTGTGGGGTGCCAGTTTACCAATCGCCTGCCTCGCAGCATTGGCATTAGCCTTCGACCTACCTAAGAGAATTGAAGAAAAGCGTTTGACTGCACCACTACATTTTTTGCTTGCCCTCCCTTTTTTGGTTATGGCAGGCTTATTTCTCGTAGATGCCAGCAATTATCGTTTGGTTTGGGAGCATGGAGGTTCAGATTTACCATTGCGATACCGCCTTGCTGCATTGTGGGAAGGTAGAGAAGGGCCACTACTGATGTGGGCAGCCAGCATGGCCTTAGTTGGTTGGTTTACTCGTGGTAGAATGGGCAGTGAAACCGAATCTACTCGTCGATTTAGGATGTCATTCTTTCATGGATTTTCGGTATTCCTACTCTTTCTTGCTTGGAGTATGGGTGCTTTTGATGCAGCCATCAATCCTGATGCACCGAGGTCCCAGTTGAACGAATTATTGCAGACTGATCTAATGGTCATTCACCCCCCCATCATATTTCTGTACTATTCTTTTTGCATAGCAGTAGCTAGTATTGTCTTGGCTCATATTTTCGACCCTAATTCCAAATTGGATTATTTGAAAGATGGCCTGATTCATCTTGCAAGACCTGCACTGTTTGTTGGCACACTCGGCGTCGGCCTCGGAGGATTATGGGCCTATACAGTACTGGATTGGGGTGGTTATTGGGCTTGGGATCCTGTGGAAACTGCTAGTTTATTGCCTTGGTTGGCTCTTTTGGTTCTCCTCCATATGCCTCAAAGACCAGGTAAAACCGATGTAAGATGGTGGGCTTTAGCGGGATTGATGCCAGGGATTTTTGCATTAATGTCCACTTTGGTAACTCGAGCAAATGGCGTATGGGTCAGTCGCCATGCTTTCGTTGGTGATGGTAGTGGCTCCATCCCTTCAGATGTGTGGGGGCGACTGATGTTATTGAAGGGAGATATTGGAGTTGGAATTGAAGTGATGGGTTATTTGATGTTGATAATACTCTGTGCATCAACCTGGATGGCTTGGTATTTGAGACAGGAATTGAAAGAATCAACCGATTCGCCTTCAATCCCTGTAAATTTTATTACAGGATGGATTGTAATTCCACTTTCTGCAATCATCGTCTTATTGAGCCCATTCAATGAATCAGATACCGCAACGTTGCTTTGGGGTTCTATTTCGGGTATTTTCCTTTGTATTGTTGGATTTTCCCCACTGTTTTCATTATTTGAGCAACGTGAAGCATTGTTCTTACGCCTCAAAAAACCAACTAATCTTCTGATTTTATTCGGCTCTATTGTCGCTGCAATAATGAGTGGAGATTTGATTCTAGGAGCTTTGGCAACCCTTGCAGTCATGCCCTTAATTGTACAAAACCGGCCACAAGATAATGGTATTCTCCTAGGAGTGCCAATTTTATTCTGGATTTTCGCGGCGTGGGCTCAAGTCGTTGAAGTGCAGGCTGCAGCGATCGGTATGGGAGTAATACTGATTCCATGGTTATTGATTAATGAAGATGACACCAAGAGACTGGATATTAATCCATTGAAATGGTCTTTGATGGCTCCTACTACTGTTGGAGCAGCATTTATTCTCTTAACATGGTTGTTGATGTTTGCTAGTATAGATGCACCCCGTTTGGAGAGCCATGAATTACTTGGTGCTCTACTAATTGTTCCTATTGTTATGGCTTTGACAATTTATGGTTGGCGTAAAAATATGCGGCAAAATAAGCAGGTTTTCCTCCTCATGATGGTTCTTTTATTGGCATTTTTCGCTGCCGCTGTGTTCGCTGAATCATTACCCGGTGATTCTTCTGAAGTATTGTCTGGTTCATTCGTTCGTGGTCATGTTGCGTGGTTGTTATTACTTCCATTACTCATGGCAATCCCGTCTATTGCCAGAGAATTAGCACTTTCCATTTCATCACTGAAGAAGAAAATTGCCAAGCGAGGGAGAAAGGGTTCGTCGAATAAATGGCGTACTGCCGGGGCTCATATGGTACACCTTGGTTTGTTGCTCCTCCTACTTGGTCATGTATTCACGACGACTTTGATAGATAGAGGAGATGCGAGCCATCGTCAAACCCTTGTCAAGGATGAGGCAAAAATAATCGGCGACGAGGCATTCATTTTTCGAGAAGTTATTATCATATCAGATGAAGACCCTGAATTTGACGAGAAATTCCTTGTCGGCGATGGCTACATCGGAGTAAGAATAGATATCCACGAGGTAGTTGATGGCGAAGTGGGGGATTTGATTACTACCCTTGAACCAGGAGTGTTAAGGTTCGATTCACCAAATGGCAGAACAACTGCACGCAGCGAGGTCTCTAGGCATTCACGATTGCACGGTGACTTAGTTGTAATATTTGATTCAAGTCAGGCAAGTGGCCTAATGAGCGCCTCTTTCATGGCTCAATTAGACGATGTTGATTCGGTTAGAGTTACAATTCAAGACCTAAATGGAAGTCATTTTGTCTGGCTTGGTTGGAGTATGATGTTGCTTGGATTACTGGCTGGTTCAGCAACGTGGCAACAAAGGAAGCACGATGAAGAGGAATAAAATACAGACCCAATTTGCATTTTTCCATAGTTTCATCTTTGCCGTTCCACTTATCAATGAAGGTTCGGTCGCCGGCTCGCCCCAGTAGGGGAGGATGTGCCTGAAATGGATAACGGAACAATCATTCACGTAGACTATGAGCTGTATAACGCTGAAAATGGTGATTTGCTTGAGACCACTCTCGAGTCAATTGCCAAAGAACAGGAAATGCACCAAGAAGGTCGAACCTACGCACCTCTAATCACGGTAGTTGGCGCAGGGCAACTCATCGAGGGATTCGAAGAAAGCCTAATGGAAGCCAAGGTTGGCAAGGAATACGATATTGTAATCGACCCAAGCAAGGCATATGGTGACAAAGATACCAGTCTTATCGAGACTATCAATCAAGACAAATTAATGCGCGCAGTTCAAGACCCAAAAAGCCTCTACATCGGTGCTTCAGTTGAGATTGGTGGCCGCAATGGAACTCTAACATTGGCAGCAGCAGGTCGATACCGTGTTGATTTCAACCATCCTTTGGCTGGACGAAGCCTTCGCTACAAGTATACAATCGTCAAGGTCATCGAAGATCGTGCCGAAAAGATTGCAGCTCTCCTAAAGTCCAACACTGGACACGATGATTTCGAAGTAGAGTTTGAGGGCGATGATGTTTCAATCACTGTACCACAGGCCATGCTCTTCGATACCAATGCTGCAATGATGAAGTTCAGAGTAGTTTCAGTTCTTCGCGATGCCACAGATGTGGCAAAGGTTTCCTTCGTAGAAGTTCACGAAGCTCGTGTTGCTGCAGCAGAAGAAGATGAGCACGAGCACGATTGCGAAGACCCTGATTGCGGCCATGAGAGCCACTCTCACGGCGAAGAAGAGTGATTTAAATCACCTTCATTGGAACCATAATGCCGATAAGGCATATTGCCACCTTCTTCACCTGCCGGAGTGACCGAGATGACTGAAGACGACTTGAGTGAGCCCTCCGAGGAGGAAGCAGCAGTCGTCAAGCCCTCTCAAGATTGGCCTACTCCTCTTCCAGATGAGCAGTACAGTACATTCGAATTATGGGCAACACGGGCTTTATTGGCAGTTCTTGGAATTTTATTCCTAGGGTCAATTCTAATCCCATCTGTATTCTGGGATGGTTTCCTCGCTCCAATGGTTTGGAATCCAGTGATCAAAGATGCCGAACAAGGAGATTCAGGATATAATTCAATCAATACAATATTGTTTACTGTAGTATTATTGCTATTCGTAGTTGCTCTTTCTGCTCGCTTCCGAAAAATGGGATTACCTGCTGATTCGAGGACGATTTTAGCATTTCTTCCATGGGTTGTCATGGCATCAGTAGTTAGGGTTCTGGAGGATTCAGAGTTATTTCCTTCATCCTATCAAGTAATTTTTATTTCACCCATCATTCATTTTCATCTCGCTGCATGGGTTGTACTCGTTGCATGCCTTGGTCATTGGGCTGACCGTAAGAATGGCGAGCATTTTCTTTCTGAAGTAGCCATTAAAGGAAGGCATCGTATGGTTGCAATAAGCATCCTATTGCTGATGTGGATTGTCATGTACGCAGGTGCTTTCTCAAATAATCCGGATGTGGGCCCATTGTGGACCATTCCTGGTTTTATGGTATCAATCATCATCGCTTGTTGGTTAGCTGGAGATACCGCTGCTGAGTGGAGTGGAATTGAACGTTCACTATTCAGTATTGGCTGGGGCGCAGTGGTGATGGGATTGGCATTTTGGATACAATTCAGCCATTATCCTTGGCATTCAGCCAGCGATAATCCGGTTTGGCCGGTTTTGATAATTCTTGGTATTCCAACTTTGATTTGTTGGCAAATGTACCGATGGGGAAGTCCAGCAAGAATGAAGATGGTCGCCTGCGGATATGAACCGGGGATACTACCAGAGGGAATTAGCCTAGATGAATGGGAAAAAGGAGAGCCTGAAATCAAAGAAGAGTACGAGGCTGATGTTCGTTGGGCCTTATTGGCTGACCCCTTGGTATTGGCTTTCACCTTTGGACAATTATGCGACGGCTTAGCAACTTGGGTAGGCATTGACTTCTTTGGCTATTCCGAGAAGCATGTCGTTAGTTCTCAAATCATTGAATGGGGTCAAGAAATTACAGGTAGTATCGGCGCGTGGCTATTTTTCTTGGTTAAGGCAGCATTGACTGGACTGCTGATTTGGGTATTTACCCAAGTTAGAGTTGAACACCGTCAGCGTCATCTTAGAGTGCTCATTGTGTTGGCTCTATTGGTGGTAGGACTGGCTCCTGGATTACGCGACCTTGGACGCTTGATGCTCGGTGTCTGACCATATGCTTGAAGGCCGGCTCACTTCTCGTCACTGTTGGAGGGGGATGATTTGGATAGGATATCAAGCCGCGTCAATCGCTCAGACCCTGATTTTAATGCTCGAAAAGAACACAACCTATCTCTTCTCAAGGAGCTGTCATCAAAGCACGATGAAGCACGTGCAGGGGGAGGTGGCAAGTATGAGGCAAGGCATCGGAGCCGAGGTAAGTTTCTAGCAAGGGAGAGAATTGAGAGAATCATCGACCCGGGAACTTCTTTCCTTGAATTATCACCACTTGCTGCCAATGGCATGTACGATGGCCGTGCCCATAGTGCTGGAGTAGTTACTGGGATTGGTTTGGTACATGGCCGAGAATGCATGTTTGTAGCAAATGATGCAACTATCAAGGGCGGCTCTTATTACCCCATTACAGTCAAGAAGCATATTCGAGCTCAGGAAATAGCCGACGAAAACCACCTCCCATGTTTGTATTTGGTTGATTCAGGAGGGGCTTTCCTGCCATTGCAAGATGAAGTCTTCCCCGACAAGGGCCACTTTGGTCGAATCTTCCGCAATCAAGCGATGATGAGTGGCAAGGGCATTCCACAAGTTGCTGCAGTATTGGGTTCCTGTACTGCAGGAGGGGCTTATGTTCCAGCGATGTCAGATGAATCGATTATTGTCAAGGGCAATGGAACGATATTCTTGGCGGGGCCTCCTTTGGTCAAGGCTGCAACTGGAGAAGTTGTTTCTGCTGAAGATTTAGGTGGGGCAGAAGTACATACCGTTGAGTCAGGAGTTGCCGACCATTATGCAGAGGATGAACCAGAGGCATTACGCATGGTTCGAAATATTGTTGAAAACTTCAATCCCTCGAAGAAAACAGAATTAGACCGAAATGCGCCAGAGGAGCCGGCTCACGATGTCGAGGATTTAATGGGGATTATTCCGCAGGATAATCGCACCCCCTATGATGTAAGAGAGGTTATTGCCCGAGTTGTTGACGGTTCAAGGTTCCATGAATTCAAGGCAAGATATGGTACAACTTTGGTTTGTGGTTTTGCCAGAATTCATGGCCATCCAGTTGGTATACTTGCTAATAATGGAATATTATTCAGTGAATCCAGCCTCAAGGGGGCACACTTTGTGGAACTCTGCGGTAAGAGGGGAATTCCCTTGGTTTTCCTTCAGAATATTATGGGCTTCATGGTCGGTAGAAAGTACGAGGCCGGCGGCATCGCCAAGGATGGTGCAAAACTGGTCACCGCCGTATCATGTGTTCCGGTTCCAAAATTCACAGTAATCATTGGCGGCAGTCATGGCGCAGGAAATTACGGTATGTGTGGTCGAGCATTTGACCCTCGCTTTCTTTTCATGTGGCCAAATTCACGCATTTCTGTGATGGGTGGGCCACAAGCAGCGGATGTTCTGACCACGGTCAAGCAGGACCAGCGAGAACGTGAGGGCAAAGATCCGATGTTTGGTGAGGAACTTGCAACCTTCAGGGCACCAATCCTCAACAAATACGAAACCGAGGGCTCGCCCTATCATTCAACTGCTAAATTATGGGATGATGGAATCATCGACCCCAGAGATACTAGGGACATCTTGGGCTTGTGTATTGCCGCCAGCCTAAATGCTCCAATGCCAGAGCAGGATTACGGTATATTCCGAATGTGAGTTAGCAATTGAAAAAATGACAATTCTAATTGAAAGGTGATTTAATGAAGACAGTTCCAGAATATGAACTAATCAGTGTTGAAATAAATGGTCCAGTTTGCAATATTTGCCTCGATAGAGAGCAGAAATATAACGCTATGAATCAGCAAATGATTCAAGAAATCATCGAGGCGTTATCTTGGTCAGCAAAACACTCAGTTTCACAGCAAGGTGAGTTATTTGATGAGAATAATTATGAAAACCTTCGAATCATTGTTCTTTCAGCCGCTGGCAAGCATTTCTGTGCTGGTGCAGACATCAACATGATGAGGGATGCAGGTAGTAAAACTGCAGAAGAAAACCGTGAAGATTCCCGAAGATTAGATGCATTGTTCAATGGACTATGGTCTCATCCATGTTTCACTATTGGAACAGTACAGGGTGTTGCATTGGGTGGAGGTGCTGGGCTGATAGCTTGTTTAGACCATGTCATTGCTACAGATAATGTAAAAATTGCATTATCAGAAGGAAAACTGGGGATTCTCCCTGCTGTGATTGGACCCTATGTTTACCGACGAGTCGGCAGTGCATGTTTTCGTAGGTTATCAATGCAAGCCAGCAGAATTGATTCAGAAGAAGCGCTTCGAATTGGCATGATCGAACAAGTCGTTTCTTCAGCCGATGAATTCGATGATAAGGTGCAATCACTAATCAAAGAAGTATTGTCAACTGGACCAATGGCTGTTTCATTAGCGAAAGAGTTGACATTAGGGTTTGACCGTTGGCAAGAAAATGACGAGCAATTGCGAAACTGGACTTTGGATTTCACGAGTAAGATGCGAAGCGGTGCTGAAGGTCAAGAAGGGCTTTCTTCATTCCTTGATACTAGGAAACCAAATTGGCACCCTGATTCAAAGTGAGGTGGTGAAATGAGTTTGAGGTGGATGGAAGGTGGTAGCCGCCCATACACCAAGGTGCTAATCGCCAACCGAGGTGAAATCGCCTGTAGAATAATCCGTGCCTGCAGAGAATTAGGTTTGAAGTCGGTAGCAATTCATGCTGCTAATGATAGAGAATCATTATTCGTGGAAATGGCTGACCAAGCAGTAGAACTGAAAGGAGGTAGTCTTGCAGAGACTTATCTCAACATCAAACAAATCCTTGAAATCGCCGAAAACACCCAAGCCGGAGCAATCCACCCCGGCTTTGGATTTCTTTCAGAGCGTTCAGATTTTGCCAATGCAGTACAATCGGCAGGATTGGTTTGGATAGGACCATCTGCCCAAGCCATAGAATCGATGGGGGACAAAATGACTGCTCGGCGATTGATGCGAAAGGCAGGAGTTCCTATTATCCCCGGGGAGGAAATCGATGAGGTAGAGGAACAAGCAGCATTGGCTGCAATTCATGAAGCATCTCAGCGGGTTGGCTTACCTTTGATGCTCAAAGCAAGTGCTGGTGGCGGCGGCAAGGGTATGCGAATGGTCGAGGACTTTTCTGAGGTTAGGGGTGCTGCTATGGCGGCAAGGAGAGAGGCGCTATCGGCATTTGGTGATGGCAGAGTCTATGTTGAACGAATGATTACATCAACTCGACATATAGAAATTCAAATTCTTGCCGATTCATTTGGCGATGTCATCCACCTCTGTGAGAGAGAATGCAGTGTTCAACGTCGTCATCAAAAAGTCCTCGAAGAGGCTCCTAGTCCAGTGGTTTCAGAAAACTTACGAGACCAAATGGGAGCAGCAGCAGTCACTGCTGCCAAAGCCGTATCATACGAGGGTGCAGGAACAGTAGAATTCTTGGTTACTCCACATGGCACATTCCATTTCCTTGAGATGAATACCAGAATCCAAGTTGAGCATCCTATCACTGAGTGCATAACAGGAATCGACCTTGTCTGTGAGCAATTACGAATCGCTGCTGGCCTGCCATTAGGTAGGGAGCAATCCGATATTAAAGTCAATGGCCATGCAATTGAAGTTCGAATTTATGCTGAGGACGCAAATAATGGATTCCTTCCAGCAATCGGTCCATTAACGGTCTGGTCTCCTCCTACAGGTCCCGGAATTAGATTGGATTCAGGAGTTAGGCAAGGCGATGAGGTGACTCCATCATATGATCCGATGTTGGCAAAGCTCATTGTCCACGCAAGTGATAGAAAGGCTGCAATCCGTCGTATGAAGAGCGCCCTCTCTGAATTCATCATCCTCGGAACAACCACCAATATTGATTTCCTTCAAGATTTAATTTCACATCCCGCATATCGGGCTGGCAAAACCACTACAGATTTCATTGAAATAAATTGGCCAAATGGTTGGAGTAACACTCCAACTAGTTCAGAGGTAATTTTCACAGCCGCAATTGCTCAAAACAGTGGTATTCACGGTAAAATATCCAGCTCAACTGATACTCAATTTGGTGACCAAATACGCAATGACCCAATGAACCCCTTCATCAGAATCGGTAGGAGATTCCCATAGGTGAATATCATGGAATCTATCTATATCGATGCCGAGGGATTGCGTTGGGCAGTTTCAATCTCAGAAAAGGATGGCACCTTCAATATCGTTTCTATGCAACAAGAAGAACAGTCCATTGAATCAACAGTTTCGGCAACCTTGAGAAAAGGCAAAGTCATCCTCAGTGATGGACGAAAGGCTACAATAGCCAAAGTTGCTGATGATTGGTGGGTCCATCTTTCTGCAAGGACTTATCGTTTGAAGTATATCGAACCAGGTTCAAGTTCAGCAGATGAAGTAGAAGGTGGAATGACCGCACCGATGCCAGGAACCGTGCTTGAAGTCCTCGTAATCGAGGGTGACCGAGTGCAAGCAGAGCAACATCTATTGACTATGGAAGCGATGAAAATGGAACATAAAATAGTCGCATCAAAATCAGGAACCATCTCTGTAGTACACTGTTCTGAAGGTCAAAAAGTAGAACAAGGCTTTGTGCTCATCGAGTTAGATGCAACGGAGTAATGTTCATCATCAGCACAAAGACGTGAAGGTGGCATGGAGCCACTACGTGAAGTGCCGCAGAGAGTCAGCGAAAACAGTCCAAACCCAATCAATAACATGGATGAGTATCAAGACATGTACGATACAGCATTAGCAAACCTCGATACTTTTTGGCTGAATGAAACACGTCAACGGATTACTTGGCAAAGTCCACCAACAATTGGCATAGAGGGTTCATTTCTTGAAGTTTCAGAAGCACCATTGAAATGGTTCTCAGATGGAAAATTAAACGTAACAGAATCCTGTTTAGATAGTAATTTGGAGAATCGAGGCGATAAAACAGCCATTATTTGGGAAGGTGATGAGCCAGATGATTGTCGAGAGATCACTTATTCTGAACTTCATGATGAAGTTTGTAGGGCAGCAAATGCCTTGAAAGCATTGAACGTCGAAAAAGGAGACCGTGTAATTATCTATATGGGAATGGTTCCAGAAGCAGCAATCGCCATGCTTGCATGTGCCCGCATTGGTGCAGTTCACTCGGTAGTATTCGGAGGCTTTTCAGCAGAATCACTTCGTGATAGAGTCTTGGATTGTCATTCTAAGGTCATCATCACCCAAGACGAGGGCTTGAGAGGTAGCAAAAAAATCCCGTTGAAGCAAGTTTGTGATGAGGCGCTTGAAGGCGAGCATCCGGTTGAGAAGGTGCTGGTTTATCGACGTACAGGAGGAGATGTAGATTGGGATGATTCCAGAGACGTGTGGTGGCAGGAATTCGTCGGCGAACAATCAGCGGACTGTCCTGCAACTATTTGTGATGCTGAAGACCCATTATTCATCCTCTATACATCCGGTTCAACTGGTAAACCAAAGGGGTTGGTCCATACTTGTGGGGGTTACATAACCTATACTTCCTACACGCATCAAACCGTTTTCGATTTGAGAGAAGATGACATTTATGCATGTGTTGCCGATGTTGGATGGATAACTGGCCATTCTTACATCGTTTATGGACCACTAGCTAATGGTGCAACTTCACTAATGTTTGAATCAATTCCAACTTATCCTGATGCTGGACGCTATTGGGATATGGTTGCAAGACATGGAATCACTATTTTCTACACCGCTCCAACTGCTATTCGAGCCTTGGCTGCTCAAGGCGATGATTTCGTAAAACAACATGATCGTTCGAGTCTAAGAGTACTCGGTACAGTTGGTGAACCCATCAATCCTGATGCTTGGAATTGGTATTATGATGTGGTTGGCGAAGGTCGTTGCAATATCGTCGATACCTGGTGGCAAACTGAAACAGGAGGAATTTGCATAACTCCAATCGCCTCTGTAACTCCAACTACAGGTGGTTCTGCAACCTTGCCGATGCCAGGAATTGTGCCACTGCTCAATGATTCTGATGGCAATGAGTTGACAGGGCCAAGCGAAGGATTGCTTTGCATCAAACATCCTTGGCCAGGACAGGCTCGTACAGTTTGGGGAGATCACCCCCGCTTTGTCGATACCTACTTCAAAATGTTCCCTGGTCTCTACTTCACTGGTGATGGTTGTAAGCGTGATGAGCGTGGATATTACTGGATTACAGGTCGAGTTGATGATGTTATCAATGTCGCAGGACACCGTATGGGTACAGCAGAATTCGAGGCAGTATTGGTTAGTCATGATGCGGTTGCAGAGGCTGGAGTGGTAGGATTCCCACATCCAATCAAGGGCTCAGGAGTTTATTCTTACATCGTTTTGCAATCCGGTGCTGAATGGAATGATAACTTCGCAGTCGAGTTGAATCTTCTATGTCGAAAGCAAATCGGTGCGCATGCAAAAATCGACCTCTTCCAACATGTTCCAGGATTGCCAAAGACTCGCAGTGGCAAGGTAATGCGCCGTATTCTACGTAAGGTTGCAGAAGGTGAGCCTGATGCGCTTGGAGATATTTCCACCTTGGCTGACCCAAGAGTTGTCGAAGCCATCAAAGAAGGGGCGCAAACCCTCTAAGGTGAATCAGAGTGAGCAAGGCTCAAGAATATCTTTGCTCATGTATGGAATCAAAACCTCAGGCACCTTGACTCTACCATCTTCAAGTTGATTCTGTTCCATTATTGCAACGAGGGCCCGTGAAGTTGCAACTGCAGTCGAATTAAGAGTGTGAACTGAAGCATGGGAGTTGTCCTTTTTGCGGTAGCGAATTTTCAACCGGTTTGCCTGATAATCAGTACAATTTGAACATGAGACAATTTCTTTGTATGCATTAGCACCCGGTAGCCAAGCCTCAAGGTCATATTTCCTTGCAGCAACTGTACCCATGTCTCCAGTGCAGATATTGACAACTTCATAATGTAGGCCGAGGCTATCCCAAAGGTCTATGCAATTTTGAAGTAAATCTTCATGATGTTGCCATGAATCCTCAGGGTCTGAAATGATAATTTGCTCAATTTTAGTAAATTGATGGACTCTCCAAATACCACGGTCCGACAAACCATGGGCACCGACTTCACGGCGGAAGCAGGCAGAGACTCCAACCATTTTGATTGGCAGCAAGGATGTATCGATGACTTCATCCATATACATGGCTGTTAGCGGATGCTCGCTGGTAGCAACCATGTACAACTTATCCGGTTCAACTCCGTACATAACAGTCTCAAAATCCGAAAGGTCGGTAACTCCTTCGTAGGCTTGACGATTCATCATTGCAGGAGGTTGGATGAAAGTATATCCGCGCTTGCAAATGAAGTCAACTGCATATGATTGTAGGGCTAACTCCATCCTTGCTAAATCGCCTTTTAAGAAGAAGAAGCGGCTACCTGCTATCTTCGCTGCACGTTCTAATTCTACCCATTTATTAATTTCAATAAGTTCGTTATGGGTGCGAACATCGAAGTCAAATTCAGGCTTATTTCCGTGTAGGGAATGTTGAGTATTTCCTCCTTCGTCGGCTCCGACGGGAACTTCTTTGTGGAGGATATTTGGGATGCTCATTCGAATTTTATCTCTTTGCTCGATAAGGGAATTTGCAGCCTCATCGAGTTCATCAATGCGTCTTCCGAGGTCTTTGACTTCTGCCATTACCCTTTCTATTTCTGCGGCATCGCCGCTTTTCTTAGCCACACCAATTGCCTTGGCTGCTGTATTTCTATCTTTGCGAGCCATCTCCATCTGGTGTCTTGCATTGATCAATTGTGCTTCTAGTTCAAGCACCGCATCGATTGGCTCGCAAGAAATGCCCCGCTTTTCATGGTCGGCTCGGATTAACTCCACTTGTTCTTTGAACAATTTCATGTCGAGCATTTAATCTACCTCATAAAGTAACATTGAACTCAAAGGCCTTCCAACCGATGAATATCAATCCTGAAACGAAGAAACCGACGATACTTCCACCATTTAGCAATGGTAATCCGGCTTGAGGAATGCCCAGTGCAACTCTGGTCATCAAGAAGAGGTATCCACATAATCCACCGATTATTACACCGATTGCTACCAAAAGTGCAGCAGTTTCACCACCGACTGGCGCTAGATAGGTCATTGCTGAGATGACCAACATCCCTGGGAAGATTATATCTCCCAAGCCCATGAACATCGCTTCTGAACTGCCTTTCTTGACCGCTTTCTCGCCAGACTTTCGTACTTCATCAGCAGCGATTGACTTTGCCTTGAAACCTTCTTTTTTAGCTGCTGCCTCACCGATAGCATCATCCTTTTCAGTGTATTCAATCTCCTCAGTTTCTTCATCGACCTTATCAGGAGTTGAAGCAAGAGTTTCCTTTTTATCATCAAGCATCGAAAATCCCTTTTCTTGAGGAGCAATCAGTAATATCGGTAATTTTAGACTAATCATAGTATCTGCAAGGTCCAGCATGTGTTTGGATTTGTGAACCGCCCAATGGTCATAGATTGCAGCTATTATCATGAAGAAGATAACTAACCATGGCACAAAAGCAATTCCTAACATGACAACAACACCTGAGCCCACTAAGATTCCAGTGGTGTTAACCACATACCATTCAGGTTTCCATATCAGCCAAGCCATGAGAAGAGTTGCAGTGAATAGCCCTACCATCGAAGAAAGGTTGTCCAAACGCATTCCTTGTTGCTTTAACATGCTACCATCGAGCATACCTCCAGCCCAAGATTCTTCACCGAACCATGAAACTACGGCACCATCACCTTTAGCGATTATATGAATCGCTTCGGGTGGGCTTTCAAGGTTGATATGCATGTAATCAACAAGGCCTGTGCCGAAGAACATGTGCAAGGTGTCGCCACTTGCGATAAAAATTTCATTTACTCCTCCATCACCATAATCTCCTAACCTGATAGCATGAATACTACCTTCAACTGCATCATTATCGGCCAAATCCATCCTCTTTTCTTCTTCTACCTCATTATTATCAAGGTTGAAATTCCAAGACAGGACATCCCCTGTTTCGGTGCCGATGATCAGCATCATTTCTCTACCATCATGCTCTTCAAGAGTGGACTCAGACCATGGTGAAACCCCCCATTCAGCAGCGCTGATATTGACTCCTTCTGGAGTGCTGTAATTCCATATTTCTTCAACTGAATCCGTAGGTGTGTCTCTGCCTGGAAGTGGGGGGGAGGTAGTTTCAGGAATGTTGAACAATACCGCATAGTTTGTCGTAACTACCATGAATCTATCATCATCTAATTTATGGGCTAAGAAAGGGGTCTCTCTCATATTCAACTCACTAGAAACGGACCATTGACCATCTTTGATAGGATTAGTTTGGTTACCATATCCAAAGGGATTAAATCTGATAACGCGAGGTTCATCTGTAATAGTATAGGTATAATTCAAATCATTGTAGTTATGGGTAAAACTGACAGAACAGGCAGTAGGGTAGGTTGCTCGTAAGCAGCTATCATTACTCAGTTCATTTCCATTAAAGTCTAGAATCCAGAGGTCCTCACCTCCCGATATTATGAAATTTTCAGCTTGAGGAGTAACTCGTAGGTTGTATTGGCTGATGGTACTATCTGTATGCCAAGTCCAACTAGAATTGCCATTTTCCATACTCAAAATATGAGATGATAAACTGTTATTCTCATCATCAAGAATTTGCTCTCCACTTTCATTCAAGGCTGGAATGACATTGTACATCATATAGCCCTCAGCACCGTGGTGTAGAACAAAGATTCCTTTTTCAACTCCTTCTTCAGTGTTGCTGAATTCATCAACGAAGGGCTCTGGGCCCATATCAGGGGCGAGAAAAAGATGTGCTAGCGGAACAGTTGCATAGACTAGTGCTAACCATAGAATTGCCAAGATTCCCACTTTTATCACCCATTCCTTCTTTTTCTTCGCTAACCAAATAATGATTGCCGTGAACACAAAAATCATCGCTAATTCCATAATAATCCAACGACCTTGACTTGCTCCTTCTTTCCCAAAGGCCCGCAATTCATCTGTTTGATTATAGAATGGTTGTAGAAGCATTCCAAGGCCAATGGTGACTACAAACATAGCCATCATTCCAACCATGGAAACCCATTGTTCCTTCATTGCCTCAATGACATATTGGAATTCTGACTTCCGTTGGACCGGAATGTCATTAGATGCGGTAACATCAGTGCTCATGGCCATGGCGAGCAACTGATTCCCTTTCATGGCTTTGCTTGACGAGGCTGGGCGAGGGCTGAAGTGGAGATACCTACTGCAATTATCATTATCATGCCTCGAGAATGGTTAGAGGGACTTAGGACTCGAGGAATGTCACTTGGATTAGATATGACATATCGGGCTTTGGAAAAGCTTGGGAATCCTCAAAAAACTTCCAAGGCAATACATGTTGCTGGTAGTAATGGTAAAGGAACAACTTGTGCAATTTTAAGTGCTGCATTGATTTTATCGAATCAAAAAGTTGGAACCTTCACTTCTCCTCATGTTTCCAGAATAGAGGAAAGAATCCGAATAAATGGGGTTCCGGTTTCGGCCTCTGTATTCGATGATGCATTACTTCGGTTAATGGAAATCGATGAAGGGATGACTTTCTTTGAAGCAACATGGTTGGCCGCCTGCATCGTTTTTGAAAGAATGGAAGTAGACATCATGGTGGTAGAAGTTGGCCTTGGTGGGCGCCTTGATGCGACTAGAACTTGTGATGCGATGTCTTGTCTAGTAACTTCGATATCATTAGAACACAGAGAAATACTTGGAGAAACAATTCAAGAAATCGCCTTAGAAAAAGCAGCAATTGCCTCTCAATCAGTCCCTTTGCTAATGAAGTACGACCCATTATTGGTTGATGAGGTGGAGAAACACCATCAAGTTCAATGGGTTTTGGTTCCAAACGTAGATTTCACAAATGAAGCAGCAATATTAGCAAAGGCGGTCCTGCTCAAATGTGGCTTTGATGAGGCGGCCTCGGCAGTAGAAGAATCACTTAGGAAATTGAATTGGCCGGCACGAATGCAGAATTTTCACATAGATGATATTGAATTTTTATTGGATGCCGCTCATAACCCAAGTGGCATGATTCGTTTTGTAGAGGTTCTTGAAAAGTTGATTCAAAATAAGCCATGGAGTTTGATTTTTGGTTCCTCTCCACAACATGACTTAGAAGAGTTCATCCAACCACTGGTGGAAATAATGGTAAAATACCCACCAATTGATGTTGTTTGCACAGAACCCCAGGGTGGTCGTTATCCAGCAATCAAAGCCTCATTGATTCCATTTGGAAGAAATGTTTCCACTCCAAGAAACGCACTCAATCAAATAAAAGGTGATTTTATCGTTTCTTGTGGTTCATTATATCTACAGGGGAATTTATTGAAAATACTTGGAAAAGATAGTGATGAGGACTTGTCCTTGCTCTAAGTCAGGTTCACATAAGATAGGGCACAGCAGGTAGTTGGTGGCGGCATGAAAGACAAACATCTGGCAATTCGTATTGAGCAATGTCTTGCTCTTGCAAAGGCTAGTAATTGCCCCCGTGCCAAATTTGGAGCATTACTTGTAGATCCAGAAAGAAATGTTGTACTGATGGATGGCTACAATGGTGGCCCACGAGGTGGAGGCAATCTTTGTGGTGGAGATGAATGCCTGAGAGATACGATGAATGTTAAATCTGGAACAAGAGTGGAAATTGGCTGTCATCATGCTGAGATGAATTTAATTTGCAACTCTGCAGCTAATGGGGTTTCAACCAACAAAGCCTGGCTAATCGTCACTGGGGAACCATGCATGATGTGCGCTAAGATAATACACCATGCGGGGATTTCAAAAGTGATTGTTGTTGATGGTGGATTTGGTGGGGCCAACGGCATGGAATATCTTCAGAAACATGGGGTTGAAATCCAAAGCACTGATGGCCCTAAAGACCCACGTGGACAGAATCTATAGTTCAATTGGATTTTTAATTTTGCCAATAGAAAAAACTACCAAAAGCGACGGGTTCTTGCATAGAGAATTTCAGCATTATGAATCGCTTCTAATAAGGTATCGAGATTACCTGGTGGCACACTTCGTAATAGCCGAGTGGTTGTAGTTTCACCAATTCCCCTCCCCATCAAACAAAGAACAGCATCAAGCCCTCTTCTTTTGATGGCTTCAGCACAACGATTCATTCTGTCTTTATCGGATTTTTCTTTTGAGGCGACCCATTTTTCTAGCATTTCCCTCAAGCCTTCTCGTGAGCAAGCCATCATTCTGCCTTTACAGAATCTGCAAACAACTTCCAATTCAGAGAATTTCGCAACACGAAAAGTCTTGGTTCCTCCACATTTTAAGCAACACAAGACCGCCCGTTCATTCATCAAACGAGATCTCAATCTATCCCTAACTTGCGCATTTGACCAGTTTGGCATCAGTAAATCCTTTTCTCCACGTGGCGATAAGCCCAAAGGCCCTGCAGCAGTGATTTCAACTCTAATTATTCCATTTTGAATTCCTCGTAATACGTCGCCTGTGCCTTCAACATCCATTCTTTCGTGGAAAAGACGAGAGAGCACTTCTTGCATTACTACAGTACCACGATATTTTTTTAGTAGGCCGTGGAGATTAATTCGTCTTGGGTCAACACCTTTGCGTAGAACCCCAAACACCTTTGCTACTTCCGCGAAACGCCATCTCACTTGTCTAGAATTTGGTAAGGTTACCGATAATATTCCAGCAACAGCATCGGGTGGGGTTTCCATCAGCCATTTTTTCACATCCTCTGGGCTGATACCTCCCATCTGTAATGAGAACCGAGTAGGCTCAACTAGAATTCGTCCCATTTTGCCTGAACGTGTTGAGGCCATGGCTTGTAGAAGGTGTGCTAAGGCTTCGTTTATCCTACTACCTTGACAGGAATTGACTACGATTGCTTCATCTCTGTTTTCGATGGTGATACAACGGTCAGTAGGTAGTATTCCAGTTGTATCGAGATGGTTTAGAACTTCTTCAAATAACAAACTTCGTGCTTCTTCATCGAGTGGATAATCACCTGCATCGATTTCATCCATACAAAGTAAACCAAATTGGTCAGCCTCTTCATCTTCCAGCATCTGGGCCCCCACATCGACCGCCAATAAATGCCGTAAACGACCAATCTCACGGGCGACCTTCGCCGGTGTTGGAGGCAATTCTCCAGCCCAAACTGGGGCTGTGCCTTGATCACTAACAGGAGTAACCAACAATTCCTCTTTTTCTGGGTCGGCATCGATAACTTGCCAAGTCCTTCCAGCCATGACGAAGCGACGACGTTGACCATCTTCGTCATCTCCACCTGAATCAAGAGATAGAACAAATGCCTCGTCTACAGAACCGAGGCTACGCCGAGTAACGGCATCCCTAACTCGGTATGACTGGCTGTCTGGAATCATAGAAAAGTGATTCATTGCATAAGTCCTTGTTCTTCCAGCGGGGGAAAACCAGCCATTTTTGAAGTGTTCAGGGATTTTCAATTCTAATTCTTCGAATCCTTCTGGAGCTTCATCATTTTCAGTCTGTGGCATTTCCTCTGGGACTTGTCCTTTATTTTGAAGATAAGCAATACTCCAAATGCTACGATGCCAAGTCCACCAAGGCGCCTTCTCACCTTCTTCAACAAAGCGCAGTAGCCATCCGTCCTCAAGTACTCTGATAACTTCTATTGTATCTTCCCTTTTCCAATTGGTAAATTGAGGAGATTCGGAGATTATTATTGTAGCTTCATCAATGCTTACGGCTCCATGGCACATTGCCATTTGAACGAGTTGATTTGCAACTACTGATAAGGGCCTATCTCGCCAAGAAACAGGCTCAAGGGCTCCCTTCAAAGCACGTCGGGCAATGACTGCCGATTCAGCAATGTCATCGGCTTCCCAAGAAATCAAACGTCCGCGCCCAATTCCATCGAGGTGATGTTCGGCCCTTCCAACTCTTTGCAGCATCCTATCGACCGAACGAGGAGAGCGAATTTGGATGACATGAGCGATGCTTCCCACATCAATGCCCAATTCCAAACTGCTAGTACAGACCAGTGCATGTAGGTCGCCTGCCCTTAGTTCATCTTCCATTTGTTGCCTAGTTTCACTTGCAAGGCTGCCATGATGGACTCCAACCCGAAGGTGAGTAGCAATGGCTTCGAGCCTTTGAGCGACAGTTTCTGCTGAACTTCGAGAATTTACAAATACTAAACAAGGGGAATAATGCTCGATTCTTTTTGCTAACAAACGCAGTGCTGCATGGGCACGAGCAGATAAACCAAGGTCCAGACCTGATGCTTCATCCGACACATCTGGATGAGCACTCTCAACGATTAATTCTGTGGCTCTCATTCCACCTACTGAAACCGCTTCAGCCCGTGGAGATAACCAAGTCGCCACTTCATTTGGATTGCCAACTGTAGCAGAGAGCCCTACTTTTTGAATATCATTTCCGGTTAAGGCTCGTAATCTCGCTAAGCCTATACTAAGTTGCCATCCACGTTCTGAAGAGGCTAATTCATGTACCTCGTCGATAATAACTACTTTTACATTTGATAGCATTGCTAATAGACGATGGCCAGTGAACATAACTTGGAAAGTTTCAGGAGTTGTCACAAGCAAATGCGGTGGATTTTTCACTTGCTTCGTACGCTCATATTGGGTTGTATCTCCATGCCGAAGTCCTACGCGTAGGCCAATGGCTGCGGCAATATCTTGAAGGCGCCTATCGACATCTCTATTCAATGCCCTTAGTGGAGTGATGTAGAGTATTGACAAGCCCCCCCAGCCTTCATTTTTACAACGCTCAAGTAATGGAAGTACCGCAGCCATCGTCTTTCCAGAACCTGTTGGAGCGATGATTAGGCGATCCAACCCTTTACCTAAAGGGTCAATCGCAAGTTTTTGAATTGGAGTAGGTGTCCAACCAAGACCAGTTAACGCGGCATTGAGTTGCTCATCGAGGAGCCCGTGTTCTGAAAAAAGTGACGCGCGCAACCCTCCTACATGGAAGGGCCATACCCCTCCTTCTTGAGGTTTTCAATCCCCAATCAAAGTGAAGAGTGAGTGGATGGCTTGAAATGACAAGGATTCATGCATCATTCAATGGCTGATGATTTCGATGAGGACGCAGTCGATGATTGGTCGATGCGGGCATGGGGTCAAGCACCCATAGAAATCGCCCATTGGTCTTCAGTTGATGGAGTTCATGAAGTCCTTCTCAAATATTCAACTATGGTTGCAATCCTTCGATTGAAAGCAAGTGAAGACAAAGTATTGGCAACTGAAAGGCAAGTGATTATCCGGGTCGAGGAATGGAATCCCGGCTCAGTCCAAGCAAACCGCCTTTCGGACGGTACCATCAAGTTGCGTTTCAGGCGGCAGAACATGATTTTGTCAGCGATGATGAAAACCCCCCATGCACTGTCATCACTATTGGAAGAATGGCTGATGAGTATGCGAGGTAGTACAGAAAAGAACCGCGACCAAGCCAAGAGAATCCAAGCATTGAAGAGAAATAGAGATGCAGTATCACGAATGTTAGAACAAGCCAGTATCGAAAAATTAGTTGAGGCCCAGGATCAAATCAACGAAAAAATCACTCATGTTGAAGACACATTGACCGGAAACCGTCCCGCATAATTGTGCTCTTGCTCAGCCTCAGCAACTTCTGGTGAGCCTTTGATAATCCGATTCAATAGTGGCTCCAAAATTATTGGTATAGCTAAGACGCTTGCAATACTAACGAATAACCAGCCCCAAGATGCACTTGGAACTTGATTTGTGCCAGGCGAGTCATTTCCTGACATCATCAATTTCACTGTGCCAAGCCAAGGAATCTCTCCTCCTGCAATGCCAACGAGGTGACTGCGAGAGACTGCATCAACCCCAATTCCCTCAGAATCGAATAATCCAGTAGCGCCAACAACACCACCCTTTGAAGGAGACCAACCTTGGTCAACAGAGCATTTGTTGTTATCTCCAAGGGTCATGAAACCCGCTCTTTGTGGCTTCCAATCCTCAATTGTTAGAAATTGTGCCATGCCCACTTCTGCATGGTTGAATTGAGAATTTCTTTGGCAGTCGTATTCACCTGTCATATTGCCATCAAAAACCCATGAAATACTGCTCACATTGCGTAGGGTAGTTCCTGGAACATCCCAACTGAGGATACAGGCTTTGAGACTTGAATCGTAAACGGAAGTGTTGCACTCAGTGCTATCATTTACCGCTTGAGTCAGTGAGGGTACTGCCTCAAGAATCGCTCTGTGAATTATTGGTGTACCGACCTCACCATTTTTCTCATAGATAATGACATCGCCATTCATTCCATGTCTGGAATGGCCGTAATGACTGTTGAAAGGCTGGCTTGCTTCTGCAAATGTTATCACTTTGGTTGTTTGATATTGGTGAACCAAAATCAAATCCCCAGCATCGATTGAACCAACTTCTCCGGACTCTGCATCATGTACCATAGAATTAGATTCAACCACAACCAATGGCGGCATCTGTCCGGTTATTCCCCATAGAGACAGAATCAATACTCCGATCATACCTACCGCGAGGAAGGCTTCGCGCAGCAAATTCCAACTCATTCAATCACCTGTTCAAGTACGTCTTGCTCGCTTGATACCGAGTTGGACAAGATGTTCATCAAGCCTTGCGGTATGCTGGCTGCCAAGAATCTTTGCAGCCGCTTCTGCCTCTTGCCGGCGGCGTGAAACTTCAGAGCGGGAATCTAATTCGAGCACCTCGTTGAGGAGATTATATTGGCCAATATAATGAACAAATTCCGGCCCAACCCAGATTGCAATCAGGCTTGAGAGTGCTAGAAGTATCCACGCCATCGTTGTATAATCGGCCCATGCAGTATCTTGACGAAGTAAAATCAATTGTACAAGGCTGGATAGAATCATTGCAATTGCTCCCAAAAATATGGCTGAAAGAATTTGTAAATGTTTGTCACGCTTTCCCTGCCACCATCTTTTGAAGGCCCCATCTTTTTTCCTTGCTCGGCCTGCCATGCGCTCTTCCCTAGGGTGGCACACATCCAAGTCATTCATCAAGGATTGTGTGATTTGATTTGCAAACAAAACTACTTCCTAGTCATGGAATCGGCAAAACGCCCCCTTAGGGGCGGTGTTCATACAGGGGATAGTTCAAATGCAGTTACCTACTGCATTGGGTGGAGATTATCATGCGCAAGGCAACAACACTCGTTATAATCTTCTTAGTATCGATACTTTCGCCATTGGTGAGTGGAGTTACAACAGAAACTCAATTTACAGGTGGTGAAACTTCTTACACTCATACTTTCAATGGCCAAGGCAATGGTTCTGCTGGCCAAATTAACATTCCATATGGAGCCGAAGTTAGCGCAGCAAATTTCAATCTCAGAGGAGACCCATCTTCTGCACAATATAGCAATTTAACAACAGATACGGACTTTGGTGGCAAGGGTTCAGCATCATGGTCAGGCCAACCTCCAGGTATGGCATATGGCTACAAGAGTAATGTTGAGATGGAGAACGGTGAAGTTCAATTACTCGGACAACCAACCTTAAAATCAGTATTATTGGATCAGACAGCCCAAATTGCCAGTTCCACCGCCACTCACAATACCACTGGAGCCTTCCTTGCTAATGGTGACCAAGGATTCATCAGTGTTTCAGAAGAACCAACCTCAGATAGTGTCAGCGGTGGCACTTGGTCATACCCAGGAAGTGTTGTCAAAATGGGTGATGAATATCATGTATTGATGAGCACTTCATCATCGACCAATTATTTTCAAACAATTTATCGATGGAATGCAAGTACTGGAGCATATATTGGTGCTGCAACCTTGAATTACGGCAGCTGCTCCTCATCGTATCTGCGTTATACTCATGACATGGCGAAGGATGGAGATAGTACTGTATGGACTGTTTCATACAATTATTATTCAATTTTGAAGTGGACTGTCAGTGGCGGAACATGGTCTTGTCAACAACAATGGACATTGCAATATCCAAATTATATCGCAGGGGTAGATATCGATGAGACAACAGGGAAAATGTGGTTATACATCTATCAAAACCAATTTCCAAATTACAATCATTACTTGTGGGAGGTAAGCAAGACCAACCCAACAAATGTCAATGGAACCTATTTACTTGGAAATAACCAAGACTTCATTGGAACTGCTGCAGGTTTGCAAGTCAATGGACCAAGAATTACTCTTAATACCTATTCTTCCTCATATTCAACTCACCATCATTATCACTTTGATGGGATGTGGGTGGAGCGTCTTGGAACTCAAATCCTTCAGGCTAGAGGGCATTATGGATTGACAGATATGGAAGATGGAACAATCGCTTACACCTGTTTCTATTCATCTCAATGCAGTTCATCTTCTCGTAAGATTATGTTCAGTGGTTCAGGTTCACCATTTGATCTCAGAGAAGCAACTTCTTCCTCGAGTATCGTGACTGGAGTTACAACTACTTTGTCTAGGGCGATTACAGAAGTAGAATTGGAAGCAGGCGTGGCTTGGATGCCAACCAATACTAGTGTTGAATATGAGGTAAGCGTAGATGGTGGGACAGTTTGGAAATCCATTGTACCTACCGGAAAAGCCAGTTTTACCAATAGTGGAAGTCAATTGAAATGGCGAGCATATCTTAATGGCACCTCTACTGAAACTCCGGTATTAGACTTGGTCGTATTATCTTACACAACAACCTATACTCAAAATGGCTATTTCTATCTGCGTTCAAATTACAATACATTGAAGCCTGTTGCGGTTCAGATATTCTGGAATTCGACTTTACCTGGCTCATCATCAATGTCAATTGAAGTTCAAACATCAGGAACAAAAACATGGTCAAGTTCTGATAACGGACAGCTGAAAACTGTTTCTTCAACTTCTTCTTACGTCTATGTTTATGTTCGATTCTATGCCGGTTCTGGAAATACTGAAACTCCAACTTTGCATGATATCAATATTACATTCTTTACAAATGCACCACAAAATGTAGGATTAGACGTAGGTGGAGATGGCAGCAAGGAATGGAGTTTGACAGGACCATTCCTTGGTACAACTACTGCTAGTGGTTCAGCCTTGGTCAAGGCATTCAATAATTTGATTCCCAATACTGGAACAGGTATGGTTTCAATCCCAATCGATCTTTCTTCATCATCTGCTGGAATAATGTCGATTGAGAGTTTTAGTATTGATTATGTAATGAAAACGGTAAATTTAGAATTAGAGGTAAATGAGTTATATGTTCTGCATGAACGAAATGAACCATATTCGATAATTTCGAGACATATTATCGGTGAAGACGCTTCAATTATTAGCGAAGCGAGTTTACGTTTCTTGGCATCACCTTCTTCTGCAGCCCCAACATTAACTTGGACTTATGGAGATTCAACGCCAACAGAGAATGACCCAGAGTCTTGGATAATTGTCGACCCCACATCTACATGGACAGAAAATAATGGTATTTTGGAAATCGATTGGAGATTCAGAGTTACATCATACATGCCGGAACAGAATAATGTACATTTCAGCACTAATTGTATCGATGATGTGACTTTAGCAGAGGACGCTCCGATTTCATTAGTTTCAAATGTTAAATTGAAGGTCAACCAAAGTTATGGACTTGGCTGGATGATGGTCAGGGATAACGAAGGTGCGGTTACTTGGGATGATGTTCCTGATGGCATGTGGGTAGCGGCTGGCGATATGGTTCACTTCCAAGGCCAACTTTGGTTCGATGCAACAGAGGATACTCCGAAAGACAATGCTTTCGACATGAGAATTGCTCGTAATGGATATGTTGATGCTGCTTGGAGAGATACTTCTAACCCGAATGGCACATTCTACATCAGCGTAGAAATGCCAAATATCGATATTGAAGATGGAATTGAATTTGAAGTGCAAACTTACAATGAGCGCGATGCAACAATGGTTTTGCCAATCAATCAAAGTTGGAAGCGTACTTTCAAGGTAGATGCCACGGCACCAAGATTCATCACATCATTGCCGCAAGATGGAGATTATGAAGCGGCTTCAGATGAGCACCAAATCCAAATTAAGGTTGAAGATGCAGTGGGCAGTCCACAGCAACTAACACTTTGGTATTGGGTTGAGGCAGACCATGATTCAAACCGTAATGGCGAAGCTGATGAGAATGAATACGTTGGTAGAGTAATAACCAATAGTAGCAATGCTGATGTCAAATGGTATCGTACAAACATCGATGATTCACGAAACCCAAATATGGGCAGAGTAAGTTACTTCGTTGAAGGGAATGACCCTGCTGGGAATATATTGTCTGAAGAATTAATTATTGACGAGTCGTCAGTGTTGATTCAACATGAGGCAGGATTTGGCTTTGACACCGCCACATATCTGACCAGAAAGGACTCAGATGCAATTTTCACAGGCCTAAATTGGGTTGGGCACTGGGATGATATGCCAGTTTATGCGGGCCAAGACCAGACCATCGTTCTAGGTCTTGTAGATGCTAATACGGTTATTGACTTTGAAGAAATATCTCTGGTCTTCGACTTTGAAGGTCCAAACCCAGAGAAGGATCAGCAAGTTATTGCATATAGTGGAGTTAATGATAGTTGGTGGAGCAATAGCGAATATATCATTCTCGATTCATCAAGTCACGTCATTCTACAAACCAACACCTCTGGTCTTCCATGGATTCATGTAAACTTCAACTTCCGATTCACTTGGGATTGGCCAGATGAGGATTGGGGAGATTTGGCATTAGTCTATAAGGAATTAGGAAATGAAGAAGCAACACGTCATGATTTCTCTGACTATAGTTTCCGTGTTGAAAATGACCTTGTATTATCATCAAGTGACTTCAAGGTTCTCGATGTCAGCGAACCAAGAACTGGACCGATTGCCGATGGCAGTAAAGTCAGGGCTGATGATAGACTGAGTTTCCAAGGTCGAGTTGTTTACGAGGGTTCCAATGTTGAAGCGCCTCGTAATTTAGGGATTACAATCGATGTTTTTGATGGAGAGTCAATTTGGTCAGATGGAAGTTTAGGAGTGAATGGAGAATATTCAATCGAGGTCCCACTTGACCATGCAACTTCGCTCGCCAGTGCCTCAACAAGAACCTGTTTGATTTCAATTTCTGGAATTCCAGGCCGTGGTGAAGATATGACTGGGTCAAGTGTATCTACAACCCTAAGAATCGATGTAGACCATTCGCCTCCAAGAGTTACAACCAGAGTTTCTCCAATCGATATCATCGATATCAGTGCCAAATCAGACCTTAGTAATCTTGAGGTAGAATTCAAAGGTTGGGAGGATGATGATTTGACTGGTAGTGTACAAATAATCAATTGGATAATGAGGGATTACATGAATACGGTTACTATTGGTTCAGGTTCATCCGTACTCGGAATGCAGCAAAATGGGCAAGAAGTCAATTGGTCAGGAACTGTTGATTTGACAGATTTAGGAAGGATATCACCGAGAATGGGAGATATCGTAGGTTTCTGGATAACCGGTTATGATTCTGCAGGAAATCCATTCCATGAAGTTGGAAACAGCCCATCAAACCCAATTCAGGAGTTAGTTAGTGTTGATACTGACCATGAATTAGGTTGGGTCTATTTGGGAGCTAAAGTTGCAGACTTGAAGCTGACTAGCATCAGTATTAGCGATTCACATATTGCACCAGGTACAACAGTAGAAATCAGAGTGTCTGTGATGAATACCGGTGGCGAAGCAAGTACTCCATTCTCTGTTGCCTTCTATGCAGGAGATTCAAGTAAGGCCTTTGAATCAAAGTCAATCAATTCATTACAGGCCGGTCAATCGGTTGAATTGATAGTCTTCTGGGAAGCGGAAGAAGGCGTTGATAGAATTAGGGCAACCGTCGACCCAGAGGATGTAGTTATCGAAGTAAATGAAGATGATAATACTGCAGAACATGGAGTGGAAGTTGTATATGTTTCCTACTTTGGTTGGGTGGATAATGTGCGTGAACAACCACTTGCTTGGATATTTGCAATTGTTGGAGTAATGGTAGCAACCTCCGCATTGGTAATCAGCAGAAGAACTGCTCTGAACACTAACTCTTCTATGTTTGATGAGGATTATTTCGAGGATGATTCAGATGATGATTCAGATGATGATGAAGAAGAATGGGACGAAGACGAATATTGATTCGTCTTGATTTCTCTCCGTCAAGATCACCAAGGAGGTGAATATAATGGCTTCAGAATGGATGAATGTGGATTGGTTTAATGGCCGTTCAATCATCGTTGGAATAATTGTCTGGATTATCATTTTAAGAATTTGGGAGAGGAATGGAACTCTCGACAAATGGGATGCCGGTAAGGCATTGGGATTCATCCTGATGTTGAGAACTCAACGCGGCAAGGGGGTCCTTGAACTAATTTCTAAGCCTAGGGCGGCTTGGAGAGCATATGGGGAAATTTCTCTTTGGGTATGCAGAGTAGCGATGTTTTTGGTGATTGGGCTAGTTCTCCTTTCATTTGCCATCGCATTATTTTTCCCACCACAACGAGATCCGCCACCGGCTTCAGAGTTAGTGGCAATTCCTGGATTAAATCCGGTTATACCCTTGGGTTGGGGTGCATTGGCCTTTATCGTAAGCCTCGTTATTCATGAATTTGGACATGGCATTCAAGCAAGGGCTCACGGAATGAGAATCCGTTCTTTTGGAATTTTGCTATTGGGGCCATTGCCCCTTGGTGCATTTGCTGAACCACAAACTGAAGAATTGATGAAAGCACCGAGCAGGGAAAGACAGCGGCTATTCGCTGCAGGCCCAGCAACCAATATTTTTGCAGCATTGATTTGCTTGTTGATTTTGGGTTTCAGTGCAACCTCATTTGTTGCTGCAGTCCCAGGAGTTCATGCTCAATCCTTGGTTGCAGATGCGGGAGCAGATGAAGCCGGCCTTCAGCCCTACGATTCCATCTTGATGATAAATGGAACTTCTACAGCAATTCTAAGCCAATTTTCTGATGCGATGTCAGAGCTTAAACCTGGACAAGTCGTTACAATGAAAGTGAAAAGAGCCGATTCAGGAGATGAAGAAAACATTTCAGTATTACTTGGGGATAAATACCAACATCATCTGGATGAAGGCTGGACAGAAGAACAACTCGAAGCAGCTAGTATAGACAATGGTAGCGCCTTTCTTGGAGTTGTTAGCCTGAGCGAGCCAACGAATGGAATTGACCGCCTTGCTGGGCCATTTAGCCCAGATTGGAATGGTGGGACAGTTTCTCGCATTATCTATTCACCTTTTCACATGCTAACAGTGCTAATTACTCCATTTGACCTAGGTGGTGTGGCAATTCACCCAATGGAAGAGGCAAAATTAACCACAGATGGGATTCTGGGAGTTGGTGTAATGTTATTCATTGTCAATCTCTTATTTTGGTTGATTTGGGTAAATATTCTGCTTGGATTTACCAACTTAATCCCGATGCTACCATTCGATGGCGGACATCTCTTTAGAGATATGATTCATGATATGCTGACGAAGATTGACCGAATTGCTAAGAAGATGAAACTAAGCAAAGGTTGGCATCCAATGCGGATTGAGCATGTTGCATCGAAAGCAGTTTCTTTCACAAGTTTATTGGTTTTGATGATGCTCTTAGTAACCTTGGCAATTCCGTACTTGCTTTAATCAACTTTTATAATTCTTTAGGCGCTGATTTTCAATCGCTTCGTGCATAGTTAATCGACCAACTGCTACTGCTTTTGCCAATTCACTGGAAATCGTTAAGCGCCCTTGGCTGGTTTTTCTACTGCGGCGTTGAACTTCGCGAAGTTCCCCTTCAGTTGGTGAGACTGGCATCCGTTCGGTAATCTCTCTACCTTTCATCTGAGCGATTTTGATTGCTGCATTATGGTGGTGGTGTCGGCTAATTCCATGTGAAGTCCGCCTTTCATCCACTAGATGAATTGGCAATTTCCGAACCAAGCAACAGTTGATTATTCTATTCCGCATCGTTGGCACACCATCACCAATCATCACTGATAGGCTATCGTGAACCAAAGCTTTGATCAAGGCCTTGATATGGTTTGCAACATCATCGATTCTCTCCAATTGAGCAGTGCCAATCAAAACACCATCTGCTAACCAAGCAAGACCAGGGCGTGGACCAGGGTCAATTCCAAAGGACAAATGTTGCATCCTTCCAAGTCCCATGGCAAATTGTAAGGCTCTCTCAACACCCAACTCCACTGCTTCAGTATTGACTCCAACACCCTTGCCCTCTCGGGCAATTGCAACTTCTTCAGGGGTGCCCATCCAAACTGAGTTGACATTTGGTAGACGTTCACCTTCGCCAAGAACTTCAAATTTGATATTTCGTCGTCGTAGTTCATCGCATAAACGGTAAGTAAGACGGAAATCAGCAGTCCTCACGACCAATACTTCCACATCTATACCTTGAACCGGTGGCTATTGAAGGTTAAGGACAAAACAGGCCAAATTCAGGTTATACGCCCCCTAACCTCTTATTCTATTGACAATACTATGCATTCAATGACCTCCTCATATGAGAGAGAACTTCGTCGCGTCCTTGCAGGCTTAGAAGCCGGAGTCAAAGCAGTAACGCGTTCATGCTCGGAATTAGAGAAAGCCAAGGCAATGCAAGTTATTCATAGGCCATTCTTGGTAGTTAGGGCAGCAGGAAGTGGAATGGAAGGCAGCGGAGATTTGTTAGCACTTCGAGGTGACATTTGTTTCCCCATCGAAGTTAAAACCACGAAAGCCAGAAAACTGTATCTTTCAGGAAGGACATGGGAGCAATATGTGTCGATGCAAACGGAGGGAAACCGTTGTGGGTTGATGCCACTTTATGCTCATAGATTGAAGGGAGTAAGAGGTGATTCGTGGCGAATATTCAGGGTAGAAACTTCAACTCTAAATGGCAGATTGAAAATGCTGCAAAGGAGAATACCACCCTTGCCTTTGACAAGAAATGGCAAGCCGTTCATCGATTGGGAGCAAGGAATGCCGTTACATAAATTCCTTGCATTAACTTGTAGAACTGAAGAGAGTAAGAGGCCGAGTATTCTTGATGACCTTGTTAATTTATACACCGAAAGTGAACCCGCAGTAGGTGCCTAGAAACGTTAAGCACACTGCTTATTCATTGGTTGTATCGCGACCAGGCAATTGGTCCTCAGTCTCTCGATAGACAGTTCTCATATTATTGATGAAATTCTTTTCTTTGACGATAATGATATACTCTTCAACATTATTCGTATCATCGGTATCCAACCACTCAAGCAAATGCCCAAGTGTTCGCTTTGCTCCTTCACGATGTGGATAGGCAAAAATACCCATTGAAATTGCTGGTGCAACAATTCTCTTAACATTCTTCATGCCGCGAAGTTGCTCGAATAATGTGTCATAAGTTTCCTTGATTAGAACCCTTCTCGCTTCATCTTGGTTTGGACGACGACAATCCGGACCAACCAAATGAAGAATATTTTTGAATTGACCTTTTAGATTATATGATTCAGTGAGAACACAAGTGGTTACTGGACATGGTGGTAGATTCAAAGTACGTTGAAGGACAGAGATCTCTCGACACTTCTCTCTCAATTCTTCTCCTGCCTCTTTATGAACAAGGGCATCGAGTTCTTCTCTTCCAGAAAGGCGATTGTTTGCTGGGGTGATTAACAAGTCTCCACTCTGCTTGTGTAGGTCCCCCCCAATCACCTTCAGCATTCCATAACGGCAGGTTCTTGCCATGTAGAGTTCGACCATTGACCTGCGGATGGAGGGACACTCTACTTATCCTCATCGCCCATACCCCCTCTGATTTTGTAATTGCTGATGTATTTTCAAGCAGAAATTATTAACGTACCAGAGAGCGAAGGCATCATGCACAATGGCTGCACCCGTCAGAGACGGGTGTGTTATCCAATGGGCAGAATCAGAGTGGTATCAGTATTGCTGATGTTGTTGATTTCATCTTGGGTAGGCAGCATTGATGAAAGTGAAAAACCGAAAGCATATTTTGATTTTATTATTGATGGATTTGTTGTAGCAAGGTCAGATTCATGGAATGAGACCCCATTCAGAGATATTGCAGTTGAAGGTGGTTTTACTCAAACTGAGTATATGGATTATAGTGATGTTGGAGTACTGATCAACAATCAAAGTTTAGCCAGCCGGACCATCGGCTGGGCTTTTGTTGCAGCAAGAAGCATCTCTTTGGAGAATGTCTTGTTATTCGATAATGAAAGTACTCCAACAGGCGAGACAATAAATCGAAATCAGTTCAACCAGTATTTCGTCGAACCATTTAGAGAATGGCTGAATGAAAGTGAACATCGTAGAACTGACATTAATTATTTAGTTACTACAAAAGGAGTTCCATTACGAGTTAGTGGTGGCAATTCAAAAGTTTCTTTCGATAATGAGTTGGCATTAGTTGAAGGGGATATGAAGGCTAGTATTGACACAGATTGGTGGGTTGAACATTCATATGGGCCGTTCAATGGGGATGGTTTTGAGTCTTTTACCCGAGAAAAGCATGGCTTCTTTTTGGTAACTAGGTTGACTGGTTATACGGTGGAGACCGCGCTCGGTCTCATCGAAAAAGCGAATAATTCACTCGGTCAACGTGGAATAATTGTCTTAGACCTAGCAAATAATAGAAATGGTTCAGGCTACAAATATTGGAATGACGATCTCTATACAGCAAATACAACACTAAATGGAAGTATGGATTTGCCTGTAATGTTCAATCAAAATAGTACTTTCATCACTAATGTTAGCGATGTCATCGCTTATGCCTCATGGGGTTCAAACGACGGTTCTTGGTCCCAAAATGAGCTTCCCAATGGCGGTTTCGATACTGCAAATAGTTCATGGTCCAGCGGGGTTGAACTTTGGAATGCGACGGTCCCAACATTGTCTGCCGGAGACACATTCAACTGGAGTTACCAAACTAATACCAAACATGCTGGGAACGGCGCCGTTGAAGCATCCATTTCTGCGGTATGTACTGCCAAATCTGGCTCGTACGAACCCGGGATATTAGCTGAATATTTCGACAACAATGGTGTCAGTTTCAACGTCGGTTCCATGCCACTGCTCATCGACCGTGTGCCCGACCATATTCGCATCGAAAGCAATCTTCAGTACAGTTCATCTTCTCAAGCTTATCCTGGCTTAGATAACCGATTCAAGAACGATTGGGGAGCCCGATTCAGCGGACTAATCTCGGTTCCGGAAACTGGAAATTGGACGTTTTACCTGACCACTGACGATGGTTCAGAACTCTGGATGGATGGCCAAAGTTTGATTCAAAATTATGGTTCACATGGAATGAGAGAAATTTCCAATTCGGTAGTGTTGGATGCAGGTATACATGATTTCCGCATCGAATTCTTTCAAGGAGGTGGACCCCATGGACTGCAATTTTCATGGCAAGGTCCGAATCAGTCGAAAACCTTCATTCCTGCATCTGCCTTTACCCTTGCAGGCGGATATGTCCCTTCTGCCTCTTCTCTTCTGCATCAGTGGGATTTTGAAGACGGTTCAGGTTTTTTTGCAAATGATTCAGTAAATTCAAGCGCCAACTTAACATTGAACAACATGAACTCCACCAATTGGAGAACCTGTGCTGATGGTTCATGCTTATGGTACGATGGAGTTGATGACTCGGCTGAAGTCGATGTTGATGACTGGGTTGGAGATTTCACTATCAGTCAGTGGGTTTGGGCAAATTCAACCACATTACCAAATTACTCATCAACATTTGCCGTTGACGATACCGCAGGTTCCAACGGGTCGTTTCAACACACTGTTTACAACGGGCAATGGCGTCTGCACACCAATCAAAGTTACGTTTTTGGCGATGTTGAAGCACAACGGTGGACCCACTTAGTCACGGTGTTTGAAAATGGAACTGCTCGGCAGTATTTGGACGGTGTTCTCGTTCAGTCAACCACGATATTGACGGGCTCACTCAACAACTTTGAATTGTACAAACTGGGTGTAAATCGAGCAGGAAGCACCTTCTTTGAGGGGATGATTGACAATGTACAAGTGTGGAATATTGCTTTGCAGGACCATGAGATAACCACTCTCCACCGTAATATTTACCACGACTGTTCGGCTTATTCTGGGAACGGACAATCGATTGCTTCTCTCGAACAAACCTTCCTTATTCCTAATCACCTCGATGGCCATGTTTGGTTGGTAAATGTCTACGGCATGCGAATCGGCGATGTCTACGGTGATTTCACCCTCGAGGTTGATTCGATTGATAGCAACGGTGTTATTCTCTCAAGCAATATTTCAAGCAGTCAAATTTTTGCTACAAGTTGGGGATCAACCACCTTACGTTTCCGCCCCCATTCCAATGCGACTCATCTTCGTATTCGAATACCCCTCGACCTAGTTGCCACTTCGACTGATGGTTCGGTCTATCTTGATACACTTCGATTGTACCCCATCCGCCCTCACAACCAGTGGATGAATGGTTCCATTGCCGAAACAGCGGTTTCTACAAGCGCCCGTTCGTTTGAATTTGGCACATCGTACGGACAATCTCTAATTGCAGATTTGCTTGAAGATGGCGTATCTGGTGTAAAGGGCTATGTCTACGAGCCGTACCTTACTGCAGTTGCTTATCCAAGTGTCATGACAACAGCCTATGTCAGCGGTTATACTTGGGCTGAATCGATATACATGGCAAATCCATTGATGAGTTGGATGGGAGTCGCAGTTGGTGATCCGAAGATGGCGGCTTTTGCAGATATTCTTCACGATGCTAATCTCACTGACATTAGAGGAAATGGAACACCTACTCAAGGTCGAACCACTGGCTTGGAAGTGATCATCGAAAACCTTGGTCTTGCGATGGGCAATGGTACATTGGAAGTTAGGGAGAGACAAGGAAATGCACTAGTCGGTAGCATCAACCTCAGTTTGGCAGCTGGAGATCAAACCGGTTCAAGAATAAAGGTAGAAGTTCCAATCACTCCAAAACGTTCTGGTTATACTGAATTTGTAGTTAGATGGGTCAATGCAACAGGCTTCCATGAACGCCTCAAAGATAACAATGTGATAATCATCAATCTACTAGTCAATGAACCCCCTGGTGTTAGTCAGGCATCATGTCAGTCGAATATAGTCTATCGTGGAAGTTCATTCACCTGTAGTGCCATAGTAGGTGATGATGTAGCGGTTATCTCAACCGATATCGGTTGGAGAATCAGAATGGATAATGAAAATTATACAAATATTTCTTGGGCAAATGCAGGCACTAGCGATAATACAACTTGGTGGACTGGAATTAGTATTCCCGCAGATTCACCTTTGGGTTGGTTAGAATTACATGTTGTTTCATATGATAACTTAGGCTTTGCATCGCCTACATTTGTAGCTGAAAATATATCTGAAGTAGTAGATGCACTGGCCACTTGGAATGGTCCGCACATCGAAGGTGTTGACCCTGCAGACTGGGCTGGGGTAACAACACTTTCAGCATTTGGAAATGGACTTGCTCGTGGGCAAGTCTCCAGAATGAAGGCCTGCGTACTCGATGCGGACCATGATTCAACATCACAAGCACCAATATTCAACAGCAGTATTGGAATTATCTCAAATTTAACTTCATTGAACACAAGTACTCCCAGTCTTACTTGTTATCAAGCAAATATCAGCATTGAAAACGGAGTGTCGCTGGGGCCTCATCAAATCTCAATAACAACCGAAGAAGGTAGCATCGCTAGGAGCATAACCTTGGCTAACCTTGATCCTGAACCAATTATGGATTTGAGAAATGCTAACAACCAAAGTATCGAATTCTCAAGTGGTGGTGTAGGGGAATCAATTTGGCTAACCCTCAATGATGCAGATGACCCAGAAGGTAGTGCATATGGAGACTTATTGGTCAAGTGGCCGGGGCATGCGGACAAGGCTGTTGCATTCGAAATAGAATCAGGTGAACAAGGAATGCTGATTGCAATGCCATATCCAAATGAAGCCTTGGAGCAAAATCAACTGACCGTTGAATTGACCTTGAGAGCAGCCCATTCATCCTATGTTGAGACAAGTCATTCTTGGTCGGTTCTGCTTTCCTCACCTACCTCCTCTGGAATAATTCTTTGCGATATTGAAGGAAATCAAGTCGACTGGTTGATTCGAGGCCATCCGGTAATTGCAAGTATGCCCATTTTCAGTCAACGACCAATTGCTTCAGCAAGTGCAAGCCTTGCTCAAACTGGTTGGACAGTGTCTGCAAGCCAATTAGATGAGAGCGACTTCAGTGGACTGTGCTTCCCCTCGCAATACTCATCCCATATTCTAAGATTCAGAGTGGTAGCTGATTTATCTTTCATGAAAGGTGAAGCAACTTTGAGCATGACCTTCAGAGACCTTGACGGCTTAATGGTTCAGGAAAGCCTACACCTTAGCATTAAACATGCCATACCGAGCATTGAATTAACTTCTGAAGATGAAGTTGATGCTGGTCAAAACATCAATATTCAAGCAATCGTAACCGATCTTGATAGTGTTGTGGGGACCTCTTGTACTATCAGTATCACAGATTCACTCAACCACTCAGTCTTCACCCATTCAAAGCAAGTGACTGCCTATAATGACAATGAGGGAATTGTAGAATATACTTATCCAACGCCAAAGAAAAACAGCAACCAAAACATTCCCCCTTGGCAAGTATTCATTCAATGTACTGATTCTCAGGGAGATACCGGTCAAGCAGAATTAAACCATTCAATAATCGCAATTCCAATTCCACCTTGTACTGAAAACTGTGAAAACGAAACCCCAGTTGAACAGAAGGCAGCATCCGGTTTCTCAACTCAGAAAATCATCATCGCTGCAGGAGGGGGCATTGCAATACTCTCGGGTATAGCACTAGCATTCATCGTAGGTAAAAAGAAAGAACAAGAATTTGAAGAAGACCCTTGGTCAGAAAAATTACTTCAGCGGCCAACGGAGATGTCTGAAGAGGAATTACAACACCATCATCAAGTATTGGAAGAGCATGAAGAGAGTGAGTTTTCGGATATTCTTGAGGATATAATTTGAGCACTCCAACGCGAAAGCCTTTCATGGTGGAAGGTCTCGCAAGGTCTGAGCAAGATGGCAACAGGATATGTACTAATCAATGTCAAGCCGGGAATGGAATTTCAGGCCTTCCAAGAAATAAAAGTAATGGAAAATGTAGTTGATGCTACAATTCTATACGGGGATTATGATATTCTCGTAAAAATTGAGGCAGAAGACATGGGTGCTATAGCGCGTACCGTTGTTGACCAAATCCGACAGGTAGAAGGAGTCTCTGATTCCAAAACCTTAGCGGGTGCAGAACTCTAATTTAGACAAGCAATATACCCTTGTTATTTTTTAAATTTCAGGATTTTACCTAATCGCTTGACTGCTCTAATATGGCAAAAACAACCCTCGAAATTCGGTAATTAGGGCAATATGTGGCGCAGTACAACGTTTTTCTTGCGAAACGTTTATCCCCTCAATGTTAAGGTGGTAGAATTGGAGGTAGATACCTATGGCAGATAAGAAGTACTTCGTCCTAATGAGGAACGGAGAAGATACAGGCCAGGTCTTCGCTAGCCGTCAACCACGTGGCGCGGCATTGAAGGCTGCAACCCGAGGAGCAACTGAGATCCGACTGCGCGAGCGCGGCACAAAAAGGGTCCATGTGTTCAAGGGTTGGACCGAGATGGTGAACAAGCCGGCAAATGGACCAGCTTGGTTGCCGGATAAGGTCAAGAAGGCCAATGTCAAGAAAACCGGAATCGAGCACCTCTGAGTGTTCATTCTGGTCTTCTGACTGAGTTTGAGACGGATAACCACATCCGAATACGGCGGCCGCCCAGATATTCTGGGCGGCTTTTTTTTAGTCACGTCCCGCCCAATATTGAAATATCATGCATTAGATGATGAGAATATGAATTGGACAAAACCTCTTTTTTTGGAGCAATTCTTGCTGGTCTTGGCTTGCTCCTCCTAATCAGTGCAGGTACAAGTGCAGGACAAGATGAACTTCACATTGAAGATTATGTCTTATGGCAAGGAACATTTGCAGAGGATATTGTGCTAAGCGATTTTCATGAAGATAATGAATACAAGGTGTATATCAAACCTGGTGGAGAATACCAAAATTTGAATTTTGAAAGTTCATCTGGAGAGCAGTATTTTAGAGCGGAAAATTTTGGTAATAAAGATGATGGGTGGATTGAGATTGGTTTCATAGAGATGGCCCAATGCCCATGTACCTTGAATCTAAATGCTAGCAACGAGGTGATAATAGTTGATAGTGATCAGAAAAGTGAAGATTCAGGTGCAATGGTTGTTTCATTTTTCCTGTTTTATGCATCTGGATGTTGTTTGATTGGAATAGGCTCTTTGGCTTTCATCAGTGAAAGCATCCGCATAAAAGAAAAATCTCAAGAGGTGGAAATCATCCAACATTAAGCACAATATTAGTTCCTGACCAACCCTAAGTGCGTAGTTTCTTGCCAGTTATTTTGCGCCATACCATCTTCAGCGGATCATAATAACGGTCCGCTACGCGCTCCTTTAGAGGAATAATCGCATTATCAGTGATGTTTATTCCTGCTGGACAAACATCAGTACAACATTTAGTAATATTACAATAGGCGATACCAAATTCATTTTTAACTTCAGGAATTCTATCTTCTTGGTCCATTGGATGCATCTCAAAGTTAGCCAACATGACCATAGTTCTTGGTCCACCGAACTCATCAAATTTTCGATATTCACGTAGTACGTGGCAAGTATCCTGACAGATGAAACACTCGATACACATTCTGAATTCTTGAGCCCTCTTGGCCTCGAATTGGCTAAAATTCCAATCCATCTCTTCTGGACCTTTGATTGGGGCCACAGCCTTCGCCATCTCATAATTCCATGAGACATCAGTTACTAGGTCCTTCACGTGAGGGAAAGTTTGCATTGGTCGAACTGTGATGTTTGTGCCTTTGGGTGTTTCTTTGAGTAAGTCGCTTATCCTTGTCATGCACATCAAACGTGGTTTACCGTTGATTTCAGCACTGCAAGAGCCACACTTTCCGGCCTTACAATTCCAACGATTTGATAATTCGGGTTCTTGTTCGTATTGGACGCGGTGAACACAGTCCAGTAGAACCATTCCTTCGTCAAGTTCGAGGTCATAGGACTTAAGTCCTCCTTTCCCTTCTTGACCTCTGAAAATATCGATTGTGATTTTCTTTACCATTTTACTCCTCCTCCTGCTTTTTTGTCTTTGAACGGTCGAGAAGCTTCTCTAATTCCGCTGGGGGTTGATCCAATTCTTCCTGACGTATTTTTACTTCTCCGTCCTGCATCCAGATGACATTGATTGTGTGACTCCATTTGCCAGTGTCGGGTTCGGGGTAGTCATCTCTGGTGTGTCCGCCTCTACTTTCGGTTCGGGTTAGAGCAGCCAAGGTGCAGGCTCTTGAGACATCTACCATGTTCTTCAGATCTAGGGCTTGATGCCAGCCACTATTGTAGACAGTAGAGTTTCCAGGATTTGCAGATATTGAGCGTGTAGCAAACTCATCAAGGTCCTTCAGTGCTTCTTCCAAGCCAGGGCCACTGCGAATGATGCCGACCTTTTCCTGCATCATATCACGCATTGCTTCATAGATTATTCCAGGATTTTCCCCACCTTCTCGAGAGAGGGGTTCCATGATCTCTTTACAGGCTGTTTCAACTTGATTCGTATCGAGTGCAGGTTGCTCCATCTCTGCAGCTGCTTTGGCCGCATATTCACCTGCTCTTTGACCAAATACGATGAGATCGGAAAGTGAATTTCCACCAAGTCGATTAGCACCGTGTAATCCTGATGCGACTTCTCCAGCTGCATAAAGGCGAGAGACAGAGGATTCCTGAGTCTTGGGGTCGACCCTAACTCCTCCCATCACATAGTGGGCAGTAGGTCCAACTTCCATTGGCTCGAGGGTAATGTCTACACCTGCTAGTTCCTTGAATTGGTGATACATGGATGGCAGTTTCGCCTTGATTTCTTCTGCAGAGCGTTGGGATGCGATGTCGAGGTATGCTCCACCGTGGGTTGAACCTCTTCCTTCTGCTACTTCCTTATTGATTGCCTTGGCTACAACATCTCTTGTTAGTAACTCTGGGGGTCTACGGACGCTGGCGATTTCTCCTGCGACGACTTGGCGCACCCATTCTGTGGATTCTTCTTCTGTTTCGGCATGGTCGCCTTTGAACATATCTGGGACATTGTCGAACATAAATCGCACACCCTCGCTATTCTTTAGCACGCCACCTTCTCCACGAACTCCTTCTGTTACGAGGATTCCACGCACACTTGGTGGCCAAACCATACCGGTTGGATGGAATTGTACGAATTCCATGTCGATTAATTCCGCCCCAGCCCATAGAGCAAGAGCATGACCATCACCAGTATACTCCCAAGAACCTGAGCAGACTGACCAGCAACGGGTGATTCCACCAGTTGCAAGAATAGTAGTCTTGGCTGAATATGCGTGTAATACACCATCAACGCGGTCGTATGCTACGCAGCCAGTACAATTTCCTTCATCATCCTGAAGTAGATGGCGGACGGTGTATTCCATGAAGATATCAAGACCGGAGTGTATTCCTTTCTCCTGAAGAGTTCTGATGATTTCTAGGCCAGTAGAATCACCGACGTGGGCCAACCTTGGATAGGTGTGTCCTCCGAAATTGCGTTGATTGATTAGACCACTTGGAGTACGGTCGAAAACTGCCCCCCATTGTTCGAGTTCGCGAATACGGTCTGGTGATTCTTTGGCATGGATTTCTGCCATCTGCCAATTATTGAGGTATTTGCCTCCCTTCATGGTGTCCTTGAAGTGGCTTTGCCAGTTATCTCGACTATCTGCATTAGCAAGAGCAGCAGCAGCCCCCCCTTCTGCCATAACGGTGTGCGCTTTGCCGAGTAAGGACTTGCAGATGATAGCGGTTCGAGCACCTTGACGTGCTGCTTCGATCGCAGCACGAAGTCCGGCCCCACCAGCGCCGATAATGATGACATCATATTCGTAATTTTTATAATCTACCATTTCAGACACCTCCGATTAAGACCAAGTCGCTCCAAACACCGCTGGTGCACATGTAGACATAGAAATCCGAAAACATGACCCAGAATAATGAGTAGATGGCCCACTTGTTGTGGTTCTTGTTTAGGCCAGAACATGCAGTCCAGCACTTTTCTGCCAGTTTACCACCACCATTGTGGAAGCGGTTGCGGATTCCACCGATTAAGTGTCGGAAGGAATGGCAGCCAAGGGTGTAGCCACCGAGTAGGATTACATTGAGCACCAATACCAGAGTGCCCACGCTGATTCCTATACCTGCATCATTGCCGCTGTGAAATTGCGTTGCCATGTAGACGTCATAGGAAAGGACGAAGAGATATGCTACTGCCAGGTACATGAAGTAGCGATGTAAGTTTTGGAAGAGGAATAACTTCCTCTCTCCATTGTAATCCCCAAATGGTGTGCTAACTGCACAAGCAGCAGGGCTTGCGAAAAATGAGCGGTAGTATGCTTTGCGATAGTAGTAGCAGGTGCCGCGGAATCCTGCAGGAACAATTAGGATGAACATGGCGGGGCTCATCCACCAGAGGAACTCTGGGACCCACGACCCGAGTCCATCTTTACCAGGAATTATCAACGGACTGTAGAGTGGGGAAAGTACGTGACTGTTTTTATCTTCAATCGCCATTGTTTGGGTTCCGCTACTTGCACCGAAATCTGAGAATATCCAGAAGTCCGCTTCCATGAATCCACGCCATGTTGCATAGACCACCATAATGCCAAGATAGGCAGCCATCGCCAGCGGTGAAGTCCACCAAGAATCTATTCTGTCAGTCTTACCAAGGCCTCTAGCCATTGGTAATTCTTTCGCATCAACCATCCTATTGTCGACCCCTATGGGGTCGGGGCGGCTGCGTGGGCATTTGATTATATCCAATAGCCCTAGACTTAGTTCACGACAGGCTTCCCCAATCGATTTCCGCCTCGACCATTTCGATTTCGTCGACATCCATCTGTGCTAACTGCAACTTTCCGCTCAACTCATCGTTAACTGCATGCCAGTAAGAATAGGCTTCAATGACCCATATTCCCGATTCTCTAGTTCCATTACCGCTGCTCTTTACTCCACCGAATGGTAAGTGGGCTTCTGCTCCAGTGGTCGAGTTGTTGATTCCCGTCATTCCGGCTTTTATTCCGGATTTAAAGCGGTATGCTTCCAATCTATCATTGGTGTAAATAGCGCTGGATAGCCCATATGGTGAGGCATTTGCTAAGTGTAATCCATGCTCAAAGTCTCGGGCTTTGACGATTGTAATAGCGGGACCAAACAGCTCGTTCATGAAACAGTCCATCTCTTCGGTGACATCTGTATAAACGTGTGGCCACATGTATACTCCTTCGTCAGCATTTCCAAGGAATCCTGATGGGGCAGATTGTGCAGTTATCCTACCTTCTCCATACAATTTAGTGGCGCCATCAGTATCACACATTTTGATAGTTTCAAGGAAATCATTTGCATATTTTTGAGAAAGCATTGGGCCATAGAGAACTTCACCATCATGCATTGAATCTCCGATAACGGTATTCCTTACCTTCTCCATTAGCATCTCCATGAATTGATCATAGATGTCTTCGTGAAGAATTAGATTGCCAAGGCTAGTACAGCGCTGACCAGCAGTTCCAAATCCAGACCAGTAGGCACCTTCAACCGCATTCTCCAAGTCCGCACTAGGCATAATGAGGAGAGGGTTCTTGCCACCTAATTCAAGGCTGCAAGATACTAAATTTCGTCCACATACTTCACCGATTGCCTTGCCGACTGCGGTGCTGCCGGTGAATGAAATCTTGTCGACTTTACCTTCATCGACCGCATCGACTAGATATTGGCCGGTAGTGCTACCTTTTCCGTGAACTAAATTGATTACACCATCTGGCAAACCTGCTTGGTGCATGATTCGAGCCAAGGCAAAGGAAAGGAGTGGGGCATCTTGGGGTGATTTCCAAACACAGGTATTTCCACACATGATAGCAGGAATCATTTTCCAAAATGGTACTGCAGCTGGGAAATTGCAGGCGTTGATTATTCCACAAACACCCAAAGCGCGGCGGTATGTAGACAATTCCTTGTTCGGCAACTCTGAGTGCACGGTTTGACCATATAGGCGGCGGCCTTCAGATTGGAAGAATAGGCAAGTATCGATTGCTTCTTGTACTGAGCCAGCTGATTCTTTCAGTGTTTTGCCAATTTCCCTTGTTTCCAAGCGGACGATTTCATCTTTGTTTTCCATCAACAAGCGTCCCATGTTGCCGATAATTTGGCCACGGCTTGGGGCAGGCATTGATGACCAATCAGGGAAGGCTGCATGAGCAGCATCCAGTGCAGC
>Ga0066376_10000089_pt1 | contig 71449 bp, 80 predicted proteins | sample Knorr_S15_td_Bot_FD_77009 | JGI IMG/M metagenome (GOLD analysis project Ga0066376, IMG submission 77009) | Marine microbial communities from Southern Atlantic Ocean transect - Knorr_S15_td_Bottom_ad_5009_LV_A | ecosystem: Environmental > Aquatic > Marine > Oceanic | place: Southern Atlantic...
AGTAAAAGTAGAGGATTTAGGCGCATGTAGATTGGGGAAAGTGTCTTGGAATTTCCTATGCAATCACAAGCCTAGCACGAAAGGGATAGCTGAAATCAGAAAATAAAGGAAGGGAAGCCCTACAATTCCGCCTGAAATGAGTCCTCCTTCGCCGAATTCGTGGAAAGACCGAGTGTGGGCCCCGTTTCGCCAGCAGCGCCCGGAACGAGAACAGGATTTCTCCACTGCTTCAGGCCTCCCTTTGGAACCAGCTTATTTCTCTGGAGACCCCAAAGCCCCCTCTGCTGGTCCCGGTGAGTTCCCTTTTGTGCGGGGAATCCACCCCACCATGTATCGGGGACGGCATTGGACCATGCGCCAGTATGCGGGGTTTTCGTCTGCTCGCCAAACCAACCAGCGTTTTCACTTTTTGCTCAATCAAGGCCAAACCGGGTTGTCTATTGCCTTCGATTTGCCCACTCAAATTGGCTATGACTCTGATCACTCTTTAGCCGGTCCTGAAGCCGGAATGGTTGGCGTGGCGGTGAACTCCTTAAGAGATTTCGAAACTTTATTTGACGGAATCCCGCTGGCCAAAGTTTCCACCTCGATGACCATCAATGCCACCGCACTGATTTTGTTTTCGATGTATTTGGCTTTAGCGAAGCGTCAAGGGGTGGCGGCAAAAGAAATTCGGGGCACTATTCAGAACGATATTTTGAAAGAATTTATTGCCCGAGGAAATTATCGCTTTGATGTTGCCTCCTCTATGCGCCTGACCACGGACCTTTTTCATTTCCAACAGGAACAGGCGCCTTCCTTTAACCCGATTTCTGTTTCTGGCTATCACATGCGAGAAGCAGGCTGCACGGCGGTGCAGGAAGTCGCCTACACCCTTGCTGATGGAGTTGCTTATTTACAAGCTGCCAAGGATGCAGGTTTGGACCCGGCGAAAACTGCCCGTCGGCTGTCGTTCTTTTTTAATGGCCACAATGATTTTTTCGAAGAAATCGCCAAGTTTCGGGCCGCTCGACGAATGTGGGCACATATCGTGCGTGACCAATTCAAGGTGGATGACCCTAAAGCCCAAATGCTTCGATTTCATACCCAAACCGGGGGTAGCACCTTGACCGCTTCGCAACCCGAAGTCAACGCGGTCCGAGTCACCATCCAAGCCATGGCTGCGGTCATGGGCGGAACCCAGTCTCTCCACACCAATGCAATGGATGAAGCGTTAGGTTTGCCTGGCGAGGCTTCGGCCCGTTTGGCTTTACGAACTCAGCAAGTGTTGGCTTTGGAGTCGGGGATTGCGAATGTGGTGGATCCTTTAGGGGGGTCTCCTTTTGTGGAAGCATTGACGGACGATTTGGAATCGGCGGCTAAGCATGAAATGGACCTCATTCAAAAAGACTATTCTGGTATGGTCGGTGCAGTGAAGGCTGGCTATGTGCAACGAAAAATTCATCAGTCTGCGGTCCAGTTTCAAAAAGAAGTAGAACAGGGGGAGCGGCCGATTGTGAGTGTTAACCGGCACGTTTTGGACCAGGAGGACCCGGTAGATGTGTTTCGGCCAGAGTCCTCGGCGGCCGAAGAAATCAATTCATCCTTAGCGGCGGTTCGTGAAGAAAGAGATTCCGCCAAGGTGCAAGCCAGTTTAGCCCAGGTCTCCGCGGTGGCGGCCACGACCACTCCGCTCGGCCCCGCTGTATTGGAAGCGGTGGAAGCTTATGCCACGGTAGGGGAAATTTGTGACGCTTTAGGAAAAGTTTTTTCTCCTTACCAAGCTCCGGCGGTGTTTTAATCTCTGTCCTCAACATGTCTACTGCTGATCCTCCCACCGATTTCATTCGGGATATTGTCGCCGAAGACATCCATGCTGGTCTTCATCCCGCGCCGGTGACACGCTTCCCTCCGGAACCCAACGGGTACTTGCACATCGGCCACGCCAAGGCGATTTGTTTGAACTTTGGAATTGCTGCGGAGTATGAGGGTGGGCGTTGCAATTTGCGCTTTGATGACACCAATCCCAGCAAAGAAGAAGCAGCCTTTGCCGAAGCCATTAAAGAAGATATCCAATGGCTGGGTTTTGATTGGGGTGAAAACCTTTTTTATGCCAGTGATTACTTTGACCAACTTTACCTTTGGGCGGAAGGCTTAATTGAAGCCGGCAAGGCATACGTGGATGAGCAAAGTGCTGAGGAAATCCGGAAAAACCGGGGAGGGCTGAGGGAGCCTGGAGTGGATAGTCCATTTCGAAGTCGTCCTATCGAAGAGAGCTTGGCTGAATTTCGAAAAATGAAAGCGGGCGATTACCCCAACGGCGCCAAAGTTCTCCGGGCAAAAATTGACATGGCTGCCACCAACCTGAATTTACGTGACCCGGTTTTGTATCGCATCCTTCACGAAAACCATCCCCGTACCGGAGACCAGTGGTGCATCTACCCGATGTATGATTACACCCATGGTCAAAGCGATGCTTTAGAGGGGATTACTCATTCCTTGTGTTCCCTAGAATTTGAAAATCATCGCCCGCTTTACGATTGGTTCTTGGACAACTTGCCGGTTCCCTCGCGTCCCAAACAACGAGAATTCAATCGGCTTAATTTGACCTACACGGTCATGTCCAAGCGCAAGCTAACTCGCTTGGTGGAGGAGGGCAAAGTGTCCGGTTGGGATGATCCGCGTTTACCGACTTTGTCGGGAATGCGTCGTCGCGGCTTCCCGCCCGGCGCTTTAAGAGAATTTTGCCGCCGGGTAGGAGTTTCAAAAACCAACAGTACGGTGGAATATGCGCTCTTAGAGCATTGTGTTCGTGATGAGTTGAACGCCACCGCGCCACGCACCATGGCGGTCCTTGACCCCTTGAAAGTGGTCATCACCACTCTTCCGGAAGACCATTTTGAAGAGTTCGAGGCCGATGTAATCCCTGGCAATGAATCGGCGGGCAAGCGCACCATTCCTTTTAGTCGGGAAGTCTGGATTGAGCGTGCCGATTTCATGGATGAGCCGCCGCGAAAATTTTTCCGTCTGGGTCCTGGTCGGGAAGTGAAATTGCGTTACGGTTATTGCATCACTTGCGAAGAAGTGATTCATGATGACCAAGGAAGGGTGGTGGAATTACGTTGCAGTCATGACCCGGAAACGCGCCACGGCTTGCCCAAGGACCGCAAAGTGAAGGGATTTTTGCACTGGGTTTCAGTCAAAGATGCTGAGCAAGCCGACGTACACATGCTCGGCCAATTATTTCATTCTGAAAACCCCGAAGCGGATGGGGATTTCCTTGCTGATTTAGTGACCGAATCCTGTGAGGAGAAAAAAGGAGTTCAATTGGAGCAAGGAACTCTTGCCGCTGGCCAAGGTGCAATTTTACAATTTGAAAGAAACGGGTATTTTCGCTTAGACCGCATGGGGCAAGAGGGAAACCCGGCGGTATTCCTACAAACGGTAGGATTACGCGATAAGTGGGCCAAAATCATGGCCAAGGAGAAAAATGCCTAAAGTCCAAGGTCTGGATCATGTAGCCATCGTGGTGGAGGACCTGGATGTCGCCACCAAGCATTGGGTTGAGGTATTGGGCCTTCGCCCCGGGGCAAGAGAAACCGTGGAAACTCAAGGAGTTGAGGTGCAGATTCTCTTCGCTGGGGACACCCGCATTGAATTGGTTTGCCCGCTTTCGGATTCCTCCCCGGTGGCCAAGTTTTTGGAAAAAAAAGGCCCCGGAATCCATCACCTTGCTCTGAAAGTGGACAATACCGCCGATGCCATTGAGGATGTTTTGGCTTGTGGGGAGGAGATGATTCATACTAGCCCCCAAGCCGGTGTTCACCAAACCTCCATTGCCTTTGTGCATCCCAAGTCCGCTTGCGGAGTTCTGTTGGAGTGGGTGCAAGATCGGCAGTCCCCAGATTCGGAGCCTAAAGGATGAGTAAAAAAGTGGTTGAGGAGTGGAAATCTCGGCTGGCGGCCTCGCAGTTAGGAGGTGGCCAAGCGCGCATTGATGCCCAGCATGCCAAGGGGAAATTGACCGCCCGTGAGCGAGTTGATTTATTATTGGACCCAGCTTCCTTTGAAGAAATTGGAGGTCTAGTCACTCACCGTTGCGACAACTTCGGCATGGAAAAGAAGCGCATCCCAGGCGATGGGGTGATTACTGGAATCGGCACCATTGAGGGCCGCCCGGTGGCAGTGTTCAGTCAAGACTTCACCGTGATTGGTGGCAGCCTTGCCGAAGCTCACGCCAAGAAAATTTCCCGCTTGATGGACATTGCCATGAAAACAGGTATGCCCATTGTTGGTTTGAATGATTCGGGTGGGGCACGTATTCATGAGGGAGTCGTTTCTTTAGCTGGTTATAGCTCGCTTTTCTTGCGCAATACCCAGGCTTCCGGAGTGGTTCCCCAAATTTCCGCCATCATGGGCCCCTGTGCTGGTGGGGCGGTCTATTCACCCGCCTTGACGGATTTCATTTTTATGGTGGATGGCACTTCTTATATGCACATCACTGGCCCAGACGTGGTGAAAACGGTCACCCATGAAGACGTCACTTCCGAAGAACTTGGCGGCGCCAGTGTCCATGCTGCGGTGAGCGGAACCTCGCACTTCACTTGCACGGATGATGCTGAGTGTCTTTCCCGAATTCGTCGGCTACTGTCCTTCTTGCCCCAAAACAATCTCGACGGACCTCCTCAAATAGCCAGCGAAGACCCGGTGGACCGCCGCGAGGATTCTTTAAATGAAATCATTCCAAATTCTGCAAACCAACCCTATGATATGGGCCAAATTTTGCGCACTGTGGTCGATGACGGAGATTTTTTAGAAATCCAACCTGATTATGCTGGCAATATTTTGATTGGTTTTGCGCGTTTGGGCGGCAAGGTGGTCGGCATGGTTGCCAATCAGCCTTCCCATATGGCCGGAGTGTTAGATAGCAACGCCAGTGAAAAAGGTGCGCGCTTCATTCGCTTTTGCGATGCTTTCCACATTCCGATTGTGACTTTTGAAGATGTACCCGGATTTCTGCCCGGCACGGAGCAAGAACACGGCGGCATTATCCGACGTGGTGCAAAGTTGCTCTACGCTTACTGTGAGGCTACCGTTCCAAAATTGACGGTGATTACTCGCAAAGCATACGGCGGAGCTTATTGCGTTATGTCTTCACGTTCCACCGGTGGGGACTGGAATGTTGCATGGCCGAGTGCGCAAATTGCAGTCATGGGCGCTGAGGGCGCCGCGAAAATCATTTTCCGTCGTGAAATCAGCGCTGCCGAGGATTCGGAGCTCATGGAAAAAGAAAAAATCCAAGACTACGAGGACCGCTTTGCTAATCCATTTGATGCTGCAGAACATGGCTTAATTGATGGAATTATTGAGCCCGCGGAAACTCGCCACCATCTCATCCGAGCATTGGGGATTTATGAGACAAAACGAGAAATCTCCCCGTCTAAAAAGCACGGATCCATCCCACTCTGAGACGGCTTCTAGGGCCAAATTTTCAATGTTCAAGAAAATCCTCATCGCGAACCGAGGAGAAATTGCGGTTCGGATTTTGCGGACCTGCCGAGAGATGGGGGTGAAAACGGTCGCTGTCTATTCCGAGGTAGACCGGAAAAGTTTGCATGTTAGATTTTCTAACGAAGCTTATTTATTGGGTGGACCGGCACCCGAAGATTCTTATTTGCGGATGGACAAGATTTTGCAAATTGCCAAGAAAAGTGGTGCTGAAGCCATCCACCCCGGTTTTGGGTTTTTGGCTGAGAACGCTGAATTCGTCCGACGGGTTGAGGCGGCTGGCCTAGTTTTCATCGGGCCTAGTGCAAAATCCATGGAAATCATGGGGGATAAGATTCGTTCTCGGCGGGCCATGATGAGCGCCGATGTACCGGTGGTCCCTGGCATGCTTGAACCTTTGGATGATGCCAGTCAAGCTTGCGCCGCCGCCGCAAACATTGGCTATCCAGTGATGTTGAAAGCCTCGGCTGGTGGCGGCGGCAAAGGAATTCGCATTGTTCGTGCCGAAGCCGAAATGGAAAGTGCCTACCTCACGGCGAGTGGTGAAGCAGAGAATGCCTTTGGCGATGGTCGGATGTACATCGAGAAATTTTTAGATCGGCCAAGGCATATAGAAATTCAAATTCTTGCTGACCAACAAGGCCGAGTCATGCACTTAGGGGAAAGAGAGTGTTCCATTCAACGGCGGCACCAAAAGCTCATTGAAGAAGCCCCGGCAGTGGGCATCGATAAAGAAATGAGGGAAAAGATGGGTGCCGCAGCAGTGGCTGCCGCCGCCGCAGTGGATTATCGTTCTGCCGGAACGGTTGAATTTTTGTTTAGTGACGGGCAATTTTATTTTCTAGAAATGAACACTAGGCTGCAGGTAGAACACGCTATCACTGAGGAGGTTTATGGAGTGGATTTGGTTGAGCAAATGCTGCTCATTGCCGCGGGTGAACCTTTGACCTTGGCGGACGGAATGCAGCCCCGTGGCCATGCCATTGAAGTACGCTTGAATGCTGAAGACCCAGAAAACCAATTCATGCCCTCTATTGGTACGGTCGGCAATATTCGGTTACCGGGTGGTCCTGGAGTGCGGGTGGATTCAGCCATTTATAGGTCCATGGAAATCACCCCTTTCTATGATTCCATGTTGGCAAAGTTGATTGTTCATGGAAGCAATCGGCAACAAGCTCTGCGGCGCATGGTTCGGGTGCTTCAGGAACTGCACGTCGGCGGAATTTTAACCAGTGCTGGGGTGGCGCTGGAAGTCATCCAATCTCAACCTTTCCAAGATGGGGAATATGACACCGGCTACTTGGAACGATTTCGAGAGGATGAAAAGGCCAAATCGGATTTTGGTGATTTAGAAGAAGTAGCCGCTTTGGTTGCGGTCATGCACCGAATGCATACCGCCAACAGCAAAAGAATTCAGTCCCACAGTGATGGACCCGGCTTGAGCGCCTGGTTACAAGAAAGTCGGCGTCAACAAATGCGCGGGGGACGATGAAATATTCGCTCGAATCTTCGTCAGGCCGTAAGTTTGAAATTGAGGTCCAGCCTGGCTTAGGAGACCACTATTCCCTCACCATGCATGACCAGCAAGTGGAGGCGGACTTTTTTGATGTGGATCGGCTTGGCCAATATGCAGTCCGAGTTGGAGACCACTCCTATGCGGTGTCCATCGAGGAAAGTGACCAACAGCATTTAAGAGTTACCATTGCGGGGATTTCTTTTGCCATCAAAGTTCTGGACGAACAAGAGAAAACTGCCGCCTCCTTGTCCACTGCTCGGCCTAAAACTGAAGTCATGAAAGCGTCCATGCCCGGGATTGTGATTGAAGTCCGGGTGAAACCGGGCGATGCAGTGGAAGCAGGTCAAGGTATTTTGATTTTGGAAGCCATGAAAATGCAAAATGAACTGGCCACGATTCAGGCAGGTGTAGTGGAGGAGCTTTTTGTAAAAGCAGGTGACACGGTTGCTGCCAACCAAGCCTTGGCCAAAATCAATCCATTTCCAGAAAGTGAAACGGGTTCAGGAGATTAGAGGCTAATTTCCTTGCTTTTCGATTTGCCGCCTTAACTTTGGTGACAAGATGTTTTGGAAAGCTGTGTCAAGGATTTTGATTTTGGCCGTAGCAGTTTCTTTTTTTATCCAAGCCCGCAGGTCTACACCAGATTTTTCTAATGCCACCATTTCTGGAAACATAACCAAAACATGACGGACTTCGGTTTCATCGGCTTCGGCCGTGATGCCCCTTTGGTAGTCGACAATTTCTAGAAAGTGCCAACCGTAGACAGTCAGAAAAGGCCCTTGGATTTGATTCATATTGCCGGAGTGGGCAATGCGGTCAAATGGTTGGACGGCAATTCCACGACCAAAGGTGTAGCGGCCGTCATCGGTGGGGGCTTCTGAGTCATCGGAAAAATCTTTCACCACGGTGGCGAAATTCGCGCCATTATTTAAGGCTGCCATGGCGGTTTGTATCCGTGTTTTCATGGTGGGGATTTGGTCGGCATACTTTGCCTCCATCACCTTGAGCGGCAACAGCGCAACGACTGCATCGCGAAGCAGTAAGTCCACCGGTTCCCGCCGGTAGCTTTGCCAGTAATCCACCAACTCCTGTAATTCAGTGCTACTGATAGGAATCCCGTTCACCGTGAGTATGGTGCGCGAGCTATGAAATAAATTACTTGCCTGGGGAGATGGTGGGCGTGGTCCGGCTAGATTTCCTGCTGGTGAGGCTTGCAGGTTAGCTATGGGGGAACCAATTCGTGGCGGGGTGAGTCCCCGTTGATGGGCCCGAGCTTTACCACTTTCTCGAGGATTGTCCTGAGCTGGTGCTCGGTCAACAAAACCAATGAGGCTCATGAGGATGAGGGCGAGAAACTTCATGGCTTCAGGTTAACGGCTTTGCCACTTTCGTTTTTGACGAAAATAGTCCTCTAAGGAACCGCGGTAGTTTTCTAAATCGGCGTTTGTCTCTGGCGGGGGATTCTCCTCTGATTCTGAAGAGGCCTCCTCCTGACTTGGCGGACTGACATCCGGCTCTATAGAGCTTTGCCGAAAAGCTCGCTTCCAAACTTCCAAGGGTTTTAAGGTCGGCAAACGGCCACTACGCAAAACCGACTGCAACAATTCCATGCGCCCGGTCCAGGCTAGATATCCAGCCAAAATGAGGCCCAGGAAAATGAATTCAAAACGAATTGCCATGGCCAGGAAAGCCAGCAGAAAGAGATTGCTTAATCCAACCGCCGCCCGGGTGGCATCGGCAAAAGGAGAATTCCTAGCTAGCCAGCTTCTTAACACCCGGCCGCCGTCCAAGGGAAAAGCCGGAATGAGATTGCCTAAAGCCAAGACTAGGTTGATCCAAAATCCGCTCTCACCTATGGGGCCGGGAATCAGGAAAAAGGCGCCCGCCAAAACCAAGTTGGCCAGCGGGCCAGCGGCGGCAACCGGCCCTTCAATCTGGGGCTGATGCATGGCTCCTTCGAGGCGGGCCATGCCCCCTAATGGCCAAATGGTGATGTCCAGGACCCGGAGGCCTAAACGTCGGCCAACCAAAGCATGGGCTAATTCATGAACCACCAAAGAAAAACCGAGAATGACAAACAGGAGAAGCAGTTCTCCGGCGGCGACGGGGCCGTTCCGGCCGGCGACCTGTGCCAAAAGCAGCAGGGTCAAAACCACCATGAGGGGGGTAATGAGAATCGGGATTCCGAACAGGCGGCCCAAACGGAGCGGGCGGAAGAGGCTAGGCAACATGATGCTGGGGACAAACAATACCTTCGTGTTATCCTGCGGTTATGTTTGCCTTTCTTTGGGGATGGTTTTTCTGGTGCGGCCAGGCGCCCATCATGGAGATGATGCCACCCCATATTGGAGAGGAGCAGGCTCCCCTGGAAAACCGGCTTGGTCTCGCGGATTGCGTGGTTTTGGCTTGGGCTGAACGGGCTGCCGGAAATTCAGCGGTGACTTTGCACGTGCGTCAGCAATGGAAAGCAAGGGCCTCGCCGCGGATTTTGGTCAAGCTTGGTAAGTATTCGTTAACCAACCGACGTCAGCTTGGTTTGGCCTTTTTGTTTAAAGACCATGGTCGATGGGAGTTTTTGCCGGCAAATCGAAGCTGGATTCCTCTCAATGAAGCCCAGGCTTATGTTTATTCTCAGGCTATTGAGGCTTGGCAACGATGGCGTCACTTGAAAGACCAAAAAGTTCAGCGGGAGTACCGCCTTCGGTGGCTAGTTCAATTGGCTGATTCGCCAGTCACTTTGGTGGAAGTGGCCACGTTTTTTCGTCAAAATTCTGCCTTGTTGTTGGAATTAGATAAATCCCAGCGAGAAACTTTACTGCGAGTGTGCAGTCAGAAAATTGCGACTTCCCCGCCGGATTTACTGGATTTATTGCTGGCTTTAAACAGCATACCAGCGTTTGGGAGAAATGGAGTAATCCACCGAACCTTGTCTTTGTTGCATCATGCCACCCAAACCCCTCAACCCTATTTGGCAGAGGATCATTGGTTGCGCCATAGGCAGAAGGACATTTTGGCTTGGGCTGATTTCGCTTCCATCGCAAAACCATTTCGACCTATGCCACCTGGCTACGGCGGCACCTTTTGTTCCGCTACAGCCGCAAAAGTTTTGGGGGCTTTGCGGGGTAAAAACCTAGCCCAACCTGCTCAGGATTGGCAATTGGTATCCCTTTCATTGACAAGCCCAACCCCGCACTTTTTTTCCGGTAAACGCGGGGGCAAAGGCAAAGGCCCACACGCTGTATTGAGCAGCGGTAAAGAGAACTATGTTTTTCCAGTGGAAACCGATGGGGATGCGGCGGTTTTAGCTTTTGCAATGACCAACAAAACCGCGTTACAGTTAAAGGGAATCATTTCGCCCGCGCTTTATCGAGCCTTGAAGGCCGACCCCTTGCCTGGGTTTTAAAAAGAAGTCCCCAGCAGCATGCCGGCAAAGGAGCTGACCGGTTGGGCTTCACGCACATCTTCCAGTGAGTAGTTGAGCAATTTCAAGGCACTCATCATTTCGTCGTAAGCTTCGTTTTTGGTGAGGAGTTTCCCCACCGTGCCTTCACCCTGTACCACGGCTTTACTGAGCTTGCTTAATTGAGCCAAAAAGTCAGCGGCATCCGATGCTAGTTTCTCGTCGGAAATAATTTTCCCTAAAAGTCCTACGCCTTGGTTCGCGTCCACCATCATGCGCTTCAAGCGTTCTGCTGCAAAGCTTAAATCACTCACCAATTGCAGGGTATCGGCTTGCATGCTTTCGTCGGTTAACATAGAGCCCAGAGCGCCTTGGCCACTGGCGATTTGAGTGGCAATGAGAACTAGATTCCGCATAGCATCGGCGCCGTCATTAATCATCGCAAGGAGTTCTACTCGTGCTTCTTGGTCCTCTACCAGCATTCCAATGGCGCCTTTCCCGGAGCGAATGTCTTCGGCCACTTGGCTAGCGGCGGACATGAATTCTTCTAAGTTTAGACGCAATTCTGGGTCAACTAACATGGCTCCTAATGCGCCTTTGCCTTGCGCCAAGTCCTCAGAAACGGAGCGAAAGTTTTCGATGATTTCTTCTACTGCGTCTCGATTTTCAGCCACTAATTCACCCAAAGCGGCAATTGCTGAAAAACCCACGCTACCGAGGAATTCAGAATCCGGGGGAATTCGAGGGGCGGCGGTGGGGCCTGGGTCAATTTCTACTACCCGGCCGCCGAGGATGGTGAATTCACTAATCCGAATGCGATAACCGCGGTGCAAGGTGACCGGGTTGTCAAATTCCATGGAAACTCGGATGCGGCGGTCATCAGGTTTTTCGTCATAAAAACTGACTCCTTTGACCGAGCCGGTTTGACGCCCGCTTACCAAAACCATGTCACCTTCTTTAAGACCGCTGGCATTGGGAAACCAGGCATTTAAATAGCTTTTTTCCTGAAAGGAAAATCCAGTAAGGACAATGGTGTAGTAAAGCAGCAGGGCGATGCCCCCAAAAAACACGAGTCCTAAAAAGAAGTCACGACGGCCGTAGTTATCCATGATGTTGAGGTCCGAGAAATTTTCGGAAACGAGGATGGGGATTTTCAAGCAGGGTTTTTGGGCTTCCCTGGGTAACAAGGGAACCATTTTCAAATAATGCCACTTGATCCCCGACCATCTCCGCACAGCTCCAGCTGTGGGTGACGGTAATGGAAGTGGTGTGCAATTCTTCTCGTAGGCGGCGAATCATGTGACTCACGCTGTAGGACATCTCCGGGTCTAGCCCGGCTTCGGGTTCATCGTACAGGATGATGCGTGGATTAGTCACCAAGGCCCGGGCTAGCCCGACCCTTTTCTGCATGCCGCCAGAGAGTTCAGCGGGGAATTTTTTCAGAGCGTCCTGCATTCGGACCCTGGTCAGAACTTCCTCCACCTTGATTTTGACCTCCGCCTCCGGCAAAATGCGAGATTCACGCAGCGGGAGAGCGACGTTGTCAAAAACATCAAGCCAGTTAATGAGGGCGGCGTGCTGGAACAAATACCCCATGTCCTTGCGAAGATTGCGTAGGTCATTCGAGCTCAATTCATGAATGATTTTTCCTTCGACGAGGACTTCCCCAGCATCGGGTTTTAATAATCCAATGATGTGTTTCAAGATGACCGATTTTCCGGCACCCGATGGCCCCATGAGTACCAAGGATTCACCTTCTTTGACATGCAAGTCCAAGCCGACCAACACTTGATTTTGGCCGAAGGCTTTATGGACGTTGTGGAGACGGATCAATGAAGCAGGAATTTGCCGAGGAAAAAGTTCAAAACAATAATTAAAATAATAGAGTCCCTTACCGCGGCACGGGTGCTTTCGCCGACGCCTCTGGCTCCGTTAGTAGCTTGCAATCCCCGCGCGCAGCCAATCACTGCAGTTACGAAACCAAAGACTGTGGATTTCACTAAGCCAGAATAAATACTGACTGGTAGAGGGATAAAATCACCAATGTCTCGTAAGGAATTGAGGGCGTTGTGAAGATAGCCGCCGAAGTCTAATCCTAATTGGGTGACCGCAATGACACCTCCTCCGATAGTGCCTACCCAAGTGGCCAATACAGTCAAAATCGGGGACACTAAGGTGAGTCCGATTACCCGCGGAAGCACCAGATAGCTGTGGACATCCACCGAAAGGACTTCCAAGGCGGTGATTTCTTCTTGCACTTTCATGGTGCCTAATTCGGCGGCCATGGCACTTCCGACGCTGGCAGCCAAAACAATGGCGGTGACAAAAGGTGCCATTTCTCGGGCCATCAAAACGGCAACCAAGATACCCACACTTTCTTGTTGTCCATACATGGCCAGCTCCACACCCACCTGCAAGGAAACAATCATGCCAATGAAAAAGCCAACCAAAAGAACCACATGCAAGGTGCGGACTCCGCCTTCAAACATTTGGTCCTTTATGAGTCGGGAACGTCGAAAACAATGCGGAAAACGCAGTAAGGTTTCACCGGCCAATTGCATGGCAAAACCGGAGGCTTCCACCACGGGTCTTAAAAACCGATTGCTGAAATTTTGAATTCTAGCAATCACTGCAAAGTATCCTGACTTAAGGATTGGATTGGAATTGGCAAGTGGGATAAATCTGGCCAGCCGGGCCCCGGGAATGCCGGTGCTTGCCAGCCACCATGTTCACCGCTGCTCCAACGTATCAGTCCCAACAGCCAGGAATGATGGCGAGTGCCATCGGGTTCTTCCCAAACTCCTCCAATCAAGGGCACGCTTTTCCGGCTATGTCCGGCTGCACGGAGTTCTCGGTAAAGGCTAAAAAAAGCTCTTTTCTCTCGGAAACCCGAGCGGCTTTCGGTGGTTTCCTTCCAAAGAGAAAAGGGATAAAGCCAATTTCTTGAGACCGCCAAGCCGGCATCCGGAGATGCGATTTGGGTGGTGGTGTTGTGCTGGTGGGTGATGGTACGGCGGGTGTAGAAGGGAAAAATCCTAAGATAATCTTCCACCCGGCCATTCTTGTATTTGGTTTTACTTTTCCAAAACAGGGGTACTGCATACCAGCTCTCGCGCTCCATTTCCTCCAGATGGTCTTTGCGATGCCAAAAAATAGGCCAAAGCAAAGAAGTAAACTCGGTTTGGTCATCCTGGTATTGAAGAAAAAACGGCAACACTCGACTCAATTGCCGACCACCGCCCTTTTCGGAATGTTCGAATTTCAGCAAGGGCCAGAATTGCCATGAGCGGTAATGGGTGGAGGGCCTGTTGGCCCAGCCGAAAAAAGGCCACAACATTGTTTTTGCCTGGTAATCGCCTTGGATTTTACTCCCGTAGAATGGAAAGAGAAACCAACTTCGCATGGGATTCTTCTTGTGAAGCTCAGTTTCTGAATAAGTGAAAAAGGGCCACAGGATGAAATGACTTTTGCTTCGCCCCGGGATTTCTTTCCAGCCGAAGAGAGGAAAAAATTTCCACCCGGTGGAGTTTCCACTACGCTTAGAAAAGAGTGGAAAGAGAAAGTGGTTGGTTTGGGTGCCATCTTTCTTGGTCCTTGCCCAAAGTGGAAAAAGTACGAAATCCACTTCTTCGAAACTTAGCCAGTTTTCTAAGTGACCATAAAAAGGAAAAAATGCAAAGGAATCTTCACTGCCATCTTCCGCTGATCCACCGGTGAAAAATGGGTAAAACGCCCAATCCGTTTCCAACACTCCGTCCGGTCGACGTTCCGCTTCCCGCCAAAAAAAGGGCCACAAACGGACCCAGTCCCGGTCTCTTTTCTTGGAAGATTCGGCCCTGCCAAAAGGGAATAGGAAGTCAATTCGTTGGTGGCCAGCGGTTTCTTCTTCCCAATAAACTGGATTCCAAGCCCGGCGTGTGGTTTGCTGATTTTGTTCGAAGCGAATCAAGCCGCCGGCAATTTCTGCTCTGACCTGCTGGGGTGCCGTATGGCGCGAATAAAGCGGCGCCAAATTCCAGTCTGCGCCAGGAGAGGCGCAGCTCGCCAACCACGCAAGGCTAAGAACTGGCAAGCTGGAACGAATCATGAGCGGGATTCTAAGGGCTTCCCCTCCAGGAATCGCAGGCTAAGCTGGCCGCCATGCTGTGCCGTTGCTGGCTACTTCCCCTAGTTTTTTTTCCGTGGCTGTGGAGCTGCGGATTACTGACCCCTGATTTGCTTCCGCCTTCTGCCGGTCAAGTTGCCCAAGCCAAGGCCTTTGACCAGGAGGAATGGAATCAATTGCAGGACTGGGTAGCGGCTTATCAGAGTTTTGGATTGGAAAAAGTGGAGCAGTTGGCCGCTGGAGGACCGCTTTCCGTTCGCCAAGCGGTGTTGTTGCAAGATTTAAGGCGGGAAGCTTGGGCAGAAGATTCTGGCCAATGGCGAGATTTTTATGCCAAGCTGTTTCAAGAAAATCCTTCCGCTTTGCAGGGTTATTTAAAATCACGGGTCACCAGCCACCGCGGCAAACGGGTGAAATTATTGGAAGAGGCTTTAGAAAAAAATCCACACCTTCATCAGGCCCGGGTGGAATGGCTAGCTTTAAAACCATTTCAACCGGGTGACGAGCGCATTTTGGATTCGCTGTTATTGCTATTGCAAAAGGAACCGGGTCTTGCCGAAGCTTGGCGTGTTTTGGAGGACCAGGCGGTACGTCATGGCCGTTGGGATTTGGCCCAAGCGGCTTTGTCGGCGGGCCATTGGACCGGGGATAAAGAAACCGCGGACCGGGAATTAGCCAGCGCTCGCTATCTGTTGGCGGAGGGTCGGGCGGAGTTGGTTTTGGAGATTTCGCAACGCCCTTTTTTACGGGCGCGTGATGCTTTGTTTTTGGCGTCGGCGGCTTTGGCCGAATTAGGTCAAGTGGAGGAGGCTCGGGGAAAGATGGAATTGGCTCAGCAAGCTTGGCCGAATGACCCCTGGGTGTACTTCAACTTGGGATTATTGGGCAGGGATTATCTGGCCGACCCGGAGTTAGCTCGCCAATCGCTACGCAAGTTTTTGCGCCTTGCCGAAGCAACATCAGCCCAAGCCTATGACAAAGTCACGCTTGGTTCTCGGCTACAGGCGACCTCTTGGTTAAGAGAGTTGGAGAGCGGTAAATGAAAGCTCTTTTACAGCGGGTTTCGCATGCCGAAATCCGAGTGGCGGGAAAAGTGGTAGGAGAAATCTCTGCTGGCGCTTTAGTCATGGTGGGGTGCGAAGCTCAAGATGAAGCCCTTACCAGTGTCAAAATGGCTGAAAAAATTCTTGGATTCCGCATGTTCGAAGATGAAAATGGCAAAACCAACCTGAACGTGACCGAGGCCAACGGAGCCTTATTGGTGGTTTCCCAATTCACCTTGGTTGCGGACACCCGCAAAGGACGTCGGCCTTCTTTTGATGGTGCTTTGGCTCCAGCGGAGGCCAGCGCGCGGGTTTCAGAGCTTTGCGATTGTTTGCGCCAGGCTGGCGGGATAGTCGCTGAGGGGCAATTTGGGGCAAAAATGGAAGTGGAATTAGTGAATCAAGGGCCAGCGACTTATCTCCTAGAGCTTTGATTTTCCATTTCTCAACTTGACGAATGCTCCCAACTCCCCATAATCAAAGGACCTAGGGAACTCCTCCCAACCTCAGAAGTTCTTCAGCTCATGGAAACACCCGGAGCCAACACCGTAACCAAGCGCGATTTGGTGCAACGAATCGCTGACCAAACCGGACAAACCAAAGTCTTGGTGAGGGACATAGTCCAAAGCTTTCTCGATGAAGTGGCGACCGAACTTGTCCACGGCAATCGCTTGGAGTTCAGGAAATTTGGTGTATTCGAAGTTCGCAATCGGCCCGGCCGCATTGCCCAAAACCCAAAGACTTTGCAAAAGGTGGAGGTTCCCGCCAAGCGGGTGGTGAAGTTCAAGGTTGGTAATGTTTTGAAAAAGCGAGTCGAAGCAGGTGAGCCTATGCCCGAAGTACCCGGCCCACTTTCGGCTGAAAATTCTTTTGGTGGGTCCATGGGCGGCAACGATGAAACCGATGCCTCGCCGAGTGATGATGACCACCGGCACCCTTTCGGTGGCTAAGGATTTTCCTAGCTGAGGCCCAGCGCTGGATTTTTGCCCTTAGCTCAATTGAGCCAGACCTAGCTCTAGGTCTTTAAGCAAGTCATCGATGTTTTCGATGCCCACCGAGAGACGCACTAAGCCGTCGGTAATGCCGATGGCTTGACGTTTTTCTGGCGGCACCGAGGCGTGGGTCATGGGCGCGGGCAACTCAATGAGAGATTCCACTCCGCCTAAGGATTCCGCTAGTGCGAAAAGTTCTAAATTCTTTGCCAAGGCGGTGGAGGCCGGCACTCCGCCGGGCAATTCGAAGCAAACCATGCCGCCGAAACCATTGCGCATTTGTGCGGCGGCGACGGAATGGCCGGGGTGATGGGTTAAGCCGGGATAAATAGTTCGGTCTACTTTGGCATGCTGATTGAGAAAATCGGCTACCGCTTGGGCGTTTTGGCAATGCCGTTCCATACGCACTTCCAAGGTGCGCAAGCCCCGCAAGGTGAGGAAGGCGTCAAAGGGTGAATTGACGGTGCCGGCAGAATTTTGATGGAACCAAACCACTTCTTTGCGTGCTTCATCGCGGACCAAGAGAGCACCGCCGACGACGTCGGAATGGCCCGAGATGTACTTGGTGGTGGAGTGAATGACGTAATCCACGCCGAATGCCATCGGCAATTGCAAAGCTGGAGTGGCAAAAGTGTTGTCCACCGCCACTTCGGCACCGACTTTTTTTGCCCCTTTGACTGCGGCTTCCAGGGAAGTGATATGGAGCAGTGGGTTGGAAGGGGACTCTAGGTAGACCAAGCGGGTATCCGCCGGTAAGTTTTCAAAGGCATCGGCTTGGGTGCTGTCGATGAAATCAAAAGTCAATCCAAAGCGGGCCGCAATTTGAGTGAACAAACGATGAGTTCCGCCATACAAATCATTACCGGCAACAATGCGGTCGCCGGGTTTCAAGGTAAGCAGCAGAGTGTGAATGGCCGCCATTCCCGAAGTGCAGGTGAAGGCGGCGGCGGCCCCTTCCAAATCCGCCAACGCATCTTGCAAGGCAAAGCGGGTGACGTTTTGAGTTCGGGAATATTCAAATCCGTTGCGAGGTTGGCCGGGCGCATCTTGGACATAAGTGCTGGTCATGCAGATGGGAGGCATGATGGCACCGGTTTCTTGGTCCGGTTCCCAGCCGGCATGGACGGCGCGGGTACCGAAGGCTTTTTGGTCAGAATTGGAGGAGGACATGGGGGTTATTGTTGGTGGTTAATCCGACCTAAGGCGCGGAGCCAGTCTCGCTGGGTGATGGAAATCCATTCCTGTTTGGTTTCGATGAGCACCACGTGGTGTACTTGCATGGCGGTTGCAAGTTCCGTCCACGGTGAGTCAAGCGACAGGACTGGAGGAGATTTTTTCAAACAAGCGTCGGCGGTCATTTTTTCGAGGTCTTTGCCTTGGCTGAGGAGTGTGGCAGCGGCGTTTTCGTCAAGTACACCCAATAGCCGAGTGCCATCCAAAATGGGTAAGGGGTGGACACCCCTCTCACCGGCTTGGCGTACCGCCCAAGCTAAGGATTCCTGAGCTTGGACCGCGCAGCATTCTTTGTCGCGGAGGAAATCAGCAACCTTCGCGGTGGATGCCGGGATTTGGGGCAGATAACCGCAGTCTTTCATCCAACCATCATCATAGACTTTGGAAAGATAAGCCCGGCCGTTGTCGGGCGCCAAAGTGACCACCCGGGCGTCGGCCGGCATGCCTTTGGCAATTTGCAAGGTGGCCGCCAAATTCATGCCGGTGGAGCCGCCGCCAAAAATCCCGGTGCGGCTGGCGAGTTCGCGGGCCATCAGGAAAGACTCTGCATCGGGAATGACCACATAGTCATCAATCAATTGTGGATCCCATGCGCCGGGTACTTCTTCTTCGCCGACTCCTTCCACTGCGTAGGGACCCGACGGTGGGATTTTACCGGTCTTCCAATAGCCGGCCAAGATCGATCCCGGTGGGTCCACACCGACAATTTTGACCGCCGGATTGTGGTGCTTGAGTGCGGCGGCAATGCCACTGAGGGTGCCACCGGTGCCAGCGCCGGCAACAAACACGTCCACCTTGCCTTCGGCCTGCGCCCAGATTTCTTCGCCGGTGCCGGAGTGATGGGCTGAGGTGTTGTCGCGGTTGTGATATTGATTTGGCCACCATGCGCCCGGCGTCTCTTTGGCAATGCGTTCGGCCACTTTGGTGTAGTGGCGTGGGTCTTCAATCTCGACATTGGCGGGAGTCACCACCACGTCGGCGCCCATTGCTCGAATCGTGGCAATTTTTTCTTGACTCATTTTGTCGGGAATCACGATGGTGATGTCATAACCCAGAGCCGCGGCCACCATGCATAGCCCGGCGCCGGTATTTCCAGAGGAGCATTCCACAATGCGGCCGCCCGGCTTAAGCTCGCCGCGTTTTTCGGCTCCACGGACCATACTAAGGGCAATCCGGTCTTTGGTGCTCCCGCTGGGATTGAGATACTCCAATTTGATGAAGATGGCACAGGCCACTGCGGGCGCGAAATCGGCCGGTAACCGCACCAACGGGGTGTTGCCGATGGCTTCCAGCACCGAATTGAGGGATTTAATTTCTTCCATGGACGAAGGGGCTTCCATTGCTCCGCCATTCTAGGATTCAAGCTCCACCGTTTCATGTCTAACCCATTTCCTACCTCTGCATTGGACTCACTCGAGTTCGCGGCGGTTTTAGCGTGGATTTCTGAGGGTGTCGGCACCACGGCCGGAGCAAAAAAGCTACACGCTCTGCGGCCGGGTCAAGGCGAGGAGGTGGTTCAGGCCCGTCGGCGCCGCGGCCAGGAAGCGCAAACCTGCCTAGCGGAGAAGATTTCTCCGGGTTTGGCGCGTTGTGGAGACATGGAGCGGGTGTTGGAGCGGACCCGAGCTGGGGCGGCCTTGGGGGAGGAGTTTTTGCAAATTGCCGAAACTTTTGAATTAGCCGCCGAACTTGCCAGCACCTTCGCCAAGCGGAATGATTCGGCTTTAGGGGCCGGCTTTCAAGGCTTGAAATTTCCGATTCCGATGGCCATTCGGATTCGGGAATGCTTGGATGGAGACGGCCAAGTCCGGGACCAAGCTGACCCGGCTTTGGCAAAATTACGCGCCGAAATTTCTCAGGGGGTGGAGCGGCGCCGTAAACGCATGGAGGCCTTGGCGGAAGAAATGGATGCCAAAGGTGCTTTGCGCCAACGGACGGTGGTGCAACGTGCGGACCGTTTGGTCTTGGCAGTGAAAACGACCCAAGCCGGTCGAGTCCGCGGCGTAGTTCATGACCGCTCTCAATCGGGTGACACCATTTTTATCGAACCCGCCGACGTGGTGGAGATTTCCAATCACTTAGTGACTTTGCGTAGTCAAGAACGCCAAAGAGTGGAAGCCATCTTGGCGGCTTTGGGTCGCAAAGTTTTGGCCAAGGAAGATTTGGTGTTGGCGGTGGAATCCTCCATTGCCGAAGTGGATGTGGCGTTTGCGAGTGCCTTATGGGCGGAGGTCGTAGGAGGCCGATGGATTCCGCGGCAAGGCCAAGTGATGGAACTTCGCGAAGCACGCCATCCTTTGTTGGTGCGCCAAGAGGGAATGGTGGTGCCTTTGAACTTGGAGTTGGGCCAAGCTTATGACTTATTGGTGGTGACTGGGCCAAATACCGGCGGCAAAACGGTGGTGTTAAAAACTTTGGGTTTGCTTGCGGCTCTTTCAGAAAGTGGCTTGCCCATCACGGCTGCTGAGGGCTCTACTTGCCCGGTGTGGACCGGTTTAGACGCCGACATCGGCGATTCCCAATCACTGGAAACTTCACTTTCCACATTTAGTGGCCATCTAAAACGCATCGTGCGGATTTTGAATCACGCTCCGGCCGGCGGTTTGGTGCTGCTGGACGAATTAGGCACAGGCACCGACCCCGAAGAGGGAGCGGCACTGGGCCAAGCCGTTTTGGAAGCTCTCTTGGCTAAGGGAGTCAAAGCGGTGGCCAATACCCACCTCGGCCAACTGAAACTTTTCTCGGTAGGTGTAAAACGAGCGGAAAACGCATCCATGGAATTTGATCCTCAATCCTTAGCGCCCAGCTTCCGATTGTTGGTTGGAGTCCCCGGCGCTTCGCATGCAGTGGAAGTGGCGGAACTACTGGGTTTGCCAGAAAACATTTTGGAACGTGCCAGAGAATTGGCTGGCCGCGGGGATGGCGCAGAAGAATGGCTCGCCGAAGTTGGCCAGGTGCGTCGCAATGCCGAAGAACTTCGTGAGCGTGCGGTACAACGAGAAGCAGATTCGCGCGACCAATTACGCCTGACCCAAACTAGGGACGAAGACTCTCGTCACCGCGCTTCCATCCGTGAAGGCGAAGCGGAACAAGCTTTTCGAGAGCATTGTTCGGCTTTGGAAGCTTTGATGGCGCAGGGGGAGCAATCCGTCCTGCCCGGATTGAAGGGGCAAAACCGTCAAATAGCTGAAGCTTTGTTCGCCGACATCCGCCGTTTGGTGGGGACCAGTGATTTGGGTTCCCGCTGGAGTGAATTTGTGCGGACATTGAAAAAGGGCCAGCTCTGCTGGGTTCCAAGACTCCGTGGCTATGGACGGATTACCAAAGTGAATCGTAAAAAGGAACGGGTGTTGTTGAGAGTAGGGGAATTAGAATTGGAACTTGCCATGCGCGAGCTCTCCTGGTTGGAGCCGCCACCACCTCAACCATGACCACCGCTTTAGTCATTGATAACGACCCAGCCATTCGGCAGTTATTGACCATGGCTTTGGAGCAAGGTGGGGTACGAGTACTCACCGCTGCTTCAGCAAAGGCCGCCGAAAAAATCCTGCGCCACCAAAACGCCGACGTTTTGTTGGTGGACCTGCATCTAGGCGGCGGGGATAGTGGGGCGACCATGGTGGATTCTTGGTCGGCAAAAGGTATGCTTCGGCCATTCCTTGTAGTTACCGGCACACCAGACCACCCTTCGCTTAAAGCTATGAAAGACTTTTCAGAGTTTCGCGGCGTGGTTGCCAAGCCTTTCCAAATTCTGGATTTGGTCAAGCAAGTAAAATCTCTCTCATGACTTCTTTCCTAAGCCCGGATGCCACCGGAATTCGCTGGCGCACCGCGGGGGAATCCCACGGCCCAGCCTTGATTGCCCTGTTGGAAGGATTGCCAGCCGGTTTGAAGGTGGATAAAGAGGCCGTTGTGGAGGGTTTGCGTAAACGCTGGGAAGGACCTGGCCGAGGTCCCCGCGCTAAATTCGAAAAAGATGCTTTGCAATGGCTGAGTGGCCTCAAAAAGGGCTATACCCTTGGCAGCCCTTTGGCCATTCTGGTCGGCAATGCGGATACGCGGATTGATGAATTGCCTGATTTAAAGGCACCTCGCCCCGGCCACGCTGACCTCCCCGGGGTCATGCGGCATCGAGTCCGGGATATGCGGGCCATCTTGGAGCGGGCGTCGGCGCGCGAAACTGCGGCCAGAACCTCGATGGGAGAAGTTTGCCGACAACTTTTGGCCCATTTCGGTATTCAGGTGAGTTCGAAAGTGGTTGGCATCGGCGGTGAAAGCAATCCGGATTCATGGGAGAGCCGTATCGATGAGGCTAGAGAGGCGGGAGATTCGCTTGGCGGCATCTTCGAAGTCACTGCAACCGGCTGTTTTCCCGGCATGGGCGGCTATGCTCAACCAGTCGACCGACTTGATGCTCGTTTGATGGGGGTTTTAGCCTCTGTTCCGGCCATCAAAGGGGTTGAAATTGGAGTTGGAATGGCGGCCGGTGAAACGTGCGGAAGTGCTTACCATGACGAGATTTGCGTTGATTCTGAGGGCTGGTATGGGGTCGGCAGAAGCTCAAATCGTGCGGGTGGTATCGAAGGTGGCATGACCAATGGCCAAGACATCATTTTGCGGGCCGCGATGAAACCTATTCCGACCATGCGCCGCGGGGCGGCCAGCATTCACCTTGAGACCGGAAAACCCTCCCGAGCCACCTATGAGAGGAGCGATGTCTGCGCCATATTTGCGGCGTCGGTGGTGGGCCAGGCGATGGTTTGCTTGGAATTGGCCTCTGCATTGCGGGCCCGTTTGGGTGGCACGACTTTGGCAGAGATGAAAGTTCGCTTTCAAGGTCTTCATCGGGATGAAAAAACCTCCGATTGGCCGGCCAGTTGGGAACTCGCCTGAATTTCCTAGGTCCTTTTGTTGACTGGAGAAGCGGCGACCGTAAACTGTTCTGCCCTTTTCCCGGCAGGGATTAGCTAGCGTAGCTCAGTTGGCAGAGCTCTGGTTTTGTAAACCAGTGGTCACAGGTTCGAATCCTGTCGCTAGCTCCAGTCCAGAGAAAGGGGAGTTCTTTAGTGCGTCCCGGAAAGCTCCCGCTTTCTCGGGGAGATACCGAAGCGGTCAAACGGGACGGATTGTAAATCCGTTGGCTCTGCCTACAGAGGTTCGAATCCTCTTCTCCCCACCAGATTTTGGCGGGTGTAGCTCAATGGTAGAGCTCCAGCCTTCCAAGCTGGTCACGTGGGTTCGATTCCCATCGCCCGCTCCACTCGCTCCTTGCGCACTCCTTCAATGGCTTCGTTTCGACGAGGCCCGCTGCTGTAGCTCAGGGGTAGAGCACTTCCTTGGTAAGGAAGAGGTCTCGGGTTCAAATCCCGACAGCAGCTCCAGAATGACAATCGCGTCGGCTTTGCCGGCGGAAACCCCCTTAAACCCAACCACTCACAGCCAACGACACTCGGTAGAACCGCAAACGCGGGAGATTGACCCATGGCAAAGGAAGTATTTGAACGCACTAAGCCGCACGTAAATGTCGGCACGATCGGTCACGTCGACCACGGCAAGACCACCCTCACCGCAGCAATCACCGGTTACCTCGCAAAGGTGACAGGTTCCACTGCGAAAACCTTCGATGAAATCGATAAGGCTCCGGAAGAAAAAGCTCGGGGCATCACGATTTCTACATCTCATGTGGAGTATGAGACGGAAAACCGTCACTACGCTCATGTGGACTGCCCCGGTCACGCTGACTATGTGAAAAACATGATTACCGGCGCGGCCCAAATGGATGGTGCCATTTTGGTAGTGGCTGCCACCGATGGCCCCATGCCTCAAACCAAAGAGCACATCCTGCTCGCACGCCAGGTGAACGTACCTGCCATGATTGTGTTCATGAATAAGTGTGACATGGTTGACGATGAGGAACTCATTGAGCTCGTCGAAATGGAAATTCGTGAACTCTTGTCGGCTTATGAATTCCCAGGCGATGACATCCCCATCGTGAAAGGTTCTGCTTTGAAGGCACTTGAGGCCTGTCAAAAAGATGCTAGCGCTGATGATGATGCCTTTGCTTGCATCAAAGAATTGATGGACGGTGTTGACTCCTACATCCCGCAGCCAGAGCGCGAAATCGATAAGGATTTCCTGATGCCGGTTGAAGATGTATTCTCCATTGAAGGCCGTGGCACGGTGGTTACCGGCAGAATTGATACTGGCATTGTCAAGATGGGCGAAGAAATCGCCATCGTTGGCATCAAAGAAACCGTCAAGACCACTTGTACCGGTGTTGAGATGTTCCAAAAGACTCTCAATGAAGGTCGAGCTGGTGACAACGTTGGCGTACTTCTTCGCGGTGTGAAAAAGGATGAAGTGGAGCGCGGCCAAGTTTTGGCTAAACCAGGCTCTATTACTCCTCACACCAAATTTGAGTCTGAGGTCTACATTCTGAACAAAGATGAAGGTGGCCGTCACAAGCCCTTCTTCACTGGATACCGCCCTCAGTTCTACTTCCGCACCACTGACGTGACCGGTACAATCACCTTGCCCGACGGTATCGAAATGGTGATGCCTGGTGATAACATCAAAATGACTGTGGAGCTTCTTACGCCAATCGCCATGGACCTGCAACTGCGTTTCGCTATTCGCGAAGGCGGTCGCACGGTTGGCTCCGGTGTAGTAGCCAAAATTATCGAGTAGACCCTTGATCTGATAAGTCCGCCTGACACTTTGGGTTAGGCGGGTTTGTCCTACCCCATTGAACCCATGAAGAACAAGGAACGCTTCGTCTTCCTCGAGTGCACTGAGTGCCGGAACCGCAATTACACTACTGGTAAGCGGGCCCGTGCCGAATACAAGCTTGAGAAGAAAAAGTTCTGCAAGTTCTGCCGGTCGCATACCGACCACCGCGAAAAGAAACTCTAATCCATGCTGTTCCGCTATAAACCCGATGAAGGCCGCAATGCACGCCAAAGTGCATTTTGGCTGGGTTTCGGCATGCTTGCTTTTGCTTGCTTTGCTTTGAGCGGCACTCTGAACGGCTGGGTTTCTTTGCGTGGCCCCTTGATGGCAGATTTCCCGGTGGTTCCCATTATTGGGTTTACTCTTTCGGGTGCATTCGCCATTGCGGCGGGCGTATTTTTAATTGGCTCGTTCTTTTTGGTTCGCTATTTGGCGGCCGAGAAGCAAGCCCAACACCTCATTGAAGTGGAAGGTGAAGTGGCCAAAGTCGTTTGGCCTTCCTTTAAGGAAGCATCAAACTCATCTATTATCGTTATCGTGACGGTATTTGTGTTGATGGGTTTCTTGGCCCTTGCCGACATTATTCTTAAGAAATTCTTCGATATCATCCTATGGGGGAATATCTAATGAACTTGGAATGGTACGTCATCCGGGTGGCAACTAACCGTGAGGATTCCATCCGTGAACGCCTCATGACTCGCGTTAAAGCCGATGGTTTAGAGCACCGAGTTCCGCAGGTCTTGGTTCCGGTGGAAAGGGTGACTGAGATTAAAGCAGGCAAGAAAAAAGTAGTTTCTCGGAAGATTTACCCGGGCTATTTGATGGTGCAAGCTACTTTGGGTGAAAAGGGGTCGGATGACAAAGAGGACCAATCTGTGTGGTTCGCTTTACACGAAACTTATGGAGTCGGCCCTTTTGTGGGTGGCGGTGAAGAACCTTCGCCGATGACTCCCGATGAAGTAGAAGGCATTCTTTCTCGAATGGAAGAAAGCACCGATTCGCCTCGCTTGGCCGTCAAGATTAAGCGCGGTGACATGGTACGAATTAATGAAGGTCCCTTTGAGGGCTTTGATGGGACGGTGGAGAATGTGGATGGGCAGAAAGGTCTGCTACATATTTCCGTCACCATCTTTGGACGCGCTACCAACGTGGAGATTGATCACTGGCAGGTTGAACCTATTTGATTCACCTGCCCCAAGTGGCCGGCAATCCGTCGGTCCAACCCGTTAGAACCACCTTGGTGGGAGGGAAAACATGGCAAAAGAAATAAAAGCTAAAATTAAGCTGCAGTGCCCCGCCGGCGCTGCCACACCGGCTCCCCCGGTAGGCCCCGCTTTGGGTGCTCACGGTGTACCCATTGGGGATTTCGTTAAGCAGTTCAATGATGCAACCGCTTCGCAGCGTGGGTTGATTATTCCGGTTGTGATTACGGTGTACAAGGACCGCAGTTTCAGCCTCGAGTACAAATCTCCTCCAGCGGCGGTTTTGCTACGTAAAGCCGCGGGCATTGAAAAAGGTGCCGGGCTGGTCGGCTCGGAAATCGTCGGCAAAGTCAGTCAAGCTCAATTGGAAGAAATCGCCGAAGTCAAACAGAAGGATTTGAATGCCGCTTCCGTGCTTGCCGCATCCCGCATTATTGCCGGCACTGCCCGTTCCATGGGCATTGAGGTGGAGGGTTAATCATGGCTAAAAGTCGTCGTTATTCTGAAAACTTAACCGCCATTGACCGCGAAAAGGTTTATGGCGTGGATGAAGCAATGGGGGCCATTAAAGGTCTTCGGCTGGCTAAATTTGACGAAACCGTAGAAATTGCCGCGCGCCTTGGAGTGGACCCGCGCAAATCGGACCAAATGGTTCGAGGTGCGGTGAGTTTGCCCCATGGTCTAGGTAAGAAAATCCGCGTCATCGCCTTCGCTGAAGGAGATGCTGCCCAAGCTTGTGCCGATGCCGGTGCGCTTGAGGTCGGCGGAGAAGATCTTGCCAAGAAGGTGGAGGGAGGATGGACTGATTTTGATTTGGTCATCGCCCACCCAGCCATGATGCGCTTTGTCGGCAAACTTGGCCGGGTTTTGGGTCCTAAGGGACTGATGCCTTCGCCCAAATCCGGCACCGTAAGCCCTGATGTGGCCAAAGCGGTTGCTGAATTCGTCGCTGGCAAAGTTGATTTCCGCGTGGACGCTGCTGGCAATGTTCACGTACCGGTTGGAAAGGCTTCCTTCCCCGCCGAAAAACTTGCTGAAAACGCAAACACCTTGCTGGAGTATTTGGTGAGTCTCCGCCCTGCAACTGCAAAGGGCGCCTACATCCAAAACATCAGTATTTCCACAACCATGGGGCCTGGCCTCAAGGTCGAATTTCATCACTAGGAGCAGAACCATGGTCAGTCAATTAAATGAGTGGATGGTTTCCGAATACACGGATTTAATTCGTGATAAGGAAGGTGTTCTTGTCTTTGATATGCACGGTCTTTCGGTGGAAGAAGCGCAAAATTTGCGTAACTCCATTAGGGAAGCCGGTGCGGAATTTCGTCTCACCAAAAAGCGTTTGGCCAAAGTGGCCTTCGCTGAAGTAGGACTTGAAATTGGTGAAGATGTGTTTGGTTTCGGTGATCTTGCGGTACTTGCCGGAGATACTGAATCCACCATCAGTGCGGCCAAAGCGATTGATGCTGCCTTCAATAAAGATGAAGCGAAACGCATCACGGTCCGCGGAGCCATCCTCGATGGCTCCATCATGAACGCTCAGGAAGCAGCTGGCATTGCTGGAATGCCAGACCGGCAAACCCTGCGCGGCATGCTTTGTGGTGTCCTCGTTGGCCCCGCACGTTCTCTCGCCTCGTTACTCAACGAGGTTCCTGCTTCCACTGCCCGAGTTGTGCAAGCTCGGGCGGATCAAGGGGACGCCGCTTAAATCGGCCCCCGTTTCCCTTTTTAATCCAAAACATCCTGAATACCATGTCCGAAGAGACCCAAGCAACCGTCGAGCTCGACAAAGACCTCGAAAAACTCTTCTCTCAGCTTGATGCATTGCCTATTGGCAAAGCAGCCACTCTAGTAAAAGCAATGGAGGAGCGTTGGGGCGTAAGCGCCGCTGCTCCCGTTGCTGTTGCCGCCGCACCTGGTGCCGGTGGTGGTGAAGAAGCCCCTGAAGAAAAAACCTCCTTTGATGTTGTCCTTGAAGCCATTGGCGAAAAGAAAATCAATGTCATTAAAGCCGTTCGGTCCATCACTGGCCTTGGCTTGAAGGAAGCCAAAGATTTGGTCGAGTCTGCTCCAAAAGCCATCAAGGAAGGCGTGAGCAAAGACGAAGCCGAAGAAGTTCAAAAGAAACTCGAAGAAGCCGGCGCTACTGCCAAGCTCGCCTAAGGCTAGCCTGCGTGCGTCCCGCTTCGAACCGTCCCAAGACGGCCGCCCGCGTTGATTCGCGGTCGGCCCTTGGGGAATTGTTTGCCCCGCTAGTCCGCCCCTTTTGGGCCGGGTTGGCACTATTCCACAACGCTGACTCCCCTTCAGTGTTCCGCGGGAAACCCGCCCACCATCCTCATTGCAGCTATCGGTCATGACCGCCCAGACTTCGCCCTCCGCTGACATCGAAATCCGCGATTTTCGCTCCTTCCAATACCGGGACGAAAGCGTTCTTCCTGGACTTTCGGACCTTCAGACCGTTTCCTATCGGGACTTCCTTCAGGTAAATGCCACCCCTTCCAGGAGAAAGGATCAAGGCTTGGAAGCTTTATTTCGGGCTTCGTTTCCGATTGAAAGCCATGACAAAACCATGGCCTTGGTTTACCGAGGTTATACCTTGGGTCGGCCACGGTACACCCCGGATGAGTGTCGTGAGTTGAAATACTCTTATGCCTATCCGCTGAAGGTTAGGATGGCCCTGACCCGCGGTGATGAAGACTTAGAGGAAGAGATTTACCTCGGCGAAATTCCGGTGATGTTGGGCGGCGGCGAATTTATTGTCAACGGCTCGGAAAGAGTGTTAGTTTCTCAATTGCATCGTGCTGCCGGAATTGACTTTGCAGTCGAAACCCATGCCGGAGATCGCAAACTCCATTCCACTCGGATTATTCCTGAACGGGGCTCGTGGGTGGAGATGTTGGTTTCCGGGAAAGGCACCTTGCAGGTTCGGATTGACCAACAAGGAAAGTTTTCCGCACTGACGTTTTTGCGGGCACTTAGCCCGGACTGGGGTTCTGATGACGACATGTTGCGATTGTTTTACCCAGTTGAAAAACTCAATCGTTCTAAACACACCAAGGCGAAATACGCCACGCTTCTTTCTGGGCGCCGCTCCATCGGCCAAATCCGGGACACGCGTACTGGTGAAATTTGGGTTGAAGCCGGTCAAGAAGTGACCGACGAAGCAGCCGAGCGGATTGCCGCCTCTGATTCGAAAACGGTGGAGCTCATCTCAACTAATCCTAAGGACAAGAAAGATTTCCCGTGGATGGATGACACCTTGATTTTGGACAGTATGAAGGAGGACACTGCGTCCACCCATGAAGAAGCTTTGGCGGCCATTTACGCCAAGTTGCGTCCCGGCAACCCAATTCAACTTGAAAAGGCGCGGGAACTGATTCACGACCGTTTCTTTGATTCGAAGCGATACAGCTTGGGTCGGGTTGGGCGTTTCCGGATTAGCCGGAAATTCAAACGCCCTTCTGATGCCGACAAGGGGCCTAGCACACTGATGCCGGAAGATGCCTTGGATGCGGTGCGCTACTTGCTCGGATTGCGGGCCGGTTTGGGGGAGGTCGATGATATTGACCATCTCGGTAACCGCCGCGTTCGGACCATAGGTGAATTGGCCACCGAGGAATTCCGCAAGGGCTTATTGAAAGTTTCTCGTGCCGCGGTGGACCGGATGTCCCAACAGGGCGACAGTGAAACTTTGACACCCCGTAGCTTGGTGAACGCAAAAGCTTTTTCCACTTCGGTCGACCAGTTTTTTGCCCGCGGTGAGTTGAGCCAAGTGGTGGACCAAACCAATCCGCTTTCACAGTTAGCCCACGAACGTCGGCTGTCTGCTCTAGGCCCAGGTGGTTTGAACCGCAAGCGCGCCGGTTTCCAGGAACGTGACGTACACATTAGTCACTATGGACGTTTGTGCCCCATTGAAACCCCAGAAGGTGCCAACATCGGTCTAATTTCTTCGCTTTCCTTGTTTGCGGTGGTGGATAGTTATGGCTTCCTTACTACGCCCTATCGCCTAGTGAAAAAGGGCAAGGTGACGGAAGATATTGCCTATTTGCGGGCTGACGAAGAATTCGAAAAGGTCTTTGCGCCGGCAGATGCTGAAATTGTCAAGGACAAGTTAATCACCAATGATTCGGGCTCTTTGATGTGCCGCTTCCATGGTGAATTTGCTTTGAAGCCCTTGAATGAGGTGGAATATTTGGACATTGACCCAGGTCAAATTTTGGGTATTTCGGCTTCTTTGATTCCTTTCTTGGAACACGATGATGCCAACCGGGCCTTGATGGGCTCCAATATGCAACGCCAAGCAGTTCCTTTGCTGAAGGTAGAGCCACCTTTGGTGGGCACCGGAATGGAACGGGCAGTTGCCATGAACTCAGGCTGGATTGTGATAGCTCGCAAAGCCGGCACTGTGGAGTACGTGGACGCTTACACCATCCGGATTTCAGGAGATTCCGAGACTTACGTGTTAAGGAAATTCCAAGGCACCAATGAACACACCTATCTCAATCAAAAGCCGATTGTGTCGGTGGGCCAAAAAGTCAAGAAAGGGGATGTGATTGCAGATGGCCCCTCCATGAACCAAGGAGAATTGTCCATCGGTAAAAACCTGTTGGTCGCGTTCATGTCCTGGGAAGGATACAACTACGAAGATGCCATCATTGTTTCTGAAAAGTTGGTGAAACAGGACACCTTCACTTCGGTCCACATCCACCGCTTTGAGGCCGACATTCGCGAAACCACCTTGGGTAAAGAAGAATTCACCCGGGATATCCCTAATGCAGGGGAGCGGGCGTTGCGTAATCTGGACGAAAACGGAATTGTTCGGATTGGAACTCGGGTTGGGCCTAGCGATATTTTGGTCGGCAAAATTGCGCCAAAGTCGAAAACCGAACTCACCCCTGAAGAACGACTTCTGCACGCCATTTTTGGTCGCGCAGGGGAAGACGTGAAAAACGTTTCTCTTAAGCTTGCTGCCGGCGTACGCGGCGTAGTCATCAGTGCTGAACGCTATAGCCGTAAAGTTAACATGACGCCGGGAGAGCGTCGGGAAGCGCATGAAAAAATTCGTCAAATTGAAAGTGAATATGACGAGCTATTGCGTTTTGAGTTGCAAACTTGTGTTGAGGACTTAGAAAAGTACTTAGACACTGAGCTGAAGAACCCTTCCTCTGGCAAGGTTTTGAAACTGGATGAAACCACCCTGTTCGGGGACCTCATGCTGGTTCGGGAATATCTGCAGACTTACTCTGAGGGTGTAGAAAATGCCGCCAAGAGGAATCGGTCAGAAGAAATTGTCCGCTACCACCTTAGTCGGATTGAAGATAAAGAAGCTTGGAAAACCAAGATGGCTTCGCGGCTTTCTCGCGGTGATGAGCTTCCTAATGGTGTGCTTGAAATGGTGAAAATTCATATTGCCACCAAGCGCAACCTATCGGTCGGGGACAAGATGGCGGGTCGGCACGGCAACAAGGGTGTGATTTCCACCATTTTGCCAGAGCAGGATATGCCCTATCTTGCAGATGGAACTCCAGTGGACATTATTCTAAACCCACTGGGTGTACCTAGTCGGATGAACGTCGGCCAAATCCTTGAAACTCACCTGGGTTGGGCGGCCAATGAATCTGGGTTCCGCGCCTTCACCGGTGCTTTTGATGGTGCTAATGAAGCGGATATTGAAGCTGCCTTGGAGGAAGCTGGTCTGCCAATTTCAGGTACCACTACTATCTTTGACGGACGTACCGGGGAATCATTCGAGCAAAAAGTTTGCGTTGGCTATATGTACGTACTCAAACTCCACCACTTGGTGGATGAGAAAGTGCACGCGCGCTCCACCGGTCCTTACAGTCTCATTACTCAACAACCTCTTGGCGGTAAAGCCCGATTTGGTGGCCAGCGCTTGGGGGAAATGGAAGTGTGGGCGTTGGAAGCTTATGGAGCGGCTTACTTGCTCCAAGAATTGTTGACGGTGAAATCCGACGACGTGGACGGCCGCACCAAGATTTATGAATCCATGGTGAAAGGTCGGAACATCCTTGAGCCCGGAACTCCGGTGAGTTTTGAAGTTCTCATGAACGAAATCCGTGGCCTCGGCCTCAACATTCAATTGGAAGAGTCCAAAAACTAGGAGGAAGGAGAAATGACTGAAATTACCAAAACTGCCGTCACCGAAGAAAGCCAGATTCCACCGGTTCCTCCCACCCCCCCGGTGGAAATGGAACGTAATGATGGGCTTTCTGTATCCATTCGTTTGGCTTCTCCTGAAGATTTCCGATCTGCCTCTTTTGGCGAAGTGAAGAAACCGGAAACCATCAACTATCGGACTTTCCGTCCAGAGAAAGATGGCCTATTCTGCGAACGCATTTTTGGTCCTGAAAGGGATTATGAATGTCATTGCGGAAAATACCGTGGCCAAAAGCATATGGGCATTGTGTGTGACAAATGTGGGGTGATGGTCACCACCAGCCGCGAACGCCGCAAGCGGATGGGTCACATCAATCTTGCTGCCCCAGTTGCCCATATTTGGTTCATTTCGGTGACTCCTAGCCGAATTGGGAACCTGCTTGGTATGAAAAAGACCGAGTTAGAACGAGTGGTCTATTTCCAGGATTATGTGGTTATTAATCCTGGTGAATCTGAATTCAAAAAGTGTCAGTTGCTGACTGAGGATGAATACCGTCGGGCCAAAGCCCAATTCGGCTCCAATTTTTCTGCCAGCATGGGCGCCGAAGCCATCAAGGAACTATTGGCTTCCTTGAATTTGGAAACCAGCACGCGTGAATTGCGGGAGGACATGAAGAACTGCAAGTCCAAGCAAAAGCTTGCCGACATTATTAAGCGCCTGCGGACCATGGAGATGCTGAAGGATTCTCCGAATGATCCGACCTGGATGATTCTTGACGTAGTGCCGGTCATCCCACCGGAATTGCGCCCTTTGGTGCGTTTAGATTCCGGCAACTTCGCCAGTTCTGACCTCAACGACTTGTATCGGCGCTTGATTAACCGCAACAACCGCCTCAAGCGTTTGATTGAATTGAATGCTCCTGAAGTCATCATCCGTAATGAAAAGCGCATGTTGCAACAGTCGGTAGATGCATTGTTTGACAATGGTCGTTGTAAGCGCCAAGTGATGAGCACTTCTAACCAGGCGCTTAAATCTTTGACTGACATGATTAAGGGTAAGCAAGGCCGCTTCCGCTTGAACTTGTTGGGCAAGCGAGTGGATTATTCCGCGCGTTCGGTGATTGTGGTGGGGCCTGAGCTTTCCTTGCACCAGTGTGGTTTGCCCAAGGTTATCGCCTTGGAATTGTTCCAACCCTTTATTATTCGCCGTCTCAAAGAGTTGCGTCTGGCCGAAACCATTAAGGCAGCCAAGAAAATGTTGGAGCGCCGCGAAGAAGCGGTGTGGGATATTTTGGAAGAGGTCATTCAGGATCACCCGGTACTCCTAAACCGTGCTCCTACCCTGCACCGGATGGGTATTCAGGCTTTTGAGCCAGTGTTGATTGAAGGTAACGCCATTCAAATTCATCCTTTGGTTTGTCAGGGTTACAACGCTGACTTTGATGGTGACCAAATGGCCGTCCATTTGCCACTCTCCTTTGAAGCGCAAGTCGAAGCGGCCACGCTGATGCTTAGCCCCAATAATGTGTTTAGTCCGCAAAGTGGCAACCCAATTATTTCACCGCACCAGGACATTATTCTCGGCTTGTATTACTTGACCGCCAAGCGGGAAAAGAGCTTGAATGAGTGGAAGAAAGGGACCGGAGTAACCGGCAGCTATGTCAGCTTTGACCAAGTGTTGCTTGCTTACGCCCATAAGCACTTGGAAACTCACTCTTCGATCAACGTAAGATTCCCAGCCGGCTCGAAGATTTCAAGCGAACAGGGTCGGGGTTTTCGCACTTTGGTTGAGGACGAGTTGATTGCAACCACTCCTGGCCGAGTCATTGCCAACGATGCTTTCCCCGAAGGCATGGCTTACTACAACTACCCTTTGGACAAAAAGTCCATCCATGGGTTAATTCACGATTGTCACGACCTTTGCGGGCGGGTGCCCACCTTGGAATTCTTAGATCGCTTAAAGGCTTTGGGCTTTAAAATTGCAACCCGTTCTGGCCTTTCTTTTGCGAAAGATGACATGGTAATTCCGCAAAAGAAGTGGGAGATTATCGGCGAAACCCAAGTCAAGGTGGATGCAGCTCAAGCGGCATTCGTAGATGGAAGTATTACCGAAACTGAACGCTACGCTCAAGTTCTTGACCTTTGGACTGCAGCGAGGGATGAAATTTCCGATGAACTCCTGCGTGAACTGGCGGCCGAAAAACGAGATGGCAAGCCTTATTTGAACCCGGTTTACGTCATGGCTCACTCGGGAGCTCGTGGTGGCGTTGACCAGATTCGTCAGCTGTCCGGCATGCGTGGGTTGATGGCCAAGCCTAGTGGTGAAATCATTGAAACTCCGATTCGGGCTAACTTCCGAGAGGGTTTGCATGTACTCGAGTATTTCTCCTCCACCCACGGCGCTCGCAAGGGTTTGGCGGATACCGCATTGAAAACTGCAGACTCCGGCTACTTGACCAGGAAATTGGCCGACGTTGCCCAAAACGTGGTGATTAATCTAGAAGATTGCGGCACTCTCCAAGGGCTTAGCAAAACAGCGGTTTACCAAGGCGAGAAATTGGCCTTGTCCCTAGGAGCCGTAGTTCGTGGGCGAGTTGCTCGCGACACCATCCGGGACCGCATTACGGATGAGTTGATTGTGGAGGACGGTCAGCTGATTACCGCTGATATTGCCCAGAAGATTGAAGAATTAAATTTCACTTCTATCCGAGTTCGTAGTGCGCTGACTTGCGAAGCGGGCCAAGGTATTTGTGCTAGGTGCTATGGGGAAGATTTATCCCGTGGTCAGATGGTGGAAAAGGGACTGGCGGCAGGAATTATTGCTGCTCAATCTATTGGTGAACCTGGGACTCAACTGACCATGCGTACTTTCCACATTGGTGGTACTGCTTCGCGATCAGTTGAAGTTTCTGAGATTAAGGCACGCCGTGGAGGCACGCTGGAATACTCCAATTTGGTGACCACCAAAAACCCCCATGGCCACATGGTCGCTCTTTCCCGGACTGGTTGTGTCATTGTGCGTGATGCCAAGGGAAGAGAATTAGATCGTTACGACATCGGCGTCGGCGCACGTGTCCACGTTGAGAGTGGTGGCAGAGTGAAAAAGGGCACCCGTCTCAGTGATTGGGACCCTCACTTCTTGCCGATTTTGGCCGAACATGATGGCAAAGTTCACTTTGAAGACCTCGTGGAAGGCCAAACCATGAAAGTGGAAGAGGATGAGAAGACTGGAATTCACCGCCGCAAAGTGGTGGAATCTCGTGGGGATTTACATCCTCAAGTTCTGATCTTAGGTAAAGATGACGAGGTGTTGCATTACGCTACCTTGCCGGAAAATGCTTACCTGGATGTGACTGAAGGCCAAGTGATCATTTCTGGAACACTGATGGCAAAATCACCCAGAACCGCTTTGGGGACTGCCGACATCACCGGTGGTTTGCCCCGCGTCACCGAATTGTTTGAGGCTCGTATGCCCAAAGAACCCGCGGTCATGTCTGAGATTGAGGGCATCGTGGAGCTTGGCGAAAAACGTCGTGGTAAACGGATTATCATCGTTCGTAATCCGGAAACTGGCGAAGAGCGGGAACATCCCGTGCCATTGACCAAGCACCTTCGCGTGCATACCGGCGACCCCATTCAAACCGGTCAACCTTTGGTAGACGGTCCTTTGCCACCTCATGAAATTCTTTCAATCAAAGGAGAGGAGGAGGTGCAGGGTTATTTGGTGGAGCAAATTCAATCGGTGTACCGGGCCCAAGGTGTAGTCATCGATGACAAGCACATTGAAATCATCGTTTCCCAAATGATGCGAAAGGTTCAAGTGACTAACCCGGGTGACTCCAATCTGTTGCCCAACTCGTTGATTGACCGGCACCATTTCCGTGCCTTACGGGAAAGCCTGTTGGACCAAGACAAGACCCCGCCGGCTGCAAAGCCGACCTTGATGGGCATCACCAAGGCTTCGGTGCAATCTGAATCCTTCATTTCAGCGGCTTCCTTCCAGGAAACCACCAAGGTTCTCACCGAGGCGGCTCTCAAAGGCAAGACGGATTGCCTGCAAGGCCTGAAAGAGAACGTGATTTTGGGGAATCTCATCCCTGCTGGTACCGGCTTCCGGGAATTACTCAAATCTACGGTTCAAAAGAACGTGGATTTCTCTCAATTTGCCGAAGCATTTGGCGAGGCAGAACCTCAAATTGAAGTCGAACCTGCCCCAGAGGCGGCGGAGGCATCTTGACCTTGACCTTTAAAACGTTAAACTATTACGCTGTTTCCTCAGTACCCTCTTGGAAATAGGCCATTCATCATGCCGACCATCAATCAGCTCGTTCGCAAAGGGCGTAAACCCGTTAAGAAAAAATCCAAAAGCCCTGTCTTAGACAAGTGCCCGCAGAAGCGTGGCGTTTGTACTCAGGTGAAAACGATGACTCCCAAGAAGCCGAACTCGGCTTTGCGGAAGGTGGCTCGAGTACGCCTTTCCAACGGGAAGGAAATTACCGCTTACATCGGCGGTGAGGGCCATAACCTCCAAGAGCACTCCATCGTTTTGGTGCGCGGCGGCAGGGTTCGTGACTTACCCGGTGTGCGTTATCATGTTGTCCGCGGCACGCTTGACTGCGCGGGTGTGGATGACCGTAAACAAGGCCGTTCCAAGTACGGTTCCCGTAAGAACTAATCATGCCACGCAGTTTTCGTTCCACCCAAAAATACCAACAGCCTGATCCACGTTTTGGGTCTTTGTTGGCAACCAAGTTTATCAATCAGATTATGAGTGACGGCAAGAAGACCGTTGCCATGGACATCTTCTATCAAGCCTGTGAAATGGCATCGAAGAAGTTGGAAGATACTCCAGTCGAAGAAGTATTCAGCAAGGCCTTAGAAAATGTACGCCCTTCGGTGGAAGTTCGTTCCAAGCGGGTGGGCGGTTCTAATTATCAGGTACCTCGTGAGGTTTCTTCGAAACGGGCTCAAACTTTGGCCATTCGTTGGATTGTTGAAAATGCTCGTAAACGCAAAGGCATGCCGATGGCAAAACGATTGGCCGGTGAATTTGCTGATGCTTGTAATAACACTGGCGCTTCGGTGCAGTGGAAGGACAATGTTCATCGCATGGCGGACGCCAACAAGGCTTACAGCCACTTTGCTTGGTAATTTATAACCAAGCCAATGAGCGGGCGGCCTTTTGAGGCCGCCCGCTTTTTTTTACACTTAGCCCATCATTCTCCCCTCCCTCATTTTGCTGAGGCTCAACAAGGAGTCCCCAAAGAAGTGCACCCTGACCCCGTTGCGCGGCCGGAAGGATTTGCCCATCCGCTGGATTCACTGTGGTTTGGGGGATGAGGTGGAAGTCGGCCAAGTCACTCTTTTGCACCCCGATGGCAAACCGCTTTCCTTTGCCGACAATCAGCGCCCGCTCTTGCTGATTGATTCTTCATGGCGAGATTTACCGCGGGTATTGCGTGGAGTGACGGGGGACCTGCAGTTCAGGAGTTTGCCGAAGGGCCTAAAAACAGCTTATCCTCGGAAATCTTCTACCTTTGCAGATCCAGAAGCTGGGCTTGCCAGCATTGAGGCTCTATACGCAGCTTGCGCATTGCTGGGATTTCGTGAAGAAAGCTTGTTGAATGAATATTATTGGCGGGAGGAATTCCTCAAGAAAAATCAAATTCTGTTTCCGTAGAATCGGGGTATGGAACCTTCTCGACTGCGCAACGTCGGCATCGTCGCTCATATTGACGCGGGGAAGACTACGGTTTCAGAACGTATTTTATTTTACACCGGGGTCGAGCACCGGATGGGGGAGGTGCATGACGGGAATGCCACCATGGACTGGATGGAGGAGGAGCGCGAAAGAGGCATCACCATCACCTCGGCGGCGACCACTTGCCCGTGGCGTGAGCATGAAATCCAACTCATTGACACCCCTGGTCATGTGGATTTTACGGTGGAAGTGGGGCGTTGCTTACGCGTTTTGGACGGCGCGGTGGTGGTTTTAGACGGCGTTGCCGGGGTCCAGGCGCAAACCGAAACGGTGCTTCGGCAGGCTGCCCAGTACGCCATTCCCAAATTGGTTTTGGTTAACAAAATGGATCGACCCGGGGCGAATTTTCATGCTGCGGTGGATTCATTGGCCAAAGTGATGGAGGGGACAGCGGTGTTGACTCAACTCCCGATTGGCTCGGGCGAGGAATTTGAAGGAGTGGTGGACTTACTTCGCATGAAAGAAATTCGCTGGCATGGTGATGGAACTGAATTCATTGAATCTGAGGTGAGTCCACCACTTGAAGCCGCGGCAAATTTGGCTAGAGACGCGCTTTGTTCGCGAGTTGCCGAAGTTGTCGACGAGCTTGCCGACGACTACTTGGAAAATGGAACCCTGGGAGAACCGGAGTTGCGTCAAGGTTTGCGCCAGGCGGTGCTTGCCAATCAATTGGTGCCGGTGCTAGCCGGGGCCGCTTTAAAAAACCTAGGTATTCAACCTTTGTTGGATGCGATATTGGATTGGTTGCCCTCACCTTTGGACAGAATGGGGGTGGAAGGGCTGGACCCAAAAACTGGCAAGATGGTGAAGCGTGACCCTCTTCCTCAGGCGCCTTTCTCCGCCCTTTGCTTCAAGGTTTTTCACGAGCGCTATGGGGATTTAACTTTTGTGCGGGTATATTCCGGCACTCTTGAAGAGGGCCAAATGGTTTATGTGCCCCGCTTGGAAAAAAAAGAAAGGGTCCAAAGGTTGATGCGCATGCACGCGGACTCTCGGGTGGTTTTGCCGTCCATCGGGCCGGGCGGAATTGTGGCGGTAAGCGGTCTGAAGTTTGCCCAAACTGGGGATACTTTGTGCGACCCATCCAATCCGATTGCCCTAGAGGGATTGGATTTTCCTGAACCCGTGATTCGCATGACGGTGGAACCGCAGGAGCCGGGTGACCGGGAAAAACTCCATCAGGCTCTGGCGGTTTTCGACCGCGAAGACCCCACCTTCTGGGTGGATTTGGAAGATGAGGCGGGCAATGCGGTGATTGCGGGCATGGGTGAGTTGCACCTCGAAGTTGCCATGCATCGCCTTGAAAGAGAATTCGGCGTAAAGCCCCGGATTGGTGCCCCTCAGGTGTCCTGGCGGGAATTTGTTGCTGGACCAAAAAAGAGCCAAGGGCGGGCAGAAATCCGCTTAGATTCTCAAACCCATTGGGTTTCGGTTGTGGTGGAGATGTCGCCGATGGCCGAAGTTGGGTCTCGCCCCCAGTTGATTTTGGCCCTGGCAGACGGCCAAAATGAAATCAGTCAAGAATTATGGCGGCAATGCCAGCAAAACTTCGGCCCTTGCGGCGCGCTTGGCTTTCCCCTTTCGGGAGTGGAAATACGGCTTATTTCTTGGTCCGAAGGAGTGGAGGGCCAAGCAAATTCAGCAGATTTACTCCAAGGAGCCCTTTATCAGGCAGTTTCTGCCGCCGTTTCAGAAGGCTGTCGGTTGGTAGAGCCTCTGATGGCGCTCGAGGTGGAGGTGCCGGCAGATTATCTTTCCGGGGTCTTAGCCGACCTCAGCGTCCGTCGGGCGGAGGTTGGGTATGTGGACGCCCTGGCGGGAAAGTTGTCCGCTAGGGTTTCGCTTGAACGTATGTTTGCATACAGTACAGACTTACGTTCCCTTTCTCAGGGGCGAGGGACCTTTAGCATGAAACCCGACGGCTATCGGGTGGTCGCGAAGGGCCGTGAGGCGGAATTGAGGGCACAACTTGGGGGGGGCTAACCCCGCCAATTTCATGGTTTCTCCTTGACCTAGAACTGTCCTCTCCTAGAATACTTGGCCCGTTTTTCGGGAAAGCTCCGTCAATTCTGGACCTAACCGCATTTTATTGCGGCGGATAGAAATGCCGGGGCTTAGAACACATCCTCATGGCAAACCGCATCCAAATCCGCCTCGAAGCCTACGATCACGAGGCGATTGACCAGGCAACTGAGTCCATCATGGAAGCCGCACGTCTTACCGGCGTTGCCGTTTCAGGTCCCATTCCTCTCCCTACTCGGATAGAGAAGTACACCGTATTGCGCTCACCGCACGTGAACAAGAAAGCGCGTGAGCAATTCGAAATTCGTACCCACAAACGGCTCATGTACCTCCTTGACCCAACTCCGCAGACCGTGGATGCCCTCAACCGGCTGGTGCTTTCTGCAGGTGTAGACGTTCGGATCAAACTCTGAGCATCTCTCTCCCGCATGACCCGCATGAACTACAGGGTCCGCTGCGATTTTCTCGGCTGGAAACCGGGGTAAAACATGTCTAATAAATTCATCCTCGCCCGCAAGAAGGGCATGACGCAAATTTTCCGCGAAGACGGAACGGTGGTGCCTGTGACCGTTTTGGAAGCGGGTCCCTGCACCGTGACGGGTTTACGTTCTGAAGATGACCATGGCTATACCGCGGTCCAGTTGGGTTTTATCCCAGCTCGGGATAAGCACGTTGCCAAACCTCAGCTCAAGGACTTCGAAAAGCGTGGCGTCAAGGCGCACCGTGTACTGAAAGAATTTCGGGTGTCCTCTACCGAGGGTTTTGAGGTCGGCCAAGAGCTTGGCCCAGACGTTTTTGAAATTGGAGACGTGGTGGATGTAACCGGCAAGTCCAAAGGTCGTGGTTTTGCGGGTGTGATTAAGGCCCACGGCTTTGCTCGTGGTAATGAAACCCACGGTTCTCACAGTGTCCGCCAACCGGGTTCCATCGGCCAATGTGCCTACCCCGGACGGGTTTTTAAAGGCCAGCGCATGGCCCGACATTATGGCGATGAGCGCCGCACGATTAAAAACCTCACCGTGGAAGGCGTGGATGCCGACCGCGGTCTTCTATTGATTCGGGGTGGGGTGCCAGGTGCTCCGAATAGCTTAGTCCGCATTGCCACCGCCAAAACTGGAGTGAAGAAATAGCCATGGCAAAAATCGCAACCTATGATTTGGCGAATGGTTCCGAAGGCGAAAAAGATTTCGCTTCCGACCTCGGCGACAAAATCCTCTACCGGACTTTGAAGGATGCCATTGTTCAGTACCAGGCCAACCGTCGTCAAGGAGATGCGCATACCAAAGTGCGTACTGAATTGGCTGGCCATAAGAAAAAGCCTTGGAAGCAAAAGAAAACTGGCCGGGCTCGTGCTGGAGACCGCCGTAGTCCGCTATGGGTGGGTGGTGCCACGGTTTTTGGTCCAAGGAATACCCGCCGCTGGGGTTATCACTTGCCCAAGAAACAACGTCTTGTTGCCTTGCGCAGTGCTCTGCTGGGTAAGATTCAGGACGGCGAAGTGACAGAGCTGAGTGGCTTTGGTTTTGAAGCTCCGTCGGCGAAATCCGCCCGCGAACTCATTGCCAGTTGCGCTCCTAAAGGCACGGTTTTGGTTTTACTAACAAATCAGGACCGCAATGCTTGGCTTTCCTTCCGAAACTTTCCCCAAGTTCGTACCTGTGTGGCTACGGATGTGAATGCTTATGACCTTTTGGCACATAAGTGGATTTTGGCCGAAGAAGGCGCTCTCGAAGAAATCGCCAAGCGTTTTCCCATTCCTACTGAGGGGGCTGTTTCATGAGCCAATTATCAGACCACCAACAGATCCTGATTAAGCCGGTGCTCACCGAAAAAAGCACCGAAGGCCAGGAAAGGCTCAACAGCTACCGTTTTGAGGTTGCTGGCGGAGCGAACAAGATTGAAATCAAAGAGGCCCTCGAAGCCATTTTTGAAGTCAAAGTGAAAAGCGTCAATACTTTAATCCGGGTCGGGAAAACTCGTCGCCGTGGAGCCAATTACTACGTCACCGCCACTCGTAAGATTGCGGTTGTCCAGCTGGAAGAGGGCCAAAAGATTGACTTGCTTTAGCAAGTGAGAGGCTGAATTATGGGCATTAAGTACTACAAACCAACTTCGCCGGGCCGCCGTGGGGGGTCTGTACTGGACCGGGCGGAACTTACTCGGCAAACTCCAGAAAAGAGCCTGTTGGCTCCCTTGAAGAAAACCGGTGGCCGTAACAATACCGGCCGCATCACTTGCCGCCATCACGGTGGCGGTGCCAAGCGTCGCTACCGCTTGATTGACTTCAAGCGCAACAAGGACGGAGTTCCCGCCAAGGTTGCCCATATTGAATATGACCCAAACCGGTCTGCTTACATCGCCTTGCTGCATTACGTGGATGGCGAAAAGCGGTACATCGTTTGGCCAAAAGGATTAGAGCAAGGAGACACCGTGGAATCGGGTCCCAGTGCCGAACCCAAGGTCGGCTGTGCCATGGAAATTGCCGATATTCCTTTAGGGTTGGCAATACACAACGTGGAATTGCGCCAGGGCCAAGGAGCCAAAATGGCTCGCTCCGCCGGTGCATCCGCTCGATTGGCCGCGCGCGAGGGGGATTACGCTTTGCTAGCTCTTCCTAGTGGAGAAGTTCGCAAAGTTCATGTTCGTTGCCGCGCCACCATCGGCGAAGTCGGTAACGCAGACCACAAAAACGTCAAGCTCGGCAAGGCTGGGCGGCGCCGTCATATGGGTTGGCGGCCTACCGTTCGCGGTGTGGCTATGTACCCTGCTGCTCACCCTCATGGGGGTGGTGAAGGGCGCACCAAAGGAAAGCACCCGGTTTCTATTTGGGGGAAACCCACCAAAGGCGCCAAGACCCGTAAGAAGCGCAATATTACCAATAAGTTCATCGTTCGCCGTCGGCCGCCCGGCGTGAGATAAAGGAATTAGAAAATGGGACGCAGTTTAAAGAAAGGACCCTGGATTGATCCCCGTATCCAGCGCAAAGTCGACAAAGCGAAAGCCGAAGGCGACCGCAAGCCTATTACCACTTGGGCTCGTGCCTCCACGATTTCGCCGGAATATGTCGGCATGACTTTTATGGTTCACAACGGTCGCGCCTTCACCAAGGTTTATGTGACTGATGACATGGTGGGCCATCGGTTGGGTGAATTCTCCCCAACTCGGACTTTCCGCGGACACGACAAAAAGTAGGAGTTTGAAATAAATGGAATTTCGTGCCTCTCATCGTTACGCCCATATCTCGGCTAAGAAAGTTCGCCCAACCGCCAACTTGATTCGTGGTGTGGGTGTCAATCGTGCCCTAGAAATGCTCAGCGTGAACCCCACTCGTGGCGCTGCCTTGTTTAACAAGGTGCTTCAGTCGGCGGTTGCCAATGCTAGTCAAAATGACACCATTGACGTGAATAGCTTGTTTGTTTGCGAAGCCAGGGTGGACGAAGGCCCCTTGGTTCATGGTCGAGCTCGTTTCCGTCCCGGCGCCATGGGTCGGGCTATGCCTATTCGCCGCCGGACGGCACACCTCAAGCTGGCGGTTGCCGCACGGGAGACCAATTAATTATGGGACAGAAAATTCACCCACTCGGCTTTCGCGTTGGCATCACCGAAGCGTGGCGCTCTCATTGGTTTGCTCGCGGCAATGATTACGCTGTCAAGCTACTCCTTGACCACAAAGTTCGTAAAACGATTCGCAAACGCTTCCGCAAAGGAGTGATTTCGCGGATTGACATTCAGCAACGTGGTGATCGTATGACCATCAACTTGTGGGCTACTCGCAAGGGTGAGGTCATTGGCCGGGGTTACGCCACCCGAGACGCCTTGGTGTCTGATTTGGAAGCCATATCTGGCATGGAAGTCAAACTGGACATCCAAGAAGTCGGCCACTGGGATTTGGATTCGAAAACGGTGGCAGAAAACCTAGCTGGCGCCATCGAACGTCGGGTATCTCCTCGTCACCAAATCAAGCGAGTCATGGAGACTGCCATGAATGCCGGCGCCAAAGGCATCAAAGTCCAGGTCAGCGGCCGCATTGATGGTAAAGAAATGAGTCGGACCATTAAACAGCTCACTGGGCGCATTCCTTTGCAAACCTTGGATGCTCGTTGTGATTACGGGTTTTCCGAAGCCCACACTACTTATGGTGTGTTGGGCGTCAAGGTTTGGATTTACAATGGTGAGACCGCCAGTCGTTAGGAGTACTTGTCATGTTAATGCCAAAGAGAACCAAGTACCGCAAGACTCAGCGGGGTAAATTGAAAGGGACCTTCCGGTCTGGCTTGCCGATGGGCAAGGGGCAAGCAGCCCGTAACCAGCACGGTCGCGGCTATAAGTCCATCAAGAAAAAAGGCTGTACTGCCAAGGCCATGCGTGGCAATCGTGTTTCTTTCGGAGATTACGGCTTACAAGCTTTGGAGTGGTGCTGGCTTAGTTCCCGCACCATTGAAGCCGGTCGGGTTGCTTGCAACCGGGCCGCTGCGGGTGGAAAAATTTGGATTCGGGTCTTTCCTCACAAGCCGGTTACTGCCAAGCCTCTTGAAGTGCGGATGGGTAACGGGAAAGGAGATGTGGATCGTTGGGTGGCCGTCATTAAACCGGGCACCGTGATTTACGAAGTGGGGGGGGTTGAAGAAGCTACCGCTCGCCTCGCCTTAAATCGGGTTGCCCACAAAATGCCCGTGCGTTGTCGCATGATTGCCCGCAAAACCGTTTGAGGACTGAAATATGAATGCCAAAGAAGTACGCGGGAAGGAGGACAACGAGCTCCTCTTCGATATCACCAACCTAGAAAAGGAATTGTTCGAGATGCGTTTTCGGTCCATGACCGAAGGTATTTCAAATCCAGCCAAAATTAAAACCATTCGACGCAACATCGGCCGAATGAAAACCATTCTGAATGAACGCCAAGCTGGCATACGTGGCCAGGAACCTCGTTAAGACAAGGACCATGACTCAAGCCAATCACAATGATTCAGAACGCGGCACCCGCCGTAGTATGGAAGGGGTAGTTGTGTCCGCAAAGCAAGACAGCACCATTGTTGTCCAAGTGGAGCGAACTACGAAGCACCCTCTCTATCACAAGATTGTCCGTAAACGGAAAAAGTATCACGTCCACGACGGTGATAACCAAGCCGCCCAAGGGGACAAAGTGGAAATCATGGGCACTCGCCCTCTCAGCAAGCTCAAGCGTTGGCGCTTGGTGCGCATTGTTGAGAAAGCAGCTCAGGAAAATTAACTTAGGAAAAGACAATGATTCAGATGCAAACCAGACTCAAGGTCGCCGATAACAGCGGCGCTAAAGAGGTGCAGTGCATCAAGGTATTGGGCGGCTCCGGCCGGCAATTTGCAGGTCTAGGTGACATTGTGGTTGCCTCCGTTAAAAAAGCTCTACCTGGAAGCGACATCAAAACCGGCCAAGTGGTTCGGGGCGTGATTGTCCGCACTAAACAAGCATCCCGACGTCGGGATGGTTCCTATGTCCGTTTCGATGGCAATGCACTTGTCCTCGTTGACGGGGAAGGAAACCCACGCGGCACCCGGATTTTTGGGGCCGTTGCTCGTGAGCTTCGCGAAAGCAATTTCATGAAGATTGTTTCTCTAGCGCAGGAGGTTGTGTGATGCATCTTCGTGTCAATGATGAGGTTGTAGTCGTTGCTGGTAACAGTAAGGGGCAACGCGGCAGAGTTCTTCAACTCCTCAAGGATGACGGTCGAGTCCTCATTGAGGGGGTCAATGTTCACCTCCAAAACTTACGTAAAACCCAAGCCAACCCTCAAGGTGGTGAGGTGGAACGTGAATTCCCCGTCCATATTTCCAGTGTTCTCTTGTGGAGCGAAAAAGCCGGCAAAGGCGTGCGTACCAAAATGGAGCAAGTCGGAGACAAAAAGGTCCGGGTTGGCATTCCTTGTGGTACTCAATTCGAACTCAAATCATGACTCGTCTCTCCGAACAGTACCAAGATTCCATCGTTCCTTCCTTGAATGAACGCTTTGGCTACAAGAATAATTTGCAAACTCCCCGGGTGACCAAAGTGGTTGTCAGCATGGGCGTCAGTGGTGCGGTGGATAACAAATCCCGCGTCGAAACTGCCGCTAAGGAATTAACTCGCATCGTCGGTCAAAAAGCCAAAATCACCTCGGCCCGCAAGTCCATTGCAAACTTCCGTTTGCGAGAAGGAATGCCCATCGGTTGTGTAGCGACTTTGCGCAATGACCGTATGTTTGAGTTTTTAGACCGATTGATTGCGGTGGTTATTCCCCGTATCCGAGATTTCCGAGGACTCAAAGATAATTTCGATGGCCGCGGGAACTTTAGTCTCGGGCTTACTGAGCAATCCTTATTCCCTGAAATTGAATTGGACCAAGTGGAGTTTCAGCAGGGAATGAACATCACCATTGTGACTACGGCAAAATCTGATGAAGAGGGGCGCGCCCTTCTGGAAGGTTTTGGCATGCCTTTTCGTAAAAAAGGAGATAATTAAACATGGCTAAAACGAGTGCCATTCATCGTGAGTTGAAACGTCAACGAATTCATAAGCGTTATGCCGAACGGCGTGCTTTACTTGTCAAGGTCATTAAGGACCCTAACGCTACTTTGGAAGAAAAGGCTGAGGCCTATAAGAAAATCTCCCAGATGCCGCGTGATGCCAGTGCCTCACGCTTGCATAACCGTTGTGCCATTACTGGTCGGCCTAAGGCTTATTACCGGAAGTTCGGGGTTTCCCGACTCGTATTTCGTCGCCTTGCTCATGAAGGCGAACTCCCTGGCGTTCGTAAGTCTTCTTGGTAGGAGGAAACTGCAATGACAATGACTGATCCAATCGCTGACATGCTTACCCGCATCCGGAATGCCATTCTGGTCGGGAAAAAGGATGTTTCCATTCCTGCTTCAAAAATGAAAAGCAGCATCGCTCTCGTTCTAAAAGATGAGGGTTACATTAAAAACGTCGAATCCATTGAGGCCGACGGGCCGCAAGGTCACATTCGTCTTGAATTGAAATATGATATGGATGGCAATAGTGCTATTCAGGAAATAAAACGAATTTCCACTCCAGGTTGCCGGGTCTATACCGGGTCCAAGGACTCTCCGGTAGTGCGCCGTGGTTTGGGTGTTTCCATTTTGACTACCCCCAAGGGCGTGATGAGTGGCCGCAAGGCTGCTGAGGAGTGCGTCGGCGGAGAAGTTCTCTGTACGGTTTTTTAGGAGTTAGTTATGTCAAGAATTGGAACCACTCCAGTGAATGTGCCGAATGGCGTTACGATTACCCCTCAGGCATCTGCCGTGGAGGTGAAAGGCCCCAAGGGCACTCTGTCCTTCCCCTTATTCCCCGAGGTTCAGGTTGCCGTGGAAGGTGAAATCGCCAAGGTTTCTTTGACCGGTGCAGGGGCTGCTAAAAAGGCCTCAGCCCTTCATGGCCTAGTCCGTGCCCACCTCCAGAACATGGTGATTGGCGTGACTGATGGCTACTCCAAGGTGTTAGAAATCCATGGCACGGGTTGGAATGCCAAGCCCAAAGGGCAGGGTTTGGAACTGCAGATTGGCTTTTGCCATACCGTGGATTGCACCCCCCCTGAAGGAGTGACCGTGGAATTAAATTCTCCGACCGAAATTAAAGTGTCGGGAATTGACAAGCAAGCAGTTGGCCAATTTGCTGCCAATGTGCGGGCTGTGCGCCCACCGGAGCCCTACAAGGGCAAAGGTATCCGTTATCAAGGCGAAGTGGTTCGCCAGAAAGCCGGGAAATCTCTCTCCTAAGCATCATGGACCATCTGCAACAGAAAAAGAAATGGAAGACTCGGCTGCGCAAGCAGCTCGGAATTCGCCGCCGCTTGCGGGCCGCTGGCGATCATCCCAGGCTCAGTGTCTACCGGAGTTCCAAAAACATCTCCGCGCAACTCATCGACGATTCAGCTGGCAAAACCTTGGCTTCGGCTTCTACTTTGGAAGCCGCCTTGCAATCTGAGTTGAAGGGCAAAACAAAGTCGGAAAAGGCTGCCATCATTGGCGCCACGGTGGCAGCTCGCGCTAAAAAATCCGGAGCGGAAGCGGTGTTGTTTGACCGTGGGCGTTACCTCTACCACGGCAGGGTCAAAGCCCTTGCCGAGGCCGCACGTGAGGGCGGCTTGAAGTTTTAAGACTATGCCTAAACTGAATTTCGAATACTTGGACCGGCATGAGGCCGAAGCCCTTGGTGAACTGAAGGAAGAACGCGTCAAGGTCAACCGGACTGCCAAGGTAGTCAAGGGTGGCCGGCGTTTTGCCTTTTCTGCCCTAACCGTCGTCGGCAATCAAAACGGCGTGGTTGGCTATGGCTTTGGGAAGGCCAAGGAAATTCCTGGTGCCATGCAAAAGGCCTTTAAGGATGGCCGTAAGCATCTTATCCGGGTTCCCCGGGTGGGTACCTCCATTCCACACGAAGTGGAAGGTGAGTTTTGTTCTTCCCATGTGCGGTTGATTCCGGCGTCGGAAGGAACCGGCATCATTGCCGGAGGTACGGTTCGTGCAGTTTTGGAGCTCGCTGGGGTCAAAGATGTTTTGACCAAGTCCTATGGTTCCAATAATCCTATTAATTTGGTCAAGGCCACCTTGGATGGGCTTTCCCAATTACGGACCAAGGAAATGGTTTCCTCGGCCCGAGGAGTAGAACTCTAATGCAAATTCACGATGTAACCCCCAAAGGCGTCAAGCACAAGCCCCGTAAAAGGGTGGGCCGTGGGACTGGTTCTGGTACTGGAAAAACTGCAGGCCGTGGTCACAAAGGACAGCGTTCTCGCTCCGGAGACAATCCTCGGCTGGGTTTTGAAGGTGGGCAAATGCCTCTTTACCGTCGGCTTCCCAAACGCGGCTTCACCAATGCCCGATTCAAGAAGCACTACACCTTAATCAACGTGGAGGCATTGAACGCTTTCGAAGATGGTGCCGAAATCACCTTGGCGGTAGTGTTGGATGCTGGTTTGAGTCGCAAGACCGGCGGCATGCTTAAGGTTTTGGGTTCAGGCGAAATTCAAAAGAAGCTGACTATTAAGGCACATAAGTTTTCTGAAACTGCGGTGACTAAAATTGAAGCTGCTGGTGGAACTACTGAGGTTTTAACCACCAAGAATTAAATGTCTCAGGTTCTGAACATCATCCGGATTCCCGAACTGCGAAATCGCATCGGAATTACCTTTCTGCTCCTATTCATTTATCGGTTGGGCTTTCAAGTTCCCTTGCCGGGCGTGAACTTAGAAGGGATTGCGACGGCTTCCGAGAAAATTGCGGGCAGTTCCTTGGGTGGCCTGTTTGGAATCATGAATGCTTTCACCGGGGCAGGGATTGGCCAAGCGGCCTTATTCTCGCTTGGCGTCATGCCTTATATTTCGGCTAGTATTATTTTCAGCCTCTTGGTTAAGGTGGTTCCTTCCCTGGAAGCATTGTCAAAAGAGGGTGCAGCTGGACAAAAGAAAATTAGCCAATTTACCCGTTTGGCCACGGTGCCAATTTGTGTCCTTCAGGCCTTTTTCATTCTTTACGGTGTGATTTACAATCCGGCTTATGGTTTGCTCGAAGGTGAAGCGAACTGGTTCTACGGATTGACCGTGATTGTGGCTCTTACTGCCGGCACGGTTTTCATCATGTGGTTGGGGGAGCAAATCACCGAACACGGAATTGGTAATGGGGTTTCCATGATTATTATGTGTGGCATCATTTCTTCGATGCCTGCTGCTATGCAATCGATGATGATGGTTGCTGAAAATGCTCACCAGTTAACCGTTACGTTAGCAATCATGTGGGCCGCTACGGTGCTGGTGGTGGTTTACATCACAAAGGGTCAACGAAGAATCCCTATCCAGCAGGCCAAGTTGATGCGTGGCCGGAAAGTCATGGGGGGTAGTAAGCATTACCTTCCACTGCGGGTAAACCAAGCCGGGGTCATGCCTATCATTTTTGCTTCCGCTCTCTTTATCGTCCCCAGTGTGGTTGGCACGATGCCCGGTATGCAATGGTTGGGGAATCTATTTGCCAGAACCGGTTTTGTGTACATTTCTTCTTACACTCTGTTGATTTTCTTTTTTTCCTTTTTCTGGGTTCGTTTAATGTTTCAGCCAGCTGAAATCGCGGACAATTTAAAGGACCACGGTTCCTTTATCCCTGGGATTCGTCCAGGCAAAGCCACTGCGGATTACATCGGCTTTGTACTCAATCGGATCACTCTGGCTGGTTCGGCATTCTTGGCCATCATTGCCATCCTGCCCACCATCGTGACGGCAAATCTTCACGTGCCTTTGATGGTTTCTTATTTCCTCGGCGGCACTTCCATCCTCATTGTGGTGGGGGTTGCCTTGGACATGGTGGACCGTTTGAATTCCCATCTGCTGATGCGAAACTACGAAGGCTTTATGAAGAAAGGAGGAACGGGCTGGGCCCAGCGTAAAGCATGATTGCCATCCTCTTAGGTCCTCCCGGTGTTGGTAAAGGCACTCAAGCGGCATTAGCGGCTGAGTCGCAGGGGTGGACTCATTTGTCTACCGGGAACCTTTTGCGTGAAGAAGTTGCGGCTGGTTCTGATTTGGGCAAACAAGCCGATGAATTCATGGCCCGAGGGGATTTGGTTCCCGATGAAGTCATGGTGGGCATGGTGGAGGAGCGCCTAAAAAGCATTGCCATGGACAAGGTTCTGTTCCTGGACGGTTTCCCTCGGACCATCGCTCAAGCAGACGCCCTGGCGGAGCAGGCCCCTAGCGGCTCTATACGGGTTGCGCTATACTTTGCGGCTCCCGATTCGGTTCTTTGCTCTCGTTTAATGGGCAGAGGAAGGGCCGATGACACGGAAGAAGTGGTGGCTCACCGGCTCAAGGTTTACCACCAAACCACCGCTCCTTTGGTTTCCTGGTATCAGGAGCAGGGGCTACTTGTTGAGGTTGATTCCGACCGCGACATCGATTCCATCCAAACCGACTTAATTCAACTGACCAAGAAGGCTTTGGAAGAATCTTCTCAATTAGAAGGGGAACTGAATGGCTAAGGAAGAGCCCATCACCCTAAAGGCAATCGTTAAGGAGTCTCTCCCCAACGCCACCTTTATGGTCGAACTCGAAAATGGCCAAGTTGTCCTCGCTCACATCTCCGGAAGAATGCGTAAACATTACATTCGTATCACTCCTGGAGACACCATCACTGTAGAAATGTCTCCTTATGACCTTACCCGCTGTCGCATCGTTTACCGAGGCGAACGTCGCCCACGGCGCCAGCCGAACGGTCGGAGATAAACAAACCAACCCGAAACAAGAACCCGTCATGAAAGTCCGATCTAGCGTCCGCCGCATGTGTGAAGCATGCCGTATTATCCGACGTCACGGTACGGTTCGCGTTATTTGTAAACGGGATCCTCGTCATAAGCAACGTCAAGGGTAAATAAAGCATGCCACGTATTACCGGTGTAGACATTCCCCCAGAGAAACGCATTGTTGTTTCTCTCACTTACATTTTTGGAATTGGGCCAACTCGAGCGGAGCAACTGTGCGCCGACTTGAAGTTGGATCCCAATAAACGCGCCAAGGACATTTCCGATGAGGAACTGACTTCCATAGCCGGGTACCTAGCAAAGGCATTCCCGGTTGAAGGAGATTTGCGCCGCCAAAACATTCAAAACATAAACCGACTTCGGGACATTGGTTGTTACCGAGGTTCACGTCACCGTCGAGGCTTGCCGGTAAGAGGCCAGCGCACCAAAACTAATGCGCGTAGCCGGAAGGGTCCGAAGAAGACGGTTGCCGGTAAGAAATCAGTCAAATCACTTAAATAAAACGATGAGCGCCGCATCAAAAAAAACGAAGAGGGCACCGGCCAAGGGCATCGCCCACATCCGGTCTACCTTCAATAACACCACCATTACCATTACGGATCGTAAAGGAGATGTCATTTCTGCCGGGACTCCGGGAATGGTGGGCTACAAGGGGTCGCGTAAATCCACCCCTTTTGCTGCACAACAAGCTTCTATCAAAGCTGGGGAGGCCGCATACAAAGCAGGTATGCGCGAAGTTTCCATTCAGGTCAAAGGACCTGGAGCCGGCCGTGAAAGCGCTATCCGTGGCTTAAATCAAGCTGGTCTTCGGGTCAGCCTCATTGAAGATGTTACTCCGCTGCCGCATAACGGCTGCCGTCCTCCCAAAAAACGCAGGGTCTGATCATGGGTCGTTACACAGGAAACGTTTGTCGTCTTTGTCGCCGAGAGGGGCATAAGCTCTTTTTGAAAGGTCGTCGTTGTGAGAGTGAAAAATGCTCTGTCGACCGTCGCAACATTCCCCCTGGTTCCAATCTTCGGACTCGGCCTCGCCGACTGTCTGATTACGGAGTTCACTTGCGCGAAAAGCAAAAAGTAAAGCGTATTTATGGTGTGATGGAACGCCAATTCAAGCGTTACTTCACCATGGCTGAGCGCATGAAAGGGAATACAGGTGAAAATCTGCTCTCCATTCTGGAGCGTCGTTTGGACAATGTGGTTGATGCGGCAGGCATGTCCAGCTCGCGGCCACATTCCCGCCAATTGATTAACCACGGACATTTTGCGGTAAACGGCCGAAAGGTTGATATCGTTTCCTATATGGTTCGTGTCGGCGATGTAATCCAAGCTCGTGCTACGGATGCATCCAAAAAGATAGTTGCTGATCAATTGGAATTGAACAACGACAAATCTGCCCCTCAATGGCTCACTGTGGATGTTGCTCAAGGCACCGTCACCGTGACCGCACTTCCCGCTCGTGAAGATGTTCGTTTCCAGGACATCCAGGAGCAGTTCATCGTGGAGCTTTGCTCCAAGTAATCGAGAGAATTCCCATGCGTATCCGTTGGCGTGAATTTGAACTTCCTTCCGGTGTCCTTCATGACAAGGCCACCGCCACTGAAACCTATGGCAAGTTCAGCATTGAACCTTTTGAGGGTGGCTTCGGCCACACCATTGGCAACGGGCTTCGGCGCGTTTTGCTGGGGTCCATCGAAGGTGCTGCTGTCACCGCCGTTGAGGTGGATGGCATTGAACATGAGTTCACCGCTGCCCCAGGCGTGGTGGAAGATGTCACTGACATGGTCTTATCTTTCAAAGCACTGCGTGTGCAGGTGGAAGTAGAAGACCCCGTTACCTTGACTTTGGAAATGAAGGGGCCTTGCGAAGTCACCGCCAAGGACATTCAGTGTCCGACCGGGGTTACCGTCAGTAATCCAGATTTGCATATTGCTACCTTGACCGGTGAGCGAACTCTGCAAGCTACTTTGACGGTCCGTCGTGGACGTGGTTATGTGGCAGCTGATGAAACCGGTGAACCGATGGATCAAATTGGCTTGATTCCTTTGGACGCGGCTTATTCCCCGGTTTTACGTTGCCGCTACGGAGTGGAATCAACTCGGGTGGGCAAGTTCACCAACTATGACCGTTTGGTCTTGGAAATTTGGACCGATGGCACGGTAAGTCCAGAAATGGCTTTAGTGGAAGCAGCAAAAATTTACCGCAAGCACCTCAATCCATTCGTTCAGTTCAGCCAAGCCCTAGCAGGCGTTCCGGTGGTAGAGGAAGTGAAAACCATTGATACTGCTGCCGAGCGGCGCAAGGATCGGATGGAAATTTTAATGAGTGAATCTGTGGACCGCTTGGACTTGTCCACCCGGGCTAAGAATTGCTTGGATGGATCTCAAATTCACACATTAGGTGATTTGATTTCTTGTAGACCCGATGAGCTTTTGAAAATCAAAAACTTGGGCCAAACCGTTCTTACCGAAATTGAAAAGAAACTGGCTGAAATGGACCTTGTCGTTGGGATGGACATGGACGTGGAAGCTCCAGCCGAAGTTTAGTCATGCGACATCGCGTAAAAACCCGCAAGCTTTCCCGCACTGCTGCCCATCGTAAAGCGATGGCGCGCAACTTGGTGGCTTCCTTATTTGAACACGAAAGGATTGAAACTACTTTGACCAAAGCAAAAGCCCATCGGCCTTTTGCCGAAAAGTTAATTACTTTGGCCAAGGTGAAAAATTTGCACAACTACCGTCGTGCGCTTGCTCTTTTGGGCAATGATAAAGCGACAGTAGCCAAGCTGTTCGATGAAATCGGACCGCGGTTTAAGGACCGCCCCGGTGGCTACACCCGGATTTTAAGATTGGCCAAGCCACGTCTTGGCGATAATACCACGCGGGCTTTATTCGAACTGGTCAAAGAAGAAATGCCATCTCCAGAGTCGAAAAAAGCTATTCCTGAAGTGGAGGCGTCAGCGGTGGTCGTTGAAGAAGAAGCTTCTGCTGAAGAAGAAACTGAATCCCCTGAAGAAGAAACTGAAGAAACTGAAGCAGCTGAGGAAGAAATCCCTGCTGAAGAAGAGGCTGAAGCCGCTGCAGAAGAAACTCCTGCTGAAGAAGAAGGCGGCAAAGAAAAAGCTTAATTCACAACTTTTTCATGGGCCAAGGCGTCAATTGGATGCCTTGGCCCACTTTGGTTTTGGGGCCCGCTTGGGGCTTTTCTTTTCGGCCGCGGCCCATGCTTTGCCGGTATTGCCCAGCAGAGTGGTGAGTTGGTCCAGGAGTTTGCTGGAAAGCCGCACTTTCCATTCTGTACCAGCTCGAATGGAGGTTGGATTGCCAGCCATATCTCGGTAATGGAAGCGCACGGCGGAATTTCCCGTGTGCTCTTTCAGTAGGGTTTGTAATTGTCCTAATGGGGTATTGTTGTCCACTTGGATTTCCAAGGTGCCTGAGATTTTCACGGCGTCTCGTTCTCCCAAGGGTTCAATCCGGTCAATCATTAAAACCGCCTCGTCCCGAGAAAGATCTAATTTTCCATGAAACAAGCCCATGAAATCTTCCACCAAGTACTCACGGCAAGCTTCGACGGTGCTGGGCCACGCAAGCGCCGAAGTAGAGCCCTGTAAATCCTCAATGCGAAGCCACCCCATCTTGCGGGAAGGATCTTTGCGGGTAGGTTTAATCTCGACGTGGGTGGCTACCCCAGCCAATACAATTTGCGAATCACCCGCCAAGGATTTGACCGACCGTGAATTCCAGGGTGTAACCCCGCCTAAAACATCACGGTAGCCGTCCAAGGGGTGTTTTGTGAGATAAAGACCTAAAGCTTCTTTTTCCATGATTAAGGTGCGTTTTTCTTCTTCCTTGGAAAGGGAGGAGGACTGCATATTGCTTGAAGATGTGACTGGCTCGGGGCTACCTTCGAAAAGCAAAGCTTGGCCTCGAGCACGGTCTTTGCTTTGGCCACTTGCTACTGTCATAGCCTCATCCAAGCGATTCAAAATATGAAGGCGGGGCTCTTTGAATTCATCATAGGCGCCTGCTTTGGCGAGGCTTTCCAAGGTCAGGCGATTGATTTGTGCTCCTGCCGCGTCGACGAAGAATTCGTGAAGATTTGGAAAACAATGGTCTTTTTGCGCAGCTCTGGCCTTAACCACGCCATCTGCAGCCCCGGTGCCTACCCCTTTGATGGCTTCTAGGCCGTAGCGGATATGCCCTTCTTTATTTACTTGGAAACGAACTTCGGATTGATTGATGCACGGCGGCAAAACGGTTTGACCATGGCTTCTAGCGTCTTCAATGAGAGTGGCCAACTTATCCGAATCTTGGGCTTCATAAGTGAAGGTGGCGGCATAAAATTCTGCCGGGTGGTGAGTTTTCATCCATGCGGTTTGCCAAGTCACTAAGGAATAGGCGGCGGAGTGAGATTTATTAAAACCATATTCAGCGAATTGGGCCATGATCGCCCAGATTTCCTCTGCCACTGATGTAGCCACGCTATTTTTTTCGGCGCCTTCGATGAACTTGGGCTTATAGTCCGCCATGAGGTCTGCACTCTTTTTGCCCATCGCTTTGCGCAATGAATCTGCATCGGCCAAGGAAAAGCCGCCCATCCGTTGGGCTACCCGCATGATTTGTTCTTGGTAAATTAAAACTCCGTTGGTTTCTGAAAGGATTTCTTCCAATAGTGGGTGTGGGTAAGAAACGGCTTCCTCACCGTGCTTTCGGCGAGTGTAAATTTCATGTAGCCCGGAGTTCAATGGGCCTGGCCGATAAAGAGCCAAAACCGCAATGATATCTTCAAAAGCGGTCGGTTTCATTTTTGCCAGCAGGCTACGCATTCCCGAGGATTCCAATTGGAAAACGCCTTCGGTGTTGCCTGCCTGAAGAAGCGAAAATGTAAGCGGGTCATCGAGTGGAAGTTGTTCCAGGTCGATGACGGTGCCAGTGCGCTTTTCGACTAGGCGGCAGGCTTCGGCCAAAATAGATAGCGTCCGCAGGCCTAGGAAGTCCATTTTCAAAAGGCCAAACTCTTCTGAGCCCTTCATGTCCCATTGGGTGGTGATGATGTCGTCCTGTTTGGCTATGGGAACAATATCCATCAGGGGTTCGTCAGCGATGATGACTCCCGCTGCATGGACACTGCTATGTCTGGATAAACCCTCAAGTTTTAGGGATAAATCCAACCACTTTTTATTGCGGGGCGAGGCATCCCTGAAGGCTTGTAGTTCGGGGTCCATGTCAATGGCTTCGGCGAGTTTGACATTGGGGCCTTCCGGCACCTTTTTCACCAGCTGGTCCACTTCATTCAAAGGCACATCCATGACTCTTGCCACATCCCGCAAAGCTGCCCGGGCTTTCATTTTGCCGAAGGTGATGATTTGACAAACGCGGTCCTCGCCATACTTTTTCCGAGTATAAAGCAACATTTCCTCGCGACGATCTTTGCAAAAGTCGATATCAATATCTGGCATCGAAACCCGGCCTGGGTTAAGAAAGCGTTCAAACAGTAAATCGTATTTGAGTGGATCTACGCGAGTGATGTCCAAGACGTAAGAAACCAGGGAACCCGCCGCAGAACCTCGGCCAGGTCCGACTGGAATTCCTTGCGAGCGGGCATGGTGAATGAGATCCCAAACAATCAGGAAATAGGAAATAAAGCCCATTTCCCCAATCACTTTCATTTCATATTCCAATCGTTCGCGGGCTTCAGTGGGGTTGCCGGGATAGCGTTTGCTGAAGCCTGCTTCGCAGAGGGTTCGGAAATAATTATCCGTGGTGATGCCCTCGGGAGGAGTGAAAACGGGCAACCGATAACCGCCATAATCCAGATTGACATCAATTTGGTCAGCGACCGTCAAAGTGTTCCGCAGGGCTTCGGGCAAATCCTCGAAGACTCGATTCATTTCTTGGCGAGTTCGGAAAAACAAGGTGTCGGTGTCCATCCGCCAACGATCTGGGTCATCAATCTTGGACCCAGTATTGATGCACAACAAAGCATCTTGGGCGTGGCAGTCCTCATGGCGCAAATAATGAATGTCGTTGGTTGCAATCAGTGGAGCATTTACAGCCTCCCGCATTTTGACCATTCCCTCGGTCAACTTGTCTTGGGCCTCCATGCCATTGCGCATGACTTCCAAATAAAAGTTGTCAACGCCGAACATATCTTGCAGAGTACCGGCCATGGTGCGAGCACCGATTTCATCATCTTGGCGAAGGCGGCGGTTGACTGGACCAGACATACAACCAGACAAGCAGGTAATACCGGTAGCTTTGGCTGCCAATAACGGCAAATCTACCCGTGGTCGAAAACTATGGCCCTCTAGGTGGCCCAGGGATACTAATTGGTGCAGGTTTTTCCAGCCTTCTGCGCTATGGGCCAACAAGGTGAGATGCGTGTAAGGATTATTTTGCCGATGATGCCGCTCATGCATGGATTTTTCGGCGACATAAACCTCACAGCCAAGAATGGGTTTGATATCCGCTTTGCGGCACTCCTTATAAAATTGAAAGGCTCCAAAAAGGTTGCCGTGGTCGGTAATGGCAATCGCGCTGTGCCCGTCTTTTTTGGCCTCTCGGACCAAATCTGGAATTCGATTGGCGCCGTCCAACAAGGAGTACTCAGTGTGGACGTGGAGATGAACGAAGGGTTCCATGAGGGAGTTTTATCCTAACCGCAAGCGGCCCCATTCCGGCCCCGAACCGAGATTTTCGAGTTCCTTTTTTTGTTCCCACGATTTTGCCTGTTCGGGCTTGACGAGGAGGAGGGAATCAAGTGAAATCTTCGACCCTCTATGTGCGCTTGTGGCTCAACTGGATAGAGCACCTGACTACGGATCAGGAGGTTGGGGGTTCGAGTCCTCCCGGGCGCACCATTTTCCTCAATCCTGATGTCGTTACTTTTCCCGCTTGGCACTTCTGACGACCCTCGTGAACGAGATTTGCGGATCATGGAAATGGCCTTGCGTGAAGCCAGGAAGGCCCTAGAGAAGGACGAAGTACCCGTTGGCGTGGTGGTGGTACGGGGCAATCAAATCCTGGGGCGCGCCGGGAATGGTGTGGAGCAATTGAAAGACGCCACTGCCCACGCCGAGATGCTCGCATTGACTCAAGCTTTTGAAGCCGCCGGCGAAAAACGCCTCGAAGGTGCCGAGGTCTTTTGCACCTTAGAACCGTGCCTGCAATGCGCTGGCGCCTTGCTTCATGCCCGGGTGGCGCGCGTGGTTTACGGTGCCTCAGACCCAAAATTCGGTGGCGTGGAGAGTTTGGCCCGGCTTTTTGAGTTGCCCGGGTTGAATCATCAAATTCAGGCTGAAGGAGGATTATTGGCCGAGGAGTCAGCCCAAATCCTGCGCAGTTTTTTTCGCTCCAAGCGTACGAGAAAGAAGGGCGAACAGGTATGATTTGCGGCCCGATTGGAGAGGTGCCGGAGCTGGCCGAACGGGCTGGTTTCGAAAACCAGTGAGGCTTCACCGCCTCCGAGGGTTCGAATCCCTCCCTCTCCGCCAGTGGGGAATGCTCATTTGGGAATTAGATTAAACTGGAGAGGTGTCCGAGTGGCCGAAGGAGCACGCTTGGAAAGCGTGTGTGGGGCAACTCACCGAGGGTTCGAATCCCTCCCTCTCCGCCATTCCCCCAAAGGGTGGGGTCGGGGGTTCGGCGCGGCGTTGCAAGCAGTTCTTGAACCGGGTCAGACCGGGAACGGAGCAGCCCTAAGAGAAACCTGTTTGGGAGCGCCGATGTCGGGCCTCCGACTCCACCTATTCCCAAGCAAGCTAGGATAGGCTGATGAGTTACCGCGTGCTCGCCCGAAAATACCGACCCCGAACCTTTGCGGAGGTCATCGGCCAGGACCATATCGTGACCGCCCTGTCGCGGGCAATAGAGAGGCAACGCTTGGGCCAGGCTTATCTTCTCGTGGGCCCACGCGGTACCGGCAAAACTAGCACCGCGCGCATTATTGCCAAGTCCCTCAATTGTGAGCGGGGGGAATCCGTGACCCCTTGCTTGGAATGCCCGGCTTGCGATGAAATTGAACGGGGTGCCGATTTGGATGTGGTGGAGATTGATGGCGCCAGCCATAACGGGGTGGATGATGTCCGGGATTTGCGTGAGCGGGTGCACTTCAAACCGATGCGGGACCGCCGCAAGATTTACATCATTGACGAAGTTCAAAGATTAACCGGCCCTGCCTTTGACGCTCTTTTGAAGACCTTGGAGGAGCCTCCCGACCACGCCATCTTTCTCTTTGCAACCACGGATCCCCACAAGATTCCGGATACCATTGTTTCGCGCTGCCAAACCTTTGAATTCCGGCGACTGCGCGAGGTGGATATTCAAGCAAAATTAAGGTACATCTGTGGCTTAGAAAAAGTCATCGTGAGCGATGAAATTTTAAGTGCCATTTCCCGTGGTTGCCGTGGGGGACTTCGCGATGCCGAATCCATGCTGGACCAGATTTTGGCAGTGGCTGAGGGAGAACCAACCTTGGAGGAATTGGAAATGGTCGCTGGGTTGGCCCGCCCAGAAGTGTGGTTGGATTTATTAGAGGCCATTTCCACTAACCAAGCTGCGCAAGTTTTGAAGTTGGTGGACTCCTTCATGGAGCGCGGAGGAACTGAAAGAGATTTCATTGAACAGCTGATTGATGCTTTGCGGGATATTTTGCATGTTGCCCTCTTGGGTGAGGATGCACTAGGTGTGGAACCGGAACCGGAGCGTCGCCAACGCATGGTGACCCTTGCTGGGCAATTAGGTCGAGACAGGCTGGAGGTTTTGTTGGGGATGCTCTTCACCTTGGAAGGACGGATGATGAAATCGCCATTGGCTAGCCGGGCATTGTTGGAGTGGAATCTGCTGAGAGCCTGTCGATTGGGAGAATTGATGGAGACCGCTTCACTTATGCACGCTTTTCAAAATGGTGGGTCGTCTTCGCTGAGTGTCATTGCCGAGCCAGCCCCCTCGAAGACCCCAGCTCCAGCCGAGCCCGTTGCAACGGCTCCCCAGAACCTGCCCGCTACCCCGTTGGCGGAAAACTCCCCGGCTCCGGTGGTGGCCGAAAACTCTACGGCAATCGATATTCAAGCACTTTTAGCCCAAGTGAGGGAACACCGGCCAGCTTTAGGCAAGGTATTGACCGAACAAATGGTGGAGGGAAAAGTGCATGCCGAAGGGGTAGACCTTGTATTGCACCCGATAGGGGAACGCGAACGGCGTATGGTGGAAGACCCCATTGAATTAACCTTTTTGCGGGAGCTTGCCGGTTGTCCGGGTCGGTGGAATATTCGCTATTTTGAAGCGGTTAAAAAGAACGACCCGCTGGGAGATGTTTTGAAAGAGTCATTTGGGGGAGTGGAAGAGTTACCCTAGGGCTATGGCAGGCAGTCTCGGAGACCTCGGCGGGCTTTTAAAACAAGCCCAAAAAATGCAACGTCAAGTCCAGGAAATCCAAGAGGATTTAGCTAAGGCTGAATACACGGGTTCCGCAGGCGGTGGCGCAGTCAAAGCGGTGGTCGATGGCCAGCGCAAATTAAAGAACCTCACGATTCAACCCGAAGCGGTGGACCCGGCTGAAGTGGAAATGTTAGAAGATTTGGTGGTGGTAGCCGTCAGCGATGCCTTGAATCAAGCCGAAGAAGCTGCCTCTAAAGCGATGAAGGGCGTGACCGGCGGGCTTGGCATGCCGGGTATGCCTGGCTTGATGTAGTGGCTTTCCCAGAGCCCCTTGAAAGGCTCATTCATGCCTTAGAAAAGTTTCCGGGCGTGGGGGCACGTAGCGCGGAGCGGATGGCTTTGCATGTACTTCGCACTCAACCCGAAGAAGTTGCTGATTTGGCAATGGCCTTGCGGGATGCTCGGATGGAAACTTGTCGTTGCGAAATCTGTCGCAACATTGCTTTGCAATCGCCGTGTCCCATTTGTGCTGACGAAAGTCGGGACGTTACGGTCGTTTGCGTGGTGGAAGGCCCCAGAGAAGTAGAAAAATTGGAAAGCTCCGGTGCCCACGTAGGTTTATATCACGTTCTTTTGGAAGGTTTTGCACCACGGGATGGAGTCGGTCCGGACCCGGAAACTTTGCAAAGCTTACGAGCCCGAGTGGAAACCCAAGGAGTCCAGGAAATTGTTTTGGCCACCGCCCCCGACCGTGAGGGGGAAGGTGCGGCCATGTTGGTGATGGAAGTCTTAGAAGGTTTAGACGTGAAAATTACCCGCCTTGCTCGTGGCGTTCCGGTAGGGACCAAGTTGGAATATTTGCATGGCGAGATTTTGGCCGAAGCCTTTCGCGGTCGGTGCCGTTTTGAGTCGGTGGCGAATTCCCAAGACGGATGATGGAAAAACGCCGTTTGGCCATGCGGGTGGCTTATCACGGGGGTGATTTTTCTGGCTTTCAACGTCAACCGAGCCAACCTAGCGTGCAAGGTGCTTTGGAATCTGCCTGGCGGGGGGTGAGCGGAGAAGAAGTCGTGGTGCACGGCAGCGGCCGTACTGACTCCGGAGTTCATTCCTATGGGCAAGTGATTCACTTTGACACTCACAGCAATTTGGAAATCGGCCAAGTGGGCCAGGCCATCAATGCCCATCTACCAAATTCGGTTTCGGTGCGCGGTGTTTGTCAGGCCCCAGCCGATTTCCATTCCCGATTTCATGCCATTGGCAAGCGTTATGTGTACTTGTTGGCGACCGGCCCCCATAAACCCGTGTTGAGGGCTGGCTTGGTTGCTTGGGACCGGTGTCATTATTTGCGATTGGAGCAAATGAGGTCCGCGGCCCAATATCTGGTGGGGGAAAAGGATTTTGGGTCTTTTGCCGGAGCGGGGAAATCCACCAAGACCAGTGTCAGAACCATGACTTCGATTCACCTGAAACCCATGCGCGGTGGAATCATGTTTTGCTTTCAAGCCAACGGTTTCTTGTTTCGCATGGCTCGCATCATGGTGGGTACTCTGCTGGAGGTCGGCAAAGGTCGTCGGGCTCCGGAATGGGTGGAAGCCGTTTTAGGGGAGAAAGACCGCACCAAGGCTGGTCCAACTGCTGCCGCTGAAGGTTTATATCTTTGGAAAAGCCTCTATCCACCTGGGCTTTTATCTTTTCCCTGAGTCGCCAATCAAATAGTCGCAGAGAATGCCCCCTAGTGTCGGAGGAGGGGATGTTTTATGATGATGCAGGTGGGGCCCCTTACCGCCACTTCCATAAAGTTGTTCAATGCAATATCAAGTCGTTTGTAGAAACCCCGAGCTACCAGAGGCCTTACGTGAGTACGCAAAAACCCGTGTAGCTAGCATTGAAAATTATGGCCAAGAGTTTGAGAAAATTGAAATCATTCTCGACCTTGAGCGTGGGGAGACGCTTTGTGAAATCATCCTCCACCCATTCCGCGGCGACAGTTTTGTTGCCCACGATCGGGCGCACGATAGCCGAACTGCAGTAGATAGCGCAGTCGGTAAATTGGAGCGCCAGTTCCTTAAATTCAAAGACAAAAAATCTTCCTCTCGCCGTCAAGGCTGAGGGGTTCGCCCCATGGCTTACTCACAAATTTTCTCCACTGATTCCGTCCTCCTGAATATGGAAGGCGCGGATGCTTCCGAAGTCCTTGGTCATTTGACCGATGCCCTTTGTGCCCGCAATTCAGAACTGGCAGGACGCCGCGATGAAGTGCTTCAAGCACTCGTTGAACGCGAATCTCGTGGTTCTACTGGTGCCGATGGCGTTGGTCTTCCTCACGTCAAACTTGCTGGTGTTTCTCAAGTTACGGCCATTATCGGGATTCACCAATCTGGGGTGGACTTTAACGCCCTGGACGGTCAACCGGTGCAAGTCTTCTTCTCGGTGATTCGGCCCGAAGAAGGTGCCGAGGATCACTTGGGCTTGTTGCGTTGGTTGGCATCCATTGCCCAGCATCAAGACTTTGTTTCCTTTGCTTGTCAAGCCAAGGAAGCTCAGGAAGTTCTCGACCTTCTTTCCGAACTGGCCTCAGCTTAATCGTTGTGAGTCAAACGATTCGCCGCAAGGTGAAAGTCGTAAGTTCCCATGGTCTTCATGCAAGACCGAGCCATGCCATCGTTGCCATGGTTTCCCTTGTGGACGCGAAAGTCACCCTAATCGTAGATGGCCGTGAGGCAGATGCGACGAGCATCTTGTCTGTCATGGCCTTGGGGGCGACCCCCGGTAGCGAAGTCTCGCTCGCCGCCAGCGGCCCAGATGCGGAATCTGTTTTGGACCGTCTGGTGGAATTTTTTAAAGTCGGCTTCGAGGAATAAAAATGGCCCATCGATATTGTTTGGAGTTTTCAAAAAAGGGCGAGGCGCGGTTTATGGGGCATTTAGAGTTAGAGGCTGACTTCGCCCGTATGTTTCGAAGCGCTTTTATCCCGATAGCCTTCTCCGAGAGATTTCATCAAAGACCGCGAATCCAGTTCGAGGAAGCATTGCCATTGGGGTGGACCTCCGAGCGAGAAAGAGTCTGGGTGGAATGTACTCAGCCTTATCCATCCCAGGCCCTGTTGGCCCGGGTGAAGAGAGAATGCTTTCCCGGCATCCAAATTTTGCGAGCGTTCCCTTGGCTCGGCAAACCGCGGTTTGCGAAAACCAAACGCTTTCAAGTTTCTGGCTTGCACCAAATTCCCATGGCAACTCGGGTTCATGAACTTTTCCCGCCCCATCTTGAAGTCCAAGTCTCGGTTGCTCTAGATGCAAAAAAGGTCGACTGGGTTATTTCCTTGGCCGGGAAAGTAGGCTCCACTCCCTCATTAAAGACCGTGTTGAAAAAAGTACTAGGAAATTCATACCGACAAGATCTCAGCGTCAATCGGCTGGTGGTAGGAGGGCAGGTTTGAATTCTTCTGCTCTTTGCATGGCCGTCAACTTGCGTGATCCAGAAGAAAACCGGGTGGTGCTTCATGAGGGAAATCGGCTCACCGCCGTTCGCTGGGGGACCGGCGACTCTCCCGGCCTAGTTGGCAACATTTATTTAGGGACCGTTCTTCAAGTCGAAAAAGGCTTGGACGCCGTATTTGTGGACATCGGCGAAAAACGTGCCGCCTTTTTGCACTTGGGTAATGTCCATCCGGCTTATGGCGAAAAAGGGATTCACCCTACTGAAATTGCAGCCCGTCCAAGTCGTGCCGCCGAAGCGTCGGCTCCCCGAGGTGTCGCAGTCACCGACGGCGAAGAACTAGGGGACCAAGGCGAGGACAGCAAGCAAGAGGCTTTGCAAAATAATCCCCCCTTAAGTGAGGTGCTACAAGCGGGTGACCCCATCTTGGTGCAGGTGCAACGGGATCCGGTACGAGGCAAGGGTGCCACTTTGACCACCTTTCTTTCTTTGGCGGGTCGCTTCGCGGTGCTGTTCCCTAGCTTAGGGCGAATTGGGGTAAGTCGGCGTATTTTGGAAAATGACGAGCGTACCCGACTGCGTGATTGTTTAGCCGAAGTGGTCGGTGATGAAGTCGGAATTATTGCCCGAACTGCTTCCCAGGGACTCACCCTGGATGAAATGAAGGCGGACGTCGAGCAACTGAAAGCCACTTGGAATGGAATCATGAAAACCGCCAAGCAAGCCAAGCCGCCGATTTGTTTATGGCAAGAATCTTCGCCGGTGGTTCGGGCCGTCCGTGAATTACTTTCCCCTAAGTTGCAGAAGATTTTGGTGGATGACCATGACGCTATGCAAGAGCTTGCAACCACCTTGGCTACGATGGATCCACAAGGTGAAGTTCAATTGGAATTTTACGATGGCAATACCCCCCTTTTCGAAGCTCTGGGATTAGAGCGGGATTGGCAAATGCTCTTTCGTTCGCGGGTGCCGATTGGTTCCGGGGCGAGCATTGTGATTCACGAAACGGAAGCATTGACCGCCATTGATGTGAATAGCGGTCGCTTGGAACGGGGGAGCTTGGAGGAAACCGCCTTTGAAACCAATATCCTTGCTGCCGCTGAAGCTGCTCGTCAAATTCGACTGCGGGATTTGGGCGGAATTTTGGTTTTAGATTTCATAGACATGAAAGAGCCCGCTCATCGGCGTTCGCTGGAATCCCACTTCCGGGACGAGCTTGCCGAGGATCGATCCAAAGCCAAAGTTGGCGCGGTTGCCTCCTTCGGACTCATGGCCATGACTCGTCGCCGGGAGGGCTTCGGGCTGCCGAGGGCCTCCGCCTGGATGTGTCGGGGTTGTGGCGGTTCCGGCACCATTGGTCATCACCAAGCTGGATTTTTGCGGGTACTTCGGAAACTCCGCTCTTTCAAGGAAGCCGGCCTTTTTCGGGTTCGTTGCCAACCGGGTGTGGCCCAAATTCTGGAAGGACACCAGGACACCTTGGCTACTTTGCCTCATCGCCTAGAAATCCATGAGGACCCTCAGGTTCCTTCCGGTGAGTCGGTCGTGGAACGGCTTGCCGCAGCCCCCCAATCCGAGTAAACTGTTCGGCCCGTTTCTTCATAGAAACCCCACGAAATCATGTACGCCATCGTCAAAGATCGCTCCCGTTGCCTCACTCTTCACCCAGGTGAGGAGCTCTGGATTGACCGTATCCCTTCCGCTGAGGAAGGTAGTGAACTTGTATTTGACCAAGTCCAATTGCTAAAAAAAGAGGATGGATCCACTGAGGTGGGAACCCCCACATTGGCTGGAGCCAGCGTGATTGCCGAAATCGTCGGCCAAACCAAAGACACGAAGATTTTGGTTTCAACTTTTAAACGCCGCAAAAATAGTCGGCGCAAGTTGGGACATAGGCAGTCTTACACCCACATCCGGGTCAAAGAAATTAAAGCGAATTAGAGGACGATTCCATGGCACATAAGAAAGCTGGCGGTTCGAGCAAAAACGGTCGGGATTCTAACCCGCAAATGCGCGGCATCAAACGCTATGGCGGTCAAACAGTGCGTGCCGGAGAAATCTTGGTGCGTCAATGTGGCAACCGGTTCCATCCGGGCAAAGGAGTCGGTTGTGGCAATGACTTCACTTTGTTCGCTCTTCAGGACGGGGTGGTTGAGTTTCAAACTCGCCGCCGGGTTGCGGTAGTTGCAACTGAAGCTTAAATTTCTAGAAAAGGACTACAATGGCGGGAGACCAAATTGGTCTTCCGCACTTTTTCTTAATACCAATGCGCGCTGAAGGCATGTTTCGCGATGAAGCCGTCCTGCGTGTCTGCGCGGGAAAGGGAGGCGACGGCTGTTCCAGTTTTCACCGCGAAAAATATGTCACCCGCGGTGGTCCTGACGGTGGAGACGGTGGTCGTGGCGGGGATGTTGTTTTCGAAGTGACCCACGATGAAAGCTCTTTATTCCGATTGGCAAGGCAAAGGGAATACCGAGCCAAAAACGGTCAATCTGGCGGAGCGAACAATTGCAGTGGAGCTAGTGGAGATTCCATTTATCTGAAAGTTCCGGTTGGCACCCAAGTCCGAGATGCCAATCGTGGCAATCTTTTGGCCGACCTCACCCAAGCCGGAGAGTCGGTGGTGATTGTAGCTGGTGGTAAGGGGGGCAAAGGCAACGCTCGGTTTGCGTCGGCAACTCGCCAATCCCCCGAACGATTTGACAAAGGTAAACTTGGTGAAAAACGGGAGCTCATGCTGGAGCTGAAGTTAGTGGCGGATGTCGGCTTGATTGGTTTACCCAATGCCGGGAAAAGTACCCTGCAAAGGAAATTAACCTCGGCCCGTCCCAGAATTGGTGCCTATCCGTTTACCACCTTGGACCCTAATCTGGGCATGATGGAAACCGGCCGAGAGCCTCCCACCTTAGTTTTGGCAGATATCCCTGGCCTCATCGAAGGGGCCAGTCAGGGCAAGGGGCTCGGCCTTCAATTTCTACGCCATGTTGAAAGGACCCGGGTTTTGATTCATTTAGTGGATTGCTCCGTGGAAGGAAAAAATCCGTTTGAAGATTTTCAGACCATTCGTAAAGAAATCGAGGCTTATAGCCAGGAATTAGGCCAACGGGACTGGCTTTTGCTCGCTACAAAAGTAGAAGATGAAGATTCTCTCGCCAAGGCCTCCACCCTGTTTAAGCAGGCCGACGTCACTGGTTTGGCTATTTCTGCTGCCACTGGCGAAGGGGTGGAACCGCTCCGGGGGAAAATATTTGATTTGGTCCAAAACGCCGGTTTGGCAAAATAGAATCCAGAGAGTTAGGATATTGAAGTGAGTTATCGTTGGGTGCGAATGTTTCTGACCTTGCTGGGCCTTGGGGCTCTTGCAGGGTTCGGCCTTTCATTTAGTGATTTTGTAAAAAATAAAGACTCCTACCTCGCGGCATTTGACCCGCGTCGATTGCAGTCCTCGATCAAGGAATATGCTGCCGACAAAAATTTTGGTCACCTCAAGGCTCATGACCCTCATTTCTTGGTGCTTGATTTGCCTGCGGCTTCGGGTTGGATGAAGTCCTTAGCCCTTGGGCCAGGCAACAAACCACCGCCTCCTCCTCTCCCGAAAGTGGGTCCGAATGATGTGGTTGTCTCGATGATTCAGTATTCGGCTAATAAAGAATTCTCTTTTGCTTACCTGAGACCCGTCGACATGCAAGGCGCCGAATCCCGCTACGTGGGGGACTTTTATCGGGTCGGGCAAGTTTTCCAATTGGAAGGCAAGGAGGGTTTGGATTTAGAAATTAAAGTCATTCGCCCCCAAGAAATTGAAATCGGTATTGTCAACGATACCTATTCTTTTGTGATTCAACCTGCCCAAGCAGACCAAGGGGAGAGTGACCGGGTCCGGGTGATCGCCGCAGATGGAACTGAAACCGCCAGTGACAACGTGCCGACGCAAACCATGGAAACGTCACCCGGTACTTTTGCATTGGGTTCCGAAGACCTCAAGGAAATTGGCGATATGCCAGAAGATGAACTTTATGCTTCAGTTCCAGTTGCCCCAGCTCGGGATGCCATTGGGGTAGTACGCGGCCTACGCCTTAAGTCGGTCCAACCGGGTAGCGTTTTTTCTCGTCTAGGATTGAAAACTGGGGACATCGTTTTGGAAGTCAATGGATTTCAGACCAAGGACCGGGCGGCTGTCATGCGTTTCTTGCAAAACCAACCGGATGGGCAAATCTTGCACCTGACGATTGAACGGCGCGGTGGAGTCCGTCACCTGACTTACCGACTGCCACGCTGATTCCGATGACCGGGGCTTGGCTCCTTGATGTAGGGAATAGTCGCACCAAGTTGGCCATCTTGGAGGGCACTGTGGTTCATCCTCCCGTTTCATTTCCACATCAATCTGGACCCCGACGCCTTGCTAAGGAGTTGGTGGGTCATCTACAAGAGCAGGAAGCTTGGCCGGTTTGGGTTTGTTGTTCCAACCCCGCGGTGCAAGCTGAGTTGCCCAGTGTCATGGGTGAAACCCACCCTTTGCATGTCTTGTCAAATGGCCACATCCCTTTGCAGGTTGCTACCAAAGGAACCGGCGTCGATCGCTTGTTGGCAACATGGGCCGCTTGGCAAATGATGGGTACGGGTGTCATTGTGCTGGATGTGGGTACGGCTTGGACCCTGGATGTCCTTACCAAGGACGGGACTTTTCATGGCGGAAGCATTGGTATTAGTCCAAGTTTGCAAGCCGAACTATTGCATGAAGTTTGCCCTCACCTGCCGATGGCTGATTTGCAACAGCGGTCTTCCGGGAGCATTCCTACCAACACACTCGATTCGGTGAATGCGGGGATTTGGCAAGCCTTTGCCAAGGCAACCGAGGGTTTGAAATCGGCTTGGCAAAAGGAAGTTGGTCAAACCCTGATTCCGGTTTTGTGCGGGGGCGGTAGCCAAGCCATACGCGGGTGGCTGGAGGAAGGTTGGGAATGGCAACCGGATCTCATTTTGCAAGGCTTAGCTGGCATGGTGCACCGCCATGAGCAAGCCTAGCTTTCGCCAAATTTCACCCCCTGGCTGCGGGGCCCTTTCGATTTGGAGGTTGCGGGGGAATCGAGCGGAGCAAGAAGCCCAGTTGGGCCGACTCCCTCGATTAGGAGAAATGTCCCTACGCCCCATCGGTGGCCAGCCAGCCTTGGACCAAGGCTTGGTGTGGTTTCAAGCGGAAAGTCCTCTGGGAGTGACGGTGGAAGTCCATCTTCACGGCGGCTTTGGAGTGGTACTTGGGTTTTGCCAATGGCTGGAAATGGCCGGTTGGGTGCACGACAGCCAACCGATGCCTCTAGCCGACCAGGCACTTTGGGAGGCTCGTGCTCCGGCCAACGCCCTTTGGGCGGTGATGAAAAAGGAACATCCAAAAACTCACTGGGACCATTGGGATGTTCTTCTGGCCAAGCCCCCCGCGCTCGTTCTGGCTGGACCTACCAATGCCGGGAAGTCGACTTTATTCAATGCCTGGCTGGGCCAGGAAGGAGTGACGGTCTCTCCTCACCCAGGCACCACCCGGGATGCGGTAGAAGCGAATTTAATTTTGGGGGAAGGGGACCAAGCTTTTGAAATTGCCCTTGTCGACACCGCAGGTTTTTGGGAATTGGCTCCTCGTTTAGACCAAGCGGCTCTCCACCAAACTCGCCGCCAAATCGAAAACTCTTGGTGTGTCATTTGGGTTTTGGATGCCACCTCGCCCCCTGACGAAGAAACGATTTCTTGGATAAAGCAAATCCCCAGCCACCATTTGCGAGTACTCAATCGATGTGACTTGGGAGAAACCTGGTCGCCAGAGGATCGGTTGGGTGGCATTTGGATTCGTGGTTCTACGCTTGAGGGCGCTAGCCAACTGGTGACCCAGCTGGAACTTTCTTTGCTTGCTTGGACGGGAACTCCGCCGCTACCGTTGGACTAGAGGAAATGACCGCTTATGGGTAAAATGGGGGGGATGAAACTGCTTCCCGTCCTTGAAGGACTCCATTCGGCAGAAGCCATGCCGCGGCCATTTTTGCAAGCGTTTTTGGAAGAAGTCCGCAATCTGCGTCAGAATCCAGGACGTTTCTCCGATGCGTTGCATGGCCAAGTGATTGCTACCGTGTTCGAGGAGCCTTCCACCCGCACTCGCCTTTCTTTTGAAACGGCTGCTCACCGTCTTGGGGCTTCGGTCATCACCGTTTCGGATGGCAAGTCTTCCAGTGTCGTGAAGGGGGAAAGTCTCAGTGACTCTGCCCGAGTCATTGGCAGTTACGCCGACCTCCTGGTTTGGCGTCACTCTTGTGACGGAGCCTCGCGGCGGGTGGCCCAAGTTGTGGATGTACCGGTCGTCAATGGGGGAGATGGAAAACTAGGCCATCCCACCCAAACCTTGGTGGATTTAGCCACCCTGCACCAAGAGTGGGGTAGCTTCGCGGGCAAAACCGTCGGCATCCTCGGTGACTTACACCATGGACGGACTGCGCGGTCTTTGGCTTGGGGATTGGCGGTGCTCGGTGCCCGCATTGTGATTCTTCCCGGGGCCGGTTTGGATTGGGAAGCTGGATTTGAAAGGCGGATTTTGGATCGCTTCGGTTATGTGCTCCGACGGGTTGAAAAACCCTTATTCAAGAAATGGACTGGCTCCCCAGAAGTGCGCATTTTGGAACCCAAAGGAATGGTCCAAAAAAAGCTCTTTGGGGTTGAAGATCCTTCTTTAGATTCCCTCGACGCGCTCTATTTGACCCGACTTCAAACTGAGCGCGGCGCCACCGCCGACCGCATCGGCTATCCGGGCATTACTTGCGAGCAACTCAAGGACCCTTTGTTGGAAAACACGCTCTTATTGCATCCACTTCCTCGCCTCCAAGAATTGCCGGTTTCGATTGATGCTGACCCACGGGCTCGTTATTTCCAACAAGCCGCCTTAGGTCCGGTGGTCAGACAAGTGGTCTTTTTGGCCCTTTTGCGGCCGGATTTGGTGGCTTTGCCGGCTTTGCAGCCCATGCCCGCTGGAGAACCTGAACATGCTCTAGGTCCGTGCCCCAACCAAAACTGCATTACCCACGCAGAGGGTCTATTGCCACCGTGGCGGGTAGAGGGAAATCATCGGCGGAGCTTTCTATGTTCTTACTGCGATTCCCCCCTGGAAGTCCACTATGTGGGGTGCCGGTCAAGTAAACGGGTCCACCCAGCCCACTCGCCGCAAGTCTTACAAATTCGGCCCGAGAATCTTTGCCCCTTTCAAGAGCGTGACTGCTCCGAGAAAGAGGGCTATGTGTGGGGAGGCAAGTAAGCCCGAGGGGGTGGTGGGCGATTTCGCCCATTCCTGGGTCATTTCGCACTAAAACCACCCCTAGAAAGGCCTAATGGGTTGGTACGCTTTTTGCTAGAGGGTTAGTGCAGGGTGACTTGCGCTGGCTTACGATAGTTAAAGCTAGATTCGTCCTCTTGCCTTCACCAAAAAAGTCCCTGTGATTCCTCCGCTGCGCCTCATTTGTCGTCTCTTGGCCCTCCTGGGCTTGAGCTTACTCGTTGCATGTTTGCCGTCGGGTTCAGGCTCTTCCTCGGGCGGTGCGGGTAGTGGCGGCAGTGCCGGAGATTCCTTTTACCTCGAATCTTTGACTTGGGGTCGTTTGGTGGATGTGGTTGACAAGGACGGAGCTTTGGTGGAATCTGACATCGTGGTCAGGGCTGACCTGACCCTTGGTAATGATTTTGCGCTTTCCAATAATTCAGCCACCGAGGCCGAAG
>Ga0066376_10000090_pt1 | contig 70923 bp, 64 predicted proteins | sample Knorr_S15_td_Bot_FD_77009 | JGI IMG/M metagenome (GOLD analysis project Ga0066376, IMG submission 77009) | Marine microbial communities from Southern Atlantic Ocean transect - Knorr_S15_td_Bottom_ad_5009_LV_A | ecosystem: Environmental > Aquatic > Marine > Oceanic | place: Southern Atlantic...
CCCTTTGAAGGCGGTGGACATCTTGGACGTTCCCAACGAAGGTGAGGTGTCGACAAGGACGTTCCTCAAATCCCAAGGCCCTAGAGGTTTACGGGACGAGGTCTTGAGCGGACGGTGGCTGGGCACTGCTCCGACATCGGTTCACAAAATCGTGATCGAGTACTCGGAGCAGTCTTAGGTTAATTACAGAGCACTCTTAATTTAATTAGTGAAGCAAAGGAGGCTGGATGGGCCGAGAAGACTACAGGTCTATATATGGAGACCTGACCAAATTGGAAGACGATAGTCTGCTCAAGGACCCGGCGGCGGGCAGCGGCGATGACGACGAGATGTTTCAGCTCCTCATCGCTGTTTCCGATTGGGTGGATTCATATTGCAACCGGCATTTTTACCCAAGAACCCGGACCTTGGTGTTCGACGGCAACAACGGCGGGCGGCTGCTAATCCCCGATTTGGTGTCCATCACGAGTTTGAGCGAGGATAGCAACGACGATAAGACCTTTGACGAGACTTGGGCAGCTGCCGATTACTGGTTGGAGCCTTACAATGCTGAGCCTACCCAGCAGTGGGGGCAGCCCTATACCTCGGTCAAGGTTCGTCAGAAGGGAAACAAAGACAGTTTCACCGCAGGAGAGCAGCATTTTCAGTTAGACGGGGTCTGGGGATACCGTGAGTATAATGAAGACAGCGGCGCAGACCTAAACGATGCGTCCATGACAACCTCTAAGACCGCCGTGGCAGTGGATGACGGTGCCATGTTCGCCATCGGCCAGACTATCATAATCGGCAGCGAGCAGATGCTGGTTACGAATATTTCAAGCAACAACCTGACCGTGACCAGAGCTCTGAACAGCACCACCGCCGTGGCCCACGCCGACAACGGCGATGTCTATATCCTTCGTTGGCCGGCATCTGTAGAGCGAGCGACTCTGATTCAAGCGGCACGAATATGGACTCGGGCGGCCGACTTTGAGCCGTTCTTTGTGGACGCCGACGTAGACACCGACGTCCGGATTTTGCTGGAGCCTTATCGAAAGTTGGCGACTTAGTCGGCCACATTAGTTGGCTGCTTCATGGGGCAACATACGAAACTCGAGAAGATAAAAGCGCACCTAAAGAAGAGAAAAAATAGAAGGCGATAATCGTCCAGTTGGCGGCATTCTGTCGGCTGAAATTTCTTGACTTTGCTGGTGTTTTCGGCTAGAATTCGACGGATTTCAGATATGATTCTATCGTCTGCGATAGTTTCTAGAGTGGCGTTTACGCTCAGACTACTACCGGGGATAGGAATCTGTGGCAGATTGGAAACCCAATTTGCGGCGCATGTTAGGAGTGATGAATTTGAGTCGACGCATGATAAGTCTAAAAACAGTGTTGCCGTTATTGGGAGCCTTGCTCCTGATAATTGCTCTTGCTTGTGGGGGCGACCCGACGTCAACCCCGAGGCCCACCGTGGCCGCCACCGATGTACCGGTTCCCGAGGCCACGGACGTTCCGGCTGCGGACTCCAAATACGGTGGGGAGATCCGAATGTCAGCCTATGCCGATACCCGGGACTGGGATCCCATCGGTTCGGGTTCTCTATCAAGCGTGCAGGCTTACTCCCAGCTTTACAACCAGTTAGTACAGTACGACACAGTTGAGACCACCAAGATTATCTGCGACCTGTGCTCTGGCTGGGAAATATCCAACGGTGGTCAGACCTTCACTTTCAAAATCCGCTCCGGTATCAAATGGCAAGATGGAAGTGACCTAACCGCTGAAGACATTGCATTCACGATGGCGCGTTATATGAACCCCGACGTGCCAATCGGTCGCTCGGGCTTGTTCCGTAACTACACGCTCCCTGTTGAAGAAAACGGCGTTAGGGCCGTGGACGCAGACACCGTGGAGTTCAACCTGTCCTTCCCCTCGGGGGCCTTCATCAAGTTCCTGGCCTTGGATTACGTGAAAGTCCTCCCCAAGAGTCTTCTTGAGCAGGATATAGACCTGAACCAGGCAGAGAACATCATCAGTAACAAGTCGGGTTCCGGCCCCTTCATGCTGACTGATTACCAGAGGGGTAACAGCTACTCGGTGGTCAAGAATCCCAACTACTTCAAAGAGGGCCGACCTTACTTCGATAGCATCGACCACTTCATAATCACCGACACCGGCACGCTGATTGCCCAGTTCAAAGCTGGCCAGTTGGAGATGATGAATGGTGGTTTCTCCAACCTGCAACCCACCGAGTACCTGCAGTTGGACGCCGACACCACGGGTACTGCCAATGGACACGTTACTGCCAACCCGTTGGGTGGCACCTTCAACGTTCTCTTCATGGTTAACTCGAAGAAAGCGCCATTCGACGATATCCGGGTACGCAAAGCCATGTACCTGGCGTTGGACCGGCAACAAATCAACGACCTTTTGCAAGACAATACTGCAGCGATTCCTTGCCCCATGATGAATATGGGCTACAGCTTTGAAGAGTGTGCCGAATGGCCTGGCATCCGATCGAAAGATAGCGCCGGTGGTCAAGAGGACTTGGCTTTGGCCAAGCAATTGATGGCCGACGCCGGATTCGCCGATGGTTTCACCACGGCCTATGATGCCCGGCAAGTAGGCAACTACCCGGACGTCTGCATCGTCGTTAAGCAACAACTGGAAGACGCCCTGGGTATCAAGGGTGACATCCAGACCTACGAAAGTGCGGCTGGTTATGCTCTGTTCGCAACGTCTCGGTCCGCCGAAGGCGATTGGGCATTGGCCTGCCAAGGTGAGGGTATGACCGTCTTAGATGCCGACGCTCTGTTGGGCGGCGTTTACCTAGATGGAGCCACCCGAAATTACACCAACTGGGAACCCGCGTTTATCCGCGAAAAGTTCGAGCTCCAGAAGGTCGAGCAGGATCCCGACGCACGCCGCGCGATTCTGAAGGAAATCGAAGAATATCTGGTCCCCACCGATGTCAGCGATCTATCAAAGGGATACGTGGATAATCCTTCCACGACGCTGTATTGGGGCAAGTTCTTCTGGCTGGTACACGAGGATATCCAAGGCTTCAACGTGCCGCAGACCGTACAGTACGGTTTCAAGCACGAAGACCTCTGGCTACAGCGCTAAACTAAGTTTTAGCCTCCGAGTCAGTCACATACTAAAGGAACTAAATAATGACCTGCCCCAGTTAAATGGGACAGGTCATTGTTATTAACGGGAAATGTCTTGTGTGATTCCAAATGCCATCGGCGTTCGTGCTAGAATAATTCTTGATAGATAGCTGACGACGGGTCTTTTTAGATGCGAGAATACGCCGCCAAAAGGATAGCTCTTTTCTTCCCCACGGTGCTTCTAATCACCATCATTGTCTTTGTGGTGATGCGTTTGGTCCCTGGCGACCCGGCTATTGCCTTCCTAGAAGGCGATAGTGGAGGAGAGTATACCCAGGCGGACCTGGAAAATCTCCGGGCGCAATTTGGCACCGACAAAAACCTGTTTATCCAGTATTTCGACTGGGTAGGCGGCCTGCTCAAAGGGGACTTCGGCGATTCCTTCTGGTTCAAAGCGCCGGTCATGGGGGAGTTGAAGGAGCGCATCCCGGTTACTATTGAGCTGGCGGTACTTAGCATCATTATGGCGGTGGTTGTCGCCGTCCCATTTGGAATAGTGTCCGCGCTTAAACCGGACAGTTGGCTGGACTACGCAGCCCGCACCTTTACCTTGGTGGGCATCGGGATTCCCAACTTCATGGTGGCGGTGCTGATTATATTGTTCCTTGTGCGTGTTGGCGGTCTTGCGCCACTGGGGTATGAAAAACCGTGGGACGAGCCGTTAACCAACCTGCACCAGATGATTTTCCCGGCCTTGGCTTTGGCTTTCTATGAGATGGCTTTCATCGCCCGGGTAACCCGATCAGCCATGATGGAGATTCTTCGGGAAGACTACATGCGCACGGCCCGGTCCAAGGGCTTGGCCGAGCAGGTAGTAGTCTTTCGCCACGGCCTCAAGAACGCTGTCTTGCCCATTTTGACCATATCCGGCTGGCAGTTCGGCCGTTTGTTCGGCGGAACGGTTGTCATAGAAACCATATTCCTGATTCCTGGGATGGGTCGGATCCTGATTGAGGGAGTGTTCCACCGCGATTACCCGTTGATACAGGCAGAGATTGTTATCATCGGAGTGGTCATAGTGGCGATCAACCTGGCAGTTGACCTTCTTTACGGGCTTCTCGATCCAAGGATACGATACGCTTAGCTCATCAGTGGCCAAAACTAACAGTTGTCAATGTAGGGCGCTTTTGTAGAGGTTAGGGGACATGCAAGTGTTCGGGAACCAAAATACGGCAGAAGTTGAATTAACGGTTCGCCAAGAAGCCAACCCGTGGGGTGCAGGTAGCATCTTATCCGGGTTTTGGTCTTTCGCTCGGCGTAAGCCCATTGGCGCGACGGGCGCAATAGTCCTGTTTGCCGTCATCGCGATCGGGCTGCTAACCCGATACGCGGGGATAGCTCCGAACGATCCGGATGAAGTGGGAGTGGGCGCCAAGTTCTTGGGCCCTGGCGGCAACCTGTTTTTGGGTACCGACCAACTGGGTCGAGATACCCTGAGCCGACTCATGTTTGGTGCTTGGATATCTATGAAAGTTGGCTTGGTGAGTGTCTTGATTGGCATCACAGCCGGCACTCTTATTGGCATATCCAGTGCCTACGCTGGCGGTATCGCCGATTTGCTGGTGCAACGAGTTGTTGACGCACTCATGGGCTTTCCGCCAATCATCTTGGCACTGGGCCTGATGGCTGCCTTGGGCGCATCCGACCGCAACGTCATAATCGCTCTTATCGCAATATTGCTGCCGGGCGCTACCAGAGTGGTACGATCCCAGGCGCTGAGCATCAAGGAACTGGATTACGTCTTAGCCGCTAGGGCCATCGGTGGCACATCGACTCGCATCGTACTGCGTCATATGCTGCCCAACGTGATGGCCACCTATATCGTGCTTATTACAATCAGTTTGGGATTTGCCATCGTCGTAGAAGCGGCCTTAAGCTTCTTGGGCGTTGGAATTCCCCCCGACGTGGCAACATGGGGTGGCATGATTCAGTTGGGCAGAAAATTCATCGACACCCAGGCTTGGCTGCCAATTCCGCCACTGATAGCCATCGGCGTGGTGGTGTTCTCGGTCAACTTCTTGGGCGATGCGCTCCGAGACGTGTTGGACCCCCGTCTGCGAGGCCGATAACCAACACATAGAGGCCAGAGATTAATCGCGGTTGGCCTTTGGATTATGCTATAAAAATTACCGGTAGTGCTGCGGCCCTGCCTGACTTGAAACATACGCGAACATCTGTCTACCTGACATTTTAGGTAAAACCGGCAGCTGCATTCCCCTGCGCATTTCGCCCAAAGTGGCTTGAATCAAAGGCTTAACTCATGTCTGACTACATTCTTGTCCAACACGAACCCCCACTAGCCACCATCATATTTAACCGCCCGGACCGGCGTAATGCCATTAGCTATGGTATGTGGAGGGAGCTTGCCTCAACTCTGGCCGACCTGGACTCTGACCAAGACATCCGCACTATAGTTTTTGCCGGGGCTGGTGACGAGGCATTTTCGGCGGGGGCCGACATTACAGATTTCCAAAAATATCGGTCAGACTCCCAAAAAGGGGCCCTGTACAACGACGCCGTGAACGGGCTGCTTTTGCGACTTGACTCCATGGCCACTCCCACGATTTCGATGATTGACGGTTTTGCGGTGGGCGGCGGCTGCGAACTGGCCATCGCCACCGACCTACGGATTGCCTCGGAAGGGAGCCGATTCGGCATACCGGTGGCCCGTCTTGGCATCACGGTCGGCCATCAGGAGATGAAAGGGTTGGTCAACCTTGTGGGTAAAGGCAACGCTATGTACATCCTGCTCTCGGGCAGGTTGCTGACCACCGAGGAGGCCTTGCGAATCGGCTTGGTGAACCAGGTACTGCCAAAAGCCGAACTCAAGGACTATACCTACCGCCTGGCCAACGAGATTGCTAACCTTGCTCCCTTGTCTCACAAGGTGAACAAGCAGACCATGGGCCAAGTTCTAGCCAAGCCATCTCTTGGTGATTTGACGCCGGAAGAAGCCATTCTGCCCTTGACCCAGTTCGACACTCAGGATTATCAAGAGGGCTACCGGGCGTTCCTAGAGAAGCGCCGCCCCAGTTTCATAGGAAAGTAGGAATACTCCTGCCGGGTTCTTTCGTTCCAAGCCGTGTTTCCTAGAACAGGCCTTCCCCAACTAGCCGTCCCCAATTAAATGTTCCTCCGTTGCGTGGCACCGCCTGCCATTTTGCGCCGGAGGGTTTTCGTTCCCTGAGGATACTTGAGATAAACATTACCCCGATACAGCCGGACGGCATGTAGAATAGGGGCTGCTTATGTGTCCAGAAAGAGCGGAAAAACAATCCAAGGCTAAAGGCTCACCCAAAATCGCCAGGCAACGAGCAGACATGTTGTTGGTTTCGAAAGGATTGGCTGAAAGCCGGGAACAAGCTCAGACGCTCATCATGGAGGGCCTAGTTTTCACCTCTTCCGGCCGAGTCGCCAAGGCCAGTTCTTTGTTGACCGCAAAGGCAGAGTTGGAAGTGCGCGGGCGTCTCCCCTACGTGGGCCGGGGCGGATTGAAATTGGCCCATGCATTGGACCAGTTCGGGATTTCGCCGAATGGGATGATTGCTTTGGACCTGGGCGCATCCACCGGCGGATTCACCGATTGTTTGCTGCAGCGGGGCGCGCGGAAAGTATTTGCCTTGGATGTTGGGCACGGGCAGCTTGATTATCGCCTTCGGCAGGATGCCAGAGTGGTGGTCATGGAAAAGCTTAATGCGAGGTACCCATTTGAACTGCCGGAATCGGTCGGCCTGGTCACTATCGACGTGTCCTTCATATCCCTCAAGTTGGTGATACCCCAAGCCGTAGCGCACCTGAAAGATGGTGGTTGTTTGGTCGCCTTGGTAAAGCCCCAGTTTGAAGCGGTCAAGCAGGATGTTGGCAGGGGAGGCGTTATCAAGGACCCACAGGTCCACGCCCGGGTTCTGGCCAAGACTATAACTTGGGTCGTAGCCGGCGGCCTGAGGTTGCGCAACCTGTGCGCTTCGCCAATCTTGGGCGACGCCGGAAACAAGGAATTTTTCCTCCTGGTTCAAAAGGCGTGACCAAGCATTAGCTTCTACTTTAGAAAGATTACGTAATCCCTAACCCTTCGATCGGAACCGGCCACCGGAATAGGTTATCTAAAGACTGGGTAAAAAAAGGAGTGTGACATGGACGTAAATGAGTTGGCTGGCATACTGCTGGAACGGGAGCAGACAGTTTCCGTGGCCGAGGCTGACACATGCGGGCTCATTGGTTACATGCTGGGCACCGTGCCCGGAGCATCCAAGTTTTTTCCGGGGGGAGTCATCGCCTATACCGGCGGGCTCAAGCAGAAGATTCTTGGCGTGTCCGATGAGCTTTACGACACCTACGGTAGCGTCAGCGAAGAGATGGCAATCGCCATGGCCAAGGGCGTTCGGGAACTGACCGACACCGATTATGCAGTTTCCGTCACTGGAGTTACCGGCCCATCTCAAGGACGCTCGAAATACCCAATAGGAACCTTTTACGTTGGTCTGGCGATAAAAGGAGGGGTAGACAGGGCCATCGAGATTCATGTGGAAGGGGACCGGGATGCCACCAAGCGGGCTTCTGCACAAGCGGCCCTGGACCTGTTGGGTGAGCATCTCTCAGCCGGTTAGGCCATAGATGCTCACCGGCTTGGTTCCGGTGAGTTAAGTCGCTAATCTCCCAATAGAGGCGCTGGCAATGGCAGGGAGAATTTTGGTCACCTGGCCGTCTATAAAACGGAGAGGATCATGTTAACGGTATTTGGCTCACTGGCAGTGGGAATCATGTTCCTCGCATACTGGCGGGAGGGTACCTCCAAATGGATGGTGCTGATTTTCGCCGTCGCTTCGGCGGCGACTTCCGCTTACAGCGGCCTGGTGGAGGCCTACCCTATAACGGTGATCGAAGGGTTATGGTCCCTGGTGGCCCTCCAGCGCTTCTACAAACGCTACCGTGCTGAAAACCTAGCAGCCAGCCCGGGAGTCGTCGCCTGATGTTGGATGCTGATCAGATTAAGCTGGCTCCAGCCTTTGTTGAGTCTCGCTTTCGGCAATGATGCGCTCCCAGGAATAAACCATGGGCACCATCTGCACCTGGCTCCAAGCGGCCGACTGGTCATGGTAGTGCTTACTCCCCGGATGCCCTGAACTGCCCAAAGGCACCACCCACAAAGAATCATCCCAGTCGGCCAAGTCGTATGAGTATCGAGCGACTGAAAGGGTGGTAATGGTGGCCGGGTTCGCTGCGGAATATGCGCCAGCTAGCGGGGTGTCCCAGTCTCCGCCAGAGGGAATGGCCGGTGGGTCCAAGAACGGGGAAAGTTCGGGCTTCGATACCGAAAGCGGGTGCTTGGGACGCGCTTGGTGGACCCTCTCCCAGCGCCATTGGCTCATGTCCGGTCCCAATAAGGCGGATAGGGCCTCTACCCCTTTGCTAAGTCCGCGGGCCATCATCGACGCCCAGTCTTCCCCCGGCGGGAGTAGCGTTCGGTCGTCGGATTGAATCATGGCCGCCATTTGCGCTTTCATCCTATTCACAAAAGTGGATGTTCCACGGTTGGCTGGCCTGCATGCGTCCTCAGCCAATTTCGGGGTCAGGTTCTGTTGGAATATCTCTTTTAACATTTGGTCCCGGCAAGCGCTGTAAATCGTGGGTTCCACCAGATTGAGGTCCATCGAACCTGACCAACCGAGAAGCCTTTCTTTGGCCTCGGCTGACATCTCGTCTTGTGGCTCCACGCTCTTGAGCAATTCGATGTACGTTTCGGCAGTTATGGAAACCTTCTGCCCGTGAACCACAGCCATGTCCGAGGCATTTGGCATATTCGGCTTACTCAATGAAAGCAGGCCTTCGGTGACCCGCTTGGCACGAAATTCGGGTACGAAGTCAACCCCGATGTAATAGGGATAATCGTCACCGACCGGGCGGTTGTTGGCAGTGGCGATGTAGCCTTCATTGGGGTTCATTGACCTAGGCAGCTCTTCAAAGGGAATCTGGCCTTGCCACTCATGCTCGCCGGTCCACCCCGGCACCGGCAGCCATGCGTTGGCTCGTGAGCGGACGGGTATTCGCCCCCGGCAAAGATATCCGGAATTGCCGTGGACATCGGCCAGCAGGAAATTGTTGCACGGGTCTACCCAATCCCTCTGGGACTCGACCAATTGTTCTGCGTCTTTGGACCGCAGCATCTGCCACAAGATGTCCGCCCAAGCTGACGGCTGGTCAGTGGCGATGTACTTGAAAGATAACCCTGCGCCTTGTTCCGGACTGCCGGATATGAGCGGTCCGTGGTGGGTTACCCAAACGTCCAAATCTACATCCTGGCCGCCCTTTACGCCTATCTTTTCATGAAAAACCTCTGCCGGTTTCCATTCATCTTGGTAAAGGTATGAACCGGATTGGTCGGGGTTGAACCGCTCGATATAAAGGTCTTGGTAGTCGGCCGAGGTATGGGTCACCGACCAAGCCACCCATTCGTTGTGGCCGAAGTGGGGAAAAGCAGGTACGCCAGGGAAAGACAGACCGGTAACGTCGAACTCCGGGCAAGATAGGTGATTCTGGTAGTAGGCGTTGGGAGTGTCCAACGCCCGGTGGGAATCTCCAGCCAAAATGGGCTTTCCCGTGGCGGTCCGGTCTCCGGCAAGGACCCAACTGTTGCTTCCGCCATCAGTGTCAGTCAAGTAGTTCAGCGCGGCTGCGCCCTGGCACAATTCATCCAGCCCGTAATCCAATGGCCCGGAATGGATGGCTCCCGGCGGCAGGATCAACAGATGGCCCGGCTGGTAGCCGGGAAACAGCCTAGCTGCCTTCTCCGGTCCCAACTCGCGCACCAAGCGGGCCCGCCAGAGCTTGGACTCAAAAACGCCCATAAATATGTGCCGCACTTTGTAGGCAATCAAGCCGTCCCAGGGCAGCCATGGCTCCGGTTTCAAACCAGTAATCCAGTACTCGACGGGTAGAGTGCCAGAGTTATCGATAAATGCGTTAACACCGGCAGCGTAGGCGTCAAACATCACCTTTGTTTGTGGACCGACAGCCTGATAGTCAGCCTTGGCAGCCGCCGCCAGCCGGAACCGTCTCATAAGTTTGTCCTGAGCCAATCCTGTTACGCCTACAACTTCTGCCCAGCGTCCGGAGCCGCGACGACGGTCATACTCCATGTGCCACAAGCGGTCTTGGGCGGTGACGAATCCTTGGGTGAAAAAAGCGTCCTTTTCGCTGCCAGCCCGGATATGAGGAACCCCGAAGGTGTCCCGGTATATCTCCACCGGCGCGCCCAAGCCTGCAAAGTGATAAGTGCTGGTCACATCGGGCAACGCCCCGGATAGGTCCTCTTTAGTCGTCATTTGCTTTCACCATAGGTGTGAGATTGGCGCATCATACCACAGCGTTATCCCAGGGATTGACGTATCGGTAGCCCCCGTCTAACATCGCAAATAACCGGGTTTTAGCCTAGTTGCTAACGACGGAGGTCGGGGATAATCGCCTGCCGAGGGATAAGATGCAAATCGCCGAGCATATTTACAGCACCCACATTGTGGAAGACCAGAGCACATTTGGAGCCATGCACCCCGGCGGGACCCAGATATATTTCGTGGGCGACCCCAACGACAACATGGTCATTGTCGATACCGGAGAGCCGTACCGTGCTTGGACTAAGCAAATCTTGGACTATCACGGTGAATTGGGCAAACCCCGCATATCTTCAATACTAATCACCCACGGCCACGGGGACCACATCGGCGGCTTGGACCGGTTGCAACAGGTGTTGGACTGCCCCGTTCGTTGCCATCCCAAATTGGAGCCGTTGCTAACCCAACGTCTTGGTGCTGGTTGCGTCCAGAAGTTGGGTTCCAGGGAGACCGTCGCCACGGGTGGAGGCAATATTTTCAGGGTCTTGTTCACTCCCGGCCATGAGGACGACCACGTTGCCTATTACATGGCGAAAGGCCGGGTCCTATTCAGCGGCGATACCATCCTGGGCAACTCCTCGTCCAGTGTGCGCAACCTTAAGCAATATATGAGTTCCTTGGATTTGATGGCCCGGCAGCGGCCCGACCTAATCTGCCCAGGTCATGGGCAAATAATCCAAAACGCTACTCAGCGCCTCCAATGGTATATAGGACACCGCCAGCAGAGGGAAGAGCAGGTTATCGCGGCGGTGGAAGCAGGGGCCAAAGCGGTTGACGAAATCGTGGGCCGGGTTTACCCCCGTAATCTACGAAAAAACCTTAGGGAAGCAGCCGCCCGCAACGTCCGAACCCACCTGGCCAAGCTCACTGAAGAAAAGCGGGTTGTTGAAAACTCCGCGTCATATTATTCGGCCTCATGACTTGGGTGTTGCTTTTTATCACGACCGGATGGCGGTGAAAAATGCGTTTTAAGATTAATATGTCCAGCGCCAAAACGCCCATAGTTTTTGGGGTAATGTTGATTGTGATTGGCCTAGTTCTCCTCACACCGGTGGGAGAATTCTTGGTAAAACTCGTAGGCTACCTCTCACTGGTTTCAGGAATCGTCATGTTCGCCACCGGCATGTATTTCTGGATGGCCCGCTTCCGCCGCCATCATAACTATTAGGAAAGCCGGTCTCTAAGACTGATAAAAGCGCCTCTTTCGTAAGTGGTTCAGGCGTCTATCGCCCCTTACGACCGCTCTAGCAATTCGATGCGAACATCCCCCGGAGCCCGCACGAAGGCAATCTTCAAATCAGGTCTGAGTTGGTAGGGCTCGACAGCGAACTCCGCTCCCCTTTCTTTGAGTTCTTTCACTGCTTCATCCAAGTTGTCCACCCGAAATCCAAAATGGTCCAACCCCAGATGCGGGTCTTTCAGGCTTGGCGGCGTGTCAGTACCAGCCTTCGCTATGAAGATAATCAGCCCGTTGACGTCGATATCGACCCTGGGCTGACCATCAGACTGGACCGTCTCCATAATCTTGGCGCCGAACATCTTGTGGAAATATTGGGCCGTCTCCAAAGGTTCCAGGCTGCGAAGGTGGATGTGGTCGTAGGTGTAAGTCGGCATCGTTTCTCTCCGTAATCTTAGTTTGTATAATCCGCCAGGTCGCGGCAAATCCAGGTTCCAGACTAGAGCGACAATCATGAAATTAAACGTACCAAAGACTCTTGTCAACCAGAACCTACAAGCTTCAGGTGCGCTGCCGCTGTATGTTTTCCAGGGCAGCTTCAAGTTGACGCTATTACAGGTGGGCCATACAATAAACGTCACTCCAGACGGACGCAGATTACATCGTTTGGGGCCGTTAAAATAACAAGATAACCCGAAGCTGGTCCCGCGTAGTTGGGGTATCAAGGGAAAGCCTGGCCGGGATGCCAGGTTTTTTTGCTTTTAGGAGGCCAAATGTTACGTCAGATTCTTGAAGATTGCCAACCAGGCTTTGCCGAGGTTGTGTTGATGCTGGGCAATGGCGTGTCCACCGCAGAGGTTTACACAATGTTTGAGGATCTGCGGTTTACCGACGATGGGAAAATCGTCACTTTCCTGGCTCACGGCGGTACCCACCTCCACGTGAAGATGGACCAGGTTAAACAAGCCAAATTCGTCTTCACCATGAACCAGGAGGGCCAACCCAGCTACTCCTTGTGGATGGTGGACGACGAGGACCAACCGGTGTTCCGGGTTTATCTCAGGAAATCGGACAAACCCGAAAACAACCAGCCCAGGCACGATTTGTTCATGAAGATGCGGGAGCGCTATGGGGAGATAATTCCCCTAGCCTCATAAACAGGATATTCTGAAAAAACCAGACCCCAAATATCCAACCAGCCGGTCGGTCAGCCCTGAATGCTGGCCGATGAATGCTAAAGGAAACTAAATTGAATCCAACCGTGGTAGTAGCCGGGGTTAGAAGTGGCGTAGGTAAGACCACCATTGCCACTGCGATTATGGCGGCGTTGACACGCCGCGGCTACCAGGTGCAACCCTTCAAGGCTGGCCCGGATTATATCGACCCGTCCTACCACCAAATCGCCTGCGGCACACCCAGCCGCAACCTCGACACCTGGCTCTTGCCCCATCCCACTGTCGTGGAGTTATTTCAACGTGCCGCCGGAAAGAGGCAAATCTCCATCGTGGAAGGCGTTATGGGCGTGTTCGACGGCCATTCCAGTCTTACTGAGGATGGTTCCACCGCTGAACTTGCCAAACTCCTTAACGCCCCGGTGATTCTGGTGGTTGATGCTGGCAAGGTTGCACGCAGCGTGGCAGCCGAGATTCTGGGTTTCCAACAATTCGACCCGGATTTACGCATCGCTGGCGTCATCCTAAACGGTATTGGCAGTCCCAGGCACCTGGAATTTTGCCAACCCCAGATTGAGGCCACAACCGGCCTGCCGGTGCTGGGATACCTGCCCAGGCGGGAAGAATTCGTCCAGCCCGAGCGGCATTTGGGGCTCATACCCACTGTGGAAGGCACAGTAGCCAACCTCTGGTATGACGCAATCTCCAAACAAGTCGAAGAAACCTTCGACTTAGACCGTATCGTAAAAATCGCAGAAACTTGCAACCCACCGGCGCCCCAGCCTGAGGGCTATGTCGCTGCCTATCCTGAACAGAACGAGCCGAAACGGGCGAGGATTGCCATCGCTCAGGACAAGGCCTTCAGTTTCTACTACCAAGACTCCCTGGACCTGCTGGAGTCTTGGGGCGCCGAACTCTTGCCATTTAGCCCTTTGGAAGACCAACAATTGCCTCTAGGGGCTGGCGGCATTTATATCGGTGGCGGATTTCCGGAAATGTTCGCTTCCGAATTGGCGAACAATAAGCCCATGCTGGCGTCGATTCGAGACGCAGTTAAACGGGGCGTGCCGGTGTACGGCGAGTGTGGCGGTCTGATGTACTTGGGCAAAAGTTTGTCGGATCTGGACGGTCAGCAACACCCCATGGTCGGCGTTATTCCGGCGGTTTCCGCCATGTCTGACAAACGTTTAGTATTGGGTTACCGTGAGGTCGAGTCCCGCATCGACAACCCCCTGATGACTCGAGGGCAGCGAGTGCGAGCCCACGAATTCCATTGGTCCATTCTCGAAGAGGCCCCCGGCGAAAGTGAGTCTGTGTACCGGGTGTTGGACCAAGAAAATCGGCCAGACGGCTTCCACGCCGGTAGCGTTTGGGCGTCTTATGTCCATATCCACTTGGGCAGCGATCCGTCTTTGGCCCGGCGGTTCGTCGGTACCTGTTCGGGTCCTTCTGACATGTCGAAATTGGGTAAGATTTAGCCCAACGAGCTTTTCAATCGACGCCAACTGCGTTGGCCGTGTTAAATCGACCATGTAAATAGGAGTCAATATGAGCGCTGAAGAGCAGTCCGCCCAATCGCAATCTTCTGAGTCCCAAGCCACAGGGTCCCAAGCCTCAGAAGTAGAGGAGCCAGGACCCCAGTCCGTAACGGGCCCGCGAACCAACGTGGGTTTGGTAATCGTCAATACAGGAAAGGGCAAGGGCAAAACCACCGCCGCCATGGGAACGGCGCTAAGGGCTTGGGGACGGGGCCTCAAAGTAATCATTCTTCAGTTCATCAAGCATTCCACCGCCAATTTTGGCGAGCAGCGCGCCGCCCAGAAAATGGGCTTGGAAATGCGGGCCATGGGTGACGGATTTACTTGGCGCTCCCAGGATTTGGACAAGACCGCCGATTTAGCCGTGGCGCACTGGGAAGATTGCAAGAAGATTATCGCCTCGGGTGAGTATGACCTGATTGTTCTGGACGAGTTCACCTACCCGATGCACTATGGTTGGGTCGACACCAATGAGGTAATCGAAGTCTTGAAAAACCGGCCCGAGATGCAGCACATCATCATCACCGGCCGTAACGCTCCCGAAGCGCTGGTGGAGTACGCTGACTTGGTCACCGAGATGCAGGTAATCAAGCACCCGTACCAGAAGGGAATCAAAGCCCAACCGGGCATCGAGTTTTAGCTAGCTATCAACTGTCGGTTCAAGTGTCTGTCTTAATATTCTTCCCTCCCAGGGGACGGACAAGAATGGTGGTTAATGCCGATTTCATCACTTATTGACCAAACTATCAGCCAAATTGGCCCCCTCAGCCAGGATGCAATGGGCGAAGCTAGGGCCCGGCAGGATACGCTGACCAAGCCATTGGGCAGCCTGGGGCGATTGGAAGAGCTTTCGGTGACTTTGGCTGGTATCTTCGGGGAATCCATCCCCAAAATCCGCCGCAAGACGGTCATCCTGGCCGCTGCGGATCACGGCGTTGTAGCCGAAGGCGTCAGCGCCTACCCCCAGGAAGTTACCCCTGCCATGGTCATGAACTTCCTGGCCGGCGGCGCTGCTATCAATGTGCTGGCCCGCCACAGCGGAGCCGATGTGGTGGTGCTGGACGCTGGCGTGGCCGCCGACCTGCCGCCAAATCGGGCTTTGCGCTCGGTCAAGGTCGGCAAAGGTACCGCCAATATGGCCGTCGGTCCGGCGATGACGCGAGAACAAGCGATTCAGTGCCTGGAGACCGGCATCAAGACCGCTCAAGAACTTATCGAGAGTGGCACCGACCTCATCGCTTGCGGCGATATGGGCATTGGCAATACGACACCTTCCAGCGCCATAACTGCCGTGGTCACCGGGACCGAACCTTCCGTAACCACAGGCCGTGGCACCGGCTTAGTCGATGAAGCCTTGGCCAATAAAATCAGTGTGGTGCGCCGGGCCTTAGAGGTAAACCAACCCAACTCGAAAGACGGGCTGGATATCCTGAGCAAGGTTGGCGGGTTTGAGATTGGCGTTTTGGCTGGAGCCATGCTGGGTTGCGCCTCCCGGCGGCGACCGGTGGTGGTTGACGGCTTCATCTCCGGCGCCGCCGCTCTAATCGCTTGGACGATATCTCCTGCCGCCGCTCAATACTTCATTGCCTCCCATCGGTCCGTAGAACCGGGCCATGAAATCGGCCTCCAAGCCATGGGTTTGACCCCCTTGTTGGATATGGGAATGCGCTTGGGTGAAGGGACCGGCGCGACGCTGGCGATGCACATCATCGAAGCTGCAGCAAAATGTCTGGCGGAAATGGCCACCTTCGCCGAAGCCTCAGTATCTGAGAGAACTGACAGTCAGGCAGATGGCGGCGAGGCCCAAGCCTGAGTTCTCTCCTGACGGCCCTCACCTTCCTCTCCGTTTTCCCGGCTAACATCATTCCGGGGGCCAAGCAATGGGCTCCATCCCAGCAGGATCTCAGCGGCTCCCGCGCCTTTTATCCGATTGTGGGTCTGCTTATTGGTCTGATGCTGGTGGGCTTGGAGTGGGGATGTTCCGAGGTCTTCCCGGTGTACCTATCAGCCGCCGTGTTGCTAGTATCGTTGATTGTGGTGAACCGTGGGCTCCACTTGGATGGCCTCATGGATTCCTGCGACGGCCTTTTCGGCGGGTTCACCCAAGAGCGGCGTCTCGAGATCATGCGAGACTCCCAGGTGGGCGCCTTTGGCGTTGCCGGCGGAGCCGCGGTTCTGCTCTTGAAATACGGGGCTCTGGTATCCTTGCTGGGATTCGCTGGCCACGATCCAAAGTGGTCTTTGCTGTTATTCCCCATGATCTCGCGATGGTCCATGGTCGTCGCCTTGGGCTCTTTCCCGTATGTTAGGAGCCAAGGCTTGGGTTCTCCTTTCCACCAAGGCGGCATTCTGTTACCCACCGTAATAGCCGGGATAACCGCCATCGCGGGAGCCGTTCTGCTGGGGAGCATCGCCGGAGCGGGGATGCTTGTCGGCGCCACTTTGATTGCATGGTTAGCCGGCAAATACATGGCCGCAAAGCTTGGAGGATTGTCCGGTGACAGCTACGGCGCAGTCAACGAAACGATTGAAGTGTTGGCTTTGATGGCGGTTGTGGCCATGGCCCCCCACAATTGGGTTGAACCGTTAACCAGTACGTTAGACTTAACATAACATGGCAATAAACGAACAAGCAGCCGGTCCCCAGGGTGCTGGTCCAATGAAAGGACTGAAGGTTCTGGACCTGACTCGAGGGTTGCCCGGCGCTCTTACCACCATGCTCTTGGCCGACTACGGGGCGGAGGTTGTAAAAGTCGAGCATCCTTCGGGCAATCCCTTGGAGCGAGACATTGCCTACCGGGTCTGGAACCGGGGCAAGAAGAGCGTGGCTATCGACCTGAAACAGCCCGAGGGATTGACGGCTGTCATGTCGCAGGTTCAACAGGCCGATGTGGTTCTCGAGTCGTTTCGCCCCGGCGCAGCGGAGAGCCTTGGAGTTGGTTATTCCCAGCTGAGTGGAATCAATCCCCAAGTCGTGTATTGCTCCATCTCAGCCTACGGATCCACCGGTCCTTGGGCAGGCCGACACGGATATGAAAGCCTGGTGGCCGCCTCTTCTGGAATCATGACCGAGCAAGTCGGTTTTGGCGATGGGCCGATGTTCTGCTCAATGCCGCTCGCGTCATTGGGAGCGGCAACCCTGGCGATGCAGGGAATTCTTGCGGCCCTCCATGTTCGCAATACCACGGGTATCGGCCAAAAAATAGAGACCAGCATGTACCAGGGTTCCGTGGCAATACGGGTCGCAATGATGCCCATCGCTGACAATCTGGGCACCTTCCAAGCAAATAATTCCAAACCCCAGGGTGGGTTGCCTGCCTACCGGATGTACCCTTGCGCCGACGGACAATGGATACACATAGGCTGTCTAACCAGGGAGTTTTGGGACAAGTTGGCGGTGGCTTTGGAACTGTTCGAACTAGCCACGGAGGCAGAGTTTGCATCTGCGCCAACGGGATGGAACAACGACCAAGACCGGGAGTTGGCGATTGAGTTGATTGGCCAGCGTATCATAAGTCAGCCACGCAGCCACTGGCTGGCCGTACTGGAGTCGGGAGATGTGCCGGCAGCTCCCGTTTTGACGGCTCAAGAGTATATGGACTTCCCGCAAGTGCGATATAACGGCCTGGTTATTGGCGTGGACGACCCGGTCCTAGGTCATTTGGAACAAGTCGGTATGGTTTTGGATTTTTCCGAGACTCCGGGCAGAGTGAGGGGGCCAGCGCCTTTGACGGGGCAAAAATTCGATGGTGATTCGTCGTCTTTATTCCAGCCTAATATCAATCCGGAAGCGCAAATTGTTCCTGTGCTAAATCTCCAATCAGAACCCCCCGAGCATCCACTCTCTGGTCTCAGAGTGTTGGACATTTCTTCGTTTATCGCTGGGCCTTTGGGTCCCATGGTCCTGTCGGACCTCGGCGCCGACGTAATCAAGCTGGAGCCTATCAGTGGGGAAGGAGGTCGTACTCTGCCATTTCTGCACCTTGGCTGTAATCGGGGTAAAAGGAGCATCGCCATAAACTTGAAGGCTCCTCAAAGCGAAGAGGTGCTCAAGCGTCTACTGAAATCTTGCGACGTGGTCGTTCACAATATGCGGGTCGGGGTGGCAGAGCGGCTGGGAATCGACTACGAATCAGTGAAGAAAATCCGGCCCGACGTGATTTATGCCCATAGTACTGCCTACGGTGCCACGGGACCGGATAGTCTTAAGCCGGGTTTCGACCCATTGTTCCAGTCCCTCTCCGGTATAACCGCGCGGCAAGGGGCAGGCGCAACTCACCCGGTATTTCTGAGAACCCCTACTTGTGACGATACCAACGGCATGCTGCTGGCGGTGGCAGTCTTGATGGCCCTGTATCACCGTGACCGCACCGGGCAAGGGCAGAAAATCGATTTAAGCTTGCTGAACACCGGTGCCTTCGCCAACTCCGGACACTTCATTCGTTACCCAGGAATGACTGAGCGTCCAATGGCCGATTAAGGATTGCGTGGCACGAGCGCAATAAACCGGCTCTACCGGGCGGCCGAGGGTTGGGTGATGCTCGATTGCCAGAAAACCGAAGAGTGGGATAGGTTGAAAACCTGCTTGGGCGGCAGTTGGCCAGCTAGCAACTATTCGTTTGATGAAGCCAGCGCCGTATCCCCTTGGAACGACAAGCTAGTTCAACTATTGGCCCAGGAATTCTCCCGCCTCTCCGCAACAGAATGGGAGGAGGTGCTGATTCCGGCGGGTGTGCCTTTGGTTAGAGTCGCTGAAAACAACAACGATGGTTTCTACCTCAACCCTCAGGCTCAAGGTATGAATATGGTCAATAAGTTAGAGCATCCTGAGTACGAAAATCTGCGCCAGGTGGGAGTACAGGTCTCTTTTTCTAAGACCGCGCCAGCCGATAAACCCGCAGCACCGCTGACGGGCCAGCATAATCAGGAGATTTTAACGGAATTGGGGTTTAGCGACGATGAAATTTCGGGCATGGTGGAGACTGGCTGTATATCGACCGTTGCTGCGGACCCGGGATGACCCAGGCCAATAAAATCGGGACTGCCGCTCCCTGCGCGTCTGCGGAGGATACCAACCCGTGCTAGGCAGCACCGATGACCTAGCGGTGTTGGCGCTGGCTGTGGTGATTGATTTGGCCTTTGGCGAGTTTCCGGCCAAGTTTCATCCCACGGTATGGATAGGTCATAGTGTCGGTGTTGTACAAAGACTAGCCCCCAGAGACGGTCCGGGGGCATTGTTAGTCGGTGGCGTTGTTGCCATGGCCCTTCCCGGCTTGTGGTTGGCCGCCGCATTTTTTGCGGTGCAGGGACTTCAGGGCGCTCATCAGGTTGCCTATATCATAGTCGGGGCACTCCTCCTCAAGTCCACTTTCTCGGTTAAGATGCTCCACCAAGCGGCGGCGGACGTGAGGCGCCCTTTGGCGGACGGAGACGTGGCCACAGCCAGGCTTGGGCTTCGGTCCCTAGTGAGCCGGGACGCTTCAGACCTGTCTCCTCAACAAACGGCGGCGGCGACCGTTGAGTCTGTGTCGGAAAACATCGCCGATAGCATCTGCGGACCGTGGCTATTCTTCGCCTTGTTTGGCCTACCTGGGGCAGTGGCCTACCGGGTTATAAACACCTTGGACAGCATGATTGGGTATCACGGCGAGTACGAGCTACTGGGTAAGGCGGCGGCCCGCTTGGACGACTTGATTAATCTGATTCCGGCGCGGCTGTCGGGGTTGTTTTTGGTGCTGGCCAGCGGATTCTTGCCCGGCCAGAGGGCCGTTTCAGCATGGCGCATCATGTGGCGAGACCATGCCCGCACGGAGAGTCCAAACGCCGGTTGGACCATGAGCGGCATGGCCGGGGCCTTGGGCATAGAGTTGGAGAAGGTTGGTCATTACCGCTTGGGCGAGAATACTCGGCCGGTGGCAGCGAAGGATATTACCCAAGCCATAAGGTCGATGTACCTAGTCTCGGCATTTGCCTTGGCAACCGCCCTTGCCTTGGTCTATGGTAGAACCCAATTATTCTGAAGACGCAGCGCGGGCATTGATCAATCAGCCTTCGTCCTGAATTTGTCTAAGGTCTGCAGTCCCTAGGCCGAAGCAATACCCCAACATGATGGCGATATATGGATAAACTTGAAAATTCTCAACCGCTGCGGCCAACCCACGGCGGGGTAAAACCCGCTGAACTACGCGCGTTGGGCCTCAAGCCCGAAGACGTCCGGGATTTCAGCGCCAGTGTCAGCCCCATCGGCCCACCGGAGGGAGTACGGGAAGCGCTTAGTCAGGTGGACCTGGCAGCCTATCCTGATCCCCAATGCCTGCTTCTCAGAGAAGCAATCTCCAATCACCTATCCAGAGTCAGTTCCGAACCAGTAGGTACCGAAAAAATTCTGGTCGGCAACGGTTCTACCGAGATAATCCATCTCTTAGCTCGGGCCTACCTTTCACCATCGCGGCCTAGATCGGACAATACCGCTTTCATACTGACGCCGACCTACGGGGAATACGAGGGCGCTTGCCGGTTGATGGGGTCCACAATATCCTGCTTGGACGGCCTTGACCGGCCCGGATTCAGATGGGACTTGGAACTTGCGGCGCGCAGTATCGCTCAGGAGAAACCTAGCCTGATATTCTTGTGCAACCCCAACAATCCAACTGGCGTGTTCCTGAATCACGATGAAGTATCGTTATTAGTTCAGGCTGCCGACGTAACCGGGGGCCTCCTGGTCTTGGATGAAGCCTACCTATCCTTCGTGGAAGAGCCTTGGGACTCGCTGTCTTTATTGCGCCAAGGCCCAGTGATTTTGGTGCGGTCCATGACCAAGGACTATGGGTTGACGGCCCTGCGTCTTGGTTACTCGGTGGCCTCGGAGGAAGTAACGCAAAGATTGGGAACGTTACAGCCCGACTGGAGCGTCAATGGCCTGTCCCAAGCCGCTGGTTTGGCCGCTCTGGCCGACACCGGATATCTGGACCGGGCCCGCCAAGCGGTGAATGAGTCAAAAAACTTCCTGTCCGCCAGATTAGCGGACTTGGGCTTCTTCGTGCCGCCGTCAGCGGCCAACTTTTTGTTGGTCAAGGTCGGCGATGCGACCGGGTGGTCGGATAAGCTGATTAGGAAAGGCTTGGCGGTGCGGGACTGCACATCCTTCGGTCTTCCCAAATACATCAGAGTGGGCATCCGCCCGCTGGCCGATTGCCAACGCTTGGCCGAGGCAATGGCTGGGCTGGCTGACTAGAAAGGTTGTCTTGCGGTCGCCTACCCGGTCGCCTTATAACTTATTAGGGCCAGGCCAGCACGGGATTCTTTGCTTGCTGTTTCCCGCCAGCATCGGTAGAATAATGGAGTTACGACGCCCCAATCAATGCCTTAGGAGACACAATGGCAACTGTTGACCAGACCAAAGTTAGCGATGCAATAGAGCAGGATCGGCTCACAGAAAGCTTCGGCCTTCCCAAAGATACAACGGCCGCCAAAGTGCTGCCTTACATGACCGATTACGTTCAAGAATTCATCAGCAACGCTCCTTTCGCCGTCATGGCTACCAGCGACGCCCAAGGCCATTCCGACGCTTCACCCAAGGGCGGAACGCCGGGTTTCGTAAAGGTGATTGATGACCGGCACTTGCTTTTCCCCGATGTGGCCGGCAACAAACTGTTCCAGTCCTATAAGAATGTCGAGGCTAATCCTCATATCGGTCTCCTGTTCATGATTCCTGGGGTAAACGACACTGTGCGGGTAAACGGCATCGTGACCATTGTCGAAAAATATGAACTGGACCGCCGCAACATCGAGCTATCGCTGTACGAATACGACGACAATTCCAAGCACATTCAGGGCATGTTGGTAGAGGTAACCGAGTCCTACCCGCATTGTCCACGAGCCTACAAATTTTCGAATATCTGGAATGTAGAAGCAATAAAGGCCAATCAAGAAAACCGGCCCATCAGAGAGCGGAGCTAATACTTCAATCCCGGTTATAAGATTAGCAAGTCAAAGCTTAAATAAGTAAAGCTTAAAGGGGAGGAAGCGGCGCTGGAAGAGCTTCCGGACCTGGAGCAAAAGACTTCTGGTAGAGTCCACCCGCTGCTACGGCGCATCGGTGCGGTGCGTCAGATGGCGGGCGGAGCCGCAGGGTTGCGTCATCTTTGGGGCAGGATGCCAACCGGGGCTAGGTGCAAGCAGTGCTATGTACCATTCATGGGGCCTCTGTGCCTGCCCTTTCGCCTCATTCAATTGAGGCCCTCCCGTAAGAACCCGAATCTCTGCACTGTTTGATACGAGTTTGCGCCCCCGGGCGGGGTGCTGGCCCAGGTTTCGGTGATGTTCGTCGATGTGCGGGGATTTACGGCTCTTTCCGAAAAATTCCAGCCCACCACTATGGTTGCCAGGCTGAACCGGTTTTATAAACTGGCCGCCCAATCAGTGTTAGAACTAGACGGAACCTTGGACAAGATGGTGGGCGACCAAGTGATGGCATTTTTGGAACGCCCTTCCGTCCTGAAGATCACGCCGAACGAGCGGATCAGGCAGCCCTAAGAATAGTCTCCGGCGCCCAATTCCCAGGCGAAGGTCTTGAAGGACTCCCTGTGGGTGGTGGAGTGGCAACCGGGGAAGTGTTCATGGGAAACGTTGGCGAAGGAGAAGTACGGGACTTCACGGTAATCGGGGACACGGTCAATACCGCAGCCAGGCTTCAGGCATTGGCGGGACCCGGAGAGTTGTTGGTTACCGACGATACTTACAGGGAAGTTTCCGGCAGATTTAGCTCATCCGAGGAACGAACACTGGAGTTGAAAGGCAAAGAAGCCCCATTGCTGGCCCACCTACTCACCACCGCAGGCCAACATCGATCCTGACGCACTTTGACCAGGTTAAATCTCCCTGCTCGGAGCTAATATCAGGCCCCAAAAGCCCCACTTTCGCAAAGGGGGGTTGGGGGGATTTCCAGGTTAACCACCGCCCCGACCATCGAAACAACTTGGCAAAAAATACTCGGCAAAATAAACCCGGCCTAAAATAACGAGGTGAACCAACAGATGGCAAGTATATCCTTCGAAAAAATTACCCTCTCCAACGGTCTCGACGTGATTTTGCACCAAGACCACACCATACCGGTGGCCGCAGTAAACGTTTGGTATCACGTCGGCTCCAAGGACGAGGAAATGGGCCGGACCGGTTTCGCCCACCTTTTTGAGCATGTGATGTTTGAAGGCTCCGAGAACCACAACAGCAGCTTTTTTGAGCCATTGCAAAAGGCTGGCGCAAACCTCAACGGCTCCACCACCCCTGACCGGACCAACTATTGGGAGGATGTTCCCTCCAACTATCTGGAGTTGGCTCTGTGGTTGGAAGCCGACCGCATGGGGTTTCTACTGGGGGCGCTGGACCAGAAACGATTGGACATTCAGAGGGACGTGGTTAAGAACGAACGTCGCCAGTCCTATGAGAATCGGCCATACGGAATGGCCCACTGGCACATCCAAGAAGCCCTCTATCCCCTGCCTCATCCCTACCACTGGATGACCATAGGCTCACAGGAAGACTTGGACGCAGCCAGCCTGGACGATATCAAGGATTTTTTCCGCCAGTACTATGCGCCTTCAAATGCCAGCCTGGCCATCGCTGGCGACTTCCAGCGGGACGACGCCGTAGAGTTGGTCAACCGCTACTTCGGCGACCTTCCTCCTGGACCGGCCTTGACTCGCAAGGGCAGACTGGATTCTCCATTGGCTGGCCGGGTGGAACTGGAAATCAGAGACCGGGTTTCACTGCCCAGGGTCTATGTTTCTTGGCCCACACCGCCCGACTTCAGCATTGAAGACGCTCCCTTGGAGTTGTTGCAGTCCGTGCTGTCCGACGGCCTCAGTTCCCGCCTTCACCGGTCTCTGGTCTATGAAAAGCAGATAGCTCAAAGCGCTTCGATTATGTACAATCCGGGTGAAGCCGCTGGCCAATTTACCGCCCAGGTCACCGCCGCTCCGGGCCACACCCTGGAAGAAGCGGAAGCCGCCCTTGACGCTGAGATAGAGCGCCTGAGAAAAGAACCGCCCACCGACGAAGAAATCTCCAGAGTCAAGAACCGGTTGGAATCGAGCCATTACCGTCAGTTAGCCAAGGTCGGCGGCTTTGGAGGCCGAGCCGACCAGTTGAACCACTTCAATGTCTTCGCCAACGACCCCGAGCTAATCAATACCAGCCTGGATCGTTACATGGCCGTGCAGCGGGAGGATATCCTCCATGTCAGCGAGACAATCTTGGATCACCGGCAGGTCCGTCTGAAGGTGTTGCCGGAGCAGAGCCTGCACCAGTCCTCGACCGTTGCTTTGGACCGCACCCTGATGCCCCAGCCCGGCGACGAGCCGTCGTTTGCTCCCCCTGTCCCTCAGCGCCAACGCTTGGATAATGGACTGGAAATCTTGGTGGTCGAGCAGCCTGGCATACCCTTGGTGGCCTTTGGCTTGATGCTGGGCGGTGGCGCCATTGACGACCCCCAGAACCTGCCTGGACTGGCCAGCTTCACTTCCCAGATGCTTGCGGAAGGCACCACCAGCCGCACAAGCCTAGAATTGGCTGCTGATTTTGAGTTTATCGGCTCGCGCTTATCCACGGATGCGCGCCGGGAATTCACTTTGTTGGCAACGGAGACATTGGTTAAGCACTGGCCCACGGCCTTGGACATCATGGCCGACATGGTGCGAAACCCCACGTTCCCTGAGCACGAACTGGAAAGGGTTCGCCGGGAATTGCTGACCGACATGAGCCGGGGTAAGGATGACCCAAATTATGTGGCCGAGATTATCACGCCGGGCCTAATCTTCAGCAAAGAATCGGGCTACGGTCATCCAATTCACGGGACCGAGGCCGCGATTTCCTCTCTGACTAGGGACGACGTGGTGCGGAAATTCAAAGAAGCCTACGGCCCCGAAGGTTCCACTCTGTTAGTGGCTGGTGATGTGACATTGGAAGAGGCCGTAAAGCAAGCACAAGAGGCTCTGGGCTCTTGGGCCGCCGACGCCGCAATCAAAACTCCCGGCAACGGCGCCGGTAATGGCGGTCAATCACCAGCAAAGCCCGGAAACACTAATAATGGCACCACGATTTTCTTGGTCGATAAACCGGGGGCAGCCCAGTCTGTGATTCGCGCCCTCCAAACAACGATTCCCAGGCATCACCCGGATTACTTCGGGTTGCTGTTGCTGAATTATTCCTTCGGAGGGCAGTTCTCTGCCCGGCTGAACCAGAACCTGCGGCAAGACAAAGGGTACAGCTACGGATATAACTCAGGAATCGCATGGAGCCATGGAACCTCCCTCCTGTCGGCTGGCGGCAGCGTCCAAACTGCTGTCACCAAAGAATCTGTGGTGGAGACGCTGAAAGAGTTCAACGATGTTCATTCGAATAAGCCCATTACCGAAGAGGAGCTGGATTCAGCCAAAGCCGGCATTCTTCAGAGCTACCCAGCCAGCTTCGAAAGGCCCGGCCAGGTGATAAACCAGCTGCTGCAATTGACCCTCTTCGATTTGCCCAACAACTATTTCCAATCCGTAAAACCCAGCATCGAAGGTGTTTCCTTGGGCGACGTTCAACGCATCGGAAGTGAGTTGGTTGAACCCGACGGGTTGTCCATCTTAGTGGTGGGAGACCGGGAAGCGATCGAGCCGGGTTTGCGGGAGTTGGAATTGCCGGTGGTGCTGCTGACCGACGATGGAACAGTGAACGTTTAGAACCCTATTTTTAGTATCCAAGAATGGTACTTCACGGAGGGTGTTCAATCAGTTAGCATAGCGGCGTTCCAAGATTGAGCACCTACCGTCTCTGAGTTGCCGCATCGGCAGGCTCAGCACTCCATATCCGCCCACTAGTCAGGACATACAAAAACTGAATCAGATGTGTCTCGCTGCGGAAAGGCCTCGTCCTGCGATGATTTTTTAGCGAACTCTCTCCATCTATTTATAGTGGGCTGGAACTCGTTAAAACCTCAAAAGCCATCAGCACCGTAGGACAAAATAGAGACACTTGTCCAAAGAGGCAGTAATTGTGTTAATATTCACAATAACTTAGGAGGACGAATTGTGACTAGCATAGATAGTATTAGCCCGGATCAAAGTCTGATTGATGCCGTTGAGTTTGCCGAGAACCAGGAGCCAAGATGCCCTTGCGTCTTGCTGCTGGATACATCAGGCTCGATGCAAGGCCAACCTATAGCTGCGCTTAACGCCGGTTTGAGCACATTCCGGGAAGACTTGATGGAAGACCCTGTTGCTCCCAAAAGGGTAGAAGTGGCCGTGGTGGCATTCGACACTACAGTCAGGCTGGTACAGGACTTTGTGACACCAGACCGGTTCATACCGCCAACACTCACTGCCCAAGGGGCCACACACATGGGCGCAGCCATCAATACCGCCCTGGATATGGTGGAGCAGCGTAAAGCAAGGTACAAAGAAGCCGGGATTCCCTACTATCGCCCTTGGATAATGATGATTACCGACGGCGATCCCCAGGGTGAGTTGTTTCTCTTCGTGGACGATGCCGCAAAACGAGTCAAGCGAGAGGTCAACGCCGACCGCATGGTGTTCTTCACCGTCGCCGTGCAGGGAGCCGACGTTACTCAGCTGATGAGAATGGGTTTCCGGACACCCCTCAAACTAGACGGTCTGAAATTCAACGAATTGTTCGTATGGCTCTCCCGGAGCATGCAAGCTGTTACCAGTGAAAAATCCGGTGGGAAATTCTCCTTCCTGCCTACACCTTGGGCCAAGAAGTAGCAAAAGAAGTGACACAACCAGTAACAATAGGAAACAAATGAAAATGCCTTTCCTCTTGGTGCTACGATTACCCAAAATTCGCTGGCGAGGGCAAAGTGGCTTCATTAGGAGGCGAATCTAGGCACGTTGGCCTTTCATTTGTCAGGCTGACGGGGATTTGAAATGGTAGAGAGCGACACCGGTGGGAGAACTGATACTGCCTCAGAGCATGAGAGTCCAGATCATATCTCCATAACTAAAGCCAGCGAAATGGCCCTCCGGACTGCACGGGCTAGCTCGACGAGAAGAAAATTGTTTTTTGACGTTCTCAACGAAAGTGAGGACGAAGACAGCTATACGATAGTGATTTGTTTTCGTCCGGGTGAAGAATTCGAAGGAACATTTGGCCAAGAGCGATTCAAATTCTCGAAGACTGGTCGGTTCGAAGAGCGGGAGGTCCTGAGCCACCCCAAACAGGCGAGACGCTTCCGAATTAAACGTAAAACGGTGGTATTGGGCGTAATTGGGATTTCTGTGCTGATTGGATTTGCAGCATTAGTAATTGCACTGGCGAAGGGTAATCGCTGCCCTGCGATCGACTGCCAAAAGGTACCTGTGCAATTTCCCACACAGACCTCCATGCTTTTAATGACCCCGGCAGCAATCCATGCATCTAATCCGACTTCCACGCGATTGTCCAGTCCACTCTTCAACAAGAGCCGATAGGAGGCTTGCCCACTCCCGATCAGACACAATTAATTCGGCCACGGAATGGATCCCGGTGGGTTCGGGGAGAATGCGACATTTACGCCTATTTCGTGGACCAATAAGTAAAGGATGGTCGATAAGAAATGACTCAACAACAAGCAGCCTCTAGCGGTGGATCGTCCATCTGGAGAGGAGTAGGCGCATCCCTATGCGGCACAAGCCATGTGTCCGGCGGAATCCCTTGCCAGGACGCTCATTACTGGCAGATAAATGATGGGGACGTACTGGTAGCGGCGGTTGCCGATGGCGCTGGCTCAGCGGAGCTTGCCGAGGTTGGGGCGGAAATCGCCTCAAGAGCTGTGGTAGAAGCCTTTTGCGCCAGTGGAAAAACGTCCGGTGACGACAAGGGGATTCAAAACAGTCTGGGCGATGCCCTCAAAGCAGCCCAGAAGGCCGTCCAAACAGAAGCGTCGGCAAGAAAAGTGGAAGTTCGACAGTTGGCTACGACTCTGATTCTCGTGGTGGCTACCCCGGATATGGTCGCCGCAGCGCAGATTGGAGACGGCATAGCGGTGGTTCAAGACGGTGATGCTAACATCATTGGCGTTACGACACCGGACAGCGGTGAGCATGTTAATGAGACTACGTTCCTCAATGCCCGCCGTGACCTGAAACATGCCCAATTCAAAGTATGGCATGGCACCGCAACCCATCTAGCCATCATGTCTGACGGACTCCAAAGGCTCGCCCTGACTATGCCTGCCGGAACGCCCCACAACCCATTTTTCGTCCCATTGTTCAAATTCGTCTCCAACACACCGGAGCCTGCTCAAGCCCAACAACAACTTGAGCAATTCATGGGATCACCTCGAATTACTGAAAACAGCACCGACGACCTGACGCTGGTGCTCTTTGGAAGGCTATCGTGAAAGGCGACATAAAACTACGAAGGGGATATGACGGCGATGTCATGTTGGTGAACCCCTCCGCTACCCTGGGAATAGGCGGAGAGGCCACAGTCTACTCCTTCCCTAATGACGAGTCTCTGGCAGCCAAAGTATATCTGAAGCCTACCGATGACCATGGGCGTAAGCTGGCTGTGATGTGCGCCAACCCGCCCATTGAACGCACTGAGGGTGAAGAAGGTTCTCCTTTGGCTTGGCCTGTTGATACCCTGCACAGTGCGGATCGCAAGCGGCGGGTGATTGGCTATCTCATGCCTAAGATGAAAGGCATGGACCCAATCATAAACGTCTACTCGCTACAATCGCGCCTGAAAGACCGGCCAAAGTTCACCTTTGGGCATCTGCTTCGAACAGGCCAGAGTCTGGCCCGTGCGGTAAGCGCTGTCCACGCTAGTAATTACATCATTGGCGACCTTAACTACACCAACGCATTCGTGTCCCAGGACTCCCAAGTCACACTGATAGACACGGACTCATTTCAGGTGCTCGACCCGGACACCGGTGAGATTTATCGTTGCCCAGTTTTCACGCCGGATTTCACACCCCCCGAGTTACAAGGCGACGAAGCATCCACATTGACTGACCGAACTCATCAGCATGACCTTTTCTCTCTGGGTGTGCTGATGTTCCAATTACTCATGGCCGGGGGTCATCCCTTCGCCGGCGCTTTCCAAGAGGAAGGCGACCCCGCCCCAATCACGGACAGAATCAAAGACGGTCATTATCCCTACGCCACCCGCCGTGAGGTACCTTACAAGCCGGCGGCGATTGCCCTGCCTCTCAATATCATGGCGCCAGCACTTCGGGATTTATTCACCAAGTGTTTTGAAGACGGCCACGACAACCCCGAATTGCGTCCTACTGCCGACGCATGGTTGGAGGCCTTGATTCAGGCTGAGGACAAACTTACGGATTGTGCCACCAATGAACAGCACAAATACGACAATGAATTGGCTGCTTGCCCGTGGTGCGAGCGCTCCGTACTCCTTGGGGGACGAGACCCGTTCCCATCTCTAGCGGTTGTCGAATCCGGTGAGCATATCCAGACGGTGCAAGTGCGCCAGACCTTACCTACCGATTGGAAACCGGAGTGGGCAGGTCAGCAGCAGGTCAGAGAATACAAAGCTGCCGGTCGTGGACTAACTCCCGATTCCAAGATTTGGGTAGGTGTGTCCATATTCTTGTGGGTGGGAATCCCGATCTGGATCGCCTTAGCCATGTTGTCGCCAGGAATCGTGGCGTTGGCATTCCTGATATACGTAACGCTGGCATTTATGGTGCCATGGGGTTTGCTGTCATCCATAGGATTGAAGGCTACATTGAGTTTCCAAGCAGGTAGCCGTTGGATGATTTCCGCAGCCGCTGGCTCTATTATTGGTATTGTTATTATCACCGTGGGTTCAGTGATTTTTGCTTTTTGACGACGCTGTTACCGGCAAAACCGTCAGTTAGCATAAAATCTCGGGCAGAAAGCGTGGTGACCAGCGATTGCTTCGGGTCGCTCCCTGCCCGGCTTTAGCTAGCGTCTTGGCCGTTCTCCCAGAACCAATGTAACCGTCTTGTTCCCATCTTCGCGGAATATTTCGATTGCTATTTCCTGATCAACGGTGAACTCCTGTTTTAGCAACCGGGTCAGGTCTGCCACGGTGGTCAGCTTGTGGCCGTCGGCCGAGACGATAATATCGTTTGGCTGGATGCCCGCTCGAGCGGCTGGGCCGTTGATGATCGTGTTCTGAATCACCACCCCTTCTCTTATGGACAGCCCTACTTCAGCGGCAAGCTCAGGAATCAAGTCGGCCAAGATTACACCCATCCACGCCCACCTTACGAAACCCAGTTCCACCAGTTGTTGGGTCACTTGGAAGGCGGTGTCAACGTCGATGGCGAAGCCAATTCCTTCTACTACCAGTCCGGAGGCCGACAGCCGCTGCACTGCGGTATTTATGCCCACCAGCGAACCTTGAATGTCAATCAACGGCCCTCCGCTGTTTCCTGGGTTGATAACGGTGTCGGTCTGTATAAGGTCGTAAAGCGTCACTCCGGGCGTCGATTCGATAGACCGCCCCAATGCGGATACTACGCCCACCGTCACCGTGGGCCCGCCTGGAAGCGCCAGTGCATTGCCAATGGCGATAACCCAGTCGCCCACCCGGATATCCCGGCCTTCTTCCCCTCCCAATGGCAGTGCGGTATAAGCGTCACCGGGTATTCGAAGCACAGCCAAGTCTGAGAGAATATCCGCGCCCACCACTTCTGCTTGGAACTGGCGACCGTCATCCAGTGTTACCGTAATATTCTCTGCGCCGGAAATTACATGGTTGTTGGTTAGCACCAAGCCATCCGGGTCAAAAATCACTCCCGTGCCGCTGCCGAAGTTTGATGTCGGGCCGAAAAATCCACGAATAATGACTTCCGTGACGATGGATACCACGGCCGGCCTGGCTTTTTCCACAGTGTCGGCCACATTGGGAAGCTGCAGCAAGAGAATGGGTGTGGGCGGGACAGCGCTGGGAATGGAGGTCTCTGTTGGAAACGGGGTATCCAGGGGCAACGGCGTGGAAGTTGGCCTGGTAACCGGAGGTGGGTTGGTCGCAATTGCCGTGGGCCGTAAAGTTGGTGGGGGAGCGGAAGTAACCGTAACCGTAGCGGTGGGAGCTTCGTTTTGGGTGGGCGGTTGGGTGGGTGTTCCTCCGCCGCAAGCCAAGACACCCAGGGGTATTAACGTTGCCCCGGTGGTGAGGCAGAGCTTCGCTCTTCGCCCCAATCTCAATTCTCTATTCCTCAAAAAGATGAAATAGCCTGGCGCTGTGCCCGAAAAAGAGGCTCCACCCCTGCCGACGCCAAGGATAGCACTTGGTCTACCCTTTGCCGTGGGAAGGGCTCTGCCTCGGCGGCTCCTTGCAGTTCCACTACCTCACCCCGGTCGGTCATCACCACGTTAAAGTCTGCTTGGGCTCCAAAGTCTTCCTGGTAGCACAAATCCAGTAAGCAGCCGCCGTCCACGATGCCCACGCTGATGGCCGCCACGGCGCTGCGCAGGGGAATGCGGGGCAATATGCGTTGTTTAACCAGCATGTCCAAGGCTTGGTACAGGGCGACGTAGGCTCCAGTGATGGACGCGGTTCGGGTACCGCCGTCTGCTTCCAGCACATCACAATCAATCTGGACGGTTCGCTCTCCCAAAGCGTCCAGGTCGGTCACCGCCCTAAGCGCTCTACCAATGAGCCGTTGAATCTCCTGAGAGCGTCCGCTGGGCCTTCCCGAATCCCGGTCCCGGGAATTTCGAGTGCTCGTTGACCGGGGCAGCATGTCGTACTCAGCGGTTACCCATCCTTTGCCCTGGCCTCGGAGGAAGCCCGGCACTCGCTCTTCCAACGATGCGGCGCATATCACCTTGGTAGCTCCCATCTGAATCAGCGCCGATCCTTCGGCGTATTTCTGAAAATTGGGCGTAATCGTTATCGGCCGAATCTCATCCCATTTCCGCCCGTCCACTCTTTGCAAAACCTTATTTTCTCCAGAGATAATTTTACCGTCCGCCGCCGGAATTACGTTGTTGGCCATTATCCGGCATTTCTGCCCAGTATACAGGACTTGGGACGAGGATTCCGGTGGGAAGACCGGGATGCGCTGTTCTTTTTAAGAGGGTTCATCTTTCGGTTTTGAAGCACAGAGTTTGGCCGTCGCTTATGAACTCGATAGTCCCATCCCGGTCGGTGCGTAAGATTGCGCCTTCTCCCATAGCCTCTTTAAGCCTTTCTAGTACCTCTGGTACGGGATGACCGAAGCTGTTGGTAGCGCCCACGGATATGACTCCGACAGACGGTCCGACACTTGCCAAGAAAGCCGGCGTGGTCGAGGTGCGGCTGCCATGATGGGCCACTTTCAAGACCGTGCTATTCAACGCTGGGCCGCTACGAACCAACCGGTTTTCGGTCGGCGATTCGATGTCGGCAGTCAACAAAAAGCTCACCTCGCCGTATGTCAATTTTAGCACCACGCCATTGTTGTTTGGGTCATGAATCAGACCTCCGGCGGATTGTTCCGGTGGGTTCAACATCTGCAGCATAACGCCGGGCTCTAGGATTACCTGCTGGCCGGTTTGCGCCAGAACCTCAACTGCGTCCTCCCGGTCCATCATGGATCGCCATTGGGGATACATTGAGCCTTTGACATCTTGAGGTCCGAAGAGCACCGAACCCACACGGTAGCGGTCCAACACTTCCAACAGACCCCTGCTGTGGTCGGAGTCCAAGTGGGTCAGAACCACCATGTCCAGGCTAAGGTCCCCTCTTGGCAACCGCTCCGACAGCGAAGCGGTAGCGCTGCGGTAACCGGGGCCACCATCTACCAGTATCTGCTTTCCCCCAGGCGTGACTATAAGTACGCTGTCACCTTGGCCCACATCAAAGAAGTAGACGTGCAACTTTCCATCCGGCCCGGAGAATACCTGGACCCAAACCAAGATACTGGCGGATATCAGGGTGATGGCAAACACAATCTTGGCTAAGCCTGCCGCACCGAAACTTCCTCCATTTCCTCTGTCCTCTGGTAGTCTAAATAACCGGCTCGGGATTGATTTTTCCTTTAACAGGTGACCTCTGGCCCTAACAAGTAGAATCGCAACGGTAAGCGCTAGGTACCAGGGCCAAACCATCCAATTGCCTACCCAGGATCCCGAAACGGTGAATGAGGGAAAACGGGCCACAAGCTCCATCAAATAAGAAATGGGTACCCAATCAAGCCAACCGAATATCTGGCCAACCACCGGATGGATAAGCCCGCCCAAGGAGGCACCCAATGTCCCCAATAAAATGAGGGGCAAGACGGGCAAAGCCAACGGAGTGGTGAAGATGCCGAGGATAGGAATTCGGTCAAAATTGAAAGCAACCAGAGGCCAGGTTGCCATCGTTGCCCCCACTGAGACAATCAGAGAGGCGGCGAACCACCTCATTACAACGCCCAGCCAAGTCTTTCCCCGATTGGAATTGGTTGCCGACCATTCGGCGATGGCTATGCCTACTCTTTCTTGGAAAGGCATAACCAGTGCGATTCCGGCCATTGCGCCTACGCTAAGTTGAAAGGATGTTTGTTGGAGCACATGAGGATCTAGCGCGACCATGGCAGCAGCAGCCAAAGACAATGCGGGTAGGATGCTGCCAGGTCGGCCCGCAAGAAGCGCTGCGATATATACCGTGCCCATAATGGCCGCCCGAATCGCCGACGGGGATTCTCCGCTAATCAGGGCGTAAACCCAGATTAACGCCAGTGGGACTAGGAGATATGCATTCCACCGCCTGCCAATGGTCCAAGCGGCCAAAGCCAATCCCATTATCATCATCAAGCCAACATGCAAGCCCGAGATGGCCAAAATATGCGAAGTACCGGTGGACCGAAAGTCTTCCACCAAGTCCTCCGGCAAACGGCCTCGTTTCCCCAGCAGCAGCGCTTGTCCAATGGCCGAATGCCGCTCGGGCAAAGCATCTTCCAGATTCTCGGAGAGCCGCCCTCGAAGGTCGAAGATACTGTTGCGCCAATCTTTTTGTGGCCGAGCATTTGGATTGGACAGCAAAACGGTTCGGGAGTAAATGAAGCCGGATATTCCCTGGTTGGCCAGGTATGCTCCATAGTCAAATTCGGCGAAGGCGCGGGGCAATTGAACTTGGCCTTCAATCAGCAGCTGGTCACCGTAGCGAAAATATGGAGGCTCTCGCGATGACACCAAAGCCGGCGGGGGCTCGGCAAAGACTAATATTCGGAAAGAGAAGGGGTGAAAGCCGCTGCCCCGGTCTATCGCATCGGCCTCAACCTCGAGCCTGAAGAATCGTTGGGTCGACTCCGGGTCGTTTACTACCCGGCCTTGAATCGTCACCGTTTGGCCGTCGGAGGTTGCCAAAGGCATCAGCGAATCGTCGTCGGCCGTGGCCCTGATTGCGGCAACCAAAACAACTGCGGCCAGCACCACCGGCCACAGAGGCCAATGGCAAAAACGGGTCATGATTCCACCGGCTATTGCTGCCAAAACTAAGAGCGCCAAAGGCAGCACAGCGGGGTCCATTCGGAGGCCTATAATCGTTCCCACCAACCAGGCTGACGCCAATAGGCCCAGTTTCATCTACCTCTCCTCCCGGAACTCATGGGCAAGGGTATGAAGACTACGGCAACACCAGCGCTTGGCTAACCCGGGTCGCAGACCGTCGCCAACCGCCGGATAGCCTCATAGGTGGCCGGGCCTATGCCGGAGACGTTGGTGACATCCTCGATCGCTTGAAACCCGCCGTTGGCATTCCGGTAGCTCACTACAGCGGCGGCTCTAACCTCACCGATACTAGGCAAGGTTTCCAATAACTGAGCGGAAGCGGTATTGAGGTCAATTAAGCCGTCGCAAATTCCCGGCGCTGCCGCTCCAAGATTGCCCCCAATCATCGCAGTGGTATCTGCGACGGGGGTCTCACCCAACCGAGGTATGTGGTAGTGTCCTTCGTCCAGAACACGCAAAGCCAGGTTTATAGACGCACTCTGGGCGTCATCGGTTTCGCCTCCGGCAGCTGCGAGGGCGTCGGAAACTCGGTCTCCCTGCGAGAGGGAATAAACTCCGGGATTAACAACCGCTCCAGTCACGTACACCCTCAGATCCTCGTCCGGGTCGACGCCGGCGGAAGCAGGACGGACCGTTTCGCTATGTTCTGCTTGCAACACCTGTATGGGAGCGTTTTCGTCACCGCGCCAAAAAAGCACGACCGCTCCCAGAACCAGAGCGGCAATCGCCGCACCGGTCACCCCTGCGGCGATAGTTCGCAGGTTCAATATTGACGACGCGCCAACCGGTACAGCCTGGGAGCTTCTTTCCGAAGCCAGAAGGTCAGCATCCACTTTGTTCGAGTCAATTTCTATTTGGTCATCAGTAGCCATCGGGCAGTCCTATGCTGTGTGCGTGCCTTGTGTTCTGCACAGCAGTCCGATTATAATTTAGCCCAGTTTTTAACGAAAGGGGTCACACTTTGTCCACCTCACAGGCGTCCAACAACGGTAAAAAAGAGCTTAACGCATTTTTCAAGGGTAAAGTGGTGCCCATCAGTGAGGCGAAAGTCAGTGTGATGACCCACGCTTTGCATTATGGCACAGGCGTGTTTGAAGGCATTAGAGGCAACTGGAACGAAGAGAAAGGGGCGATCTTCATCTTCCGGCTGCGTGAGCATTACGAACGGTTGATTAGAGGATGCCGGATACTTCTGCTGGACATTCCCTACACCGCGGACCAGTTATGCAAGATGACCGTAGATTTAGTGGAACTAAACGGTCACAAAGAAGACATATATATCCGTCCATTAGCTTACAAAAGCGCCGAAAAAGTAGCTAACCTGAAACTTCAGGACTTGGAAAGTGACTTTACCCTGATTACGGTGCCCTTTGGCAACTATTTGAGTTCCGATACGCTACGTTGCTGCACTTCCTCATGGCGCCGAACCGATGACACCATGATTCCTACCCGAATCAAAAGCAGCGGAAACTACGTCAACAGCATATTGGCCAAGACCGAAGCCACTCTGGCTGGCTTTGATGAAGCCATCCTTTTGAATCACCTAGGACAGGCCTGCGAAGGTTCGGGAGAAAACATCTTCATCGTTTCAGGCGGTAAACTGGTAACGCCCCGTCTGGAAGATAGCTCGCTACCGGGAATCACCAGAGAGACCATCCTCCAATTGGCTCAGAGTGAGTTGGGGATGGAGGTTGAGGAAAGGGGAATCGACCGAAGCGAACTTTACCTGTGCGAAGAGATTTTCCTCACCGGCACCGCTGCCCATCTCACGCCGGTGGTGGAATTGGACAGCAGACCCATAGGCGACGGCCAAGCCGGGCCGGTTGCATTGAAACTACAGAAGCTATACTTCGACATCGTCTTTGGCAGGAATCCCAAGTTCCTTCACTGGTGCACTGCCGCCGTGCCGCGATTAGTCACTGCTTAATCAAGCACTGCTTAATCAGGCACTGTGACATCCAGTTGGGCGAGATTTCGGTCGTACCCGTGGTGGCTTTTAGCTTTAATTTCGTGCCCGCCAAGGGTAGTTCCTTGCAGGAGGAAGCCCTACTTGTCTCTGGACGGACTTACCGGAATTAGTCTCATATTTATCTCCTACCTGATTGGGGGTATCTCTTCCGCATTTTTGGTTACCCGGTTGGTCTTAGGCCAGGACATTCGCAATCTGGGCGATAACAATCCTGGCGCCGCCAATGTCTTCAGAAATGTGAGTCCCAAGGCAGGACTTACAGTCGGCGTGTTTGACATACTGAAGGGTGTTTTGGCGGTGCTTTTGGTACGGAGCGTGACCGACTCCATTACCTTGGAGTTGATGGCCGGAGTGGCCGTGGTGGCTGGCCACAATTGGCCCATTCACCTGGGTTTTCGGGGTGGCCGGGGGGCTGCCACATCCGTCGGAGTACTGCTCATCACCGTGCCGCTGGTTTCCATCCCTGTGGCCGCAGTGTCTTTGATAGTCTTGCAATTCACCAAGAGGGCGACGGTAGCTTTGGGAGTGTTTCTCATCGCTGTGCCCGTGCTGGCTTTTCCCGTCGGCTACTCATATACCATGGTGTCTTACGTCATAGCAGTGCCCGTATTGGTGGGCTTGACCCACTACCTCAACACAAAAATTCTTGGTTCCCAGGCCACCCTCGAATCAGACCAAGCCGAAGAGCGGGCCCTGCCCCAAGGTTAGCTATCTCCTTGACCGGCTCATTCATTCTGGACTACTACCTTCTGGTCCTCGTTGCTTCCTGTGGATTGTTTCAGATTGTCGGGGCGCTCCATGGGTACCGAGGTATGACTTTTTCCGATAACCGTTTCGCCTCAACCTGTATCGGTGCGGCGGCGTTGATTGGCGCATTCGCTTGGTTCTTCCTTTCCCAGGACCGCAACGTTCCCGACAGCGACTTGGGAATGAACGGCAATGAGCAATTCGCCTATTTCTTCGCCGGTTCCGGTACGGGATTGGCGATTACACTAATCGTGGCATCTTTGCGCCAACTGAAATTTGGGGCGCGTCAACGGGAATTGCCGGAAGGCCTGGACGCACTTAAAGAGACTACTTTCTTGTCGCTAATGTTCCGGCTGATTCGTCGTCTCGGCGCCGGTGGTTCGACTCTGCATTAACCTGATTCCAACAGAGGCTGGAGTGTTTTGTTTGGATGCCTTTCTGAATATCGACGGCGATATCGTCACTTGGCTGAATCAGGGCATCGGCCGTTATTACCTGCTGGACCGCATAACGTATCTTATTGTCAGCGATTACTTCGTCCCCGTGATTATGTGCTTCTGGGGACTGGGTCTGTGGTTCCACGGGAAAGACTTGGCTGAGCGAATCAACAATCAAAAAGGCGTGCTGGCTGCTGCGATATCCTTGGGTTTTGCCAACCTCGCGGTGTTACTGATGAACCAAGTCGGGTTCCGGGAAAGGCCGTTCATGCAGTACGAATTGTCCAACCTTCTATATGCGCCAACAGACTCCTCATTTCCGGCAAATCCTGCGGCGGTGGCTTTTGCTTTTGCCATGGCAATCTGGTGGCGTAACCGGCGGGCCTCGGCGCTTCCATTCTTGCTGGCTGCCCTGTGGAGTTTTACGCGGGTGTACAACGGCTTATTCTTCCCCAGCGATGTGATTGCCGGAGGGCTGATAGGGGTGGCAATTGCCTGCGTTTTCTCAGCGGGACTGCGGGCAATCGAACCAATTCCCACCAAGGTGATTCAGGGAGTGAGGCTCATCCACCTGGAGTGATGTGGCGCCGCCATCAAGGCGCTCTTCTTTGAGAATGAGCGACGAGAAGGCGCAACGTTAGTCTGGATGATCGTTGAAAATCAGCAGCAAGTCGCCCTGGCGGACCAGCGTTCCATCCGTCACCATATGGGTTATCAGCGGCTCCACAATGCTACGCATGTCGCTGGTGACTCTGCTAAATCCCAGGAGCTTTACTGCGGGGCTGGTAATTTCTTCGAATGCGATACCGTATGACCCCGCTACCACGCGGCGCACCGCCACCGCCAACTCCTCCGGAGCGACGAACTCGATTTTCTTGGATGAAACCGGCAGTTTGCTCCGGTCACGCATTGTTGGTTCGGTCATGCCGGACCGCCATAGGAATTCACCATTTATCGTGACGCTGCCGGAAGCTACCACATTTTCGATTGCCCTATCCATGGCTTCCTGGTAACGCTTTACTCGACGCACTCCGGCAGCATCGGCAATGCGGTGAGCCACCTCGGCCAAGTGAATCGGGCTTTCCACGTCAACGACCTGTGCGACCCACACCGCCAAAGCCGGGTCAGCTTCCGGAGGAAATCCGGTATCCCTAAAGGCAGCTTTGGGTGTTGCCAGCAGATACTCCGGTATTACCTCCACCTCAAGCTCAACCGGCGCGCCCTCCCTTTGAATCGGAGAACTATCCGCAGTGATTTCCCTGTGGACCGACCCTTCATTCTTGGCCGCCTCTATCGCCTCTGACACCCTTTTAAGTTCTCTGTCCGGATGATTGAACCAGTCGGTGCTCCAGATGTGGTGAATCTGCCATCCCAGGCCGTTTAGTACCTGCTCTCTCAGGCGGTCTCGGTCCCTGGACGATCGCGAGTTGTGGTAGGTTTCACCATCGGTTTCTATGCCCATCAGGTATCGTCCTGATTGCTCAGGGTCGACTACGGCCAAGTCTACCCAGTGGCCAGCGGCACCAACTTGGGGGCGCAGTTGGTAACCTGCTTCAGTAAGTGAGCGTGCCACAGCTTGCTCCAAAGACGAACCAGGCTCGTTACTGATATCGGCGACTCCGCTGGTATCAGCCGCCGCCGCAAAAGCCAGGAAGGTTTTCAGAGCGTGGACGCCGGGAGCGGATGTTCGGCTAACGTCTATGTCTTCAGGCGACAAGTTGGTGAACACTTCGCAGCGCTGTCGCGCCCTGGTGATGAGCACGTTCAAGCGCCGTTCCCCGCCATCCCAGTTCAGAGGTCCGAAGTTCATGGCCACATGCCCTTCGGTGTCCTTGCCGTAGCCAATGCTGATAAAAATAACATCCCGCTCATCGCCCTGGACCGTCTCCAGGTTTTTTACAAAGAATGGCTCGTCTGGGTGGGCGGCAAAAAATCGCTCCATCGAGGGGTCGCTTCTCCGCCGTTTCTCCACCGCGTCCTGGATGGCCCGCATCTGGGCCACGCTAAAGGCAGCCACTCCCAAGGTCAAGCTTGGATGTTTGGAGGCGTGCTCCATGACAGAGGTGGCAACTGCCTCCGCCTCCAGTTGGTTGGTCCTGCTCCCTCCCCTACCGTAAGCTGTGTCGGGCAATAGATGGCTTTTGAGCCCGGAGTCTTTCCGTTCGGCATCGGGACTGGGGAAAACCACCAGGCTATTCTTGTAAAACTCCTGATTGGAAACCGCAATCAGCGACTCGTGGCGGCTGCGGTAATGCCAGCGCAACATCCGGTCTGGGGCGCTTTGGGCTGCGAACAATCCCAATACGCTTTCGATGTTTGAAGTGTTGTTTTCCTCATCGTCTTCGTTGCCTTGGGTCATGGTGTCAAAAAAACTGGTGGGCGGTAGTTGTTGGCTTTCACCAACAACTACCGCCTGCCCGGCGCGGAGAATCGCTCCGAAAGCATCGACCGGCCTGACCTGGCTGGCCTCGTCAAAAACCACCAAGTCGAACTTCAAGCTGCCCGGTGGAATGTAGGTGGCGATGGAAAGGGGACTCATCATGAACACGGGTTTAATCGCTTGGACTGCGTTTCCCGCCCGGGCAATCAGTTGTCTTATTGCTAGGTGCCTGCTGCGCTTCTGGAATTCCCTTTTCAGCACCGCCAATTGGCCGACGCCGTCCTGTCTGGGCAGCCCTTCCCAATGAGCCAAAGCCAGCCGCGACCGGTTGTGCTCCAAGGATAATGTGTCCAATTCCCGGAATTGTTGGATTAGCCGGTTATGGTTGGCCCCGTCGAACCCCCGCAACGCATCGCGTTTTTCCAAGGATTCTCCCAGGACAGCTTCATAGCGAGCAAGCAAGAAAGCATCCATCAGATGAAGGTTTGCGTCATTCCAACTTTCTGCCACCGAGACAACCGCGCCCAAACCGAAACTGGCGCAGTCATCGGAGATGTTGTTGAAGCCAACCATGTCGTGGATGTCGTTTAGCCGCTCACCCCAAGCATCCAGCGTTGATTTTTGGTCATGGAACGTTTGGCCCTCGAATCCAAGATCGCTGGGATATCGTTTGGCCAGATCCAGGTTCATCGCTTCCACCACTGCGGCAATAATTCGCTGGTATTCTGATATTGCTTCCACGACTGAACCGGACGCTTCCGCCAAGCCTAGGATCGAGCGGCCTTCCGCCAAGAAATCCACAATCTCCTTTGGCAAATTCCCCAGTTCCACATCTACCCACAACTGCCATAGCCAACGGCTGCCGGCGGAAAGAGAGTCCCAATCGGAGCTTTCTATTTGCCATACGGAGCCGTAGACGCTCCGCCCAAGCGAGTCTGCGGCAGTAATGGCATCTTTCAATCTCCGGGACTCGTCTATTGCGTCCAACATCTCCAGTTGGGCTGATAATCCCGATGGCGGAGAGTTCTGGCATAGACTGCCCAATCGTGACTTTCCCTGACGGTATTCCTTGGACACTAAACGCCACATCTGGCGCCCTTTACTATTCAAAAGTTCCTTTAGGTCAGCTAGGTCCAAGCTCCATGACTCGGGCTTCAGAATATCTTGATACTTTGCCCGCAGGCTGGAGAAATGGAGGCCAGCTTCCAATAACGAATCCAACTCTTCCCGTTGAGTCCGCCACTCCTCGGCCCGAATGTTCCAACCGGCTAATTCCGGCGCTTCTAAGATTCGGTCCACGGTCAAGCACAATCCTTGGGCTTCTACGATGCCGGGTGGGCCAGCGAGACTCATGGATTCGGCCAAGCTCTCCGCCGCATTGATTACCGATTCCAAAGATACTTGGGCCGGAGGCAAAGAAATTCTAATTCGTTCCAAGTCCTTTGGCAGCAATACTCGGTAACTTGTTCCCCAAAATGGATGGTCTTTGGGCACACCAATGGTAGCCAGTCGGGCTTGCAACTCCTTGACTTTTTCCTGCCGGCTACGGAATTCGCCATCGGACCACATCTCCACGGAATTCAGGTCCGCGGAAGGCAACTCTAACTTTGGCAGTTGGACAGCCCCGGTGCGTTGCCGGAGCAAACTCAGCTCACCATACGCCGCGTACGGACTAACAGCCGTGTCGCCCACCGGGGTATTAACCGCCTCGCAGTAGGAGTTTAAGCGGTCCCGCAGTGTGGTCAGCGTGTCCAAATCCGACTCAATCTGGCCCAACCGTGGTCTACCCAGTTCCAAAGTTCTCTCAAGCTCGTCCAGCACCGTTTTCTTGGTGGATTTATGGCTGTGGAGTTCCAAGCAAGCGTCACCCAAACCGATGCCGTCGAGTCGGCGCTTGACCACCTCCAAGGCGGCCATCTTTTCCGACACAAAGAGGACGGTACGTCCATGGCCTAGGGCTTCCGCAATCATGTTGGTGATGGTTTGGGACTTGCCGGTGCCCGGTGGACCCTGGACAATCAGGTGCCGGCCGTCGTTCACGTCCACCAATACCAGCGTCTGGGAACTGTCCGCATCAACCACGTGGTGCACCCGACTGGGCGGCAGGTATTGGTCCAAGTGCTCGTCGTTGCTGATTGACGGCGCTGGCTCACTGAATCCATCGCTGAGCAGAGCGCCCATGACAGAATGCTCTTCGGGCTTTACGCTGTCCGGCCAGATTTCCGTGTCCAAGTCCCGGTACATCAAAAACTTGTTGAAGGAAAAGAATCCCAAGACAACGCTGCTTCGATCTACGGACCACTCTGGGAATTCCTTCGTGGCGTCGGCCACGGCGTCAAGGTAGGCGACGATATCCAGGTCTTCCGTATCATCCTGTTCGGCCAAATGGGGCAGGTCAACTCCAAACTCGCTGCGCAACCGTTCCCTCAGAGAAAGGTTGTCTCCGGGGTCGTCACCGGTGTAGCGCAATTGGAATCTGGTTCTAACGTTTGTGCGGTCCAAGGCAACAGGAACCAGCACCAAAGGAGCCTTTCTCGGTTCGTCGCCGTCGCCTTCCCGCCAGACAAGCATGCCCAAGGTTAGGAATAATGTATTAACACCCTGCTCTTGAATGAAGGTGTTGGCCAAGTGGTAAGTGGATAGCAATCTGGATTGCAATTCTTCCGACGATAGTGCCGTTTGAAGTCTGGAGTCTGTGTGCCTGGTGGTCGGGCCATCGACAGTTCCTTGCTCCTCGGCTGACTCCTGGTCTGCTAACTCTTGCTCGGCTGACTGTTGCTCTGCTAACTCTTGCTCCGGGGGTTGTCCCAGAGCGTCGGCGGTTACTTGAGCGGTTTCTTGGGTGGAGTCTTCAAACTCTGGAGCAGGAAGGAAAGACATAGACTTCCCATCGGCCGTTAGCAGCCGGTAGACCTCTGCTGGCACCTCGCCCACCACCTCCAACCCTCGGGTGCGGAGCAGCCGGTAGTTGAGCAAGGGGTTTCGCAGGCCGAGATCAAGCAATTCTTTGCGAGCCGACTCCAACCCCTTGCGAATGGCAGACGCACTGGCGGCGTGCGCCCCGGTAGCTTCTTCAACAGCGCTGACTAAAGGCCCAAGCAAGTATTTATCAGGATTCCCCGACAGATAATCTACGATTCCACCGGGAGCCGAGCCGCTTTCGACCCTGCTGTGAAGATCTTGTATCCATTGAAATAATTGAGAGAGGGTCTCCCATTCTGAGGCTTGACCGTTCCACTTGAGTCCGAATAATTCTGCGCCCAGGGAATCCAGTTGGTTGACGAAGTCCTGGTACTGGCGAGCCTCGGCGATGGTGTCAATGAGCTTCAGCCGGGTGGTCAGGTCCGAGGGCCGTGGCTGATGAAACAGACCGGACAGTTGCTTCTCGGCGCTGCGGTACTCCCGGGACAGCCTGCGGGTTAATCCCTCGCCTTTATCGACCAGGGTTCTCCTCAGTGCCTGAAGGTCTAAATCCCAAGCACCGGGCATGATTGCCCGATCAAATTCACGGTGGAGGCGCCCAAGTGATACACCCGCGTTTATCAGAGCGCCCAGTTCTTCGCTCTGGGCTAGCCACTGCCGAGAGCTCAGGGCCACCCCTTCCAGGTCAGGAGCTTCCAGAACAACCAGAGCCGCCCGGCATAGGGCTTCCCGCTCTACTTGCCCTCTGGGCGCAGGTAGATTGAGAGCGTTGGCCAGCGCTTGGGCCGCAAGTTCGAGGGTTTCCAATGCTCGCCGTTTATGAGCCATTGTTGTTAGTAGCCCGCGTCTCGGACATTACCAGGTTGATATAAACGGTACCATACCGCCGCACATTCGGCCACGCATTTGTGACTGATAAATAAGGGTCTCAGCGCGGTCAAGGGGAGCGTTTCGAACCTATGCTATACTCAACGCCGTTGCCGAATATGGCCTGAATTCGAGCCTGGAATCGAGTTGAATTATGGACGCATTTGAAATAGCCGACATCATAACCCAACACCGGGAAGAAGGCCGGCCATACCACGAGTTTTTCCGCACAGAGACCCTGAGTTTGGGCTTGTACGTCATCCCCGCAGGCGAGAAAGACCCTCAGAGCCCTCATACCGAAGAAGAGGTCTATTATGTTTTGGAGGGAGTGGGGATGATTCGCGTCGACGATGAGGACAGGCCGGTGTCCGTCGGTTCAACAATATTTGTTGGTATCGGCGTGGAACACCGCTTTCACTCCATAACCCAAGACTTGAAACTCTTGGTATTTTGGGCGCCGCCGTGGCGCTCCGGAGCGACGGCCTCCTAGGCCCAAGGGTGCATCGCCAGACTGCAATTTCTTGACGGCATTAGGGCCTGAATATAGACTGAATTGACGCCCAGACGTGGCACACCGGAATTTTGCCAGCGAACCCTTCGGCTTTTGGCAAACTGTTGAGCGCCGATTGCTGATAGCTCAAAAAGGAGCCTCTTGTGACAACTTCAACCCCCGAGGAAGCCAGAACTCAGATTGTAAACATGGTGCGGGAGTTTGTGCGCCGCGATGTTGAGCCCGTGGCCGCCCAGTTGGACCGGGACGACGAGACGCCGCACGAACTGATAAACACCATGAAAGAGCTGGGCCTGTTCGGCATTACGGTCCCGGAAAAATATGGCGGCATGGGTTTGGACTACACCACCTTCGCCATGATTTTCGAGGAAATCAGCAAAGGCTTCATGAGCCTCAGCGGCGCGATCGGTACCCATCATATCCTGACATACGTCTTAACTCATTACGGCACAGAGGAGCAGAAACAGCGTTTCTTGCCAAAGCTGGCCTCGGGTCAGATAAGGGGTGGGTTGGCCCTCACCGAGCCCGAGGGGGGCACCGATGTGGCCAATCTGAAGACAACCGCCCACAAGGACGGCGAAGAGTACGTCATCAACGGCACCAAGATGTTTATCACCAACGGTCGCTACGGCGACGCCTTCTGCTTGCTGGCTCGTACCGACCCCGATGCTGAGACCAAGCACAAAGGGATCAGTTGCTTCATCGTAGAAAAAGGCGACCCGGGCTTCCGGGTTGGCCGGGATTTGGACAAGATGGGCTACAGGGGCTTGGACACCTGTGAACTCTTCTTTGAGGACTTCCATATCCCCGAAGACAATTTAATCGGAGGGGAAGAGGGACTTGGATTCGGCCAAGTAATGAGCGGTCTGGAGACGGGTCGAATAAACATTGCCGCAAGAGCGGTTGGTGTGGCTCAAGCGGCCTTTAATGCCGCTATACGCTACTCCCAACAAAGGGAAACTTTCGGTGTGCCCATCTCCCAACATCAAGCTATTCAACTGAAACTGGCCGACATGGCAACCAAGATCCAGGCTGCTCGTCTGCTGACCTACGACGCCGCCGCCAAGAAGGACAGGGGAGAGCGTGTTGACCTTGAGACGGGCATGGCCAAGCTGTTCGCCAGCGAAGCCTGCCAGGAGATAACACTGGAAGCGATGCGAATCCACGGAGGCGCAGGCTTTATCAAAGACTCTCCGGTGGAGCGCTACTACCGCGACGCCCCACTGATGATTATCGGCGAGGGCACCAATGAGGTGCTGCGACTAGTAATCGCCCGGCAGTTGCTACGCCGGCCCGAATACCAGATTTAGGCTACCCTATTTCCCTTGCCACTTAGGCTTGCGCTTCTCGGCGAAGGCTTTGGGCCCTTCTTTGGAGTCCTCGGTGGTCAATAGCGCGTCGTACATGTGGTAGGTCAGCGCCGAGATGTCTTGTACTGTCATGTTCTGGCCCCGGTAGGCGAGTTCCTTGAAGTACTGCACCGCCAAGGGAGCGTTTTCCGCAATCTGCTCGGCCAAGGCCATGGCCTCATCCATGAGCTTGTCCGCTGGTACCACTTTGTTCAGGAAGCCCATATCATAGGCCCTTTGAGCGGTTACGGGCTGGGCAGTGAACACCAACTCCAAGACGGCAGACATGGGCATAGACTTGGGCAGAATCGTGCCAAAGGGCGGCAGCAAGCTCCATTTGGTTTCGGTTATGCCCAGCTTGGCGTCCTCAGAAGCCAAGCGCAGGTCGCACAACTGGGCAATGGACCAGCCGCCGGCCAGGGCAAAACCATTCACGGCAGCAATCAAGGGCTTCCAAGTTTGCGGGAACATGAATGGGCGGTCCGGGGTCAAGCTATGGGACGCCCGAGCCTGAATGCCCTCGGCGTTGTCGGCGGCGCGCTCCTTCAAATCCCGGCCGGAGCAAAATGCCCTTCCAGCCCCCGTAATGATTCCCACGTAGGCGTCAGGGTCTTCGTCAAACTGGGTGATTGCTTCGGATAGTTCCTTTCGCAACTGCCTGTTGATGGAATTTAGTGCGTCGGGACGGTTCATAGTCATGATTACTACGTGGTTTTTCTTCTCGTAAATAACGGTCTCGGCCATATTCCTCCTCTTTGTTCTTTCTTAGTTCCCAAAATCCTCAAGGTTCTCAGTTTATCCTGCTAGTGAATTTGCTTTTCACATAACAGCAGACGTTCACCTTGGGACTCCTGTTCGCCAAATTGTTGGTACCCCAACCTATCGTAGATGTGTCGTCCTATATAATTTGTCTCCAACACATCGAGCCAGATGCGAGATCTACCTAACTCGTCTTTGCAGAATTCTTCCATCTGTCTTATCGCAACCTGTCCGATCCCATTGCCTTTGTCAGACACGACAATCCGTCTGAACTCTACGCTTGCGCCGTCGGGTTCTAACGCAAGAATAAAGAAACCGACTATTGCTCCAGCATTAGTTATCCGAAGATAAGTAATTTGCGGTTCATCAAACTTCCTGTGGTGCTCATCAAGGGAGTATTGGCTGATGAACTCGCTGGTCCCGTCCACTTGTTCCATTTCGGCGAACAGCGGCAGGTCGTAATGTGTGGCTTTTTCAATACTTACTTGAAGCATAATTCGATCCGCATCGACTTAAAAACCGCAGTCACTCCCTTCGGGCAGGGATACAGGAAGGATAGCGGCGATTAGAGATCCGGGATTAAGTCTACCATCCACATGCTGGTAACGGAGAGAGGAGAGGCTCTAAGCGTATTCACCGAGGGGCATCCCGCCGATGACGTGAATGTGAGCGTGGCTCTGGCTTTGCAGGCCGTCCGGGCCAAAATTGGAGAGTATCCGGAAGCCGTTGGGCGCCATCGACCATCCCATATCCACCGCCACCTCGCCCAGTCTATTCATTAGACCGCTCTCCCACATCTCGCTCTGCCGCATATGTTGTTTCGGCATCACAAGAAGCATCACTGGTACCCAGGTCAACTTATTTACGATTACGATTAAGTCTTCATCCAAGTACCTGACGCGGGCAGGGGACCGGCCAGCGACAATCTGGCAGAACACGCAATTTGGGTGGTCGGTCATGGGTTGCTCAAACTGTTCTTAATGATAAAAATACTCACATTTAGGTCTGTGTTTGCGAAGGTTGATTCGATTGTGAATATAAGGGGCTTCAAATCCTCTGTCAATGGTAGGGACGGGCAAACGCTCCAGGACTTGGATAGTCCGGAAATCGCATTTTTACCGTGGGTGTTTGACGCTACCATTCCTCACCTCCGGGCATAGGCCAAGACATGAAAAATGATACTCGCTGGAAACGGGGTATGGTATCATGTTCGTTGGAGGCAACCATGTTCGGATTGGGTATTTTGACCATCAGCACTTCCGGGGCCAAGGGCCAGCGGGAAGACACCAGCGGCCAAGCCATAAGGGAATTGCTGGAACCCCAGGGCTTTGAGGTTGTGCGCTACGAGGTTATTTCCGATGAAAAAGACCTCATCGCTGGAAGGTTGTCCCAGTGGGCTGACTCTGTGGATGTGGACCTGATTGTTACCACCGGCGGCACCGGGTTGGGCCATCACGACGTAACTCCGGAAGCATGTTTGTCCATAATCGATAAAGAAGTGCCCGGTCTTGCCGAGGCAATGCGGGCCAATACCATGCAGTTCACGCCCATGGCCATGCTGAGCCGGTCAGTGGCAGGCATCCGTGGTAACACCCTGATTATCACACTGCCGGGCAGTCCCAAAGGTGTGCGAGAGTGCCTGGATGTGGTTAATCCTGTGCTGCCCCATGCCCTGGAATTGTTAAAAACAGAGACGGTTAGCGAGCACCCTCGCTAGTGGTTCGATTCGTCCAACCTCATATATCGGCAACACTTGTGGCTTTTAGATTCTGATGCGACTTGAGATATTACAGGAATGCGAGAACGCGGCATGAGCGAACAATCCCTTGAAGGCAACACCGTTTACTGGCCTAGGGTCAAGGAAATCCTAGACGGTTTGATGGCGCGCTGGGAGGTAAAGCGGGGACGCAGACCCCTTCCCGGCATCCACCGGTATTATTGGGACTCCCCGGAGCAACTGGGAAACGACGTTCTTTCCGGCATAAGGGCCATTGAACCGGGCGTACCAGGGCGCGAGACGGCTTTAGTGCGTTCTTTGGCCCGGGCCATCGGAACCTGGGGCAAGATGCCCCTTAGGGGCCCTTTTCTTACTGAGACAGAGCTGGACGAAATCGTGTCTTGGATTGACTCCGGGATGCCCACCGGTTCATCAAGCCCTACTGCCCAAACTGTGGCCGACAACACAGCGGGTTCATCAGACTAAGAGTCCCTCCAGAATGCCTCTCACAGCCTAGAGGACAGCGTGAAATAGCAAAGGGGCCAGCATTATTAATGCTGGCCCCTTTTTTTAAGTCCTGGTTTTAGCCTGGGACTGGGAGTCGAGCTTATTCCCTAGACCAACATCGGCTCCCTGGTCTTTTGGTACACCTGAATTCGGCCCGACCAGTTTTCAACCACCACCAGCCGGCCTTGATGATCAATCTTCACTGCGCAGGGTTGAGCAAATTCTCTTTCGAAGTTTCCGCTGTCATTTGCGAAGGCAATAGCCCGCTGGCGCAGCATGTCCGGGTTGGATATGAGTTTTTCCCTGCCCCATTGGGACAGCACATGGTCGCCGCGGAGCTGAGCAACAAAGCGACCGTCGGCGCTGAGAATCTGAACGCGGTTGTTCTGCCAGTCGGCCACGTATATATCGCCATCCTCGTCGGTGCAAACGCTGGCTGGCCTCTTGAATTGACCCACGTTGGTTCCGGACTGGCCGAAGGTGGCCTGCCATTCCCCGTCCATGTTGAATTGTTGAACCCTATCGTTGCGCCAGTCCGCCACGTACACCAAACCGTTTCGGTCGATGCTGATTCCCCATGGCAGGTTGAACTGGCTCTGGCCGTTTCCTGGACCACCGAATTTGCCCTTGAATGTACCGTCCAAGCCGAATTTCTGCACTCGGTGGTTTTGACTATCAGTCAGGACCAGAGTGTCACCGATTATGGCGATGCCAGCGGGATGATTCAGTTCACCGTCTCCGGTGCCTGTATTGCCCCACTTGCCCAAGTATTCGCCGTCTTTGTCGAAGATGGTTATTCGATTCAGCCATTCGTCGGACACGTAGACATTATTCTTGTCGTCCAATGCGATGGATGAAGGCCAGATAAATTGACCATCGCCCTCTCCGTGAGACGCAAACTCAGAGATGTATTGCTCATCCAGAGTCACGATGCTTATTCGCAATCCGTCGGGCCGGTCTTCCCGGGACCGGTTGACAACGTAGGTTGTGCCGTCAGCGGTAATTGCGACATCCATGGGGTTCCGGAATCCTGTCCCAGCGAATTCATTGCGTCCCAAAGAATGACTGTAAGCGAAAGTTCGGTCAGTGAGTCCGAATAGATGGGCGCTCATGGCATTTACCTCGTTGACGATTTTGTTTACAGGTCCGCGGGTAGCTTTGGGACGAAATGGTGTTTCCTGATAAGTTAAGAAGGCCGCGGATGATACCGCGGCCTTCTATCGTCCGTCGTTGGTCAGCAACCGGTGCTTGGGGTTGGTTATACCAAGACCGGGTCTTTGCTCTTGGTGTATACCTGGATTCTTCCTCGGGTGTGGTCCAGGATACAGACTTGACCCTTGGAGTCAATCTTGACGGCGCAAGGATGGCCTAGGTCTTTCTCAAAATTGGGGTTGTTGGCGAAAGCTAACGCACGTTGCCGAATCATATCCGGATTGGACTGTAGCTTCTCTCTTCCCCATTGAGACAGGCCGGCATCGCCCCGCATTTCCGCCACAAAACGGCCTTCAGGGCTAAGAACCTGTACCCGGTTGTTCAGCCAGTCGGCCACATAAATGTCGCCATCGGCATCGGCGCAAACACTGTTGGGCCGGTTGAACTGGCCGACGCCGCTGCCGCTCTGGCCCACGGATGCCTGCCACTCGCCGTCACTGGTGAAGATCTGGATTCGGTCGTTGCGCCAATCGGCGACATACACATTGCCGTCTGGTCCGACTGAGATGCCCCAAGGCATATTGAACTGCCCAGGGCCACTGCCGAAGCTGCCGAACTGGCCGATGTACTTGCCGTCCAGAGTGAATTTCTGAACCCGGCTGTTTCGGCTGTCCGATATGAACATTGTGCCATCGGCGCTGATGGACATCCCGGCCGGTCGGTCCATTTCTCCGTCGCCGGAGCCAGCTTTGCCCCAACTGCGCAGGTATTCGCCGTCTTTGTCGAAGATTGAAATCTTGTTCTGCCACTCATCGGCCACATAGAGGTTACCCTGGGCGTCCAAGTCACAACTGGTAGGCCAAATGAACTGACCATCACCTTCTCCATAGGAGCCGAACTCGGTGATGTACTCTTCATTCAGAGTGAAGATGCTGATGCGGCAGCCATCGGGCCGGTTCTCGTAAGACCGGTTTACGATGTATACCGTGTCGTTGGGGGCCACTACAAAATCTACAGGATTTCGCATTCCCGTGCCAGCGAACTCGTTTCGGCCAACTGAGTGGCTAAAGGCGAAAGTCCGCTGAGTAAGTCCAAAAAAATGGGTAGCCATATTCTTTACCTCGTCAACTATTAGTTCAAGAGAACCCATCGGGAACAATTCCCAATATGGGGTTCCCCAAAGATGGGCCACTTGAAACCCACCGTGATGATGGCCGCTCTATCAGGAGCGGCCATCATTCTTGCTTTATCCAAGGAGCCTAGAGGAAGCTCACCTTCTCGTGGCTGCTGCCGATGATGGCCTTGGCGTCCAGGCTGAGCCAGTCCTCCAGGAGGGTGGTGTAGATGGAGCGGAAGTCCAGGTTGAATTTCAAGTTTCCGCCATCTTCCTGCTTTCCAAGTTCCAGGGACGGGTACTCTCCGTAGAGACCACCCTTAACATGTTCGCCCACTGCGAAAGCAACCCCGGCGGCGCCGTGGTCGGTTCCGGAGCCGTTGTCGACAATCCGGCGGCCAAACTCGCTGAAGAACAGCAAGGTGACGTTATCGCTGGCGTCGTGGTCCCGCAGGTCGGTCATGAAAGTGTCGATGGTAGCCGAGACATCGGACCACAGACCCGCATGGAGGGCGGCTTCGTTGGCGTGAGTGTCGAACCCGTTGTAGGGAGACGTAGTATAGAGCACTCGCGTGCCGAAACCGGCCAAGTGAGTCTGAGCGATGTTTTTCATGTACTGGCCGACGGAGGTGCTGGAGTACTCGACATTAGAGGTGTACATGTTTGGCGCAGTGGCCAAAATGTCGGCGCCTTTCAAAGCATCGGTGCCGGTGTTGCGAATGTAATCCATGACTGCGCCGCGGCCGATAGCTGGGGAGTACATGCGTCCGAACACATCCAAGGCTTCGCTACGCTGATCGGTTCCTTCGATGCCCGTCAGCAGACCATAAGTCTCCAAATCGCCAACCGAGGCCACAGGAACGCCGTCCTTTGCAAGCGCTCGGGGCAGACCACGACCGAAGTTGACGCCGGTCAATACATTCTCAGACGTGGGGTCCAAGTCCTTGATGACCCGGCCCAACCAGCCCTCAGAACCCTGGGTGTCCGGCTCACAGGTGTGCCAAATATCCATGGAACGGAAGTGGGAGTAGCTGGAGTTGGGATAGCCAACGCCCAGGAAAATCGCCAGTTTGCCTTCGTCCCAGTACTTCTTCAAGGGACCCATAGTCGCATGGAACCCCAAATCATCGTTGATGGGGAGGAGCTGGTCGTCGGATACCGCCAATGTGGGGCGGGCGTCCCTATACATGCCGTTGTTGCGGGGGACTATCGTATTTAGGCCGTCATTGCCGCCCGACAGAGAAAGGACTGCCAGAACCGGGTCTTTCTTAGTTGAAACCATGTTTTCTCCTTTTCTTCCTAATTATCTCGTTGCCATTGATGGCATTTTCTAATCAGGTGATTTTTATACCATTACTGGTGAATGATTTGAATGATTTTTATTGTTGTTTCTTTTACAATTTGGTGAACTTTCTTTACTCGAATTGGAATTCGGCAGTCGAGGCAATCATTTGGAACATTTCCCCTGTGCGCCGAGTAAATTCGGTCTGCTCAGCGTCGTTGCCGTGGCTCAACTCCCCGCTCTTCTGCGCATGGGAGATTAGTTCGTTGCGTGTGCTGTCGTCCACCGTGATGGGGCCGATTACGTCCAAGCAACCGTCAACGAAGGACTCTGGAGTCATGGTCGCGCCTGTAGCCATTAGGCGTCCCACCAGGGACCGTACGCCCGGCAGAGTGGTATTGCCCAAAAGGTCGGAAGCGTAGTTAATCCGCTCCACCAATGTGCCGCTGTCAATCCACTCGCGACCGGTGTGCCACCCTTCCACCGTGGGAGGGTTCATCAGGTCCATGCCCATGTACTTGGGCTCTTGGGAGAGCTCGAACAGGCCCGGCTTAATCTCTCTGTGGTCTTCTACCAAGCGCAAGGTGCCCGCTACCATTTCGGCAGGGCTCTTTATTTTGGCGAATCGGACTGCCTCGGACTTGAAGGACTCGGAAGTGAACAGCACCCGGAGCATCGCGGTGATGTCGTATCCAGAGTCAAAGTAGGCTTTTTCCATCCCTTGAATCAACTCAGCATCCCTGGGAGGGGTCAACCGCCAGGCGGGAATCTGAACGTCGTCGGCAACGAAGAAGTTGTATAGATGGCGTGAGATGAAACGGGCGGTGGCGGGCTGCTTGCAGACTATGTCCAAGATGTCATCGCCGTTCCAGTTACCAGTCTCGCCCAAGAAAGTCTTTTCGGTGTCATCGTGGTCAGCCGGGTCAAAACGGAATTCCCAAGGGCTGCGGCCATGGGGGAACGGAGGATAAGGAGGAGCGATGTTCCAGCCGGTGAAGGCTTTGGCGCAGGCTTTAACATCATCTTCGCTGTAGTTAAAGTCTTCATCTTTGCCGACGCCCAAGGAGAACAATTCCAGTAGCTCGCGGCCATAGTTCTCGTTGAGTGCGACTTTGTGGCTCTCCGAGTTGTCCAGGTAATACATCATGCCTGGGTTGGTGGAAAGCTTGTAAAGCAGGTCCCGGAAGTTACCCATGCCGTTTTCACGGAACAGGTCAATCATGTTGCCCATTTCAAAACCGCTGTCGATTTTGCTGTGGCCAGCGCAGAAAATCATGTGCCAGAAGAGGGACATCTTTTCCTGCAGTTGCCGGGGGTTGTTAATCATGCGGAAGATCCACATCTGCACATTGTTTTCGATGGCGGCAGCCTGGTAATAAGAAGGCTGTAGGCGGAAGAGCAAATCCTCTTCCAGAGCGGGCTGGTCCTGAGGGGTAAGGAATTCTTCCACTGTAGCGTCATAACCCTTGGCCGCTCTGGCTTCAATCTCGTCACGGCTTGCTCCGAACGCAGCTCGGCGCAGCAAGTGAGCCATTAATGTCACGTCTTGGGTAACCATGTGCTCCTCCTATATAACTTGATTTTCTTTAGTTTGCTTACATCCCGTTTCGGGAGGAAATGTCTCGAAAATTATACGCCGAGTCAACGCGCTTAGCTACCTTCGGCGCAACCCAATTTCTCCATCGGCCCTCAGCAGGCCAGCGCCGACAACTTCAGAACGTCGCCCATTAGCTTATAACCATTCTAAGGAAATAAGATAATATAAGCTGGCGTGCCTGTCAACCGTTGCAAACATTCTGATACCGCCAAAATGGAGGCAATAACGCAAGCCGGTTTAATACTTAATTTCAAGTATTGTCAGTCAGCCGCGCTAGATCAATATTGGCTTATGCATTATTCAATATTGGCTTATGCATTATTCAATATTGGCTTATGCATTATATTGAAGCGCCAACCGATTCGGCTCCAAGTGTCTGATTCCAGGCTATGTTCAGAAAGGGATATTCAACACGATTTTCAAGACTTTTCGGCAAGCTCTTGGCTGATTCCCAAAATAGGGTCGCTCCAGGCGTCAAAAGCCAGAGACATATGACCCTGAAATATACTTGACACTTTCCTCGAGCCTTTGCTAGGATTCCATCGGTATACGATGTATCCTCTCATCCAAGCACCAACAGCTTGCCAGCACAAACAGATTGCTAAATTAGGCCGTTTCGTTTGGGTCTGGCTGCCAACGTTGGGGGGTAGGCTCGTAAGATGACCAACCAACCGGCCACGAAGTTGGACACAAGGGCCCAGCTACCACCTATGTTCGCCAGGTATCAATCCCGGGTGGAGCAGGGCCTGATTCAAGCTGTTGCCCAACGGGACACACCTCCAAAAGAAGCCGATAGCCTTTATGTATCGATCAAATATCATTTGGGCTGGGTGGACCAAACAGGTAGTCCGGCCACCGATGCTATTACCCAAGGGAAAGCACTTCGTCCGACATTGTGCCTGTTCGCATGTGAGGCCCTCTCAGAGAGTGTAGAGCAGGCTTCTTCCGTCGCCGCTGCCTTGGAGTTGATTCACAACTTTTCGCTGATACACGACGACATCCAAGACCAAGACCGGGAAAGGCGCCATCAGCCGACCGTTTGGTGTGTCTGGGGCGTTCCGAAAGCGTTGGTGGCGGGAAATGCGTTGCAATCGGTGGGTGACCTAGCCTTGCTAAACACCAATAATGAAGGGACTTCACCCGAGGTGACCCTCAAAGTTTCTCAGCTATTGACCGCCAGCTATCTGGAAATGATTGAAGGTCAATGCATGGACCTGGCTTTCGAGAGCCAGGTCTACATCACCGCGGCGCAATACCTGAACATGATTGCTTGCAAGACCGGAGCCCTGTTTCGCTCTGGTTTGGAGATTGGAGCCTCAGTGGCCACCGCTGATGCGGCGGATGTGGATGCCTTCTCACGGTTTGGCAGCAACATCGGCCGAGCGTTTCAGATTCGAGACGATTATTTGGGAATTTGGGGCGATACAGCCACATCCGGTAAGGCGGCTGGCAATGACATCCGGCGGCGGAAGAAATCCTTCCCCGTTGTGTTCGCATTGGAACAAGCCAATGGTGCGGCTCTGGACGACTTGACCAGGATTTACCAGCAGGAAGAACTGGATGATAAGGATGTAGACCGGGTGCTGGATATTTTGGATGAACTAGGCTCGAAGGAACAGTCCGAAAAGATAGCGGAAGCTAGCGCCGAAGAGGCGGTCGAATCGTTGAAAGGTGTTTCGTTGCCTGATTGGGCTCGAGAAGAGGCGGAAGATTTGGTGGATTTTCTGGCCCACAGGGAGTATTAAGCCAGCTTACACCATATCTAAACCGCCGGCACCGAGCTTTGCGGCCCGGAAGATTTAGCCGGAGATTTTAGCCGGAGTTTTGAGCAGTACATTCCAACCAATATGGGTCTAAATTCTGAAACTAATCTGGTCTGGTAAAAGGAAAAATAATCGGCGATAGAGGCGACATGAAGAGAGCAAAACGGCCGCTGGAGCTTTCGTTCCGGTTGGCTTGGTATATTTTGAACAAAAAACTTCGAGGACAAAAACGCTTCCCCTTGGTGACCATGTTGGAGCCCTTGGAAATGTGCAACCTGGCTTGCATCGGTTGCGGACGAATCCGCGAGTACAAACCGGTGCTGGACAAGATGATGACGGTTGAAGTGGCTCTAAATGCGGTGAAGGAGTCTGGCGCTCCCATCGTGTCCATAGCTGGGGGTGAGCCTACGATTCATCCCCGGATCGACGAAATCATCAACAGCCTGATCAAGCAGAAGTATTTCGTCTATTGCTGCACCAATGGCCTGCTTCTGGAGCGGCTGTTGAAAAAAATCAAGCCATCCAAATATCTGTGCTGGGTGGTCCATGTGGACGGCATGGAGGAGAAACACGACGAATCCGTGGACCGGAAAGGTGTTTTCACTAAAGCCATAAATGCCATTACGGTAGCTCTGGACCAGGGTTACCGTGTGTGCACCAACAGCACAGTATTCCGCGGCAGCGACGTTGAAGACCTTTGGGAGATGTTCCGCTACGTAAGCGACATCGGCGTAGAGGGCTCCATGATTTCTCCGGGCTACGAGTTCGAGGCCGCCCCGGACCAGGAAATGTTCTTGACCCGAGGGGAGTCTCACTCACTGTTCCAAAAATTGCTGGACCCGGCCAAAACCGAAGGCATGAAGTTTTACAACAATCCTCTCTACCTGAACTTCCTGCAGGGCAAACGTGATTATCAGTGCACTGCTTGGTCCAACCCGACTTATACCACCATGGGCTGGCGAAAGCCCTGCTATCCCTTGGCGGACGAGCATGTTCAGCAAGTGGATGAACTTTACGACGATAAACTTTGGGAGAAGTACGGCGTTGGAAAGGATCCCCGTTGCGCCAATTGCATGATGCACTGCGGGTTCGAGTCGGCCACAATCTTCCAGGCCGTGTCCAGCCCGAAAGACTGGGCAACCCTAATCAAGTCCGGAGCCGCCGGAAAATCCGGTATCACCGCGGCCTAGGGCAAAAATATCACCTCAGCCTAAAGTTAAGAGAATCAGCGTTGATTGCCACAATTTAGTTACGAGCGAATAGCTAGATAATGTTTACCATAATCACCAGCACGGACTATGAGCTTTCGGGGCTTCGCAAGGAGTTAAGTTCTCTTGCGTCTGGCCCTAGAGGGCGCCGTTCAGAGGCCCGCGCTCAATATACTTGTCCTAATTTAGAGGTAATCGGAGTAGGAAAGGAGCATGCTCAAGCCACCGTTCGGATGATGCTGAAAGAACAAGCGGCTCAGCCAGATTCCTCAGCTTTCAATAATGATTCCGGATTGTTGCTTTTGGGGGTGGCCGGGGCAGTGGACCCTGCGCTAAATACCGGTGACCTGGTTCTTTCTTCCAGGTACTTTAGAAACAGTCAAATTTCTGACCTGCGGCGACTTGATGTGAGCACTGGTCCAACCTTGATCCCGGATGTCGCCATGTGGGATTTGGCCGTGAAAGCTTGCCAAGCCGGCGGCCGCAATCCGCTCTTCACCGATTCGCTAACAGTGGACCGTGTGATTAGTTCTCCTGAGCAAAAGAAATCAATCGTCGACGCATATCCCGTGGGCATAGTGGAGATGGAAGATTACTGGGTGGCCGAAGTGGCTGCGGAATTTGGAGTGGCATTCCTATCTGCCAGAGTGGTGTTGGACACAGCAAAACAAGCACTTCCTCCTTGGCTGCTAGGATTGTCCGGTTCCAAGCAAAAGACCGGCTTGTCGTTGGCGGCCAGGCCCTGGCGAATCCCCACCGTAGTGCGTTTGGCCCGGCAGTATCCGGTAGTTCAAGAATCTTTGACCAGGTTTGCCCTAAATTTTCTTGCCGAAGCAGCCCAAACTGAGATTAGAGGAAACGGTAAAAAAGACTCGGCCTCATTATTATCGGCTTCATTGGAAGAAGCTGGAGACGATACTAGCCAGGCCAACCAAGATACCCTGACCGCGTCTGCGTCCATAACGGTAGGTGTATGAAAGTATTGGTTACCGGCGCCACCGGATTTGTTGGCGGTAACCTGGCCAGAAAACTCTGGGAGCAGGGCCACGAAGTCATGGCATTGGTGCGTCCCGGCAGCATCAGGGCAGCCATGGAGGGCACCGGTATTCAGTCGGTGACCGGCGATATTCTGGACCGTGATTCGGTTGACCGGGCCGTGCAGGGATGCGAGGCCGTGTTCCATTGCGCGGCGGCATATACCTTTTGGTCGCCGGACCCGGATGCGATTTACCGGACCAACGTGGACGGCACAGTCAACGTGCTCAAGGCGGCTCTGCAAGCCGGTGTGTCCCGCGTGGTTTATACCAGCACCGTCTCAACCATCGGCCTTCCCGATTGGGAGCTGTCCACGGAAGAGACATTGGCTGACCCAAATCACTTAGCGGGTCATTACAAGAAATCCAAGTATCAGGCGGAGCTGGCGGCTTTGGACATGGTATCCCAAGGGCTGCCTGTGATTGTGGTTAACCCCACTACGCCAGTAGGACCGTGGGACGTAAAACCCACGCCGACCGGGCGCATGGTTTTGGATTTTCTACTAGGTCGTATCCCTGCTTACGTAGATACCGGCATGAATCTGGTGGACGTGGAAGACGTTGCCGAAGGGCATATTCTGGCGATGGAGCGAGGGCAACCGGGGCAGAGATACCTGCTGGGCAACCGAAACGTCAGCCTAAAAGAAGTGTTCGACATGCTGGCGGATGCCACCGGCCTAGCCGCTCCCAAGTGGAGAGCGCCATACTGGCTGGTGATGGGCGCCGGATATGTGGACGAATTAGTGGAAGGAAGGCTGCTTAAAAGGGAGCCTAGAATTCCTCTGGAAGGATTAAAGGTTTCCAAATCACCCATGTACGTCAGTTGCCAGAAAGCGATTACGGAATTGGGGCAGCCCCAGAGTTCCGTTGAAGAGGCGCTGCAAAAAGCAATCAATTGGTTCCGTGACTACGGGTACACCAAAGACCGGGCCGGGAAGATCAAAATTCCGGCGGCCTAGCCGGTGGGCTGGCAAACGGGCTGGATATGGCAGATTAATTAATTCGAGATTCCTGGGGGGATTTTGTTGGGGCAATTACAGTGATAACAAGCCAGAACTCGAAAGTAAAACAACCAGAAGCAAAACAACCAGAAAAACGGGCGGTGGACCAGTCCATCTCCATGACCCAAGCTTACTTCCGGAATTCACAAAGCTCCGAGGGTTATTGGTGCGGAGAGTTAGAGACCAACTCCACCATGGAAGCGGAATATTTAATGCTGGCCTTTTTCTTGGGTCGGGTGGACCCAGAGCGATTCCGCAAGGTGTCCAATCATATTTTGAGCAGGCAGAGAGCCGACGGCTCATGGGGCCAGTATTATGAGGCGCCCGGAGATTTAAGCACTTCGGTTGAGTGTTACTTCGCCCTCAAGTTGGCCGGGTATAGCGCAGATTCCCAGCCCATGAAAAGCGCCCGAAATTTCATCTTATCTCGGGGCGGGGTGTCAAAGGTAAGGGTATTCACCAAGATTTGGCTGGCTCTGTTTGGCCAATGGGAGTGGGACGGCACGCCCAACATGCCGCCCGAAATGATTTTCTTGCCCAACTGGTTGCCATTCAATATATACCGGTTCTCCAGTTGGGCACGGGCGACAATCGTTCCCATGCTGATTATCCTCACTCATCAGCCTCTGTGCAAAGTGCCGGCCAACAAAGGTATAGACGAGCTTTATACCGAGCCCAGGCACCAAGTGGATTATTCCCTACCGGAGCCCACCGGAGGCTGGGGATGGGCCAAGATATTGCACCAATTGGACAGGGTTATTGGTATCTACCATAGCCTGCCCTTGCATCCATTCCGGGGTCTGGCGGAGAAGAAAATCGTCGATTGGATCTTGAGCCATCAGGAAGCGGACGGCTGCTGGGGCGGCATTCAACCGCCTTGGGTCTACTCTCTGATTGTGCTCCATTACATGGGTTTCCCAGCGGAACACCCGGCTATGGAAAAAGGCTTCGCTGGCTTTGAAGGCTATGCGATTGAAGACGAGGATACATGTGCTTTGCAAGCCTGTATGTCCCCTGTTTGGGACACCTGCCTGGCACAGATAGCTATGTTGGATTCTGGAATCGCAGAGGATGATCCGATAATTCAACGCTCGACACGTTGGCTATTGGGACAGCAAATAACCTCCGGAGGAGACTGGCAGGTTAATTCTAAGGATGCCGAGCCCGGTGGATGGGCATTCGAGTTCCATAACAGCAATTACCCCGACATTGATGATGTGTCGGAAGTGATTATGGCTCTGAATGCGGCTCGACTGGCCCCCGTGGAAGACGAGGAACGGCAGAAGGCCATTGAGCGCGGGGTATCTTGGCTATCGGCTATGCAGAGCAAGAATGGAGGTTGGGCCGCTTTCGACAAAGATAATGACGCTAGGTACCTGACCAATCTACCGTTTTCCGACTTTGGAGAGAGTTTGGACCCGCCCAGCGCGGATGTCACCGCCCATATAGTTGAAATGTTCGGCAAGCTGGGCTACACACGTAATTCTCCCGTGGTTAGCCGGGCATACGATTACCTGATTCGTGAGCAAGAAGCCGACGGCTCATGGTTTGGTCGTTGGGGCGTCAACCATATCTATGGCCTGGGCGCGGCCTTGCCAGCCTTTGCGGCGATTGGCGAGGACATGAACCAAGAATACGTGCGCCGCGGGGTGGAATGGCTGGTTTCCTGCCAAAACGCAGACGGAGGCTGGGGTGAGAGTTGCGGCTCCTACGCCGACCCTGAACTTCGCGGTGTGGGTCCAAGCACCCCGTCGCAAACCGCTTGGGGCTTGCTGGCACTGATGGCCGCTGGCGAAAGTGAAAGCGACCCTGTGCACCGAGGGGTAAATTATCTGACAGACACCCAGAAGAGCGACGGAACCTGGGATGAGCCTTACTTCACCGGCACCGGATTCCCCGGATACGGTGTGGGAGAGCAACCGGAGAGTATGCCAAAGCCGGGAGAATCGAGACACCAAGGCTTAGAGTTGCCGGCTGGTTTCATGATTAATTACCACCTGTACCGCAACTACTGGCCGCTAACTGCATTGGGGCGGTACGCAAAATGGATGGCAGACGCAGACCAAGACGATAATGCCGAAGACGCTAGTGTTCTAGGCAGACAAAACGGAACGGGAATCTAGAGCGATATGGAGCCTCTGGACCAACTAATATTTTAGGGAGAATCTAAGAAAATGAAACACCAGTCCTTTTGCCTGAGGGTGGATACAGAAAAAGCACCGCAGTTCATCGACATCACCGACTGGGTGAGTCAGTGCGTGGCCCAATCCGAAGTCAGAAATGGCTTTGCTGTGGTTTATTCTAAGCACACCACAGCCGCCATTAAGATTAACGAGAACGAGCCGCTGTTGTTGGAAGATATGTCAAGGTTTCTTGAGCGCCTTTCGCCTAGGGAAGGGTGCTACGCCCACAATGATTTTAGTATCCGCACCGTCAATATGACTCCCGACGAGGCACCCAACGGCCATGCTCACCTGCAGCATCTGCTCTTGGGCACCAGCGAGACCGTGCCTGTGATTGACGGACTGATGCAGTTTGGGCGATATCAGAGCATATTCTTCATCGAACTGGACCATCCGCGCCCTCGGGAAGTCATGGTCCAAGTTTTGGGTGAATAGCCCGAACCAGCCATTGCCTGCCCATTGTCTTCCGCTTTGAAATCGGGCAGGCCATCTGATGGCTCCACCAGGGAACAACATTGCCGAACCCTCGGCTACCGCTATTATGCATCGGACTGGGCATAATTATGGTGTCTGGGGGTTCGTGGTACCATACATCCCTTGATAAACTTAGCGCACCGGAGACTCGACGCACCAGAGACCCGGTGAACTCTAAATCCAGTTTAACCGCAGCTTGATTGTCGGGCCGCGAGCCATGGGGGCAGGCCGTGACGGATTTGCAACTGGCCTATGAAGAATGCCGATCGATTACACGGCGAGAGGCCAAGAACTTCTACTACGCATTTCTAACTCTCCCCTCCGCTCAACGCAGAGCGATATACGTGGCTTACGCCTTTTGCCGCCACTGCGATGATGCGGTCGATGAAGTGGGCACCACCGAAGAGAAACTCTCGGCATTGACCGCATTGCAAAGCGACCTCGACCGCACCTATTCCGGAAATGCCAACTCCCCTGTTTACGTTGCTTTAGCTGACGTTGCTGGTACCTACGACATCCCTCAAGAGTATTTCCAAGAAGTAATAGCCGGTGTCGAATCCGACTTGGTTAAGAACCGCTACGAGACCTTTGAGGAACTGCGCCGTTATTGCTACCAAGTCGCCTCTGTCGTTGGATTGATCTGCTTGCAAATATTCGGCTACAAAGACCCTATCGCCAGAGAACATGCGGTAGACCTAGGACTGGCGATGCAACTGACCAACATTGCCCGGGACGTGCGGGAGGACCTGGAGATTGGGCGAATATACATTCCGCAAGATGAACTCGCCCGGTTTGGCTATTCCGAGGAGGAGCTGTGGGACGGCGTATTCAATGAAGCTTTTGTTGAGTTGATGCGTTTTCAAACCCAGCGGGCTAGGTCCTACTTCCGCAGCGGGTTCAAGCTGTTGCCCTACCTGTCCTACCGCTCCCGCGCCTGTCCGGCGGTGCTTGGCCAATTGTACCGAAAGGTACTGGAACACATCGAAGAAGCCGATTACGATGTTTTGAGCCAGAGGGTATCTTTAAGCACCGGAGAGAAATTGAGGGTGACTGCTCAGACTTGGTTGACCAACACCCTCCCGTTGCTGCCTTCCACCCGTGGCTGACCGGCAGTAAATATGGGCCAAATCTGGGGACCGTGAATCATGGAGCAAAGTAACCGAGTAATTGCGGTAACCGGCGCAGCAGGGTATGTGGGCCGCCGGTTGCTCAAATCGTTGGAAGAAGGCGGAGACCAGCGGAAACTAGTCGCCTATGACACCAACCCTCTAACCTTTCCCGTCCACAATGTAGCCGCTTACCGGCAGGATGTTGCTGAACCGATAGAAGCCACTTTGAGGCGGCACCGGGCCACGACCTTGGTTCATCTCGCCTTCAACGCCAGACCGGGCCGCAACAGACGGGAAATAGCCGCAATCCGCGATAGCAACTTGGGTATGCTGAAGTCGGTCCTTGATTCCTGCTTACGCGCCAGGGTAGGCCATTTCATTTACGTTAGCTCCCACACGGTTTATGGCCCTCACCCCGACAACCCCATACCTCTGCCGGATACGGCGCCCTTGCGGCCTCTGCCGGATTTCCCTTACGGGTACGACAAATTCCTGTCGGAGCAGATGATTCAAGAGTTTGGCGAGCAACACCCGGACCTAAAAATCACTGTATTGAGGGCCTGTGTCGTGTTGGGTCCAAACGCCGATGATCCTATATCCCAAGCATTCTTCAGGCCCGTACTGATGGGGGTTCTGGACTACAATCCGCCCCTCCAATTCTTATACGAGGATGACCTGGCCCGGGTGATTGGCATCATCATCAGGCAGGAGCTGCCGGGGGTGTTCAATGTGGCTGGCGAGGGCGTCGTGTTTTATAAGGAGCTCGCCCGAATCATCAAGAGCAAATTGATTAACCTACCCGCCGTGCTGGCTTACCCCTTCGTCCAATTGACCTGGGATTTGGGCATCCAAAGGGACTCGGTGGCCTCGGGTTTGGACCTCGTCCGGTATCCCATTGTGCTCGATTCGGGCAGACTGCGTCAGGTCACCGGTTATAAATTCTGGCATACCTCGCTGGAGACATTGACCTCTTTCGCCAACTCCTGTCTGTTGGTAAAGGAAGATAATTGAACCTCCCCACTTGCCGATAGGCTTTACAGCCACCCCCGAGTCGCATTAATCGTAATGAATGAGTCAATTAAAGTAATCATTGACACGGACCCCGGTGTTGATGATGCCATCGCAATACTGATGGCCTTGGTTTGGCCCAGAATAGCGCCCAACATAGAGTTGGTGGGGATAACCACGGTTGGCGGCAATGTAGCTTTGGCCCGGGCCACACGAAACGCGTTGGCCCTTTTGGAATACGCTGGCCGCCAAGACTTGCCAGTGGCCCAGGGAGCTTCCCGCCCGCTGAGTGGCCGATACGGATATTCACACAAATTTCATGGCCAAACCGGTCTTTCCCGCCGCCTCCCCCGGCCCACCAGCCGGGCAATAAATGCCAGTGCTGTGGAGTATCTGGCCCACCAGTTGCAGAGGCAACCAGGCCAATGCCACTTGATTGCTCTGGGACCCCTCACCAACTTGTCCCAACTGATGGCCGCCCACCCTCATGCGCTCAGCCAAGCCGCGTCCATCGTGGTCATGGGCGGTGCCGTTGAGGTTCCCGGCAACGTTACTCCCCACGCCGAATTTAATTTTTACAGCGATCCGGTGGCGGCCAACGAGGTCATATCCTCGGGAATCCCACTAACCCTGGTGGACCTTTCTGCCTGCCGCCAAGCGTTCATCGGTCGTGATGAGGTTGAGAATCTAAAATCAGCATCCCCGGTTGGACGGTTGGTAGTGCAAATCCTACTTAACTGGTTTCGCAAAGACCCTAACCGCCAGCTTTTTGAGTTCTATGACCCCCTGGCTTTGGCCGTGGCGCTGCGACCGGGTTTGATTGCCCGGAGACAGTTGGAAGTTGTGGTGGAAACCTCCGACCTAGCCAGATTGGGTCGGTCGAAAGTGGTGTCAAATGAAGGGCCGGTTGCAGTGGCGAATGATGTGGACGGCGAGGCCTTTGCAGTTCTTTTGTACGACTTATTCGAGCTAACCCGCCGATGAGTCTTGTCGGCGCTTTACCCTTGCACAATCGTTATGTGCCAATTCCGTCCCCACGGCATAGCCTCGCTGGTTATCATCCGGATACATACTGTTGGGTATCCCTAGTCAATCAAGGTGAATTCCTGAATCGACAAGTGTTGACGCTCTATCGGTTTCGGCGCTCACTTCGCTACTCTAGTGAATACAGGAGCATGAGGGACGGGTTACACCACGGGAGGTTCGTTATGAAAATCGCGGTGTCAGCACATCCCAAAGAGCAAATGGCCGAACTCTTGGTCACGTTGCGGGACTACGCCAAACGTGTTTTGGTTCTAGGTGACCTGCTAACGTTCTACGAAGCGCAAGACTAGTTCAGTCGAATGAGCCAGTTTCTGCAGAAGGGCGCCGACTACAAATGCACCGAGAAAGAGATGATCGGGCTGGTCTATGGAGGGCTGCTCAAATAGAGCGCCTGGCTTTCGTGTCCGGTCAATCAACTTCTTGGTACAAACGACCTGGTGCAAAGGGAAGCGGGACTGGGCCAGTTACCCGTTTTGTTTCAGGACTGCTTGGGCCGCCGCCAATCTCGCCACCGGCACCCGGTAAGGGGAACAACTAACATAGTTGAGCCCGACGTGGTGGCAAAAATCAATGCTAGCCGGGTCACCCCCGTGCTCACCGCAGATTCCCATCTCCATGTCAGGATTGGTTTTGCGGCCTTTCTCTACGGCCATCGCTACCAAAGCCCCTACTCCTTCCGAATCGATGGTAGTAAATGGGTCGGCGGGCAAGATTCCCTCTTCTACGTAGTAACGTAGGAACTTACCTTCGGCGTCGTCCCTGCTGAAGCCGAATGCCATTTGGGTCAAGTCGTTGGTGCCAAAGCTAAAGAAGTCCGACTCCCGTGCAATCTCACCAGCGATGATTGCGCCTCTGGGAGTTTCAATCATCGTTCCGAACTTGTACGGCACCGATACCCCCATCTGCTGTTGAACGCGATCGGCCACGCCGGTTAAAGTCTGCCGCAGCCTCCGCATCTCCTCAACATGGCTGGTCAATGGGACCATAATCTCTGGATGAACCTGCACTCCGTCTTTAATCAGATTGCCACTGGCGGTGATTATCGCTTCCATCTGCATCTCGTATATAGCCGGGTAGGTTAGGCCCAGTCGACAGCCGCGGTGACCCAACATGGGGTTGGCTTCACGCAGGGATTCGACAAGTTGCAAGAATTCTTCCTTTTCTTTTAGTTCGTGGTTGGGAGCCCCTTTTACCCGAAGCTCGGCCAATTCGGCCAATAATATCTCGTGCTGAGGCAAGAACTCATGGAGAGGGGCATCCAACAGGCGGATGATGACAGGACGGTGGGCCATAACTCTGAGGATCTGGGTGAAATCATCGATCTGCAATTGGCGGACTTCGGCCAGTGCTTGGAAAAATTCTTGAACATCGCCGGGGAGCCCTTTCGCTTCCAACGGTTCTGCGACAGCTTCAGGATTGTCCCTGCGCCATCTTTGGGCAGATTCAGCGTTCAATAACATTCGGCGTACCGAAGGCAGGCGTAGTGGGTCCAAAAACATATGCTCGGTACGGCAAAGGCCGATTCCCTCAGCTCCCAGGGCAATCGCTTGGTCTGCGTCTGTGGGTGTGTCGGCGTTGGCCCAAACGCCAAGCTTCCGCGTTTCATCGGCCCACGATAAAAGCTCAATGGCCTCGGATAGCTTATCCAGAGTGGGCCGGACCGTCTCCAACTGGCCCAAATAGACGAAGCCAGTGGTGCCGTCCATGCTGATTTCCGTGCCTTCTACTATCGTTTGCCCATTGGCCTCCATGATGCCCCGTTCCGGGTCTACCTGCAGTGCTTCGCAACCTACGATGCACGGTTTCCCCATGCCCCGTGTGACCACGGCAGCGTGGCTAGTGGCGCCGCCTCGGCTGGTCACCACACCAACGGCGACCGCGATTCCATGGATATCGTCGGGCTTGGTTTCCGGGCGCACCAAGATGATTGCCTCACCTTTCTCGGCGGCTTCAGCGCCACGGGTGGCGTCGAAATACAACTTTCCGGTTGCGGCCCCCGGTGACGCTCCCGATCCCCGGGCTAGGATAGAGGCCCGAATCTCGGCTGAATCAACTTCGGCTTTGAACTGAGGAACCATCAACTGACCAACGTCTTCCGGGTTTACCTGTAATAATGCCTCATCCCGGCTGATCGCCCCCTCTTTAACCATCTCCACCGCGATTTTTACTGCGGCTGGAGGCGTGCGTTTGCCGTTACGTGTCTGGAGGATGAACAACCGGTTGTCCTCTATGGTGAACTCAATGTCCTGAGCGTCCCGATAGTGGGTTTCCAATTGGGCTGCCAGGTCCATCAAATGTCTGGAGGCTTCGGGCATAACATCCGCCAAGGTGGAGATGGGCTGAGGAGTACGAACTCCGGCCACCACGTCTTCGCCCTGGGCATTGGCAAGGTACTCGCCGTATATCTTCCGCTCCCCCGTCGCCGGGTTTCGGGTAAATAGGACTCCGGTGCCGCTGGTGGGGCCAAGGTTGCCAAAGACCATAGCCATGATGGTCACGGCTGTACCCATGTCATGGTCGATGCCGTTGTGGTTGCGATAAAAGATGGCCCTGGGATTGTTCCAACTGCGAAACACAGCCTCGGTGGAGGCCAACAGCTGGTCCCAAGGGTCAGTTGGTATATCAGTGCCGGTGGCTCGGCGGATGGCGCTCTTGAAGTCGGTTATGACGTCTCGAAGGATGTCCGAGGATAGCTGATGGTCCGCAGTTACTCCGCTTTTTTCCTTATGATGGGTCAGCACTTCCTCAAAGACACCTAGGTCAACCTCCAACACCACGTCTGCATATATCTGCAGAAACCTTCTGTGGGCGTCCAACGCTGGGCGCAGGTCTCCCATCTCTTCAGCGAGGCCTTGGGCGATGGCGTCGTTGATGCCAAGATTGAGGATGGTATCCATCATGCCCGGCATGGAAACCCGGGCGCCGGAACGGACGGAGACCAATAGAGGGCGTTCCACCGAGCCGAACCTTCGGCCCATCGCATCTTCCACTTGGCCGAGGCTGGTGCGCATGCTTGCGGCAAGTCCGTCGGGGAATTTGTTTCCCAGTTTGAAATAGTCGAGGCAGGTCTCGGTGGTTATTACAAATCCGGGGGGCACGGGGAGCCCCATCCGGACCATTTCGCATAGGTTGCTTCCCTTCCCTCCCAAAAGGGCGTTCATGGAAGCATCCCCTTCGCTGAATTGGTACACCATTTTGTTGATACCCGGAGTTCCTGTGACCATCATCCACCTCCTCCCGTGGGTTTGCTCCGCAGGTTTATCGGCGGTCCAGGCAGAATGTTATTAAGATGGTTCGGGGGCCGGGTGTGATTATAGCCCAAATGTTTACGAAATCAAGACAAGTTATAGCAATAACTTGGCTAAGCTTGGGCTATATTCTTACGAATATCGTATAAATATTTGGGCTATTGGCAAAGCACACTGGCTCAACGCCCGCTTGCTGTTGCTTTGGGTGATTCTTAAATCTCGCGGAATGGGACAGCTGGTTCCTCCAAGTCGAAGCTATTATTCCACAGGTCGTCAAGTCTCGTTTGTTCTTCGTCAGTCAGGTCCGGGGCTTCAGACGCGGAGGTGTATTCCCGTAGGTCATCCATGTTGGTGAAATTGGGAAGCACCGAGATTATCTCGGGTTTGGCCAAGACGAATTTTATGGCAGCTTGGCTCATGCTGCGGCCTGCGTTTTCCCCAGCCAGGAAATAAGTCTTGGCTGCCTTCCTTAGGGCCTCCGTCATCCACTCCGCTTTTCGGCTGGCCCGGTGGTCGCTGGGGTCAAATACCGGGGGCTCGGTGAACCTGCCGGTCAGCACCTCCGAAGCGTGGGGTACGCGTGAGATCAAGCCCACCTGCTCTTCTTGGGCTATAGGGAAGAAATCCCGGGCCGGGTCTTGCTCTAAGATGCTATAGATAATCTGGGCGCTGTGGACGTCACGCTCACGCATGACGTACTCACCCTCTTCAAACCACCCGATGTCGGGCCCGATCGCCGCACCGAAGTATCGAATCTTGCCGTCTGACTGGAGCTGCTCAAGGGTCTCAAACAGTTCATCTTGCTCCAGATGGTTCAGTTTGGGATTGTGAATTTGGTAGAGGTCGATGTGGTCCGTGTTAAGCCGTTTTAGGCTCTGCTCACAAGCAAACGTCACGAACTCCCGGTCGAATTTCTGAGGACGCTCTTGGTGGCCTTCCCTGGGTGTCTTGTCGTAAAAATCGTAGCCGAATTTGGTGGCAATCAATATATCGTGGCGACGGTGGCCCAGATATTTTGCCAGAATCTCTTCGCCGTAGCCTTCACCGTAGGTATCCGCAGTGTCGAAAAAGGTTACGCCCAAATCCAGTGCGTTCTCCAAGAGGGAACGCTTCAGTTCTTCTTCGATCTCGCCCCACCAATTGGTGGCCACGGTCCAAACGCCAAACCCTACTTCTGGCAGGGTCAAATCTGTACGGGGGAGCTGCCGGTACTTCATCTAATTTACGTCCTTGCTATTTGTATACGCTCTGGCACTAGCATTGCCGTGATTGCTTTTAAGGATTCTGGCCCAAGGGTCTAGGTGGTAGCCACCGGTTCGCCCAAGCAGCCTTTTATGGCATCCACTTGACGTCCGAACTCTTCGTCCGTTAGTACCGGTTTCAATTGTCCCAAAGCGACCCGCTCAAAAATGTCTACCCAAGAGGTGCAACCTCCGTATTCAGGCAGATAGGGAACGTCAACCGGATTTTCCAGGGGATAGACCCGCAGCAGCAGGATGGACAGCGGTTGCATTGGATTCCAGCGCATCCGGGCCACGGCGTACTCGTTGGTCCAGATGTGATGGGGCCCAAGATAGTCCACTTTATCCTGTTCGGAGACCTGTATCGTTTCTTCGACCTTGGCAAAATGGGTGAATTTAATCTGATCTTCTTGCCGGGGTTCTTCCAGCACTTGGCGCAGGTCTGCCTGGTGGTTGTCTTTAAGCAGGTCTTCCTTCTGATGCTCATAGGTAGGGTAAAGCAAGAATTCGGGATGAATGACTCGGAAGTCCTTGTCGGTCTCGTGAATACCGCCCTTGCGTAGAAGCAATATCTGGGTGCCATTGGCCAAGGCCCTGACGGTTACCGCCCATTCTTTTAGCGCCATCTGGCAATATTCTGGCAACATCTAAACTCCCCTCTTTCTATTTGGAATGGCCCTATTAACCAGGCTCTATTAAACAGGCCTTAATTTTCTGAGAAAGAATCGTCGAAAAGGGTGACTCTAACCGCGCAATCTTCGGTCTTTGCTGATATTACTCGTGTCAGGATTCCGAACCCCTGCCACAAGGGTAAATATTAACATCGGCGAATGTTAGTGGGAATCCCTGAGCTAATTCCTGTATTTATGAGCCTGTCCACATTGATGTCTGCCGGTCAACTGCTACCGATCAGCCAGCACTCCCGGCCTGTGATCCATCAGGAATTCCCGGAAAGCTCGTTGGGCTGGTGATAAGTAGCGGTCCTTGGGGTATACCAATGTCAGGGGGCGGCGGCAGAACCAGCCATCCACATCTAAGATTACCAGCATGCCTGCTTTGACTTCAGTAACGGTTCCCAATCAGGAAATCACGCCGATTCCGCCACCGGCGCCTGCTGCTTGCTTTACCGCTTGGTTGCTGCCCATCTCCAGTTCAATCCGGGGCTCTACTCCCAAGGCTTGGAAGAGACGCTCCGCAATCCGGCGGGTGGCTGAGCCTTCTTCTCGGACAATCAAACCGTGTTCCACTGCGTTGGCGGGAATCACTCCGGCCAGTCCTGCCAATGGCTGGTCCGGTGACACTACCAAAACTATTTCGTCGTCTACGTAGTCCACCATCTCAAGATCGTCAGTTCGTCCTTCGCCACGGTCGCCCACCATACCTAGGTCAATCTCCCGGTTCCTGATGCGTTGGATGATAG